>Ga0325400_1007054_pt1 | contig 10729 bp, 7 predicted proteins | sample PopdelMetagenome_2_FD_205662 | JGI IMG/M metagenome (GOLD analysis project Ga0325400, IMG submission 205662) | Populus deltoides microbial communities from Bellville, Georgia, United States - Xylem-PdKOR-R1 | ecosystem: Host-associated > Plants > Phyllosphere > Stem > Wood/Secondary xylem...
GGGTCGGGGCGGACGTGGTCAGCGGGGCCCACTTCGACCAGTGGTGGAAGCGGGAGCGGCAGCGCCGGCCCGACCTGCTCACCTTCGACCCCGAGATGCTCACCCACGACAGCGCCGAGGCGGTCCGGGAGGCCGACTACCCCAGCGTGTGGCGCGCGGGCGGCGTCGGGGGCGAGGCGGACGACGACGGGGGCGGGCTGACCTTCGACCTGCGCTACCACTTCGAGCCCGGTGCGGCCGACGACGGCCTGACCATCGACCTCCCGGTGGCCACCCTCAACCGGGTCGAGGACGACGACTTCTCCTGGAACGTGCCCGGCCTCCGGCACGAGCTGGTCACCGACCTGATCCGCAGCCTGCCCAAGCCGCTGCGCGTCTCCCTGGTGCCCGCCCCCGACCGGGCCCGGCAGTTCCTGGCCCAGGTGCCACCCGGCGAGGAGCCGCTGCTCGACGCCCTCGAGCGTTGGTGTCGGGCCACCACCGGCGTGGTCGTGCCGCGGGAGGCGTGGGACTGGGCCAAGGTGCCCGACCACCTCCGCCCGACCTACCGGGTCCTCGACGAGGCCGGGACCGAGCAGGCCCGCGGCAAGGACCTCGACGCGCTGAAGGCGCCGCTGCGGCCGCGGTTCGCCGAGGCCATGGAGCAGGTCGCCGCCGACTCCGGCCTGGCCCGGACCGGTGAGACGTCTTGGGTGTTCGGGACCGTCCCCGAGGTCGTCACCGAGCGGCGCGCCGGGCACGAGGTCAGCGCTCACCCGGCCCTGGTCGACGAGGGACGCACCGTGGGCCTGGTCGTGGTGGGGTCGGCCGACGAGGCCGCCGCCCGCCACCGCGACGGCGTACGTCGCCTGCTCGAGCTCACCGTGCCGGACCCGACGTCGCGCGTGCTGGGCCGGCTCGACAACGCCCGCAAGCTCGGCCTCGCCGGGTCGCCCGCCCCCACGGTGGCGGCGCTGCTGGCCGACGTGCGCCGCGGGGTGCTGGCCGACGTCGTCGACGCCCACCCCCCGGTGCGCGACCAGGCCACCTTCGCCGCGCTGCACGACGCCGCGGCCGAAGGCCACGAGGACGCGGTGGCCGCGGTGGTCACCGACCTGCTCGTCGTGCTCGACCTGTGGCGGGCCGCGGAGAAGGCGCTGACCGGCCGGGCCGAGATGACCCAGCTCCCGGCCCTGACCGACCTGCGCGACCAGCTCGCCCGGCTGGTGCACCCCGGCTTCGTGGGGGAGGCCGGGGCCGCGCGGCTGCGCCGCTACCCGGCGTACCTCCGGGCGATCGCGCTGCGGCGGGCCCGTCTCGACGAGGGCGGCGGGGCGGTCACCCGCGACCGGGCGCTGCTGGACCAGGTCACCGGGCTCCAGCAGGCCTACCTGCACCGGCTGGCAGCCCTGCCCGAGGGCCGTCCGCCCGAGGCGGCCCTGCGGGAGGTGCGCTGGATGCTCGAGGAGTGGCGGGTCTCGCTGTGGGCCCAGCAGCTCGGCACCCAGGGCAAGATCAGCGACCAGCGGATCCGGCGGGTCCTCGACGGGGCCCGGTCGTAGCCTGGCCCGGTGCCCGATCCCGGCCGCGACCACGCCCGTCCCCACCACCGCCCGCTGGCGCGGTGGTCGGGCTGGTTCGACGAGGCCGAGGGCGGCACCGACCCGGCGCTGGTGAGCGAGGCCGCCGACCGGGCGGCGACGCTGCTGGTCCGCGGCGCTCGCGCCCACGGTGACGACCAGGTCGCCGACCGGCTGCTCCACCTCGCCGAGACCGAGGGCATCGAGACCATCGCCGAGGTGTGGGCCGGGTCGCCCGCCGACACCCTCGCGGGCTGCCTGTGGCGGCTCTTCCTGCTGCGCACGTGGGTCCACGCCGACCCCGTGCGGGTCTCCCGCGAGTACGACGCCGGCCGGTCGCGGACGCCCGTGGCCGAGGTGGTGGCCGGGGTCGCCGACCCGCCCGGGCCCGAGCAGCTGCGGGCGCTGGTCGACGAGGTGCTGCGCGGCATCGTGGGCAGCGACTTCGCCGACGTGCTCCTGCGGGCCTCGGCCTTCGCCCGGGTCCTGGCCTCCGGCCGGGCGGTGCTCGGGGAGGCGCGGCCCGCCGAGATCGCCCGGGTGCTGGCTCTGGCCGAGCAGCTGGAGGCCGCCGGCCACGCCGAGCTCGCCGGCCGGCTGGCCTGACGCCGGCCTCACCGGGCGCGGCTAAAATGGGGGACGAGCACGCCGGGCCGCGGCAGCCCCGGGTCCCACAACAAGCCGCTACGAGCGGCCATGCGCCGTGAGGCGCTCCCGGTCCGGCGTGCTCGCCCCCCGCTCGGCCCGCCTGGGTAGGGTGACCGCGCCGCCCGGACGGCCGCCGCTCGCGTCGTCGGGACGGCGTGGACACGACGCGACGCAGGTGCACGGAGCACCGGATCAGGGGCTCGGGTGAGACACAGGTGAGGCCGGCTCGAGGCGCCACGCGCACCACCCGCACCCCGCGCGTCCGACCGGCCCGGTCCGTCCTGGTGCTGGTCGTCCTCGGTCTCGTGGCCGCGCTGGCCGCCTGCACCGGCGACGGCGGGTCCGACGGCGAGCCGGAGCCCAGCGCGACCACGTCCGCACCCTCCGTCCGGCTGACCGTCGGGGTCTACGGCTCCGCGCCTGAGATCGCGGCCTGGAAGGCCGTCGTCCGCACCTTCAACGCCGCGGCGACCAGCTCGCAGGCCACCTTGAAGACGTGGCCCAGCCGGGCGGCGATGGTCGCCGACGTGGAGTCCGGGACCCCGATGCCCGACCTCTACCTCGCCGACCGGCGCGACCTGCCGGAGCTGCGCGACCGGCAGCTCACCCAGCCCGTCTTCGACCTCCTCGACGCACGGGGGATCTCCTTCGGCGACGAGTTCCAGGCCACCGCCCTGCGGGCCTTCACCGCCGACGACAACCTGCAGTGCATGCCCTACAGCGCCTCGCCGATGGTGATGTACTACAACACCGACCTGATCGACTTCGACCGCATGTCGCTGCGCGGCCTGCCCGTCCCGGACGGGGAGCGGCTGGGCTGGGACCTGGAGGAGTTCGCCGCTGCGGCCCGGTTCGCGAGCCGGCCCCAGCGCGGCACCAAGGGGATCGGCATCGAGCCGACCCTGCGCAGCCTGGCGCCGTTCGTCTACTCCGGCGGCGGACAGGTCTTCGACGACCCCAGCGACCCCACCAGCCTGGCCCTCAGCGACGACGACAGCCAGCAGGCGCTCACCCAGGCCCTGGAGGTGCTGCGCGACCCCCAGCTGAGCCTCACCCAGGAGCAGCTGGCGAAGGCCACCCCCGAGCAGTGGTTCAAGCGCGGCAAGCTCGGGGTGCTCGAGGGTTTCCGCGACCTGACGCCCGAGCTGCGCCGCGTCGACGGACTCCGGTTCGACACCATCTCGCTGCCCCGCATCGACGACTACGCCACGGTCGGCGACTTCACCGGCCTGTGCCTGACCCCCGGCGGGGCGATCAACAAGAAGGCCGACTTCTTGTTCCACGCGATCTCCGACGAGAGCTTCTCCCGCCTGGCCGACACCGGGTACGTCGTCCCGGTCAAGACGTCGGTGGCCCGCTCCCAGGCGTTCCTGCAGTCACTGCGCCAACCCGAGCACGCCTCGATCTTCAACGCCACCATCGACAGCATCCAGCTCTCGCCCCTCAGCGACCGCCTCGCCGGGCTGGGCGACGCCGTGGACCCCCTGCTGAGCGAGCTGCTGACCACCCCGGTGCTCGAGGACGTCGGCCCGCTCACCGAGCAGATCGACGAGGTCTCGCGCTCGGTCCTCGACCCGGACTACACCCCGTCGCCCGGAGTCCCCTCCGGCTCGCCGTCGGGGTCGCCCACGGGCTCGCCGTCCGGCTCACCCCGGTTGCCCTCCTCACCGACGGTGCCGCCGGAACCCGGCGACGGCGACTCCTGAGGCTCGGGCGCGGCTGCCGGGGCTGCCGGGGCCGCCGCCTCGGCGTCGGCCACCAGCACCGCCTCGACCAGCACGGGTGCGCCCAGGGCGACCTGCCAGCCCCGTGCCCCCCGTGCGGCGAGCTGGTCGACCAGCGCGTCGAGCAGCGCGGCCGGGTCGCGGGTCGCCGGCGGGTCCCACACCACCCGGCGCAGGGTGTCGGGGAGGAGCAGGTTCTCGGCCGGCAGGCCGAGCCGGTCGGCCAGCTGCGCCACCGCGTCCCGGGCCAGCCGCAGTCGGGCGGCGGCCACCGGGCTGCGGTCGGCCCAGGAGCGTGGCGGCGGGGGACCCTCGACCCGGGGTGACCGCGACGGCAGGTCGTCCTCGTCGAGGGCGGCGGCGGTCGCCAGCGCCTCGACCCAGCGGCGCGAGTAGCGCTCCGCGCCGCGGCCGTGGAACCCCCGGGTGGCCAGGAGCGTGGCGCGGTCGGTCGGCAGCGCCGACGCGGCCGCCGCGATGGCGGTGTCGGGCAGGATCCGCCCCGGACTGACGTCGCGCTGGGCCGCGAGCGCGTCGCGGGCCTCCCAGAGCGCCCGCACCGCGGCCAGGCCCCGGCGTCCCCGGACCCGGTGCATGCCGTTGGTGCGACGCCACGGCTCCTCCCGGACACGGGGGGTGAAGTCCAGCAGGGCGTCGAACTCCTGGCGGGCCCAGTCGGCCTTGCCGGCCTCCTCCAGCTCCGCGGCGAGCCGGTCCCGCAGCTCCACGAGCACCTCGACGTCGAGGGCGGCGTACTCCAGCCACGACTCCGGCAGCGGCCGGGTCGACCAGTCCGCGGCCGAGTGCTCCTTGCGCATGTGGAAGCCGAGCAGCGTCTCGACCAGGGTGGCCAGGCCGACGCGCGGGTAGCCCAGCAGCCGGCCGGCGAGCTCGGTGTCGAACAGGCTCGTGGGGTGCAGGCCGACCTCGGCCAGGCACGCGAGGTCCTGGGTCGCCGCGTGCAGGATCCACTCGGTGCCCTCCAGCGCCTCCTGGAGCACGGTGAGGTCGTCGAAGGCGACCGGGTCGACCAGCGCCGTCCCGGCCCCCGCTCGTCGCAGCTGGACCAGGTAGGCCCGGTTGGAGTAGCGGTAGCCCGACGCCCGCTCGGCGTCGACGCCGACCGGCCCGGTGCCGGCGGCCAGCGCCTCGCAGTACGCCGTCAGGGCCGGCACCGTGTCGATCAACGGGGGCAGGCCGTCGGAGAGCGTGAGCAGGGTGGGCTGCTCCTCGGGGGCCGCACCCGGCTCCGGCACCCCCGTCGGCTCGGGTGCGGGCGACTCCGCGGGTGTCTGGTCGGGGTCGCTCACGCGCCGGTGCCGCGCTGACCGCGTCGGCTCGGCATCACCGCGACGCCCTCGGGCACGGGCTCGAGCCCCGAGGCCGTGCAGAGCAGCTCACCCCACGCCTCGACGTGGGCGGCGACGTCGGGCACGTCGGTCGCGGCCGCGGCCAGGGGGGTCCACGAGGCACGGATCTCGACCTGGGCGCTGGGCGGCTCGGACCCCATCCCACCGAAGCTCTCGCTGGTGACCCGGGTGACGGTGCCCGAGGCGGCGACGTGCTCGGCGCCGTGGGCGGTGAGGGCGTCCAGGAGCCAAGTCCAGCCGACCTCGGCCAGCATCGGGTCCGCGGCCCAGTCGGCCTCGATGTCGCACCGCACGTAGGCCACGCACCGGAAGGTGCCCTCCCACGCCTCGACGCCGTCGGGGTCGTGGAGCAGGATGATCCGGCCGGTGCCGACCTCGACGTCGTCGACGGTGACGTCGGCGCTGAGGGCGGCGGAGTACGGCGCGATGCGCTGCGGGGCGGGCATCTCCTCGCACGACACCTCGGGGCGAAGCCGGGCCGAGCGGAGCCCGTCGACGGCCGCGCGGAACGCGGTGGGGTGAGCGGTCCCCCCGGACCGGCTCTCCTGACGCAGGACCATGTCCTCAGCGTAGGTCGGGCAGGAGGACATCACCGGGACGAACACGCCGGGTGACCTGCGAGGCTGGGGGCATGACGCCTGCCCGCACCCCCGATCCCCGCCTGTCCGGGAGCGCGTTCTTGAAGGCCGCCCGCGGCGAGGAGGTGCCGCACACGCCGGTGTGGTTCATGCGGCAGGCCGGGCGCTCGCTCCCGGAGTACCTCCGGGTCCGGGAGGGGGTCGGCATGCTGGAGTCCTGCATGGACCCCGAGATGGTCGTCGAGATCACGATGCAGCCGGTGCGCCGGTACGGCGTGGACGCGGCCATCTTCTTCTCCGACATCGTGCTGCCCCTCAAGGCGGTCGGCGTCGACCTCGACATCAAGCCCGGCGTCGGCCCGGTCGTCGCCCACCCGGTGCGCACCCTGGCCGACGTCGCCGCCATCCCCGACCTGACCCCGGACCACGTCGACTTCGTCAGCGAGGCGGTGGGCGGCCTGGTCGACCAGCTGGCCGGGACGCCGCTGATCGGGTTCGCGGGGGCGCCGTTCACCGTGGCGTCGTACCTCGTCGAGGGCGGCCCCTCCAAGGAGCACGCCCGGACGAAGGCCATGATGTTCGGCGCCCCGGAGGTCTGGGACGCCCTGATGCGCAAGATCGCCGGCATCGCCGCGGCGTACCTCGAGGTGCAGGTGGCGGCGGGGGCCTCGGCGGTCCAGCTCTTCGACTCCTGGGCCGGGGCGCTGACGCCCGACGACTACGCCGAGCACGTCATGCCGCACTCGGCGCGGGTCCTGGAGCGGGCCGGCGCCTGGGGGGTGCCCCGCATCCACTTCGGCGTCGGCACCGCCAACCTGCTCGACCTCATGGGGCGGGCCGGGGCCGACGTGGTCGGGGTCGACTGGCGCACCCCGCTGGAACGGGCGGTCCCCGTGGTCGGCGACCGGGCGGTGCAGGGCAACCTCGACCCGACCCTGGTCTTCGCCCCGACCGAGGTGATGACCGACCGCGCGGCCCGGGTGATCGAGGCCGGACGGGCCGCCCGCGGCCACGTCTTCAACCTCGGCCACGGGGTCATCCCCAGCACCGACCCCGACCAGCTGGCCCGGCTGACGGAGTTCGTGCAGAGCTACCCGTTGACCGACGCCTGAGTCGTCGTCGCCTGAGAGGATCGGGCTCGTGACGACCGTGGCCGCGCGCGAGGAGCCCGGCGGCCACGCGTCGGGTCGCGAGCCGTGGGGCCGGCGCCTGGGGGAGCGGGTCGGGCGCGGCCTGGCCGAGCTGGGCGACCGCGTCCGTGCCTCGGACCCCGGCCTCGGCCGGCTGCGGCAGGGACTGGCGGCCGCGGTCAGCGTCGGCACCGCGCTGCCGCTGCAGACCGTCGCGGGACAGCTGGCCGGCTTCACCGGCCGCGCGGCGTTCACCGCGACCCTGTTCGGGGCCGTGGTCGCGATGCTGGCGGCCAACGCGCTGGTGGGGAGCAACGACCGGGCCGACAAGGTCCGCAGCGCCGTCTTCTTCCCGGTGGCGGTGGGCCTCGGGCTGATCGGGGCGGTGCTGACCGACACCGAGCGTTGGCTGCAGACCCTGGGTTTCGGGGTCGTGCTCTTCGCGGCGGTCTACGTGCGGCGCTTCGGGCCGCACTTCTTCTTCTACGGGTTCATGGTCTTCATGGGCTTCTTCTTCGCCACCTTCCTGCAGGCCAGCTGGGGGGTCGTGCCCGAGCTGCTGCTGGCCGCGGTGATCTCGACGGTGTGGGTGCTGCTGCTGTCGGTGACGGTCTTCCAGTCCAAGCCTCAGGCGATGTTCGAGTCGGTCCGCCGGGCGTTCTACGCCCGGGCCCGGTCGGTGGCCCGGGCCAGCGCGGAGCTGCTCGAGCTGCCGGCCGAGAGCGAGCGGCACCGGGCCCGCGCGCTGCGGGCCCTCTCGGCCCGGCAGGGCGGGATGGCGGAGGCCGCGCTGCTCGCCGAGGCCTGGTCGGCCGAGCGCGGCACCCTGCCGGAGGGCTGGTCGGCGAGCGCCGTGCGCCGCCGCCTGATCGAGGCCCAGCAGGCGATGGAGCGGGTCGCGGCCGCCTCCCACCGGATGCGGTACGCCGACCCCGCGCTGCGCCGCCAGGCCCACCGCGTCGTCGAGGCCGTCTCGGCGCACCACGACGCGGCCGCGCTGCACGGCTGCGAGCGCCTCGAGGCCGACGCCGACGCGTTCCGCGACCGGGCCGAGGTCGACGAGCGCGAGGCCTACGCCTCCTGGGGCGCCCACCACATCGCGTTCGGGGTGCGGGAGTTCCTCCGGTTCGACGCCGCGGTCGCGACCCCACCGGAGCTGGACCCGGGGGAGGAGGAGTTCGAGGCCGCGACCGACCTGGTCAACGGCAGCCTGCCCGGCTCGCCGGCCATCGCCCGCGACGTGGAGGCGCGCGGCCACCGCAACCCGTTGCGACGGGCCACCCTCTCGACCCGCCAGGCCGTCCAGGTCATGCTGGCCGGGGTGATCGCGCTCGGCCTGGGCACGGCGCTGTCGCCGGTCCGCTACTACTGGGCGATCCTCGCCGCGTTCGTGATGTTCACCGGCACGGGGACGCGCTCGGAGACCTTCCTCAAGGGCGTCGGCCGCATCGTGGGCACCCTGGTCGGGCTGGTGGCCTCGATCTGGCTGGCCCACCTGACCGCCGGCCACGACGCCGTGGTGATCGCCGTCATCCTCGCCTCGGTCTTCGCGATGTTCTACCTGGCCAAGGTCTCCCAGGCGGCGATGACGTTCTTCATCACCGTCCTGCTGGGCCAGCTCTACACCGTGCTCGGCACCTTCAGCGACGGCGTGCTCGTCCTCCGGCTGGGGGAGACCGTGGTCGGGGCGCTGGCCGGGTTCGGGGTCGCGATGCTGTTCGCGCCGCTCTCGACCCGCGACACCGTCCGGTCGGCGCGCGACGAGATGCTCGACTCGATGCAGGAGCTGCTCGAGGGGGTCGCGGCGTACGCCGAGGGGTCCGCGGGGCGCGGCGCCGGTGCGGGTGCTCGGCTCGACGCCCTCACGCGCGCGCTCGACGACCGCGCCCGTCGGCTCGCGTTGGTGGCCCGGCCCCTGGTCCGGCCCCTCGTGGTGGGCAACTCCAGCCCGCGCACCCGGCGCCGGCTCACGCTCTACGTCACCGCGGTCTCCCAGTGCCGGGCGCTGGCCCTGGCCGTCCAGCGCGACGTCGCGGCCCCGGGGGCGACCGCCGCCGCGGCCCGGGCCCTGTCCCGCGCGGCCCACGCCCTGTCCGAGCAGGAGCCGGGCGCGAAGGTGCCCGCGGCCGAGGAGCCCCTGCGCGACGGCGACCTGGCCCTCTTCGGCGACCGTGCCGCGGCCTCGGCCGACGACCCGGTGATCCGCCACCTGCACCACCTGGCCGCGACCCTGACCCAGGTCTCCCAGACCACCCCGGTCTCCTCGCCGCGCACGGCGCGCCACCGCGCCTGAGGCCGGTAGGTGTCGGGGCTGGTCGGCGGGTCGGGGTCACCGGTGAGCCGGTGACCCTCACTTCCCCGGCATCGCGATGCCCTGGAAGTGACGGGGTCGCCCCGGCGCCGTGACGGCGGGGGCGGACGTGACCGGTGGGGTCAGCCGTCGCCGCCGGCGGCCTTGCGGGTACGACGGGGTCGGTTGGAGCGCAGCCGCACGTAGGGCTGGCCGGTGCGCTCCTCGACGTCGACGATCTTCTGCGCCCGCACCATCGCGCCGAGCTTGGAGTACCCGTAGTTGCGGGGGTCGAACGAGGCGTGCCGGGTCGACAGGAAGCTGCCCACGGCGTCCAGGCGCGACCAGTTGTCGTCGCCGGAGGTGGCGTTGACCGCCGCGGCGAGGATCGTCTCGAGGTCCGGCAACGGGGCCGCGTCCCCGCCGGGCTCCTCCTCGGCCGCCGTGCCGGTCGAGCCGCCCTTGCCCAGCCCGTCGGGCCCGCCCTGCCCGGAACCACCGCCCGAGGCGATGACCTCGAGGAAGACGAACTTGTCGCAGGCCGCGACCAGCGCGGTCGGCGTACGACGGCGCCCCAGGCCGTAGACCGTCTTGCCGGACTCCCGCAGCCGGGTGACCAGCCGGGTGAAGTCGGAGTCGCTGGAGACGATGGCGAAGGCGTCGAGGTTGCCCGTGTAGAGCAGGTCCATCGTGTCGATGATCATCGCCGAGTCGGTCGAGTTCTTGCCGGTCGTGTAGGAGAACTGCTGCACCGGGGTGATCGCGTGCCGGTTCAGCTCGTCCTTCCAGCCCACGAGGTTCTGGGTCGTCCAGTCGCCGTAGGCGCGCTTGACCGTCGGTACGCCGTACCGCGCGACCTCCTCCAGCAGCACGGTCGCGTGCTTGGCCGAGGTGTTGTCGGCGTCGATGAGCACGGCGAGTCGGGTCGGGGCGGTGGGGCCGGTCGGTTCGGGCACGGCCCCACCGTAGGGCCGGGGGTCGGCCTGCACGCGGCGTGCCGTTCACCCGGCGGCCACCTGGCGGGGTCACCCTGGGCCCATGAGCCTCCGGTCGACCCTGCTCGCCGTGCCCGCCGCGGCCGCCCTCGCCGTCTCCCTCCTCGGCCCGGCCGGCGCCGCCACGGCCGCACCGGACCGCCCCGACCAGGGCAAGCACCACGGCAAGCACCACGGTGGGCATCCCGGCAAGCACCCCGGCAAGCACGGCCAGCAGCACGGGATCGACCAGCTCCGCCGACCGCTGGTCTTCGGGCACCGGGGCGCCGCGGGCTACCGCCCCGAGCACACGCTGGCCTCCTACCGGGTGGCCATCGAGATGGGGGCCGACTACGTCGAGCCGGACCTGGTGCCCACCAAGGACGGGGTGCTGGTGGCCCGTCACGAGAACGACATCACCGCGACCACCGACGTGGCCGACCACCCCGAGTTCGC
>Ga0325400_1007055_pt1 | contig 10727 bp, 10 predicted proteins | sample PopdelMetagenome_2_FD_205662 | JGI IMG/M metagenome (GOLD analysis project Ga0325400, IMG submission 205662) | Populus deltoides microbial communities from Bellville, Georgia, United States - Xylem-PdKOR-R1 | ecosystem: Host-associated > Plants > Phyllosphere > Stem > Wood/Secondary xylem...
CCGTTTTAACAATTTCATCAGAAAACATATACTGTTGTAACCCTTGCCTCCAGGCTCCAGTTGTCCAGCGGCTATTGAGCCATTGGCTATTGCGCATTCTTTCAGCTGCTCTCTCTCTCTCTCTCTCTCTCACACACACACACACAGAGAGAACAAAAAAAATCTAAATCCCTAAAATTCTAAATCCTTAAATCTAATCTCTTTCTCTATTAACAACTCACGGCCTCACGCCTCACGACTTCTTCTTCCTCTTCCTCTTCATCAATAGCGACAATGCTCTCTGGGTAACAACTCACGGCTTCCTCTTCCCCATCATCATGGCTCACGGCTTCCTCTTCATCAATAATGGCAGCGCTCTTCAGTCTTCAAACTGTTCACTCTTCATTAACAACGCTCTCCTTTTTAGTCTTCAACAACGACTTACTCTTCAGCCTTCATCAACAATGGTTTTTTTCATCATCAACGGCTTCCTCTACATTCTACACCGTAAGTTGTTCCATTTATAATGTCATTTTGTTTGGTTGTTAAGAAAGTTTTGGAAAAAGATGTGACTTCTTTATTGTTATATGTTGATTAGTTGAACTAAATTTAATTAATTTCTTGATAAATTATTGTGCTTAATATCGGTTTGGTTTGCTAATGATTAAAAGGTGATGAAAGTTTAGATTTTGATAGACCAGAAGTAGACTGTGATAAGAAAAAATGTATGCAACATGAAATTATTCAAATCAAGAAGAAATTTGAAGGGTTTTATGGGTTTTATTTTTTATTTTTTGCTATGGGCTGATATGTGGGTTGTGAACTTTACACCCTTCCTCTTCATCAATATGGTTCTACTCTGTGAATAAGTTGTGATTGATGGAACTGGATTTGCAGTTTATGGCTAATTGGCTTTGTGGATAGTTTACTGCTTAAACTATAGTCTGAGTGTTAAATTATATTTGTTTATAGTTGAGCTTATTGACTGGAGAGGATATCTTCTTTTTCTTGCCCAGATTTCGATGGTGCAACATGATTATAGTCTAGATGCACTCTACTTAGGGGATTTATATTGGTGGTCATGATTATAGTCTTCTCAGTTGTCACTATAATTTTTATAATTGTCTTCGAACTGCTGATAAGGTTTTGGATAATACTGGCTGCATGAATCATAAAGAACAATCTTGGATAATTTTATTGTCACTATTGATTTATATTACTGGTCATGTATTATGGTACTTTTTTAACAAGAATTTAATTACTATAATAAAATGTTTGGATTGATTGCAGGGCTAATTTGAGTTGATTCTTGAATTGTTGAACTCATGGCATCTAGAAAAAATTCTTCTGGTAATAGGCTTGATGTGGGATGGCAACATAATATAAATATTGATAAGAATTGTAGAAAAGTTCAGTACAAGTATTGTCAAAAAGTTATCAGTGGGGGTATTTTTCGTTTCAAACAGCATTTAGCTTGCACTCATCAGGATGTTGAGCCATGTCAGCAAGTACCAGAAAATGTTAAGTAGATGATTTTGAGTGTTTCGGTGAAAAATCTAGAAGCAACTGAAAAGAAAAGAAAAGAAAGGTTCATCAATATAGTGGAAGTGGAAATATGATGATGATGAAATAAAAGAAATTAGCTCCAAGAAAAAAGGAAAGAGAGCAATTAGTGGGAGTGGAACTACACAAACAACCCTAAATTAATTGCTAAAAAAGCATATTAGAGAAGAAGCATGTCGAAAAATTGTAAGGTTTTTCTACACTAGTGCAATTCCATTTAATTGTGTAAAAAACCCTGAGTTTCTTAAGGCACTTGAATTGGTTGCAAAGCATGGGCTAGGTTTCAAGCCTCTATCTTACCATGATATTAGAGAGAAGTATTTGAAGCAAGAAGTGGATCAAACAATGAAATTACTTAAGGAGTACAAACTAGAATGAAAAAAAAAACAGGTTGTTCAATAATGTTTAATGGATAGACAGATAAAAAAAGACGTTGTATTTGTAACTTTTTGGTTAATAGTCCTAAAGGGACATTTTTTTTGTCATCGGTGGATACTTCTAATATGTCCAAAACTGCTGATAAGGTATTTGAGATGTTAGATGTCATTGTAGAGAGGATTAGGAAGGAAAATGTTGTCCAGGTAGTCATCGATAATGCTGCAAATTATAAGGCAACATGACAATTATTGATGGAAAAATGAAAAAGTTTGTTTTGGACGCAATGTGTTGCCCGTTGCATTGACTTAATATTGGAAGATTTTGAGAAGAAGTTAGAGGTTCATCAAGTAACTATTGCTAAGGGGAGGAGAATCACCTCATATATTTATTTAAGAACTATTCTTATTTACATGCTAAGGCACTTTACAAAAGGAAGGGATTTGATTAGGCATGCTGCCACTCAGTTTGCTACTGCATATTTGACTCTAGGATGTTTAAATGATCATAAAATACAGTTGATGACTATGTTTACTTCCAAACAGTGGAGTTCATGTAGGTTTGCAAGAATAGAAGAAGGGAAACAAATTCAAAATTGTGTTTTGGATAACAGTTTTTAGCATGATGTCACTATATGTATTAAGACAGCATATCCTCTAATTAAAGTTCTTCAATTAGTTGATTCAAATGAGAAATCAGCTGTGAGTTTTATATATAAAGCAATGGATGAAGCAAAAGAGAAGATACAAGTGAATTTTGGTTCTATGAAAAAAAAGGTATCTATCTTGCTAATTGTTTATTTCAAATGTTTTCATCTATTAATATGAATGTCTTTAGAGATACTTTCAATTGAGATATTCCTAGATTGTAATGATATTTTTATTGTTTTTTTTATAGTTATATACCTATATGGAATATTGTTGATGCAAGATGAGAACTTCAACTTCACATACATTTACATGCAGCAGCGTATTATTTGAATCCTTATTATCATTATAATCTCAATTTTAAGGTTAAAATTGAATTATATCAATGCTTAGAAAGGATGGTGTCTAATGCAATTAAAATGTGCAAAATTGACTTACAACTTGAATCAATCAAGGATGCAAAAAGGTTGTTTGGCATTGAGGCTGCCAAGACAACAAGAGATAAAAAAAAAAAAACTCCGGCTCAATGATGGGATTCTTATGGGGATGAATGTCCAGAATTACAAAGGTTTGCAATTGAGTTCTAAGTTTGACTTGTATTTCATCTGGATGTGAGCGTAACTGGAGTGCATTTGAAATAGTGATTTTTTTTATTTTAAATGTTGAAATATTTAATAAAAATCTTATAAATTTGAATTGTTTATTTAGGTTCATACAAAACGAAAAAATCGTTTGCACCAGAAAAAAATGAATGACTTGGTATTTGTAATGTACAATATGAAATTGAATGATAACCAAGTTAAAAAGCAAGCTGATGATTTTGGTGTAGTAGATGATTTTTCATCTGATGATGATTGGATAACTAAGGGAGAAAAACATTCAAACTTTGATTTGCTTGGTGCTATTGACAGTGCAACATGAAGAAAAAATGGTAAAGAAGATGAAAGTGATGAAGAAGAAATTCCTAATGATGCTGAAATAGAGAGTCATGGTATTGAAGATGATTTGGAGATTCAAATTGATAACAATTTGAGAATTCAAGGAGTTTTGAGTTAAATAACATTGATAATATTAGTGTTGGTACTAGTAGTAGCACTAACATTCATAATATTGGTGTTGGTATTAGTAGTGATACTAATAATCCTCTTGATGATAATGATATTGATGAATATCTGAGGAATAATGAGTAAGATGAAGGCAATGAAGTTAGTTTTAGTTTATATGACACACCAGCAGATTGTTTGTTTTAAGTTTGTTAATTGTTAGTTAATGAAAAGTTACTTAAATCATGTATGAATTTTTATTTGAACCATGTATTTTAAAGTGCTTGAACTATGTATGAAAAAAAAATCCTTATAATTTTACGATCCGAGTTTATTTTATATTTTTCGTGTCGTGTCAAAAATATATTTTTGACAACCTTGACCATAATTCGATCTTCTTGCAACATTGAAGCTCTAGTAATAGAGGCCATTTTTTTTTCTTTCAATAAAAACAAAGAGAAAAGGGAGAGATCTGAGTGAAAACGGGATTGTTGGTTGTTTGTGAGTTAGATTGGGAGGGAGAAGCGAAGCCAGTGTTGTTTAGTAAAGGTGTAATTACGTAAATAAAAAAAATATTTTATCGAAAAAAGAACTTATCAAAATAAGATATTCATACAAAAAAAATCCAAATATCTAGCTTCCATTTTTTCATTTTTTTTAAATGAAAAATTTTATTTTAAAGTTCTACAAATAAAAAAAATATTTTACAAGATTAATTATTTATAAGATTATATTACATTGTACACAATTAAATTTTATAAAATCAAATATACATATGGTCTAAAAAGAAAATTATTAATTAATTATATATATATATATATATATATATATATATATATATTGTGTGTGTTTTTATAATATAATTGTAATATAATATGAATATTATAAAGATAAATATGATTAAATAAATAATACTGAATTTAAAATTTTGCGAAATAATTTCTATCCAAATCAATGATTTTCTTAATCTATCAAATAATAAAGTAAAAAAATAATATAAAAAATGGTCAAATGGATGGATGGTGTTAAGTGAGATTTAGATTCTAGATTTCTTTGATATAAAAATATGGTATTGAAATTTTATAGACACAGAAAATATTTTAACGGTCTTTTAATAAAGAAGATTTTATAAGGAGATTCTTATAATTTCTTCTAGATAAAAAGAGTGTTGCCATGTTAAATCAATGTTGTGAGACTTGGATTAGCTTGATAGGTTGATTTGGGATCTAGCAATCTGAAGCATGAACAAATCTGGGTTGAGAAAAAAAAGAAACTTGGTTGATGTAGTCAAAAACTCAAATTGACTTGCTGACTCGGTCAAAACACGACCTTTAACCCATTAATTTTTTTAAAAAAATAGTTAAAGTAATATTGTTTCGATGAAAAGAAATATATTTAGGGATCAACCCTACCAAAATTTAACTTGTGCTTTACCTCGGTTCACCTTTCAAATATGTATTTAATACTATGACTTATTATTATTGTTGTTATTGTTATTAAAGGTGGTGGTTTGTTGGTTGAGTTTCGGCGGTCTTGTTTTCATCGAAACTTTGTATTATTTATAATATTATTGATTTGTCGACAAAGTGTTTTTTATTGATTATTTTTTACTTAATCAGACAAAACATGTAACGGGTTAATTTTGAACATAAAAGAAAGATTAAATAGTGCTTATTTAAATCATAAATTTGTGCATGGACTTGGACTACAGGAGTTCCTAATATGGCTTGGATTCATTGAAAAATTTGAGACTTTTCTTCCCTAAGATATGTGTGGCGTCTAAGGGCTTTATAAATACTTTAGTTAAGCTATCTTTTATTTCTTTTGGTTCTTTTAAGTTTAGGCAACTTGGTTTTTCATTCAAAATTTATGATTTTAAGTTTGATTAATTAGTTAACGCTCAATGGTTGTTTGATCTTAGTTATGAATTATTTTTCAACTATTACTCAAAGCTTATTTGGGTCTATGCTTTCAAGTTTATTAATGTAAGTTTTGAGTCAATTTTAAAAGTGGATTAATTTAGTCCACAAGAAAAAATCCATCAGAGTTTTTATTTTTGAGAATATAAATACTCTTTGTAAAGATAAAATATTCAATCTTGAAAATACTATCCTTGTTAATAAACTAAACTTGTGTACTATTGAGCATTATAAACCTTATAAATTACAATGATTGAATGATTGTGGTGAGATAAAAATAACTAAACAAGTCTTGATTTTATTTTTTATTGAAAAGTATGTTGATGAAGTTCTGTATAATGTGGTCTTAATACATAAAAATCATATCTTATTTGAAAAATCATGATAGTTTAACAAATATACAATCCATAATGAGCTTAGAAATAAGTATATTATTATAAAAAGCTGTCACTCTTATATTTTTTATATACGAACATGAAGATCAAAAAAAAATTGAAGAAAATTAAGAGTAGTAATTAGGTGCGAGAAAAAAATTAGAAGCAGTCACAGACTCACAACCAAAACACTCATTTCACTTCCTAAAACTATTCAGAATATGACCGAGAGTGAAGGTAAAACTTGATATATAAACAATCTTTTTTTTTTTTTTAATGTTAGAGAGGGTGAGGTTATGCAGACGCTACTCTCTCTCTTCTAAGGCTTAATTCTTATATCCTTTTTTGGATCTGCATTTTCTCTTAAAATCACTGGTAAGTTTTTTACTTGTCTTGGAATTTTAAGTATATCATTATCACTTCTACTTAGTTAATTACTCCTCTGTTTATTAATATTGTGTTTAATTTCACTTCACAATATTATATTTTTTTCACTTAGTTACTGTTTTAGTTTTAGTTTAGAGTCAGGATGATGATGAGTACAGAGCTTTTGGAAATTCTGCCTCGTGAACTCAAGATTACTTGTAAGTATTTAGTTACTATTTTCTCTTTCTTCTCGCTTAAGTTTTTCTTTTTTTCTTTCTTTTTTGTTTATTTTATTGATTTGATGACAATAATTTTTTTTTCAAATATCATGTGATTAATACAAAATTATGTTGAAAACAGATAAATAAGAGTGTCCCAGCTGTTTAAATTAGAGAAATTTATTATTATCTTCTGTTTTGTTGAAAGTTGAAACTCAAAATTATTCGAAAACAACAAATGGGTCATCAATATATTTGCTCACAATTTAATTTCCACTTGCAGCTTTACATTTTCTTTTTATCTCAGGCACCTTTTCTTTAATAATTATTGATGCTTACGTTTTGAATTTTGATTGTTTATGTTTTGGGATTTTTTTCAGGTGTCGAATTTTAACTTTGCGCAGTTATGCTGGCAAAGTTGTTTGGTAAATATAAAAATCTATTGTAATTTGCAATGTGATGGACTCTCTTTTATCTCTGTAGTTGAGGTGAAGAGAGAAAGCTCATGCTCAATTCAGCTGGGCAATAAGTCTGATCAGTATGTTGCTTTCAAGGTGAGGTTCTTTTATGGCTTCATTTCTGTTGCACTCTTCTCTTTTTAACAGCTCCATTTTATTTTATTTTGCATTTTTTTAATCTAATTATACTCTTCTATGATCATGGGAGTGCTGGTTTATCTGCAATGAAATTGCAGTGCAGATGCTAATGCTTGTTGAAATGAGGTCAAAGTAAAGAAGTTTGGTTTCGGAAAATGATACAAGTATGCCTAAATAATTCAAAACGTTTTTTGCAGGTGAAGACTACACATCCCCGAAAAAGTATTGTGTGCGGCCTAACACGGGTGTTATTAAACCAAAGTCAACTTGTGATTTCACAGGTTCTTCCCATCTTCCTATGCTCTGCTTATATTCAAATGAAAATGTCTCAAACATGTGTTCGTGACAAGTTTTGAAAAAAAAGTAAAAAATGATGATGCATGTGGCCTATTGTATACTTAATGTTTCAAATGAAACAATGATCCAAGTGCAATTTAATCATGGAAATAATAAAGGCTGTTATTCTGGATCATAAAAAGGCTGCTTGGTAAAGTCTAAGATGGACTAGCATGACAAGTAGAATTTTTTGATCAATCAAAATTTTAAACCAGGTCTGGACAAATAAATGGAAGTACTGAGTTTCTGCCTGTCTTATTCTATCAGAATCTGTAATGGATGGTTTTTTTCTTAACTTTCTGGTCATTTCAGTTACTATGCAATCAGAAGTTCTTGGTTCAAAGTACTGTTGTTCCCCCTGGGACAACTGAAGAGGACATTACATCTAACATAGTAAGATTTAGTTTCATTTCTGTTTCTACTGTAAGAAGTTGCAGCTCTGTTTTGTTTTAAATTTTCTCTTTAGTTTCTTATTTCTAGTTTGGCAGTTTTCTAAGGAGGGTGGGAAATACATTGAAGAGAAGAAGCTAAAGGTGGTTCTCATTAGCCCACCCCATTCATCATTTTTACTTCCAAGCGAGGGAGAGCTGAAGAAAGATCCTTGTTATGACACTTCATTGCTCAGAGATCTAGGAAAGGATGAAATTGAAAACATTCATCCACCTCATGAGGTAAGAGGTATTTTATATTGTTGTTAAATGTAGTCTCGACGAAGCCTTGCTTCTTGTCCAATCTCTGTCTCTCTCCCCGCTACGTATAGAGTTTACCCGATGCATCATCAACTTTTATAGGAACATTCTTGTGTGTGTTTTCTATACACCTTTATACATGTTTCAGCATTTTGTTATACTTGCCAAGTGACTATTTTCATAACTAGATCCGTAGGAGTTTTTAGCTCTGTTTCTATAGGTGAAAGGGGTAGGTGTTCAATCTCCTCCGCTGATCTTATGCAGTCTTGTTTGACAAATGTAAATGAAAAGTGTAAAAGGTAACCGAACATATGATTAGATGACAGAAGTTGCAAGGAAATGCTTTAAAATTTAAAATTTTGACACAACAAAATGATTATTGGTTATCTTGTCTCAGTTAGCTGAAGATGCTCCAGTCTTCGAAACTGCCATGGATGCTAATGAGTTAGGAGGAGCCAAGGATGCTGATGGTTCAATACCTGCTGATATGGGGGAATTGAAATCTTCTAAGGATACAGCTGAACCAGAGTTGACGAAGGATTATGAAGAGTTGAAGTCAAAGCTACATGCAATGGACTTAAAGCTAAGAGAGGTCTTTTCTCCTCTAGTATCAGTTTATTGGCGCCAAAACCTTAAACTCGGACTCAATACTACCATTTATCACAAAATAATATTTTTGAAAAGAGCAATTGAATTCCTTGAGTCATGTTTGATCTTTGAACGTGGAATAGTGAGTTTTTATTTTGAAGAGAGATTTTTCCTTAATGCTACACGACACTTTTTATCCATTTTGTTATTATCTGTTTTTGCAGGCTGATCATACCATTTGAAGCTCACTGATGAGAGGAGGATGGCCACTAAAGAGAAGGATAAGCTCAAGCATGAAGCATTAAGTAATTTATTTCACAGGATCTTTTTCAAAAAAAGAAAATTAAGGCTAATAACTCTGATTAAAACCTTGAAAGTTAGTTTTCTGCCATTACTGCCTGTTGGTCTGCAAAGAGGATGGGTAATAGGATTAGACAACTGGCAAGAGATGGGTGTAAAAGAAATTATTTGTTTTTCATAGTTGTAAATATATTAAAATAGTGAACAATGATGTGTGCAATTTCTAAATATATAAATATAGTGCCTATAAATCAGTATTTTTTAAGCTAAAAAAACTGTTTAGAGTTGAAAAAAAAAAACTTCTAAAAGAGATTATTATCATTTATGGCTCAACTAGATAAAACAATAAGCGGAAAGAAAAGGTTATTTATGGATCAGGTTCAAGTCTAAATTTTAATTGGTAAAAAATAATTTTTTATAATTTAAAATATTATTTTACAATAAACTTAGATTTAGGTCTAAGAACGAGTTAGGTCAGAGTGTAAGTGATTTTAAGCTCAAAACTCACTTTGTCTAGAACGTTTTATATTTAAAAGCTTAGATGTTTTGATCATATTTTAATTTTTCCATTACTGATTTTATACATACTAGAAAAGTTTTGTTTCTTTTCTTCTAATATGAAATAGAGTTTTTTAAAAGATTTTAAATTTCATTAAAATATACCAACTAAGAGTTTTTTAAGATCAATTTCTTATTTATTTATAATTTATTTAAATCATGTTAATATTTTATATTAAAAAATATATGTTGAAGATTAAATTTTAATAAAGTTTTAACTCAAAAAATAAGTGACTGTTATTTTAATTTGACTTCAAATATTTACTTTAATCATTTTTTTAACAAATTTCCAGCATAAAGTTCAATTCTTAAATGTTATATAGGCTAGCAATAATGTTTTTATTTGTTTCTTTATGATATTTATTCATAGTTTTGAAACTCAATCCGGTTAAATGATCAGGTTACGGGTCAGATAGGTTGACTCAGATCACTAAAAAAAAATCTATAAAAAAACATCAGAAAAAGTTGCCTTCGTAGCATAGGTTTCAAGTACTTTCTCTCCCAACTTTTGGGCAACAGGTAGAGCTTCCTGCAAAACAGTAAAAGCTGGAATTCATCACAAAATATAACATTAAGCATTACATATGTTGCCATTTTGCAGATTTAAATAAATCAAACAATTAACTCAAAAAACCCCCACATTACCTACATTACTACAGCAAGACCAAAAGTAATCCTTATATCAATGCCAAAAGATTTCCTATGTGACCTCTAAAAATGCTACGTCACCCAAAGCCTCAAGGGCCAGCCAACCACGATCATGCATATGAGACACAGAAGACAATCAAGCAAAAAGGGAAAGGGAGAAGCATATTTGAGCATAATATTTCTTGCAAAAAACATATAATCTTCAGGGTAATTTTCAGGGCACATAGCTAAAGGAAGCAACTGAAATTACAAGACGAAAGGGAGCAACTGAAATTCAAAAAGACAAAAGGGAGCCACCAAAATCAACAAGACACTGCACTTTCTCCGCGGCCACTATCGACACCTGACACTTCATTCCTTATTACTGAGCAGAGGACGTCTCTTTTTGGCGTCTCTGTTCTTCTCTCTTCTTATTCTTTAATTCCTTCTTCAGTGCACTACAAGAGTAGCAACATACCCAAAAGCCACAGTCAATCCATCACCCAAAAAAAATAGAAAACAGAATTTTCAGTAAGAACAAATGAGAGA
>Ga0325400_1007058_pt1 | contig 10725 bp, 5 predicted proteins | sample PopdelMetagenome_2_FD_205662 | JGI IMG/M metagenome (GOLD analysis project Ga0325400, IMG submission 205662) | Populus deltoides microbial communities from Bellville, Georgia, United States - Xylem-PdKOR-R1 | ecosystem: Host-associated > Plants > Phyllosphere > Stem > Wood/Secondary xylem...
ATGGGGTTGCTTTTTTATGGGCTGCGGAGAGTTGGGTTTTTTAGGTCTTGATTTTGGGATTGGGTTTAGAACCATATACAATATCGAGCATAATCCATGATGAATGATGTCATGCACAATTTGTTTTCAACCTGGCTTTGTAGTTTTTTTAATCTTAAATAATACTTCCACGGAATTTGTTTTGTGGAAAATATTTTCATTCTAGTTTTTGTGTGGGTTTGTGTGTTTTTTTAAGTGTTAGTTCACTTCTTAAAATATGTTTTTATAAAATATTTTATAAAAAATAATTTATTCAAGATATCATTTAACAATTTCAATCACTATAAATTTATCATTGACATCGTTTTTAAAAATATCAATTTCACCTAAACTTGATTAATATTGAACTTTTAAAAGACAAAGTCGAGTTTCGAGTAAGTTATAGATACTATTTTACTCGATTAAACCGAACCCAATTTGTAATTTATTTATGTCTATAAAATTTAAAAATTTTACTTTCATGATTAATGAAATTTTTTCAAATTTTAAAAATTGCATTCATTACCTATTTGAAACCTAACTTTGTCATTTCATATTTTACTTGAACCTAAACTATTTATATATAGAGAGAGAGTTTAAGATTTTTTTCATCTCACTCTTTAATTATTACTCTTTCACTCTCAAGATTTATTTGAACTCCTCAATACTCTTTTATTTAATTCCATTTTACTCTTCTTCAAATCTTATTTGAAAAGAATCCAATTCCAATTATAAAGAAGTGTCATTGAATTCAAATGTTGAAGTTCTTGGTACATATTAATTGGAAAGGATTTTGAATGTTTTTGTTGGGGATCCAATTGTTCCTAATTATATTCGGTCATGGACTAAGCTTAGCTCGAGTGATCAAGTTTTCTTTCTCTTACTTTTTATTGCTTTCATGTTGCTTTCTTTAGTTATTAGTTTAATTTGGTAGTTGTGATTAGTACAAACTTATACCTATAACATGACTTATTCATTTCTCTAATAGCATTTATTTCTTTCAATTATTATATCTTTCTTGGGTTCGTGTAACCAAAATAGAACCCCTATTTTTTCCTTTAATAATTAGGATAACACCGAGAATATAGAGGATGGTTGAGGTATAGAAACCTACTGTCTTGGTCAACATATCAATTGATATTTCTTTTACATTCTCATTGAAATAGCGAGTAATAACCATCAAAGTGCATGCATTGGCATTTCTTTTGTTGGCAAAGATGGTAAAAAAATATCTTATCTAAATTGTAATCTACCCCAAATAACTCTTAAATGCCTATAAATTTACAGCTACCTCATATTCATCAGAAAGTATCTTGAAATGTTTGTAATTGCAATTGAAATTATGAGAAAATATATTTTTTTAAAAAAAAAAAGGAGAAGAGAAAGTAAGAAAAGAAGCATAGTGAAACTCATCTCATTTATATTATGTTACTCTTATATAAGAGGAAGTTCCATGACTTTAGATTTAGATTACATTTATTTAATGATACATATTTATACTAATTTTAGGATTGTTCTAGAGACTTAAAAGATACAAACTCAGAGGGTAAGAATTCTAGAACTCACAATCAATATTGAATGCAACCCAAGAAAGTTAAAATCAAGTTAAAAAGAACTCGACCTAGTGATTATCTAAACCAAAGAATCGTAGTTCTTGGATGAAAACCTTTATCCATTGATTACAACAAACCAAGAACTGAAGGTGTAAAGATGAACACCATAAATAAGTAATCTTTGATAACTTCTTAAAGTTCCATGAAGAACTTAGAGTAAAAGCAAACTCTCTCTCACAAGTTTTATGTCTCAATAATCAATCTACTCCAAAACATAAATGCAAACTAAATAAACCTATTTATACTAGATAAAATATTGTAAAGAAGGCTGAACAAATAACAAAAAAACTCTAAATAAAATAGAAAAATAATCCTAAATCAACTAAGAAAATGTCACAATTCCTAAACAGTAGTTTCTAGGCTTTATCACAAAGTCTTTTTGATGTATAATCGCTATGAAATTTTAAATTTATAGGGAAAAAGGCCTTTAGAAACTTCGAGAAGAATTTCAGCTTGATCCAATAGTCGAATTGAAAATTATACTCATTAACACAAAACTGCATATTAGAAAAACAAGCCCAATCTGCATGCCTCAAGCCTAATAACTAGCTCTTTCCTTTGCATGAATTACATTAATTAAAGCTTAATCATCATTTGTTGTAATCTTGATACTTGACTTGACTCTAATATCTTGAATTAATCCATTGGATGCCTTTTTAATCTTCTTGGTTCTTGACCTTGTAATTAGCCAAATTGGCACCTCTAATGGATCTTTTAATGATGCATGTTGATTCTCATTATCTCCCCTTTCTTTAAAAGGATTTGATCTTAAATCATAACCTACATCAAACAAAGAAAGATAAAAATTATTGAAAGTTGTATAATGCTATACTCACTTTGAAGATCCACCTTATATGCATTAACATTGATTTATTCAAGAACTTGGGATGGACCATCTCCTTTAGGATGCAACTGAGATATCCTCTAAAAACTAATCAAACCATGATAGCTTCTTACTTTAGTAATTGATTTAAGTGTGGGTCATTTTTGGATAACCTTCACCTTTCCTTCACTCATCTCTATACCTTTTACACAAACAATATATCCAGGGAAAATAATTTTTTTTCCATGCAAAAAGTACTCTTTTTTAAATTAGCATATAGTTTTTTATTCCTTAAAGCATTAAACACATAACACAAATGTTCAATATGCTTATTTATACTTTTACTATATACTAAGATATCATCAAAATAAACAACAACAAACCCGCCTATAAATATATGCAAAACATGATTCATTACTCTCATAAATATGCTAGGTATATTAGTAAGACCAAATGACATGATTGAACATTTATACAAACCATACTTAGTTTTAAAATTAGTTTTTCATTCATCTTCTTCTTTCATTCTAACCTGATGATATCCATTTTCAAATCAATCTTAATAAAAATATATGAACCATGTAATTCATCTAACATGTCATTTAACATAGAAAATAAATATTTATACTTTACCACGATGTTGTTCATATCGTGACAATTAACACACATCTTCTAAATTTCATCTTTTTATGTTTATATGATTAAGGTGGTGGTAGCTTTAATGATGATTACGGTTGTAGTGTTTGTGATACTAATGATAATGACTATTGTTATAGTGGTGATAGTGGAATAGTGATGGAAATATTATTATTTTAATAACAAATTAGTTATATGGTGGTGGTAATAATGAAGGTGATGTCGATGACGATAGTTATTGTTTTAGTGTTATACAGTTATGGTGGGATGGTGATAAAATTATGGTTATATTGATAATAATATGGTGGGTGAAGGTGGTAGGTGAAGGCGATAATGGTTGTAGTTAAGGTTGAAAGAATAAAATAGCTTAAGAAAGGGGGGGTGATGGATTAGAACTTTATCTTATATTATAACATTTTAAAGACAAATCCTTAATTACTTCGAGAATGCTGAAAATTACAAACAATATTCAAAAACAGTTTATCTCTTAAATTTTGACAATAACAACAACACACAATTAATTAATACACAAGTATATTGAGATGAAGATAAAAAGAGACACACTAATTTTTATAGTGGTTCAAACAATCGCCGACTCCATTCCTTGAATCTTTGTTTAAGTATTCACTATCACACATGGTCTTCTTATTGGGTAAGATCAAACCTTTACACAATCTCTTTCACAGGTCAAAGATTGAAAAGTTTTCCCAATTCTTTTTTAAAGGTTAATGATCAAACCCAATATTTTTACAGGCTCAAGATCAAACCCAATCCTTTTATAACTTAAGATCAAACCTTACATAATCTTTTTTTTCATGTTCAAGATCAAAACCCGATCCTTTTACGAGATCAAGATTGAACCCAATCTTTTTATGTGCTAATGATCAAACCTATCTCTCAATGGCTCTCAACCAAAGATTACACAGGTGGTTTCAAGTGCCACTTATACTTTCACAATAATTATATCTCTCATAAGAGTTATCTTCCTTCACAAGAGTAAATTATAAAGATTAAACATAAGTAATTATGAAAATACAATCTAACTCATAAAGGTGAAAAATGGATTTTAATGTAATTAAGATTCAAAGCTTTTTCAAGAGAATAAGAGAATGATAAAAGATGTAGAAATGAAAAAAATTTAAATCATCAAAATATGTAAAATTATAAGATTAAAGAGATGAGAGAGATGTTAAATGAAAATCAATTGGGTATTTATAGGAAAAACCCAAGACTAGCGGTTACTCACATGAAATAAAAAGGAATAAGAAATTTTGTTATGTTAAGTGATCTCCACCATCGTTGGAATTTTGAGAGAAAAGGAATTGTTGCAAGAACAAGAAGAGTATTGAGCACACTTCTCTCAAAATTATAAGTTTGTCACTTTAGCTAATAATAAATAAAGGTGTAAAAACCCATGGTGCAAGATCACATAATAAATATTATGCTCTTCATTTAAGTGAAAATACCAAAATATACAATAAAATAATTTTTCATAAGGTATTTTTCACTATGTAATATTTTATGCTTTTAAAATATTTTTGGATGGAAATTCAATATAAAATATTTTAAGAGCATGAAAATCATTTTGTGATGCCAAATTATATTCCATAAAGACTTGATCTCGTAATGTAAATTTTAGTCATCTTCAAGTTCATCTGAGATTCAAGGAGTCCAAAGCGTCAATTTGATATAGAACAATAATTTCTACAATAATAATACTTTGACATTAATATTAAATGCACTTAATATGTTGTTATCATAAAAACAAATAAATTATAGGTATATAATGATTTTTGGACTTATAGAGAGTTTTTACATTTTTCAATTGCATCCTTTTGTCAAATTCTCTTGATTGTTTAAATCTAATAACACACATATTTTTGGATCAAAACAACATTAATTTGAAGAAAATTTAATGAAATTGTTAATGAGTACTAATACTTTTGGTCTAATGTGCATATTAAAAAAAATCATTTTGAATACAATTTGACAAAATATTGACGAACATTAATAGGGAGATATTTTTTAAAATATTTGGGATCAAATTAGTAATATTTATAGGTTTAGAACTCAATTGAGAATGGTATATATGTTTGAAATTAAATTGAGGTTGCATTAAAATTTACCCAAATTGTTTCACTATAATTTGCACAAATAAGTACATTTGTCACACAACAAATGTACTTACAAATTGATAAGACATAACCTATAAAGAGATGTCAATTATCTGACAATCAAGTAGGATCTACAATAACCAAAAATCAAATTAGTTCATTCGAGCTTAAATTAGTAATTAGCCATATTTTCAAAAAATTATGATTATCAAAGTATAAAGTTAGTTCAAATAAATTATGAAGTTTATTCAAAGAATTGGTTGTAAATCACATGGTCAAATTATATCCTAAACAATCATGCCCAAATAGATCAGTAAACTTTTAAACTTGCACTAATCTAGACGCAAATAATGATATCAAGCGTGTTTATATTAAAGACCAAGAGAAATCTATTACAAGAAACTAGTTCAAGGGCTCTTTTTTAAAGGGTTTTTGTTTGTTATTTTTTTTTTAAAAATTGTTTAAATAAAATCAATGAAATTACTCTTTTATATCATGCACAAAAAAAAATTATTTTTTAAGATTATTCCTGGATAAAATTTTCTTTTTTTTTTGGGCTAGCTTTAAAAATAATATAATTTTTTTCATGTTTGATTTCTATGGAATTATCCTAGTTTCATGACTCGAAATACGGGTTTTGCAGGTTTACTCGGGTTATTATTTTTATTTATTTGTTAAAATTAATTGTTTTTAATTTTATCATTCAATGATGGATTGATTGAGAATTGTCCTTCATATTTTTTTATTTATTTTCTATAAGGTAATCCTATTTTCATAACTTTAGTCACATGTTTGACAGGTTTACCTATGTTTACTTGAGTAAATTTTTTTATTTTTTAAAATTGATTATTTTGTCTTCATTTTTATTCTTCAACGTTTGGTTAGTTGTAATTGGGATTTTTAATTTATTTCGATTTGTTTTTTTTGGGTTGCAATATTCTCTTAACCGGGGTTGCGAGTATTGTTGATTAACTAGAGTTGACCTATGTTAATCCAATATGTCACCATCCCAATATTTTTTTTTTCAAGAAAGATATCGTACAATATGTCACAATCTCAATATTTTAATTTTATATCATCTAGTATGCATCAAAATTTGGGTTTTTTTTCCTACTAAAAACATGTTAGCAATAACTTTACATATTTTTATGGCTAGAAAAAAAGAAAAAGATCCAACCCATGACATAACATGAGCCAAATATCTAATGCAATAAACTAAAAAGGCTCAGTCTTTTATTGTAGCCTCCCTTATATTGCTATGTAGATTCTAACAATGCAGTGTAATTTCTTTTTTATTTTTCATTTGTTTTGTTTTGCTACTTAACTTCTTCTTTTTTTTTTTCTTCAATTTGATCATCTTACATTAGTTTGATTTAGGGTTGAGTTTGGTATAGGGTTCTAACAATGCCGAACAACAAATTAGACGCTCAGTTAATTATCAGTTTACCAAAATCAAATTTAATTTTGTTGATTCAAAACAATCTAAAATTTAGGAACCAAATTCAAACTTAAAATATTTTTAGTCCCTTTTCTAGTTATGGCAAGGACCAAATAGAAAGAATTTTTGACGCATGTAACTCACGTGCCAATGTTTAGAAGGAGAAATCGCTCTTAGGTAGTGCATGTTCCTTTCTTTAGACTTTAAAGGGGGCCTTCACTAGTGTTGTTGGAATCGTCTCGATGATATCTTTCTTAAAAGGTTATACATGCACGTGCTGGTGCTCCGATATATCTCTAGCAATTCATTCTTTTTTTCCTTTTCATCTTTTTTTTCTCTCTTTTCTCATTGGTCTTTCAACTGATTCTCTCAAAAATAGAAAAGGAGGTTGTTAATATTTTTATGTCAAATTTGATCCTTATTCTTTTGATTGCTATTTTTATCAGCAATTTTTTTATTTTATTTTTCAATATTAGATTGGTTAGGATTTGGACTTTATAATTGTTACAATTTGCTTTCCACGGGACTCCCCCAGTCTTATAACATGGTCATGGATTTAAAAGGTTCACCTGAGTTTACTTTGGCAGTGATTTTTTTATTCTTCAATTTTGTCCTTCTACATTGAGTTTGTTTTGAATTGGGCCTTGTAATTTTTTTCAATTTGATTTCTATTGGGTTTTTCTGATCTCATAACCTGGGTTATAAGTTTAATAGGCTAACCCAAGTTGATTTTTTTTCCTTTTTTAATTAATTTTTTTCCAAGTTTGCCTATCAACATTAGATTGGCTTACAATTAGGCATCATAATTATTTAAGTTCACTCGAGGTATTTTTTTTAATATTTTTTAAATTGAATATTTTTTCCAGTTTTTGCCTTCAAAGTTTTGGTAAGTGGTATATTCTCTTATATCTTTAGATTAATTAAAAATGTGTTTTTATATGTTATTTTATTGAACTCCATTTAATTTTAACTTTGTTATGAAGCAAGATTATATAAATCTTTTGATAATATTGGCATATGTTTTGTGCGAGTCATCATTATCATATTTTTTATTTGATTTATTTACTATGATTTTTTTTGTTTTTAGTATCATATAATTAAATAGATCAAACTTATTACCTCTTGGGTTTTGGGTTGGTTATGAATAATAGTTTTGGGTTTAGGTTCAGGTATACATAATGTCAAAATATAATATCTGGATACTCATTGTCATCTTTACTCACTATTATCACCCATATAACCACCTTACACTGCCACCATCTTACCCTACAACCATTATTATCTCTATTTTATCATTAGAATATATCATTATTATTTTATTACCATTATATTTTTTACATCATTAAAAAAACTCTAAAACACGTGGGGAAAGTATTATTATATTATTACTACATTGTAGTTAGTTGTCTGGCTTTTCTTTTGAGCATGGAAAGTATTTGACTTATAGAAGCGAGATCATGATATTAGAGCATTAAATGCTTTGAAAATTTACACTAACTTTTCTCTTTCTCTGCAATTGGGTCTTTTTTTTTTTACAGTCGAGGGGGTTGCTAGATTTTTTTCTGACATGCCATCGGCTTGAAAATAATTAAAGGAACATGCCAAGAGACAAAATCGCGTCTTGGGAGCTATGTTCAGCAATGGCTTAGGCATGGGGATAAAATATATGCATAGCTAGTTGTGGAGGTGTGCATTAAATGAATGTGACACTGACATCATTATACACACATACTTGCCCTTTACCTCTTCATTATTTCTTATTCTGTTTTAGTTAGCACTTCTATTTTGGTTAGTATAGTTGGCAGTCCCTTTTTGTTTTTGTCTGTAATTGCTTTATTTCATGGTGTGGTGCTTTTCTGGAGTGTTTTTTAGCAATTCAATTCTCTAGGCTCCCAGCTCTCTTATGATATTTTAAGGTTTTTTTTTTGTGCAACTTTTGTTGTTTGGGTTAGGTTAGTTTTTACCAACAAGTAGCGTTTGTTGAGGGTTCAGGTGGGATGTGGTTTTTTTTTTTTTTCCAGTGCATGCTAGCTATAATTTGTCATGCTTTCTTGTTTTTTCATATGGTTTTTGCTGGTTGTTTCTTTTACCCAACACTGGATCTAGACCATTTATTAGATGTAGGGAAAATAAAATGGCCGATAGAAATTGCCCATTTAATTATTAAGCCAGTATTGATACCAAATTTCTATTTTATTTTACAATTTCTGTAATCTAGATATATAAGAAATTGAGTTTTGAGAGTTTCATTATAGTGTAAAAATAAATAAATTTAATAGATTAGAATATACCATGTGATGCTGAGATATATTAAGTATTAACAATTGAGATGCAATAAAATTACAACTCTATCAAAAAAATGAATAAACTGTAGCAATCAAAATAGAAAAAATAAAAAATTGTTTGTCAAACCAAGGCAATCCCCAATGAGATAAAATTTGAGTTGCTCTCTATTTTTTTAAACCCTTAATTTTAATCTTCAAAATTTTAATTGCACTGTATTTTTTAATTTTGTTTTCATCGCTCTTTTTTCATGATAATGCTTTTTTGGAGCTGAGTCATTAGTGAGGGGGGATTATCACTGACTATTTGGTTAACCTCTGTTGACATTTCAAGTCATCCCAGTTTCTTTCACGAAAATAGAATCCCACAAGATATTTTGTTTTGTTTCTATTTCATGCCTCTCTATGTAAACTTATTTTTCAATGCTGTATTTTACAAGTTTTAATTCTGTTTTTCTGCACTTTTCCTTATAAACTCTTAACATTTCTTATAAAATCTCAACATGCGAGCTCTATTGTTTATATTTGATGTCTTTTATTTTTTTTTTTTTGATGTACAGAAACAATGTTTATGTTGTCCGAACAAAACTTAATGATCAAAGGTTTTTTTTTTTTTTTTGCCTGTAATGGATGGCCATGCAAAATCGTTTAAAAATTAGTATGAAAGACCAATTAATGAGCAAAGGTTGCTTCTTCTTTTTTTTGGCATAATAGGTGGCCATACAAATCGTTACAAAAATTAGTATGAAAGATCTGTTAGGCTAATTCTTGATTTTTTTTGTTTCTAATCATTGATTTATTTGTATATTAATTTCACCTCTGCCATGTTTCTGGGTGTTGGAGAAGAAAAACAAAAACATTTTCTTATCCTTTCTAGGTTTTTTTAGTCTGCTATTGTCTTTACTTAACTTTTGCTCTAGGCATTTTTATTCTACTTAGATTTACTTAACTTTTACGATTCACCAGTAACTTTATGAATATTATGTTTTTGCTGTATAATATTTTTAATTATTTTATTATTTTCTATCATAATACTTAGAACTAAATTTTACTTAAAACGCCCGTAGCGTTGCACGCTGTGGCAGAGGCGAGGGGGGGCTGGCAGGGGCCCCGACCCCTACAAGGAAATTTTTCCCAGCCCCTCCCTTGTATAAAATAACTGAAATTTTAATTTTTTTAAAAAATATATTTTTTTTGCTCCACCACTAATTGCATGGGTATCAAAGCTAGTTATTTATTAAACACCGTAGAAAGCTTTGTAGATAAACAATTTTATGTAAATCAAATGCTTGAAAACATTATATTCCTTTTCTTCTCTCTCTTTTTTTTTTTTAAAAAAGTGAAGCTAGCTTTGTACACATCATTTTGCATAGGATATTAGACAAATCATCCAATCAAAACAAGTTGAATGGATACACATGACCTTATCATGATAATGTTGGAACAAATTGATACATTTTATTTTTTGATAGACATTTCACAAGTCATTAGGACTTACTTGAAAAATTTCCAAGAGCAAGGGTGATTTTAATTTTTTTTTTCAAACTTTGTGGAGACCATTTCATTAGATTCGTCCATGAACGAGAAAGAGTTGAGAGACTCAAAAACTTGTAGTTACTATGGCAATCAGCTGCATAAGACATAACAAAATTACTTGGTGAATTTGTTTCCAATCCTAGTTTCACCAAGTGTTCTTCAAATTGTTTTTCACAATCTCCAATTCCCCCTCCCTCACTTCGATCATAACTTTTAAAGCTGTCTTTTCCTTCTTTCCTTTGTATGTTTTATTCTTTGTATGAAC
>Ga0325400_1007059_pt1 | contig 10724 bp, 6 predicted proteins | sample PopdelMetagenome_2_FD_205662 | JGI IMG/M metagenome (GOLD analysis project Ga0325400, IMG submission 205662) | Populus deltoides microbial communities from Bellville, Georgia, United States - Xylem-PdKOR-R1 | ecosystem: Host-associated > Plants > Phyllosphere > Stem > Wood/Secondary xylem...
AAAAAAAATTATCATTTAAAATATGCTCTCTAAATAAAATGAAAGAGAGAATGAGTATTAATTTAAATATAAATAAAAATTATTAAGAGAAAAAAACCATATAAAAAAGCATTAATTTAAAAAAATATATATAAAAATATTTTAGAAAAAAAAAAAGTCAAGGGCCAAGTGTTGCTAAGCCTAACTTATTTTATCAAGGCCGGTGCGACTGGGCCCTTATTTTTTTTTGTTGTAATTGTTGTCTACCCCATTTTATTTTGAAAAAAAAAATCAGATGACATGTCACCTACTAAAACAAATAACTTGTTGTCTTATTTGTCTAAATTCCAGCCATTGTGGTGGCTATAAAATCAAGGCTTAAGTTTTTTTTTTTCTTTGTTTGTACAAATTACAGCCATTTTGAATAATAGAAAATTTTGTAAAGCTTGGAGAAAATGCTACGCAAAGCATTTAATCATATCCACACGTCAAATCAAAAGAAAATGGAGGATCTATCACCAATCATGAATTTAATATTTTAACGCAATACTAAGTTGATAACATTGTTTGGATCCAAGATTAACAAAATATCTTTCCGAAATGAAGAAATATGACTATGTAATTTCGGGATTTCATTCTTGAAAGTTGGGGAGTAAAAATGGGTTATTACCTATTTTTATAAGGCATGGCCCGGTAAGGTTAGTCTCCATATCTATTTAAAAAGAATTGATATATTTTTAGACATTAAAGAACTCAACTCAAGGCCTCCTTCTATTCTAGCTTTCACCGTAATATATCATTGCAGCTTGTAAATTTTCTTTTGTTTCGCCGCTCTAGACCACAAGAATCTTCATTTCATTTCTTCCCTTATGGTTTTGATTGTAGTGTCTCCCTATGAGGTTTTGATGTCGAATCAACTAACAATTTCTTTTTTTAGTTTTTAAAATTTTAAAATTTGATTAAATAAAATATTTGATTTTTTTTTTATAAAAAATATACATTTTGGGAAATTTAAATAAAGAGAAAATTCTCTTCATGAGATGGAGCTAGCATGGTACTAATGGAATAAGAATAGAGCCTTATCATTCACAAAAGAAAAGGAAAAAGAAAAATTGTGGAAGGTAAACTCATTGCCAAGCAATCCTTTCTCTTTTCCATCTTTAATAAATCAAATTCTTATAGTGTCTTCTAAGTTATTCCCTCCCTTTAATTTAATCAGTCTTTCCAACAGTTGGCACCTCACATTTCCTCTTAAATTCAATGGAGCCCCTCTAGCTCCAACCCCATAACTTCAATTCTCCTGCGCATTTTCTTACGTTCCTTGCTAGCCCCGACCTTGTCAGCCTCAAAAATCATGGCTTCTGACGGAAACAAGAACAAACCTCTCGATCGTGAAGTTAGAGACATGGTGAATACCATGACACACCGCATTGTTGATCAATTTCACAAGCCAAGTGCAAGTCTCCACAACCAGGAAAGCGTGGCTGATGAGGATGGTCATGGCATTAGAATCGTTACTCTTGCTGGAACCAACACAGGAGCTACAATGCGAAGCGAGTTGGATGATCAGAAATCCAACAAGTTGCCTGATGGGGTGTCATTTGGCGATCCTGATGCATCAGGGACTTACGTTAATAGCAATTACCAAGCTGTTAACAATTCTATCATGTTTGGTAGCAACTACAGCACTAATGATCCTGGTGTTCATATGGACATTTCGGATACTTATGAACACCGTGGACTTCGGCCTGATAAGCATGGAAAGAAGGGAAAGAAGAAAGACGAGGAAGCTCTCAAAAGTGACCAACATTCTGAACATTCAGATTGAGGTCACTGAAGAAGAAAATTGAAGCAGGAGGTTCAAAAGGAATGAAGCTGTGCTTTAGTAATGCTCTATATACAACAGGGGTTTGAGTTTGCTTGTTAAAGATTACTACAGGTTTGGTTTACTGAATTTATAATGATCAGACAATAAAGTTCCAAAAATCATATATGGTGTGATTTACATATTGATTGATGGTGTGTCTGTATTGTCTTAGCTATTATATGTTGAGCATAATATGACCAAATATTTCTTTTACCGACAATGAAAGTCATTGGCACGCTTGCAGTGATACTGAGCTAATATGTTTAGTAATTGCTAGAATCACGAGTCTTAGGTTATACTTTGTATGTTCATAGTCCCAAGCACCGGCGAAGCAAACTTGACCTCTGTGCCTAGAAGAGTGTCTTCGTGTGCTATGCAGAATTTCTATGTCGGTGTTATGACTCATGGATGAATACGGTTATGTTGTAAAAAACATGCAGCAATTATTGATAAATATTATAATTTGAGAGAAATTAGAATAAATATTCATTTACTATACCATGGTGTCATCACCCCTAACCTATTAATCATTCGTAGTAATAAAACAAAAAATAAATCTCAAGGGGATAAATATGATCATCATTCTGTTATGCTCAATACACTCCACTCTGATATCTTGCGTGTCTTGTTAAATGTTTTATTTTGTAAATCAGAACCCTATTATTAATTTAGAGAGGGTTTCTGGGTCTTGGAGAGAGATTGTGAAGAAAATTTCCCTCTTCTCTCTTCACACAATCCAAGTATTTATGTAGAAAATAACTGTTTGTTATCCATTACATCAGAAAAGGCTAATCCAAAATAGAAAATCTGCTTGTTTACAGCGCAATTGCAAGTTGATCGATGACCTTGTATCGGTCTAATTGTGCTTCAGTATTTGAGTGGTGTCTCTAAGGTCCAAGAGATGACCTTGTATAGGTCATGAGTCATGATGTTTAAGCTCCAAAAAGAGGGACTAGCTCCGCACCATGAATTCCATTTATCAAGTAACGTTATTGATGAGGTCACATTTTCTTCTAGCCTTGAGGTCTCTTGGGCTTTTGGGCTATGACAGACCATGACCATGAGTCATTGGGTTGAGTAGGAAGGACGAGGTTTGATCTTCAATGTTGGAACTCTTCTCTTGTTAAATCAATAAGCATGTGAAAATGGTCACCGAATAGGGCATAACCAAACCCTTGATTACCCTTAATATTAATAAAGGTAGAGAGAATCCTTTATGAAGTGTAGAGTGTGTGCAAAGAGTGTAGCAAATTTATCAACATTTTTCTACTACCATCAACCACCGTAACTTTTAACCACTATATTTATTGTAGTAGTTATGAGTTGTTTGTTTTTTTGTTGGTTACTGCTAAGGCTCTTATTTCTCCTATAAATGGAGACAAAAAAAAAATAAGAGTGCAAGTGAAGAATAAGTGTGCAGTGAGTGCAAGTGCAACTGTGAGAGTGAAAAAAAGCAGATTGGAGAGAAACACCGAGTGTAAGAGTGAAACACTGGGTTTTGTAGGATTGTACTGAGTTAAGTTAAGTGTTTGTATCATTTCTTCAATAATATACAATCTGCTATCTCCGTAAACATACCCTGTTTTAGAGAACCATGTAAATTTACTTGTTTGTGTTTTATTTGTGTTTGCTTTTGGGAGACATAAGAAAATAAAAATCAGGGCAAAGTCCCGCTATGTGTGAGGTTTTGCCTTTTCATATTGAGCCTACCCTTCTATGGTGGTGTGGGGTTATTTTCATAAATTCTCTATTTTTGTAAGCCATGATTACCCTTTAAATAAACCATTCATGAAAAGGATAAGGAGTTTTTGGTGGTGTGGGGTTATTTTCATAAATTCTCTATTTTTGTTAGCCATGATTACCCTTTAAATAAACCATTCATGAAAAGGATAAGGAGTTTTTTCGGTCTCCATTGAATTTTTTTTTCCCCCATAAAGAAAAACGTAAGGTGTCCTCCATGCATTAGAGGAGGTTTTATTTCGAAATGAACAAGGGTTCGGGAATAAAATCATGAGCCCATGGTGCGACTTCCAACTCCGAAATGTGAACCCCGAACTCAAAGGAAAGGGACGCTTGCTCGGTGAGCTTTCTAAATACCATACGTGTTGAAATCAATTCACCTTGAGAAAGGTTTGTGTGCTTCTCCCAAGATGGCTCATGGCTTGCCTCTTTTGATCGGCCTGCCCCAAACTTGCTGTCCTGTTTTGGGACCAGACCCGGTAAAAATACGAATTATATCAGTCATTCGTGGACGTTTAAGGCCCGACTCCTTCAACTATATACAAGAGCCTGCACAGCATTCTTCTCCACCATGAGACTCAGGGTGTTAGAATGGTTTTGTGTTAACATTTTCTACATGCAGCCACCTACGATATCCAAATTTTCGGCTTAATGCTTCAAAAACGTTTGTATATTTGATCATAGAGCTCCACCGAAGAACAGACTTGCATACAACCTTTGCCTCCATAACAAGGAGTACTTCCTATCCGATTCTTTTCTCCTTTCATTTTTCTTTTTCTTTCAGAAAGAGAAGCTGAAAATATTTTCTTCGAGATTTATTCGAATGTTAGTGGAATTTAAAGGAAAGTACAATTAGTACCAAACATGGATTTTCTTGGAAAGAGGAAAGATCATTTAACTTGGCCTCAAGGACACCTTGAATCACAAGAGACAGTACTGACAACTTGTAAGGGGGGCTCTTGTTCCTTTATCTCTTCAGCTTCTTGAGCTACTCTTGTTGCGTGATTCTGCATTTCTTTGTTCTTACCCCAAAGAAGAATGTACAAGCCAATTATCACAAAGATGGATCCCAGCAAACTGCTTATGAAAAACCCTTTTGTGAAAAATAAAATAAAAATAGAGGCAGTGTTTAGTACTATTCAAGACAGAATGGTCAAAAAGTTTACCTGCCAAGATAGAGTTCATCATGGAGGATAGGGACATCAAGCATGGCTGCCATTATCTGAACCAGGGGACTGAATGCTGCTGTAAAGACTGGACCCCTTTTCTTAACACACCATGACATGCCCACATAGCACAAGCCTGATCCTATGATTCCCTGCATGAATCAATGGTTCATTCAGCAATGAAGAGACACAACAGAAACTAATAGCTCTATGGGTTTCAGCTTGTGAAGGTTATGCTTACAGCATACAGGACAGTTATAATTTCTATTTTCCCCTTCAGAACCCATATGGAGAGGCTCCTTTCAGTGGACAAGCATAAAATAGCTGACTGAATGGCACCGAAGAAGGACATAATGGCAGTGCTAGAACATTGGCAGGGGTATCTCCTTCCAATATGTGATTGAAGCACAAACCAACCAGACCACAACAGCGTTCCAACAAGCAAAGCAATACAACCAAAGGTCCATCTTCCGGCCCTTTTAGTTTGGCTCAGCTTGAGGCTATGATCCATGGCTCGAGTTACAGCTTGACCAGGTGAATTGTTAAATAATGGTGCTCCTCGAATGAGAGTCAACAGCATGGCACCAGCAACACACACCAGGGTACCGAGTACTTTGGCTTTTCCGCTATTGGATTTTATATGAACAGTCTCCATTCTGAAAGGCAATAGATAGAAACCAAGAGAAGTTAAAGCTGCAAGGCTACTACAAAGCATATAACACATTGCGGAACCATGAAAGTTGAAAGAAAATTATTATAGATACTTGAATGGCAGTGCCATTATAAACGTAACGACAGGAACCATGTTGATGAAGGCACATGAAAATGTAGCAGATGTATATTGAATGCCGATAAGGAAGAAGTATTGTGTCAGTGATGCCCTGCAAGGAACAATTAGTTAGTGGCAAGGATATTGAAAACTTGAAAAGGCTTAAACAGTACTCACCCAACAATCGCACTGAGGAACAGGTAACATAAGATGCGAAATGTGAGCGGCGGTCTGCTACCCCTGCAAGCAAGCAAGCAAGCAAGCTTGATTTGTAAGATCTGTTGCTTTAATATCTGAAAAGTAGTATCACAATGCTACAATAAGAACTTCAATCCTAATTCGTTAACTCAATTAGCCGACGAACATTTGGTTCTAGCAAGCTAGCTAGCTGCATGCCTGTATAGACTATTCTGGGGAGGGGCACGAGTTTATACAGTCAAGAAATCAAAATAAAAATAAGCAGAATGTTGGACTAAAGAGCTACTACCTTTCCCGGAAGTAGCCGATAGGACCCAGGAAAATAGCAGAAATCAAAAGCCGGTATGTGATAAGGACCAAACGGTTAATCCCCTCATCAAGGACTTTCTTGAGAAGAATATTCACAATGGAAAAGGCAAAATCAATTGTTATCATTGCTATGAAAGGTTTCCATTCATCACAGCTCTTCAAATCAGCCATTGAATCCAGCACTCTTGAAAGAAGTAGAGTAACACCTTTCTTATCACTCTCTTTGCTAACCAATTTCCTCTATCAGACAGTACTGCAAGCTTATGTGCAGAGATATTGCTCTAAATAAATGGACTCTGGAATAATTGGGTAGAAAGCAGAATTAAATTCTTCAAATCACATCAACGCTTTAAGCAACCAACATCGACATTAGTTTGCTATTTATTCTCTTCTTTACACTTTCTTTTGAGTGATACTTTCCAACAAACGGAGATTACAAGAGAATCATTTAGCATCACGGATCATACAAAACAGTGAAGCATCAATACATGATTTCGTCCTCGAGAATGGTAGAAGAAGCAGTAGATATTGGCCACGAGTTTTTCACTTGCAATTTCTTCTAGGCTTTATCTTGGTGCATGATGTACTTTATGAGTTAATTTATTGTTAGCCTTGCTAAGCATAGCTTATTGGCATCTTTTTAGTGGGGTTCCCCTGCACGTAGCATCTAATACTACGTCTCTTTTGAAACAGGATGGCTAACATCCTTTACACGCAAGGGGGAGAGAATTATATATGTATCCAAGAAAGTGTCTCAATTTGTGACGCAGGAGATCTTGAGAGCATTCATATTTTTTTAATTATTTTTCGAGTCAGTTGGTATTATAACTGTATTAATTAGTATCAGAAAGCTCCTAGTAATAATGTTATTCGCACAAAGATGCTAAAGGATTCATAATGAAATGACTTGCATAAAGGAAGATTATTGGTTTTCTAATTGAGGAATCACCATGGTTGAAGTTCGCAAAGAATATATGCATGGTGGACGATGATTTATGAATAAGAAGATTCTGCTTAAAGAAATATGTCTTGAGATTTTCAAAGACAATTTGAATTCAAGAACAAGTTTCTTCTATCTTAATTAGAAAGATGATACAAGAGCAATTTTAGATAATTAAATATCATCTTTTTAGCATTGTTTGGCATGCATCTTCAACGAACATGGATTAATAAGATTGAATATTTTGATCTCTCTCTGTAATTATGAGATTTTTTAGAGATTTGATTCGAAACAAACATGTAAACCTTTGGGAGTTTTGATATATATCAAAATCTAGCTACGAGTCTTCAAAGGGGTAATAATTTTCATTATCATTCGCTATAGGTCATTAGCTATAGGTCATTAGTTGGTATTGTTAAATAATATTTATGTAGTTTTATTTATTAAGAATAGAATAGCACTTTTAATTTAACCTATATATACTTTGTTTGTATTTAGGTTAAAATTAAGCACTCATAATATACATATTATTCAGAATTCTAGTCTTCTTTTTGTGTTTGAGCTTAATTATTTTAACAGGTATAAAGTTGTGTCAATTTCCTCAATCAACGTATTGCACTCAATTGCTAGAAAAATTTCTTGTTTTATTATTCTAAATTAGGTTCAATTGAAGGCTATCGTGCTGCAGATTTTATACAAAAGAGGACAATCTGTGTCCACTGTTATTTCCAGACATCACGAGAAAACTGAACTTTTTAGCTCAAACACTGTTGGCGTTTACAATGTGCAGAGCGAGAACAATATGTCAAATCTTCTCGTAAATACCGGAAAGAATAGTGCAGAGAAAAGCACCGATCACCTTGATTAGACGCAGCAACTAGGAAGATTTCTGTGCACTGTCCAGACCTACATTTCAATGGTGCCACTTCAAATGTCTGTGTCATCTTTTACACGCACGCACTTGTCTTCTACCTAGCTATCACTTCCTGGATTGTAATCCAAGGTGAAATTATCCCTCTCTATCTCACTTAATTCCATCCCAATCTTTTAGCTGCTAGTACTTACCTCTCTAGCTGGCTAGTAACTATTCAACAAACGAACGTGGCTCGTGTAATATCTTGGCAGATTGTAGTGCTCTTTGAAGTGCAATTAATACGGGGGATCCTGAGCTAAGAGTTATTGTGATTGTTCATCACCATTGTAGACTGCTGCTGAGCAGGTAATAGGAAGAATACTGCTGTGTGGATTCGCTAAGAGATGCTTTTACACTATCAATTATATTGAATATGTCAACTGTTTCCATCTTTGAACTTTCTAGTTAAGCCCCTAGCACCCCCTGCACCTTCACTTTTTTAATTCTCTTATAATGTAGAATTGAGAACCTGTTCCTGATTCTATATTCCAGCTGACAACTTTCTGAAGGAAGAGCCACAGCCATTCATTTACCTATCGTCTTTCTACAGCCGTACTATCTCTGCGTTTGGATACCAGATAGCAGCTCCCAGTTGATCTCTTTCTGGAAAGTAATTCATTGTTAATGGACCATATAATTTAGCCAGGTGATAATGGATTTCTTGAATATTTAAGATAAGCACATATGATATTATCACGTGACACAAAAGAAGGCTCTTTCCTGCCGACAGAAGCTAAGCACAGCAAAAAAATTCAGAATATAGAAATTTGATGAGTGAAAGTGACTGGAATGTGAAACTTAAATTCACAACTTTATTCCTTCTAACAATTTCTAAAAATTAATGTTAATAAAGTCTGTTTCTTTAAGAGGTTTATAAAACTTTAATTGGACCATAAACTCTACTTTAATTAGAAAATAAAATAAAATTTAAAAATACAAAAGAAATAATCATGAAATCCAAAACAAAGCATAAAACAAGAAAAATAACAAAATTAACCGAACCAAGATCTTGAAATGAGATTCTCGATATCTCAAGATCTAATAGCGCGTATAGTATTGAAGGCATTACCATACAAAAAATAACTTTTGAAAACTCTTGTAAAAAATTAAATAAAATTTAATATAATTTTTTAGGCTATTATACCGGTCTAGAATAACTAAATCTTCTCTTGAATTTAAATTAACCCCATTAATTTATAAATTTATTTATTAAATCATTCATATAATCTACACGTGATAATTAACTACTTAAAATCACTTGTTATTTCCGCACCACTTTCTTATTTTGTTTTCCCACGAGGGCTAGTCCAATCAAAAATGGCATGATGTTCCTTTTTCTTTTTCACTTTAGTGTACGAAGCTTCTCTTATTATTAAGTGTCATTAAGATAGAAAAAATAAATATGAAAATGTGTTTAGATGAAAAAATAAAAAATAAAATAAAATTTATTTAGTCATAGTTTTAGAGTGAAATTATATATTTTTAAAATAAGAAGATATGTCTTCTCTTTCTCTATTATTTATGTTTTTTCTATTAAGAGAAAATAACTAAACGCTAAAAATTTCTTAAGGATTTAATATATTTTTATTTTTATATTTTCTTTTGTGAGATTACTTAGCATTCCACCTAAAACACATGAAGATAAACTGCCAACGTGGATGATGATTTAGACCTTAAACTAACCGATACCTTGTGTCCTTTCCTAAGGGAGCAAGAGACAGGAATGAAACAGTAGTCACTTTGGAGTGCTACAGGATTCCCCTTTTAGACTCTATCCTCAATAGTAAAATGGCGTTCAATTAACCTCGTCAGGCTCGCGCGGTCTCTGTCATGTCCCTGCATCGGGACAAAAGTGCTATGTCAAAAACAAAGAAACATTTCAAGCTAGCATCTGTGTTACCAAGTCCAAATGAAGTAGCAAGATGTTATTTTATTGTCTTAAATCGGATCTTTTGGCTTTTGATTGCAGGGCCATTATAGCTGTCCCTATCATACTGCTTAGTAACATGGACTAAATCATCTGCTAGAGTATACTAATATATATCCTCCAGATTCCGGATATTGCTGTCGTTTCAACGATGATCACAAGGAAGCAATCATCTTACATTTCGAGGCTTCATACAGTGCGTAATGGAACCTTTTTTATTTTATTTTATGGACTTAAATTCTAACGACAGTTGACATCATCTGAATCTTCGCATCTCATGCTAGATCAATACATTATCGTAATCTTCGCATGCTATACTAGATCAATAATTTACTGCGGATATGGAAGCCAGTTCTGGATGTTGTTGTTAGGGATTCAAACTTCAGGTTATGAACTGTTATTCCATTGATGTCCATCCTCCTGCTAGCCTTACCATTTCTTGCACATGATTCCTGTTCCTTTCAAAAATAAGAAAGAAATGGAAAGTTGATTTTTATTGCTTGAGCCATGACGACGTGGAACTTGAGTGCTTAAGCTGCAGGAGCAGAATTCCCAGTCTGATAGGATTGCTTTTCAGAAATATTAAACTAACTGTTTGACACTTGGCAGCATTCAGAGGGAATTTCTTCCTTTTCGTGATTAAGAAATGGAAGGAATTACTTCACAGCTGAGGCAATACAATTCCTCCAATGAACAAAAGATTGTGAAACATACTCTGCATACTAGATTTAAGTACAAATTACAGATATTGATCACTCCCTGGAAAAAAAAAATTCTTGAACTTGCAAACCCTATATATAGGTGGGAGTTTATGGTGCACATGTAAAAGAATGATTAGCTGGTAACTGTAGTTGGTAGGGAGAAATTGCAGTAACAATGGAGGAAATGCAAGATCATCCAATGTCACCCTAACGCT
>Ga0325400_1007061_pt1 | contig 10723 bp, 8 predicted proteins | sample PopdelMetagenome_2_FD_205662 | JGI IMG/M metagenome (GOLD analysis project Ga0325400, IMG submission 205662) | Populus deltoides microbial communities from Bellville, Georgia, United States - Xylem-PdKOR-R1 | ecosystem: Host-associated > Plants > Phyllosphere > Stem > Wood/Secondary xylem...
ATATATATATAGTTGTGTCACCAATGCATGGGCATCAGACCCAAAATATTCAGGAAAACACACATATCCACTTGAAACATAAACTAAGCAAAATAAAACACAATAGTGCTTGTCATCTGCTTTTAGTTGTTTTCTTGAATAGCAATTACAGACAGCAGAAAGAAGGAAAAATGCTTATTTCATTGGCATAGTTATATATTATGTATATTAATTGCAATGTTTTTTTTTCTTTCTATTTTTTTGGAGGAGGAGGAGGGAATCAGAATCACACTATCACTAAAGCGTAAGCTAAACCCTAAGGCTTGATACTGGCTTATTAAACCATAAAACGATTAGGTAGGCATCTCTGGGAGATTTTGGAGATGATGCCTTTTATATGAAAGCACTACATAAGCTGATCATGTTAATTAGCTAGCTATAGGTTTTCTGATGCTGAGGAAACAATCATATACTTAACTATACGAAAAGATTGATACTCTCAGTGACACAACCACTCGAATATATCCTTTGTACTTGGAAAAAGAACCATGGTACAAAAGTCATGAATGGCTAGCTCTATTTATAGTGTAGATGCTGTGCCTGGAATAAACCTTTCTAAGAAATTCATAAGTGGTTTCTCGCCCAGAAAGGGCCTGTAAATGGTTTTCCCGATATAGTCACGGGAAAGGAAGTTTTTTAAAATCTTCTGCGTGTAAAGAAATGACTTCTCATGGAAGATTTCCAGCAATTTGTATATATGGGACAAAAGACATTTGAGGTGGTTCGATCCAATGATGTTTTTATCGCATTAGATTATTGTAACAGCCTTTATCACGACCTGCGTGCCCTGAGAAGTATCATAGATAACCATCCCCAGGGAGAATATGTTGTTCTTTAGCCCTTTTTCTTTTTCTCAAATAAGAGATCTTATTCGCGGTGATCAGCTAAAAAAATTATGCACCAGCCTTTTATTTTATTAATTGAGAAGTAGAAGATGGGACATCTTTTCCATTAATTACTAATATTATGGTGCAAAGATATAAAGAACCTCTTTTTCGCTAGGCATCATCTGGGATGGGAATGCATGTACTGTCCTGCGGTGCATTTTTTCTTCCTGGGGCAGTAGCTAGCTAGGTTGTTTCCTATTAATTGTCTCAAAATGCTTTGTATTATTATTATTATTATTGAAGCAAAATCATATTTCATTAAGAAATCAGACCTTGTACGGAGGAAATTACATCTAGAATAATATCATCCCGGATTCTTTGCTTCGAATTAATGATCAATGCTTTGCTCGATTTATAGTTGGTGTATGCAGGTAATGCCGTACTTGTAGAGATTTTTTAAAATTTAATTTTTAATTGAAAATCTATTTTTTTAATGTTTTTATATTTTTAATATCAACACATATATTAAAACCATAAAAAATTAATTTAACATTTTTTCAAGAAATAATCATTAATTTTGATGGCTATAAACTCTCAAAACAGGTTCATGGTCTGATCATTGTAATTTTATTTCCTCAACAGTGAAATTCCATCACTATTCAAAAAAAAAATGCAAGAAACTACGTACAATGCTTGTATTTAAATGCTGTAATTCCATCACTATATATTCACCAGTCTTTAAGGTTGTTTTCTTCTTCATATATCAAAATTTATTATGATATCTTGCTTGTAATTGTTTTTCTTGAGACACTAAACTCAAACTATATATTCATTGGATCGATGCAAGGGTAATAATCATAGGTCAGCTTGCTTTGTTCATATCATACTCTTTCTATGATGTATTAAGTCGTCGAGAAAAGTAATGTTCATAATAAAAAGTAAGTATTCATGAGAAAAGAAAAAGGGTGTGCTTTGATGCTTTGGCTTAATTAAATGCTACACGATATCTTTGTAAAACATAATGCATGTGATTGTTGATAAAACAAAAAAAAAAATCATTTACATATATATACGCATGAAATACCAAGATCATGATCGGATACAGCTACACAAACAGCCTATAAACTAGTAAAATTAATTAAATTAAATTTAAATATTGTTTTATTGTATTTTTAAGCATCATAAGAAACCCCTTTGTCTAATTTTTATATATACCCGTCATGAGTCTAATACGAGACCGTTTGTTTCTGTGATTGTTTCTGCATTTGAAGCCAGACATGGAAAATAAATATTTGATAATGGCTAAAAACTCAATTTACTATGCATGGACTCCATCAATTTATACATTAAAAACACAATATCACTAAAAGCAGCACAATGTTGCTTTCAGCCGTGAAGAGCTCTCACTCTCCATTATTCATTTAATTGAACAGTGGAGCATGTCTCCACTGTTCACGTGAACAGTAGAGATATGCATCACTTCACGTGAACAGTGGTGCATGTCTCTACATAATAAAAAAATTAAATTAAATTTTTTATTTTTAATTGTGTGTTTATTAATGACGTAGTCTTTACAGAATTTGATCGCAATCTCAATTTTGTTCTCAATTATATTTTACTTGATGTTGTTGCGCTTTTAAGAAACCAGGAAAACTGTTGTTCTTATCGGATATAGTTCATATGTGATGGAATTGTAGATAATTTAATTGAATAATAAAAAATATTTTATATAAAGTATTATTTATTTGATGATGTAGTAACAATAGTTAAATCTATAATATTTAAATTAAAAACCATCAATATTAATATATATATATATATATTTTTTTTAAAAAAAATTATTTTATAACCTCAATTTTAAAAGTATTATTAACCAAACATATTAAATTACTTTTTGTTCAACTTCAATTTCAACCACAATTTTAACGAAACATATATAAATACCAAACCAACCTCAATTAAAATTACTTTTTATGAAATAATTTTTTTCAAATTACAACCACAAAAGCTACCACAATACCAAACACAATATCCTCGCTATTCCAGGCCTGTGTTATCAAGGTGCATAAATTAATGGATGCTATATGTTTATCAAATTCAACAGCTATTATTTTAGAACTCAAAATTCTTTCAAAAATTGTCAATTTTTTTTAAATAACATATTCAACAACTTTTAGTATACTATACCTGAAGATCAGTATGCAATCACACAAAATATCCCCAAATCGAAGGATGATATTTTTCTATCATTTCAACCTAACAGTGTACGTAGCAGTCATAGCAATAGATAAGAGGTAAGTGGTAGATTTTTATCTTTCTTTGCAGATGAAGTTGCAGGGAGTAATTAACCTGGACGCTTGCAAACATGACAGAAGCAGACTTACAAAAGAAAAAAAGAAAAAAGAAGAAGATCAAAACAGATTAAACTGTACTTGCAATTTTTTCTTAAAAGTGTTTTTCTTTTCTCTTGGTATTTCGAAGACCATGCAGGTTTTACAGTTCACATTTCATGGTAAAATTGGCTTACTGGTATCTGGATGTAATTTTGAACGTAATAGTGTGCATTTCATGGCAGGCAATCTTCGATTCTGTATCAACCATCATATATTTTAGTATAGAGATTAATCTGCGGTAACAACATCATGCATCCAGCCATCTATTTCTTGTTTTTGTTGTCCGCTTTTCTTCAGAGCAAAGAATGGGGAAGCAGATTCTAGTTGTCTCTTAATCCAGTTATGTGACAACATCTTCTGAATAAACAGTTGGTTGATTTATCTGATGAGCAGCTAGCAAACTTTTATGGTTTTGTTCAATTTATATATTCATTGAACCGGCAACTTTTGTTTTCTATGTATATATTATAAAGGAAAGAAAGAAAGAAAGAAAAGGAAATTAAGAAAAAAGAAAAATATTATCGGCATTAGTTAGCATCTCTGCTGCTGTTTGTAGAAGCAGATGAACAGCGATATTTGGCAGCCTGCCATCATTATCTTGAGTTAAAGCACGTTTAAGTGGCAAGAACAAGCTAATGGTCAACCTTCTTTTATACATTTCAGTGTCGATGCCTTTCAAATCAACATGACTGTATTTTAGTTCGCCTGTCTTTTTCTATACATAGTGCTCGATGCTGGAGTTTTGTAGAACTCTAAAGATGCGATTTGTTTCTGTACTAAAACTGTAGTTGATTATATTTGGCATGAAAATAAATAAATTCATTTTTTTATAATATTTTTTTTTGATGTGATAATATCAATAATTAAAAATAAATTTTAAAAAAAATATTTTAATATGTTTTCAAATAAAAAATACATTTTAAAAATGTTATGTATTATAGTATTAAGTATGTATATGCATATTATATTATAATTGAAGAACAAGATTTTTATTTTGGTTTTATGGCTAAGTCGATTTTCATACATACTAAGATCGAATTTATCCTTTTGTTTAGTGAAAAACAGGCTATTCACGAGTAGAGACAAGAAATACAAGAATTTTATTTTTCATTGCCTAAAACCTAATTCGGATTTTGATGATCAAGGAAAGAACACGCTCTCTCAATCATCGTACCAACCCCTTCAAGTCTCAAGTCAATGGATGTTGATTGCTAACGGTCAAATATTAATGCTGCAAATTCTTACCTAATTAAAAATTTGTTTGGAGTGGGTTTACAATTATTTTTTAAAATATTTTTTATATTAAAATATATTAAAATAATATTTTTTTATTTTTTAAAAATTATTTTTGAAATCAACATATTAAAACAATTCAAAACATATAAAAAAATTATTTTTAATAAAAATAATTAATTTTTTAAAAAATATGGTTTAAATAACATTCCCAAACAATAATTTAATGCACCAACATGGTAATCGATGAACTTAATTTAATTACCAGGTTTTAATAATGTGATTTATACTGAAATCCACCTAAATAAAAAATATTTTTTATGCATCGTAAAGTAATTGTTGAACATGGCCTCTTAATCTTGTTATTTATGATCACTTGTTATTCCCTGCAGAAAAATTATTGGAAAGATTTTTCTTAATTAAGCGTTTTCTCTACCAGCCTGCTTTTAACTATACCTTAATCATCTTGTTGCAAATCATATTACATGTAAACACAAATAAAACTAGGTAGTTAGCTATGCTCAATGAAAATGTATATAAAGAAAAATAGGTGGTAATTTCGTAAAATCGACTGGAATTCTCATACTGGGCCTTTTATTTCAAGTAGAGGCCGAATAGACAGAAACAAAGCCTCACAAAAACTGACCATCGCTCATAATTGGGCCTCCCAGTTTTACCCTTAATAAAACCCATCAAGCCCACGATAAATCTGGCGCGAAAACAAGACCCGTCTCCCGCCAAATCAACCCCTCCCTCCCACACAAAAAGAAACCACCAAATCTTTCCCTCCAAACCCATTTCCTCGACAGAAAAAAATCCTCTCTCTGCATCAATGGCTTCCGACTCCTCTCCAGGCCGCAACAACAACGGCCCCTCATCACCCGAAGAATTTGCATCGAGTCCAATCGGCAACACATACTCTTCTCCGGCCACAAGAACCCGGCGCAGACGCCGGTCCACCACACCTCTACCTTGCAACACCCCGCCAGCCAACCAATCACGCTTCGCCACTTCAGAATCAACCCCAACCACAACCCCCCACCGCACGCGCCATCACGTTTCAACCCCATCATCCGATGGCGGCCACCCTCTCTCATCCGATGCCGGAGATGACATCGATGAGGCCACACCGACGTTTGTTTGGGGGACGAATATCAGTGTGCAGGATGTGAAGGCTGCAATTCAGATGTTCTTGAAGCATTTTAGGGACGGGCAGAGTCAAGGGAGTGAGATTTATGAGGAAGGAAAGTATATGAAAGGGATACATGGGGTGTTGGAGATGGAAGGGGAGTGGCTTGATGTGGACGCACATGATGTGTTTGATTATGATGTTGAACTGTATGGGAAAATGGTTCGGTATCCCCTCGAGGTTTTGGCTATTTTCGATATTGTTTTGATGGACATTGTTAGTTTGATTCAGCCATTGTTTGAAAAACATGTGCAAGTCAGGATTTTTAATCTCAAGAGTTCCACAACTATGCGAAATCTCAACCCTTCTGGTAATTCATATCCTTTTTCTTTTGTGCTTTTATTGAATATTAGTGGTATTGTTTGATTTTGATTGCGGGGTTTTTTTTTGAGGATTTTGATTGAGTTTTGGTGGATTTTTTTGGTTAGATATTGAGAAGATGGTGTCGTTGAAGGGAATGATTATTCGATGCAGTTCAATCATACCTGAGATTAGGGAAGCGGTATTTAAATGCATTGTGTGTGGGTACTTATCTGACCCAGTTGTTGTGGACAGAGGTAATCGTAGTGAGCTGTTGCTAGTTGGGTCAGTTGTGTAATATGTTTGTTGTTTTCAATGAGTTTTTGATTGTTTGTTGAATGTTTCCGAATGTTATCAGGACGTATAAGTGAACCTACAGCATGTTTAAAGCAAGAATGTCTAGCTAAGAATTCCATGTCACTAGTTCACAACCGGTGCAGGTAATTAAGTTTTAGTTGTTTTGCTTATCTGAGAGTTTGAAACTTGCTTTACTTTCAAGGATTAAAGCGCATTATCACTAGTTATTAGATTAAGCCATGACATTTGAAATATTTTTCCCAATAAGGAGTGAGAACTATTGTCTCACAAAATTGACGTATTTTAATTAACTGTTCTTACTCCAAACACCAGGTTTGCCGATAAGCAGATTGTGAGACTCCAGGAGACACCGGATGAAATCCCCGATGGAGGAACACCTCACACAGTGAGCTTGTTGATGCATGACAAGTTGGTGGATGCTGGAAAGCCAGGTGATAGAATTGAGGTGAGACCAGAACGCATGATATTGTCTGACTAGAAGGAAAGAAATTCCTGAAAGTTCTATGTTTCTCACGCTTTTCTTTCTTTGAATAGGTTACTGGGATTTATAGGGCCATGAGTGTGAGAGTTGGGCCAACACAGCGAACTGTTAAATCATTATTCAAGGTATGTGCTTTCTTTTTCCTTTTTTTCCATTAAATGGGTTGAGGCCTCTTCAAGCTCTCTAGGGATGGTGAGATCCTAATGCCATAAACTATTTCTTTTCATTGCAGACTTATGTAGACTGTCTTCATATAAAGAAAACTGACAAGTCAAGAATGTTGGCAGAGGATCCCATGGAAGTTGATAATGGTAATGCTTCACGTAGGATTGAGGAAGATTTCCATTTTGATGAAGCGAAGGTGTGTTAATATTGCATTTTTCTTTACTGGAAAAGTCTTTTATGTTTTTTTCAGCCAAGATCACATTCTTGTATTGCAATTGCAGATAGAGCAATTGAAAAAGCTGTCGAGACAGCCTGATATATATGACAGACTGACCAGGTCCTTGGCACCAAATATATGGGAGCTTGATGATGTTAAAAGAGGTCTTCTTTGCCAGGTACTTGTATAAGCTTGACTTGATGCACTTCTACATCCCTACTGGTATGGATGGTGTACAATTTTGCAGTTCTTAAATCCACATCAATAACAATTGTTAATGTATTGCTCAAAATGCAGCTCTTTGGAGGGAATGCCTTGAAGTTGCCATCTGGTGCTAGCTTCCGTGGTGATATAAATATCCTGCTTGTTGGTGATCCTGGAACAAGCAAGTCTCAGCTGCTTCAATACATACACAAGTTATCTCCCCGTGGCATCTACACCAGTGGAAGGGGAAGCTCTGCTGTTGGTTTGACTGCCTATGTCAGCAAAGATCCCGAAACAGGGGAAACAGTACGAAACTCTTTTTATACAATCCTTGTATTTTTTAATAAACCAGCTAGATCTAGAATATATGTGCCTTTATGTGAGATGTTGATATTGATGATGTAATCTTGTAGGTTCTGGAGAGTGGAGCACTTGTTTTAAGTGACAGAGGCATCTGCTGTATTGATGAATTTGACAAGATGTCTGAAAATGCAAGAAGCATGTTACATGAGGTTGGTCGTGTTTTCCTTTCTCCAGATTTTTCAGTCATATAAAAGAAGTTTGCTGTTAAATAACAAACACAGACCTCTGCAAAAATGTTGGCAACAGGGAACAATAACAAGTACATTTTTATTCTTGTCTCGTATGTTATTTTTAGGTTTTTTATGTGTCAGTTTTCAGAGTTTAAATGCTTATGACTGAGAGAGGGATTTCCTTTCTCCATAAAATATCCAGGTAAATATGGATATTTTTTGGCAGAAGAATAGAATATAAAATCATCACTTAAACATACTCTTTGCATTTGACTTTCTAGCATATTATCTACTCCGAATTTTATGTCCTGCAATTTTTTGTGATGAAAGTTTCTATTATTGCAGGTGATGGAACAGCAAACTGTCTCCATCGCAAAGGCTGGAATTATTGCTTCCCTCAATGCCAGAACTTCAGTATTGGCTTGTGCAAATCCTATTGGTTCACGCTATAATCCTCGACTGTCTGTGATTGACAACATACACCTTCCTCCCACATTGTTGTCCAGGTAAGGAAAACTATCCGTATGTCATGCAACTAAGGCAGTGGATACTTAGCAGTTTTGAGATGTACGTGACTATGGACTTGCTTTTGCGCAATGGAATTTGATATAATATTAGCATACATTTTTAATGTTTTTTTTCCCAAATGTCTTAGTTTTAGCTGTTATATGTCGGTATTGCCCGTGTTAAAGTACTAATTGCTGAAAGATATTTGATGCTATTAAGTTCTTTCTGTTGCTAGAATGACTGATTGTGGATGCTTTCTCAGGTTTGATTTGATATACTTAATTCTTGACAAGGCTGATGAACATACAGACAGGCACCTTGCCAAGCATATAGTTTCTTTGCACTTTGAGAATCCTGAGGTATGGTGAATTGTAGCAATCCTTGTTACTTGAAGCTGTCTTCAATTCTCTGAAAATTTGTTCTGCTTGCAGAGTGCAGTGCATGATGTGTTAGACATTGCTACATTAACTGCATATGTGAGCTATGCTCGAAAGTATATTCAACCACAGTTATCTGATGAAGCGGCTGAAGAGTTGACTCGAGGATATGTTGAGATGAGGAGGAGAGGAAATTTCCCTGGCAGTAGCAAAAAGGTCTGCTCTTAACTCTATCCTCTAATCCTTCAATAATTTGTGTAACTGAATTGATCATTAACGCTACCTTATGCCTTGTAGTATGATCTTACCTGGTCATTTCTCCAAGTGCTCTTATTTCTTACAAGTAGGTCGCTACACGTTATTAATTGACTCACATAGCATTAAAATCTTTCCTGGAGAACAGAGTTCAGTAGATTCCCAACTATGCCAGATTTCTTGATCCTTTTATTACTGCATTTATATGTTCTCTTTTAATTTGGTCAAATTTTCTTCCTCTCATGCAGTTGTTTTGATAATTGTTTTCAACAAAAAATGTTGTTCTTTTTTAAATTATGCCCTTGTCTCTAACTTATCCATATTTCTTAAATTGTTTCTGTATGTTCCGTGATTTTAAATGTTAACAGGTCATAACAGCAACACCTAGGCAGATGGAAAGTCTGATACGCCTTAGTGAAGCTCTGGCTCGGATACGTTTCTCAGAATTGGTTAGTATTTCCTTTATGGATATCACTGGAAAAGTGGTTTCATCTCGAATAGAATTTATGAACTTGTCGTCTGGTGTTTGTACTTGCAGGTTGAGAAGCATGATGTGATAGAGGCCTTTCGGCTCCTGGAAGTTGCAATGCAACAATCAGCAACAGATCACTCCACTGGTAATTCTCTATTAGCTTCACCCCTTGATTCTTAACTTCATTTTCCTAGCCAGAGACATTCTAATGATGTCTTCTCTTTTCTACAGGAACTATTGACATGGATCTCATTACTACTGGAGTTTCAGCTAGCGAAAGGATGAGAAGAGAGAATCTTGCATCAGCTGCTCGCAGCATAATTACGGAGAAGATGCAGCTCGAAGGGCCCTCAATGCGCTTGTTAGAGGTATGCAAGTATGCTGTATGCAGGTTCTTTAAATTGTTATTTAATTTTAACCATAGCTAACACTTCCATGCCCATAATCAATAATTCAGTTGCTGGATGAGCTAAAGAAGCAGAGCTCTTTTGCTGAAGTTCACCTTCATGATGTAAGAATCTCTCTCTCTCTTGCCCCCAGCCCTGCAAAAATGAAAATCGTTGACCCTCCCATGTTTCCCCCCCTTGTATTTCAGCTGAGAAGTGCAGTTGCAACACTGGCAAGTGAGGGATTTGTGGTTCTCCATGGTGACAGTGTGAAGAGGGTATAGTACGAGTGGAGGAACCAGACTTCGTCTGATTGCTACAACTAAACGATACAAGCTAAAACACTGAGAAGAGAAATAAGTTTTGCAGCTTTATTATTGATGGGATTATCCCCACATATTTGGCCTGTCGTGGTGTATATTTGAAAGTTGTCAGCATCGCTAGGAAAGTAGTAGAATGCAGGATGCTTGTAGCCTTGTAGATGCTTCTGATAATTTTGACTATTGGGTGGTTAGTCAACCACGTAGTTTATGACACCATATCTTAATGATATATTGATTCTTCAAGTCTGGTAATTCGACTGTCGCGATTGCTCTGTGTTCTAATCTTCATTATGTTTTTGAAGGGTTTCTTATTTTTTGGGCTGTGTGACCTGTTTCTCACTGTCTCAATTTAATAGCTGGCATCATCGTCATCTTGTTGATATAAATGTAGAATTACGAAATGGACCTGATGCATGCGCCAGGATGCTTTATCTTGATCCAATTTTACAATTTAATAATTAAAAAGAAAACACTAATAAATAACAAATTTAACGGAGTTATTGT
>Ga0325400_1007062_pt1 | contig 10722 bp, 9 predicted proteins | sample PopdelMetagenome_2_FD_205662 | JGI IMG/M metagenome (GOLD analysis project Ga0325400, IMG submission 205662) | Populus deltoides microbial communities from Bellville, Georgia, United States - Xylem-PdKOR-R1 | ecosystem: Host-associated > Plants > Phyllosphere > Stem > Wood/Secondary xylem...
GGGTGATCACCGAGCACCGGAACTCGTAGAACGACCGGGGCTGGCGGCTGCGGGGGAGGTACTCGTCGCGCAGGGTCACGCACCCGGCGTTCTCCATCGCGCCCATGTTGTACTCCGGCACGTAGAGTTGGTCGTACTTCCCGAACGGGTAGGGGTAGTCGAACTGCTCCTCGAAGAACGCGAAGCTCTGCCGGGTGATGGCCACGAGCTCCTCGGCGTCGAGGTGCTCGACCAGGGACTGTCGGCAGTAGTGACCCAGCGGGATCGTGCCGTGCTTGCCCTCGTAGACGTCGTGGACGGCGTGGTACTCGCCGGCGACGATCGCGGTGATGTAGGTCGACATCGGCCGGGTGGGTGCGAAGTCCCACCGGGCGACCCCCTCGGCGACCGGGGTCGGGTCGGGAGTGGGGGAGTTGCTCACCACGGCCCAGCCCTCCGGCGCGGTCACGGAGAACGTGAACACGGACTTCAGGTCCGGCTGCTCGAAGGTGGCGAAGACGCGTCGGGCGTCGGGCACCTCGAACTGGGTGTAGAGGTAGACGCGGTCGTCGACCGGGTCGACGAACCGGTGCAGCCCCTCCCCGCTGTGGGAGTAGGTGCACGCCGCGCGCACGACGACCTCGTTGTCGGCGGCCAGGTCGGTCAGCGGGATCCGGAAGTCGGCGTACGACGCGGGGTCCACGTCTCGTCCGTTGAGCGTGACCTCGTGCACCGTGGCGTCGACGAGGTCCAGGAACGTCTCGGCGCCGGGACGGGTGCACGTGAAGGCGATCGTGGTCGTCGAGCCGAACCGCTCCTCGCCCGTGGTGAGATCCAGCTCGACGGTGTAGGTGGAGACGTCGAGCAGGGCCGCGCGGGCGGCCGCCTCGTCGCGGGTCAGGTTGGTCCCAGGCATGCCGCGATCCTGCCACCGGGCGCCGCCGACACGCCGGGGTGGGTCTCCTGCTCCGTCGTGTGACTGATGTGAGATATGGGGAAATTGTTGCGAAACACGTCGGATGTGCTTGACAGTGTCAGGCGTGTCCTCCACCACCTCGCGCACCTCCGCGCCCGTCCTGTCCTCCCGACTACCGCGCACCGGGGCGCGTGACTCCCCGCCGGGGCGGGCGCCCCGGCCGCCCGGTGCGCCCCGGCGGCGCATGGCCTCGGCCCTGGTCGCCGGAGGGATCGTCGGTCTCGCGCTCCCTGCCGTCCCGCTCGTCGCACCCGGGCTCGGCCCGGCGGCCGTGGCCTCCTCGACGTACCACTGCAGCGGCTACGACCCGTGCAAGCAGGCCGGCTACTCCGACAGCGGGTACGGCGCGGTCAGCGGGCGGATGTACTGGCGGATGTACGCCGGGCACAACTGCACCAACTACGTCGCCTACCGGATGATCAAGGCCGGCATGTCGGCCGAGCGCCCCTGGTCCGGATCGGGCATGGCCCGCAACTGGGGTCTGGCCCTGGCGGGCAAGACCGACCAGAAGCCCGCCGTCGGGGCGGTCGCCTGGTGGGCCGCCGGCGACGGCGTGGGCTCCAGCGGCCACGTCGCGGTCGTCGAGAAGGTCGTCTCGCCCAGCACCATCGTGATCTCCGAGGACAGCTGGAGCGGCACGTTCCACTGGCGCACGATCACCAACACCGGCAGCGGCTGGCCGACGGGGTTCATCCACCTCGCCGACGCCAAGGCGCCCGCGCCAGCCCCCCAGACCATCGTCAACGCCACCGCGCCGAAGGTGACGGGCGAGCCGCGGGTCGGGGTGCCGCTCACGGCCAGCCCCGGCACGTGGAAGACCACCGGCACCTCCTTCGCCTATCAGTGGCTGGCCGACGGGACCCCGATCCCGGGCGCGACGGGCGTGACCTTCACCCCGGCGCGGGCGCAGAGCGGCGCCACGCTGCGGGTCCAGGTCACCGCCTCGCGATCAGGATGGACCTCTGCGAGTGCGGTCTCACCGCCGACGGGGAAGGTCGGCGACGGGGTCCTCACCAGCAGCGGTGCTCCCAGCGTGAAGGGTGTCGGTCAGGTCGGGGAAGTCCTGACCGCCACCAGCGCGGGATGGTCGCCCCAGCCGTCGATGACGGCCTTCCGGTGGCGCGCCGACGGCAAGATCCTGCCCAAGCAGGGTGGCGGGGCCGAGCTCACCGTGACCCGGGACATGCTCGGCAAGAAGATCAGCGTCACCGAGATCGCGCGGGCCCCCGGGTTCGCCAAGGGCGAGGCGAAGCCGTCCGCCCCGGTCGGCCCGGTCACCGCGGGTGAGATCACCACGCCACAGCCGTTCACCGCCTCCGGGCAGCCGAAGGTGGGTGCGAGCCTGCAGATCACGCCGGGCACCGTGGCGCCGGCCGGCGCGACGGTCCGGTACTCCTGGCTGCGCGACGGCAAGGCCATCGACGGCGCGACCAAGCCGACGTACCAGGTCAGCGCCGCCGATGCCGGGTCGTCCATCGTCGGTCAGGCGCGGCTGAGCAAGGCCGACTACGCCGACGTCACCAAGACCTTCGAGTTCGGCGCGGTGTCGACGACCTCGGAGATGAGCGTCAACGCCAAGAGCAAGCGTCGGGCTGTCGCGATGGGGATCCACCTCACCGCGCCCGGCATCGGCGGGATCAACGGCACCGTCACGGTGCGGATCGCCGGCCGCGAGGTGCAGGCCCAGGTGCAGGACGGGTTCGCCCGCGTCCTCGTGCCCGACCTGCGTCCCGGGGACCGCAAGGTGAGGGTGGTCTACAACGGCACGAAGGGCGTCGTCGGCTCCACCGCGACGACCCGGGTGCGCGTCGAGCGCTGACCCGGGCCGCCACCCCTGCCCCGCTCCTCGGCCGGGTCGGCGCGTGGATCGCGCTGGCTCGGCCGGGGCCCGCCGTACCCCTGTGGTCTGTGGGGCTGGAGTGACGCGGCTCGGCATAGTTCTCCACCAGGTCGACCCGAGGACACCTCGGGATGTCGACCTGGTGGAGAACTATCCGGGCCTCGGCAGCCCCCCTGGCCCCACGAGTCACACGGGGGTCAGCTGAAGTCGAGGTCGCCGGTGCGCGAGCGCTTGAGCTCGTAGAAGTACGGCACCTTGGCCACGGCCACGCAGCCGTCCCAGAGCTGGCCGGCCTCCTCGCCGCGGGGGATGGAGGAGAGGACCGGGCCGAAGAACGCCGCGCCCTCGAAGGCGATGGTCGGCGTGCCGACGTCGTTGCCCACCTGGTCCATGCCCTCGTGGTGGGAGGCGGCGACGGCCTCGTCGTAGGAGGAGTCGTCCATCGCGTCGACCAGGTCGGCCTCGAGCCCGGCCTCCTCGACGGCCTCGGCGATCAGGGTGCGGTCGATGTCGCGGCCACCAGGGTGGATCCGGGTGCCCAGGGCGGTGTAGAGCGGGAGCAGGACCTCGCGGCCGTGCCGCTGCTGGGCGGCGATGCAGACCCGGACCGGGCCCCAGCCGGGCTCGAGGACCTTGCGGTACTCCTCGGGGATGTCCTTGTCCTGGTTGAGGTAGGACAGGCTCATCACGTGCCAGGTGACCTCGATGTCACGGACCTGCTCGACCTCCAGGATCCACCGCGAGGTGATCCAGGCGAAGGGGCACAGGGGGTCGAACCAGAAGTCGGCGTTCGTCTTCGCACTCATGTCCCGATTGAAGCACCGGGGGGTGTCCGGCCGTCCCGACCCGTCTCGCGGCGGACCGTGGCCCATCGCCGCGTCGGCTTGGCCGTGTGACTGGTGTGACGCATGATGCGGTGCATGACTGGCTCGGGATGGACTGAGGTACGCCGTCGCAGCGTGGTGGTCGGCGGGGTGGCGGCGCTGGCCGCGGCCGGCTTCGTGGTCACTGACCGCTGGACGGACGACGACGACGCGACGCCCGAGAGCGACCCGCGCGGCACCCTCTCGATGGGCGGCGCCACCCCCGGCCTGAGTGCGGTCGACATCCCTCTCGACGACTCCTACGACGCCGACCGCCCGACCGGGCGGGGGCGCGAGGGTCGGGCGGCTCGACGCTCCGGCGGCGCCCGCTTCCGGACGCGGGCGATCGAGTCCGACCCGTTCACGATGGTCGGCCTCACCTGGAAGGGCGCCGACCGGCCCGTGCGGCTGCGCACCCGCGCCGGCAGGGAGTGGTCGGACTGGCGGCGGGTGCAGCCCTCCCACGACGGTCCCGACCCGGGGGTCGAGGGACGTCCCGGGCTGCGCAACATCGACCTGCAGTGGTTCGGCCGCTCCGACGCCGTCCAGGTCGAGGTGCCGGGCGGCCGCCCCCGCGACCTGCAGCTGACCCTGATGGCCGGCGACCGCTCCGCGGACCGGGTCGAGCCCGAGGGGCGGGCCGGTCGGGCGGCACCCAACGCCAACCGGCGGATCCCGCCGCTCCACTCGCGCGGCGAGTGGGGCGCCGACAACCGGCTGCGCAGCGGGTCGCCGACGTACAACCAGACGATCCGGCAGGTGCACGTGCACCACACGGTCAACTCCAACACCTACGGTCCCAAGGACGTGCCGGGCCTGATCCGCGGGATGTACCGCTACCACACCCAGAACCTGGGGTGGTCCGACATTGGCTACAACTTCCTCGTCGACCGGTTCGGCCGGATCTGGGTGGGTCGTGCGGGTGGTGCCGGCAAGCTCGTGCGGGGCGCGCACACCCTGGGCTTCAACAACACCTCGACCGGGATCTCGGCCATCGGCAACTTCGAGGCCGGCCCGCCGAGCGAGCTCATGGTCACCGCGATCACCCAGTTCGCCGCCTGGAAGCTGGACAAGTACGGCCGCGACCCCGCCGGGACGATCGCGGTCACCTCGACGGGCAGCGACCGCTTCGGCGCCGGGCGCACCGTGCGGCTGCCCACCATCGACGGGCACCGGGACACCAACGAGACGGCCTGCCCGGGCTCCAGGCTCTACGCCCGGCTCCCCGAGATCCGGCGCCGGGCCGCCGCCCGCGTGCAGCGCTTCTGAGCCGCGGTGCACCGGCTCTAGGCTGCGGCCGGTGAGCTCCCGGCTGGTCGACCTCTGGCGCTACCCGGTCAAGTCCATGCGGGGCGAGGCCCTCGCCTCGGCCGTGGTCGAGCCGTGGGGCCCGGCCGGGGACCGGCGCTGGATGCTGGTCGACGAGGACGGCCGGGCGGTGACCGCTCGCGAGGTCAACCACCTGCTGCTCGTGACGCCGAGCCTGAGCGACGACGGCGTCCGGCTCGCGGCGCCGGGCCGGGAGCCGATCGACGTACGCCGTCCCGATCCGGCCGCGGGCGACGACCTCGTCCCGGTGGGCCTGTGGCGCTCGGAGCTGACCGCCGCCGACGCCGGTGAGGAGGCGCGGGCGTGGTGCACGGCCGTCGCCGGACGACCGGTGCGCCTCGTGCACCTCGACGACCCCCGCCGCCGTCCGAGCGACCCCGGCTACTCCGAGCCCGGGGACCGGGTCTCGCTCGCGGACGGCTACCCGCTGCTGCTGACGACCCGGGAGTCGCTGGCCGCGCTGAACGACGAGCTGATGGGTGACGGCACGGGCCGCGAGCCGCTGTCCATGGACCGGTTCCGACCCAATGTCGTCGTGGCGGGGCACCCGGCCTGGGCCGAGGACGACTGGCGCCGGGTGCGGATCGGGGCGGTGACGTTCCGCGCGGTCAAGGGCTGCGCGCGCTGCGTGATGACCACCGTCGACCCCGTGACCGGTGACCGGGGGCACGAGCCGACCCGCAGCCTGGCCCGCATCCGGCGCTGGGACCGGCAGACCTGGTTCGGGGTCAACCTCGTGCCGGACCTCGACGCCACCTCCGACGGTCCGTGGCCCGAGCTGGCCGTCGGCGACGAGCTCGAGGTGCTCGAGGCGGTCGAGCCCGGGGCCGGCCCGCTCCGGGTGCCGCGCGCCTGACGCGCCGTCAGGAGGTCGCGGTCGTCGAGGCCACCGTGGCGCTGGTGATCGCGGCCGTCACGGCGGCGTTCGTCGCCGCGACCGCGTCGGCCACCCCCGCAGCCGCCCACTCGCCCTCGGCGATCTCCTTGGCCCGGCGGCGGACCGCGCGGGCGCCGGCCTCGCCGGGGTCGACCACCTCGTGGGCGTGGTCGATCGCCGAGAGCAGCGACACGAGGGTGGCGGTGCGGGGCTCGGGCGTCTCACCCGCGACGAGCACCGCGGTGAGCTCGCGGCGTACGTCGTCCTCGTGCGCGGAGTCGGTAGCCGGCCACCGGGTGCGGGGGAAGAGCCCCAGCACCTTGTCCTCGGCGCGCTCCAGGACCCCGCGCTCGGCCAGTCGGTCGAGCAGGACCTCCTTGACGCCCTTGCCGAGGCGATTCACCAGGTCCCAGGCCGCGCGCTCCTTCTCGGCCACCTGCTCGTGGGCGCGGGCCAGGACCGGATCGTCGGGCGGCCCGGCGAGCGCCCGCACCTTGGCCTGGCTCCAGATCGACGTCTTCTCCCCGACCTCCGCGCGGCCCTCCAGGGCGAGCTCGGCCAGCAGCGCGCCACCGAGCGCGGTGGGCACGTACGTCGAGGCGGCGAGGGCGCCGGTCTCGTCGTCGAGCAGCAGGAGCAGCAGGTCCTCGGCGAGCAGCGTCATGCCCGGTGACCGTACGCCGACCCCGGCATGCCCGCACCTAGCATGACGCCCATGACCCACGTCCTGTCCGCCGTCGCGTGGCCCTACGCCAACGGCCCCCGCCACATCGGCCACGTGGCCGGCTTCGGGGTGCCCTCCGACGTGTTCAGCCGCTACCAGCGGATGGTGGGCAACGACGTCCTCATGGTCTCCGGCACCGACGAGCACGGCACCCCGATCCTCATCGCCGCCGACGAGGCGGGGGTCAGCCCCCAGGAGCTGGCCGACACCAACCACCGCGTGATCGCCGAGGACCTCGTGGCCCTCGGGGTCAGCTACGACCTCTACACCCGCACGACGACGCCCAACCACCACGCGGTCGTCCAGGAGCTCTTCCGCGGGGTCCACGACAACGGCTACTTCGTGGAGCAGACGACCGCCGGGGCGATCTCGCCGTCGACCGGGCGCACCCTGCCCGACCGCTACATCGAGGGCACCTGCCCGATCTGCGGCTACGAGAAGGCCCGCGGCGACCAGTGCGACAACTGCGGCAACCAGCTCGACCCGGCGGACCTGAAGGACCCCGTGTCCCGGATCAACGGCGAGACCCCGGAGTTCGTCGAGACCCGGCACCTCTTCCTGGACCTCCCCGCGCTCGCGGACGCGCTCGGGGCGTGGCTCGACGAGCGGGCGGCGACCGGGCTGTGGCGACCCAACGTCATCCGGTTCAGCCAGAACATCCTGGCCGACATCCGACCCCGCGCGATGACCCGTGACATCGACTGGGGCATCCGGGTGCCGCTCGAGGGATGGCGCGACGACCCGACCAAGCGGCTCTACGTGTGGTTCGACGCCGTCGTCGGCTACCTCTCGGCCTCGGTGGAGTGGGCGCGGCGCAGCGGCGACCCCGAGGCGTGGCGGGCCTGGTGGAACGACCCGGAGGCGCTCTCCTACTACTTCATGGGCAAGGACAACATCACCTTCCACAGCCAGATTTGGCCCGCCGAGCTGCTGGCCTACGACGGGCGCGGCGACCGCGGCGGCGAGCCCGGTCCGCTGGGTGAGCTCAACCTGCCCACCGAGGTCGTCAGCTCGGAGTTCCTCACCATGGAGGGCCGGAAGTTCTCCTCCTCCCAGCAGGTCGTCATCTACGTGCGCGACCTGCTCAGCCGCTACCAGCCCGACGCGTTCCGCTACTTCGTGGCCGCCGCCGGCCCGGAGAACCAGGACTCCGACTTCACCTGGTCGGAGTTCGTGCGGCGCACCAACGACGAGCTGGTCGCCGGCTGGGGCAACCTGGTCAACCGCACCGCGAGCCTGATCCAGAAGTTCTTCGGCGAGATCCCGGCCGCGGGCGAGCTGACCGAGGCCGAGACCGCGCTGCTGGAGCGGGTCGAGGGCACCTTCGCGACCGTCGGGGACCTGATCGGCCGGCACCGCCAGAAGCAGGCCGTCGGCGAGGCGATGCGAGCGGTCGGTGAGGTCAACCGCTACGTCTCGGACACCGAGCCCTGGAAGCTCAAGGGCGACGACCAGCGCGAGCGCCTGGCGACGGTGCTGCACGTGACGGCCCAGTGCGTCGCCGACCTCAACCTCGTGCTCTCGCCCTTCCTGCCCTTCTCGGCCAACGCCGTGGACCGGGCGTTCGGGGGCGTCGGTGAGGTCGCCCCGATGCCGCGGGTGGAGGAGGCCGACGACCTCGACGGTGGCGCGGGCTACCCGATCATCACCGGCGACTACACGGCCGTGCCGGCCTGGGGACGGCGTCCGGTCGTCGCCGGCACGCCGGTCGGCAAGCCGACCCCGGTCTTCACCAAGCTCGACCCTGCCGTCGTCGACGAGGAGCTGGCGCGGCTCGGGACGGCCGGGTCGGCCTAGGCCGTGCCCGTGACCGACCTGGTCCTGCAGGGTGGCGACCCGCGCCGCGCGGCGCCGGCCGCCGTGGGGTGCCTCGGGCTCGGGGTGGTCCTGGTGCTCGTGGGTGTGACGACGCAGGGCGCCTTCGGCGCCACCACCCTCGTCGGCGCCGTGGCGGCCCTCGTCGGGCTGGTGCTCCTCGCCCGGCTGCCCCACGCCTTCGACCGCAGCGTGCTGTCGGTGCGGCCGGACGGGCTCGCCTGGACGGGCGTCGGCGACGCGGACTGGGCGGCGCCCTGGACCGAGGTGCTCCGGGTGCGGCTCGAGCGCGGTCGCAGGACGTCGTACGTCGTCGTCGGGCTGCGCGAGGACGCGGTGCCGCTGGCCTGCCGCCCCGCCGCCCTGGACGACGTACGCCGCGCCCTGGCCCGGGTGGGGCCCGGCGTCGAGGTGACGGACGTCGTGGCCGAGCGACGGCGCGGTGGATCGCACGCAGCCGGTGGGCCCGATCCACCGCAGACCGGGCCCCGGCGCCAGTAGGGTCCGGCGCATGGCCGCCGAGATGTACCTGCCGGGCTTCTACGTCAAGCAGAAGTTCGCGATGACCACCAACCGCTACGAGGTGTACGCCGTCGCGCCCGGGGGCGGGCCGGGCGACCTGATGGCCCTGGCCGAGCAGAAGCGGCTGGCGTTCAAGGAGGAGGTCACCTTCTACTCCGACGGCTCCAAGCAGCGGGCCGTCTTCAGCTTCAAGGCGCGCAAGCGGGTCGACCTGAACGCCGGGTACGACGTCTTCGACGAGGCCCGGCAGCCGATCGGCTTCTTCCGCAAGGACTTCAAGGCCAGCCTGACCCGCTCGACCTTCCACCTCGAGGGCCCCGGGTACGCCGGGGTGGGGCAGGAGCGCAGCAAGGCGATCGGCCTGATCCGGCGCTTCACCGACATCCCCTTCCTGCCGATCCACTTCGACTTCGTCTCCCCGGACGGACGGCCGCTGCTCCAGGTCGAGCGCGCCGGCACCGTGCGCGACAAGTACGACGTCACCGTGCCCGAGCAGGCGATCGACTTCCGGGTCGCCGCCGCGGTCGCGGTCGGCCTCGACGCGCTGATGCAGCGCTGAGGCCGGGGACCTGACGTGCTCCACCCCGAGGCCCAGCGCGCCGTCGCGCAGGCCGCGTCCGAGCCGGCCGTGTCGACCCCCGGCTACGACCTCGCCGCCCACCGCGAGCGCGCCCGGACCGCCGCCGCGGCCCAGCCGCGCGAGGACGTGGCGCGGGTGCGCGACCTCGACGCCGCCGGAGTGCCGGTGCGGTCCTACGAGCCGGCCGAGGCCCGCGGGGGAGTGGTCCTGCACCTGCACGGCGGAGGGTTCGTCTTCAACGACGTCGAGGTGCACGACGCCGCGGCCCGGCGGCTGGCGAACCGCACCGGCAGCACCGTGGTGAGCGTCGACTACCGGCTCGCCCCCGAGCACCCCTTCCCGGCCGCGGTCGAGGACGTCGACGCCGTGCTCGGGTGGCTCGACGACGAGGGCGCCGGCGCCGGCCTCGACGGTCCGCTGCTGGGCCACGGGGACTCCGCCGGCGCCAACCTGGCCCTGGTCGCGGCCCTGCGGCACCCGGGACGGTTCGCCGCCCTCGCGCTGGTCTACCCCTTCCTGGACCCCACCAGGGCCGGCGCCAGCCACGGGACCGAGACCGAGGGCTTCGTGCCCGAGGACGTCGCCTGGTACTGGGACCGGTACGCCGGCGGCGACCACGCCCTGTTCGACGACCCCGACCTCGCCCCGCTGCGGGCCTCGACCTTCGCCGGCCTGCCGCCCACCCTGGTCGCCACCGCCGAGCACGACCCGCTGTGCTCGGAGGGGGAGGAGCTGGCGGCCCGGATGGCCGCGGACGGCGTGCAGGTGGTCGCCACCCGCCACCTCGGCCAGGTGCACGGGTTCTGGCGGCACGACGACGTCTTCCCCGCGGCCGAGCCGCTGATGCTGCAGGTGGCGGGATTCTGGGACCTCGCGCGGGGTCGCGCCCGGGGCTGACCCCGGTCCCGCCGGGACGGCCGGGCTGCGAGACTCGGGGGCATGCGCGTGCACCTGGGCTGCGACCACGCCGGACTCGACCTGCGCGACCACCTCGTCGACTGGCTGGCCGAGCAGGGTCACGAGCCGGTGGACCACGGACCGCGGGCCTTCGACGCCGACGACGACTACCCGAAATACTGCCTGCGGGCGGCGGCAGCGGTCGTCGACGACCAGGCCGCGGGCGTCGAGGCCCTCGGCGTCGTGATCGGGGGCTCGGGCAACGGCGAGCAGATCGCGGCCAACAAGGTGGCCGGGGTCCGCGCCGCGCTGGCGTGGTC
>Ga0325400_1007067_pt1 | contig 10718 bp, 7 predicted proteins | sample PopdelMetagenome_2_FD_205662 | JGI IMG/M metagenome (GOLD analysis project Ga0325400, IMG submission 205662) | Populus deltoides microbial communities from Bellville, Georgia, United States - Xylem-PdKOR-R1 | ecosystem: Host-associated > Plants > Phyllosphere > Stem > Wood/Secondary xylem...
AGAGGAGAGTACCCACAAATGGTAGGGACGGAGGATGTACTTGGATGTCTTCTAAGAGAAGATAGTAGACAAATAAAGTAGAATATTGAGCCTCGAGGCTTTGTTTTCATTGCTGGCAGAAAATGAAGCATTTGTGAAATCAACTCTTTTCAAAAAAAAATTTAAATTAGATTGAAATTCATATAATAATAACTTGTATCAGAATATTAAGACTATACAAACTGAACTTTCACCCGAAAAGATACAAACAACCAGTATAAAAGATGCTATGAAATTTGATTAATTCTTTGATTAGTCAAAGTAATTAAATGAAAAGTCAAATTAAAAGAATTCTCTCACAATTAAGTAATAGATAATTCTAAAATTAAAGTCTATATAAAAAAAATTTAATTACAAGTTAAATAACCTTATTTATACTAGGTAAAAATATTAGAAAAATAATAAAAGAGTTTTAAGTAAAATAGAAAAAAAAATCTTAAATTAACTAGGAAATTAATACAATTCTCACACAGTAGCTTTTAGAACTCATCATAAGGCCTCCCCAATATACGATTGACCTAAAAATTTAACTTAATATAGAAAAAGGTTATTGAAATCTTCTTGTAGAAGTTCAGCAAATCAATGATCGAATAAAATATTATGCTTATTAGAGTAAAAATGTACATCAGAATAAATAAGTCTTTAATTGTCAAAATTAATTAGCCTATGAAGTATATGGACCATAACCCTTTTATACATAGATTAAATTGATTAAGATTTGATCATCATTTGTTGAAAATATAGCCTTCTTAAAATTCATATTAACCCAAATACTGTAAATAAGCTCATTGAATGTATCTTTGAGTTTCTTTACGATTGACCTAACAATTAGCCCATATGAAACTTCTAATGGATCCTTTGGTATAATTTGAATCGCATTGTCCCCTCTCTTCTCAAAATGATTCAATTTCAAATTGTCACTTATATCAAACAAAGAGAGGTCAAAAATATTAAAAAGAGTATTAACATCATACTCACATGGTAGATCTGCTTTGTAGGCATTGCTATTAATCCTTCAAAGGATTTGAAATGATCCATCTCCTCATGGCATCAACATAGATCTCCTACATTTAGAAAATCTCTCCTTATATATATACATCCAAACCTAATCACCTGGTTCAAAGATAACTTTTTTTTTTGCTTTTGTTAGCTTTTGATTCATTTTACTCATTCTTTTTTTTTTTTTTGTATTTGTTATCATATATTCTCATGAAGAGCCTTCAGTACATGTGTTTTTTTTTATCATCAAGATAAATCCTTTCATCAACAAGTAAATAAATCAAATCCAAAGGACTTAAATGATTAAAGGCATAGATAATTTTAAAATGTGAATAATTAATAGTAAAATATACACTTTTATTATATGCAAATTCAATAAACAACATACAACCTTCCTAATTCTTTAAATTCTTTTGAATGATAGTTCTTAACAATGTAGTCAAGGTCTTATTAACTACTTCAATTTGACTATTTGTTTATGGATGACAAATAGTAGAAAATAACAATTTTGATCCTAACTTATCCTATAAAACCTTTAAAAAATAGCTAAAAATTTTAACATCATTATAAGAAATAATGCTTATAGGAACCCTATGAAATTGAACTATCTCTCCAAAGAATAAGTATATTACATTAATTGCATCATCAATTTTATAACAAAATACAAAATGTTTCATCTTAAAAACCTTATTGGCAACCACAAAAATAAAATACATACTCTATTTTGACTTGGGCAAACTTCAAACAAAATCCATAAATATATCAACTCAAGGTTCTTTAGGTACTTGTAAAGGAGTACACAAACCATGAGGCAAAACTTTAGTCTTATTTGTCTATATGTTATGCACCTATCATAAATTCGTTGAACATCTGTTTTTTTAATCTTAAGCTAATAAAAATGCTTATGTAAAATATATAAAGTCTCAACAGCTCTAAAATATCTCATTAAATCTCTCACATGAGCTTTATGAATAAGAATTTCATGCATGGAACAATTAGGCACACATAATATTTTTTTTCTTTAAAAAAAAACCATCAACCCTAAAAAATGTTAATTCTTACATGCTTTATATACTTGGCTGATATCATCATCATCATCAACGTATAAATCTTTCACATACTAAAACCCTAATAATCTAGCACTTAAAGTTGAAAGTATAACATACCTTAGTGCTAATACATCATTATATTTTCCTTACCTTCTTGTACTTTATCATACATGAGAACATTTCTATGAACTAAACCCACTTGGCATGCCTACTACGAGCCTCATCAAGGAGAATATCATTATAATCCTGCAATAAATAAACATACACTAGAAATACAATGATCAAGTTCATTAGTGTTAAAGTATGTCTTCTTGTAGACAAGTAAAACCATCGGTATATATAAAAAATAAGCATTCTCAATCTCATTTATTTTTACATAAAGAAAACTTTTTTTTCCACTCTTCTTTTCTCACCCTTTATTTCTTCTCTCATATCTCGACTAAATTTCTATTTTTTTTCTATCTCAGCCTAAACCTTTTTCTCATTGCTCCCATTATTTTTACTCTTCCTCACATCTTCACAAGGTTGCACTGAACTTTTAACTTCACCTTCCTTCTTAAGTCTTAATTAACCTTCATAAACCTTTACAATTGATCACATTACACAATTCCTCATCCTTATACTTTCCAATAAAAAAAGAAATCAAAACATGTTTAATAACTCTTACTTCCCCATATTCATTCAACCATTAGAATCTATAAGATATTTTGTGCTTAACAGTGTTCAGATTCAATTATCTAACAAGTGTAACACCAACAATATATATTAGCACAACTTGTACTATCAATAATCATACTACATCTTGTTACTTATTTAGCTTTTAGAATGAAAGATGTTCTCCCTTTATTGTTCCATATCATTATCCTTAATCTGAACATTAGTGATCTTTTAATCATCATAACCTCTTTATCAATTAGATACTCAACATTACAAAAATCATCCTCTTTATCTTCTTTTCTATGGCCGAAATAATCATGTGGCCAAAGTCTCTCATGTATGAGGGTCTTCCACTGCCAAAACCTAGTGTCATATTCATGATCAAAATCATTAGTCTCCTTATCTATATTTTCGGTTATAGATTTCTCTTAAGGTTAAATAGCTCGTCTCGCATGCCTTCTACCCTTAAGAGCCAGCTACTTTGGTTTTTAATCTAACCATTCCATTTATAATCTCTTCAAACCTCATTTTCATCAACTTTAACGGTTATTGCATAACCAAATAATTTCATTTTGAATTATTCATATCATTTGGTAGTGATGATCCACTTTTGGTTAACATCATCAAGATTTGAAAATCGCGTTGGTAGCAAGAGAAATATATCCTCACTCACTCCCTCATGAGTTTACACTTAGTAGATGTCATTCCCCTTGTGTTTCACATAAATGTTCAGTTTTTCACTATAAATGCTCACATTTCAGCTTTTATCACTTAATCTATATTAATTCAGTTCTTTAAGAAACTAATTATCAAAAAATCAACCATTTGATAGTGCAATCCAAAATAATATAAAAACTTAACAATAAAAATTGAAAATTATCAAGATAAAATTATAAGTATGAAATCACAAAAAGAAAGACAAATTCATTCGAAATATGAAAGATACAAAGACACAAGAAATTATGAAAATAAAAGGACTCGTGAAATAAGACCTAAATAACCCAACTAATTTAGTAAAGACATTAGTTTTTTCTTACTTAGCTGAAACTATAAAGAAAGCAAATATTAACACAAAACAACATGTCATAAAAAAATGTGATTTTAAAAAATAACCTTATAAAGTATACTTACGTAACCTCAAAAGTCAAGATATGATAATGTTATATCCTAAGAATAAAAAAATTTATATTTAAGTTGTCAAAACCAAGTTTTGTGAAAAAACCCTTAATTTTACAACTTAAACCCTACGTTTTATCTTTGTGTGATTTATTTGATCTTTCTTCTATTTGAATTGTAGACAGTCATATCATACTTAATATACCTTTCTTATAATCTTTTCCAAAACAAGTTTGTGGAATATAACATAGAAACTAAAAGTTAAAGAGAAATAACCTGATTTTAAAGCCTTTCTTTGATTCCAACTGATGGGAACTATATGAATATAAAAATCTAGAAATTCACAGTTTAATCAATTGTTCATAAAAAAGCTAAATTCAGGCTTATGATTAAGTTTGACATAAAAATAACCTGTACTAAGGCACCAAGACTATAAGTAACCAACTTTCACCTAGCATCTATAATTGAGACTCAAACAAGAAGTATAGAAGATATCAAGAAGATTGGTTAATTTTTTGATAAGTCAAAGTAGTTTAATGAAGAACCAAGATATGAGATTTCTCTCATGGATACATAATAAGGTTATTCTAAAATCAAAGTCTCTACAAAAAACTTAAATACAAGCTAAATAACTCTATTTATAACAGGTAAAACATCTTAAACAAAGCTAAAAAAAATAAAAGAGTTCTAAATAAAATAGTAAAAAGAATCCTAAATCAACTAGGAAACTAATTAACCAATTAAATCTTCTAATAAAATTCCAACTTGACCATATAGCTAAATTAAAAATTATGCTTGTTAGCATAAAACTATGCATTAGAAAAAATAAGTCTTTAACTATAGAAATTCATTAGCTCATGATGTAGATGAATCAGGCTCTTTTTGTATATATATTAAATTGACCAAGGTCTGATTATCACTTGTTGAAGATATAGCCTCCTAGAAATTCACCTTGACTTATATATTATGAATAAATAAATTAAATACATCTTTGAGTTTGCTTACCCTTAAATTAATAATTGGCCTAATTGAAACTTCTAATGGATCTTTTTATGTAACTTGGATCACAATAGATTTTCTTTGTTTATTACTCCATAATATTAACTTTAATATGGACATTAAGTGATCTCCTAATCACCAAGAGTTCTCTATCAACTAAATACTTGAATTTGTCACTTTTGAATTCACTCTCTCCATGTTCTCTCATAATCATAACCATTTTGTTTGGACATTGTAAAGCTATATGTCTATTACCAAAACATTTAATACCACAATTATGATTAATTGAAGTTTTGACTTTACCTTGGATATTAGTGGCTGGATCTTTATTCATGGTCATATGTGGTTTGGTTTTGCTTCCTATTATATGCATCATTGTTGGGGCTCTTTCTCCTATAATTTGACCTTCAAGTAGAAAAAAGAAACTTAAATTACCTCATAAGCATGTACTATCCTTTATTTTCAACTACTTCTCTACTTTGGTAGTCATGTGATTTATATTCTCTATCTCAACATAATGTTACAACGCAATTACATTATTTATCTCTTTATTCAAATCATTCAAAAATCTTGCCATTATAGCCTCTCTATCCTCTATAATATTAGCTCAAATTATGGCAATCTCCATCTCCATATGTTAATCCTCCATATTTTTAGAACCTTGCAATTTCTGAAATAATTTTCTATAATAATGTTCAGGAACAAACCTCTTTCTCATGATTGAATTCATCTTATAGCAAGTCTTTACGAGTCTCTCTTCATTCATTCTTCCACCTAAAATAATTTAATCCCACCAAATAATAACATAGTCATTAGACTCAATAACAACAAGTATTACCCTTTTTTCTCAGAATATAGATGAAAATAAAAAATTAACTCTACTTTCTTCTCTCAAATCCAAGTATTTTTCATTATCGTTTTTACCCGATAAAGCCAGGATCTTCATTTTAATACTCCCTAAATTTCTATCTAAATCATCACGAAAACAACCCTTTCTTTCATCTCTCATGTGATTGAAATATCTTTGTGTTTAAACTCTTTTATGCCTATTGTTTCTATATTGTTAAAACCTAGCATGATAATTATAATGAAAATTCCCAGCCTCTTCATTTATATTTTCAACTATAGACTTCTGTGGAGGTGAAACAACTCATTTCATAGGTCTTTTACCCTCAGGAACTCTACGGTCTGACTCATCTTGAAGGTTAGCTACTTTGATTCTCAATCTAGCCATCTCATTCATCACCTCTTCAAACGTCATATTCATCAACTCTAATTGTTATTACATAGCCAAATAACCTTATTCTGGATTATTCCTATCATTTAGCGGTGATGATCTACTTTTGGTTGACATCGTCAAGAGTTGAAAATTATTTTGGTAGCAAGAGAAATATATCCTCACATACTCTCTCATGTGTTTACACTTAATAAATATCATTTCCTTCGTGTTTCACACAAATTTCTTATTTTTCACTATAATAAGCTCTTTTTTCACCTTTTACCATGCAATCTCAAAATTTCAGTTCTTTAAGAAACTAATTTACAACAAATTAGGAAAAAATAACCATTTAATAACACAATCTAAAATAATGTAAAGACTAAAAAATCAATAAGAACTGAAAACTATTAATATGAAATTATAAATATAAAATTGCAAAATGAATTTGTGCAAAATATGAATGATACGAAGATAAGAAAAAAATTACAAAAATAAAAGGATTAATGAAACAAAAATCAATTAACCCAACTAAGCAAAGACAATAATTTATTTTTTTTACTTGGCTGAAATTATTAAGGAAAAAAATATTGATGCAAAACTACTTGTTATGATTTTTTTTCTGTAATTTGCATACATTACCCAATAAGATATACCTAAACAACCCAAAATTTAAGATATGACAATAAAATATCCCAACAATAAAAAATTTCATATTTGAGTTATTGAATCCAAGTTTTGTGGAAAAACCCTAATTTTGCTGCCTAAACCCCTTTTTTTTGTGTGTGATTTCGTTGATCTTTCTTTCATTTTTTTAAAAAAATATTATAGAGACAACCAAATCACAATCAGTATGCCTTTTTGTAAGCTTCGCCACAACTTGGTTCTAAATGATGACAATGATGAAATAATGTGGAAACTTAAAAGATAAAGGGATAAAACCTGACTTTAGAGCCTTACTTTGATACTAACTGATACAAACCCCATGGATATAAAGATCTAGAAACCTAGAGTTAAATCAACCCTTCCCAAGAAGTTAAATTTAGGATTGTGATTAAGTTTGACACAATGATAACCTATACCGAGACACCAAAACTATAGAAATCAAACCCCAATTTATTTCCTATGAAGAGATACAAACAAGTAGTATGGAAGATTCCATGAAACTTAGTTAGTTCTTTAAGAAGTCAGAATAGTTCATTTAAGAACCAAATTAAGAGAATTATCTCACAATCACATAATAGATTATTTTGAAATTAAAATGTGTAAAAAAGAGAGTTAAATAACCTTATTTGTACTAGGTAAAAATATCTTAAACAATGCTGGAAAATAATAAAAGAGTTCTAAATAAAATAGAAAAAAAATCCTAAATCAACTAGGAAATTAATACAATTCTCGCACAATATCTTCTATACCTTATTGTAAGGTCTTCCTGAAGTCCAATTTACCTGAAATTCTAACCTAATACAAATCAAGGCCTCTGGAATCTTCTAGTGAAATTTCAACTTGAGTCAACTATTTGATAAAAAAACTATGTTTTTTTAAAAAATACATCTCTGGCTACCAAAATTAATTAGCTGATGAAATAAATCCTTAAAGTAGTTTGGATTGCATCAATTTAAGATCAAAATATCTATAATATAGGTACTAGATAAGATATTATACATCTATCATATAATAGAAAATCTTAAAAAAATACGAACAGGACAATAATAAAGTTAGAATGATGATTATACATGTGTGATTGTACCAATGCTGCTATGATTACTATTAGATTCGATTGTATTTGTATCTTTAAGAGTATGCTAAAAATCAATATCTGATTTGATCATATCATATATGATATTCATCAGTAGAATTATACTTCTGAAATCATGCCCTATCACCATATTCCTGTAAGCGCAAGTATGTCGGTAGGATGTTGAAACCAATTGCTGAGCTAACTTTTTTTTTTTTGTTAGAGAGTCATCAAATCTATATGAGTATGAGACTCTTGGATTTAATGCTTCGCAATCTCATCTTAAACAAAGTGAAAGTTCATAGTTAGTAAACTAATGATTGGAGCATGGATATCTAGTGTGTGTTTGAGATAGAGGTATGGTTGAATTTTTTTTTAAAGGAAGAACCCCCTTAAAGCATAAACTACACATCACTAAAAGCAAAAAAAAATATATATATATATATATATATATATATATATATATATATATATAAATACATTTTTTTATTGTTTTTTTTTAATCCCACAAAAAAAAAAAACTCAACTACACCTCATCACATTTCTATCCCAAACAAAATCCCTACAGTAAAGCAACACCTAGATCTTAAATTAGTTTTTTTTTAATTAAGAAAAATCATCACTCTTTCCTAAGGTTGTTATATGTAGATTTAATTTTGATAAAATAAATGAACTCTAAGTGGATTTCTTTTGTTTTATTTTTTTAAAAGAAAATATTAATTGAAACTAAAGTATTATTTCCATTCCATCTCCAATCTTAAGAGAACCGAATGTAATTTCACTTTAGCTGATCTAAAACAGAGAAAAAAAGAATAGCAGTTCTCAGGAAAATAAAATGTAAAGGAAAGACTCGAGAGGGGTTAGTTGTAATTCTAAGAATAAAAGGGGCATTAGTATAATTAAAGTAAACTTGGATACCATTAAATACCAATATCTAAACAATGTCACGTCCTCCTTCCTCCAGGTCCAGCTGAGAAAGAAGGGTCCTTTGAAACAAGAAAGACAATCCATAGAGGAAAGAGAAAATTCAAAATGTTACAGTTCCCAGCTTTCATGACACAGTACCCAGTTTCAACAAGGACAATTCCAACATCGTATTTGCTACCTTCACAGTGGCCTCAGCCTCAAAGCGAGGAGCTTCTCCTCGCCATGGAAGAATCCGATTTCGAAGACAAGGTTTGGTCTTTTACGCTGTCTCTTTCTTTCAATTTCTGTTTTTCAACAAAAAGAAAAGCATCCCATTTATTATCTTCCATCGTATTCTCTCGTCGAAGCATCAAAATCAAAACTTTCAATTTTTTCTTTGGTCGGATTTGTTAGGATTAATATATTTAATAATTTGTGCAATAACATAGTTTCCTGTGCTTTTCTATCTCTTGTCGTTGTGGGTCTTTTAGTTTGATCAATGTATTAGACCATGCAAATCCTTGAAATGGAGAAATTTACAATTTAGTGATCCATTACGAGGTTTTTAGGTTAATCTTTGAGGACCCTTTGTTTTATAAGATGTCAGTTTTAAAGATTCAATTGGTAGATATTCGATTTAGCATGAGTTGTGACTCGATATGTTCAAGAGACTTTTATTGAAGCATTGAAATTTCAAAATTCTGATTGTTGCTAGGTGATTTGCTTATGAAAGTACTAGTCTACATATTGCAATATTGTAGTCCCATGCCATCATTTTTCTTCTTCTTTGACATTGTCTAGCAGCACACTCACTACAAGGTCTCTTTATCCTATCTACATTTGGTTTCATGTGTGATAACCAAAATGGATAGTGTTGGCATGGAATTAGTGGAACGAGAAGGCATGGTATAGTTTTGTGCATCTTTTTATATTGCCATTTTAATTTAATCTAACTTATTGATGACCCACGAAAGTTGTTATTTGAACGAGTAAAGAATCCTTATACTGGACGATCCAAAGGGGGCAGCCTGGTGACCCATCTGCAGTCATTTATGCTATATGTTGAAACCTTTAATTTGTAATCATCATGAAAGATGGAAAAGAGAGATCATATTTTTGGGGCCGTAACAACATGATCTGCAGCGCAAAAGAGAGAGATAAGTGGAAGTATGGAAGTTTACGATTTTCAGTTTGAAAATCTTGTGTGAAGAAGGGTTGGTATTGAAAGAGGATTGCAATGAAGCCCTCAATGTTGGAGCTTGGGAATTTAAGAAATTGAGAGTTAATAGCTGTCTTTGGTGTGTTTTTTTTTCGAGACCTTTAGATTGTCAAGCAGATAGGTGTGGGTTTGACATTCAAACAGAGAATGGGAGTAACATTTTCATTTTTTAATTGGTCAGTGTTTTGCCAGTTTTTTCTGTCAAAAACACCTACTTGTTTGGTGCTTTTGATTTCATGAAAAGTTTGACTATGTACATTCTTTTACGTAAGCTCACATTCTTGTAGGGTGGATTTCAAATGCTCTTTGAAGTATAAGTTGGTTTCAAATTTTTATAGTAATAATTGCTTCTCTTGTTTATGTGTGTGTATAAACTCATGGTAGAACGACTACTTATCCATTCATGCCACCAATTTTTTCTTCGTTCTCTCCTAAATCTTGCTGAACTATCATTGATATAACTAAGTTTTTGCAGTGCAATGAAATTAGAAAGGGTGATAGCAACCTTGCTGTGATTGGAAAAACAACTGTTGATAACGATAAAGAAGAGTATGACAATGATGCAGATGATGATGATGCTGATAATGTTGAGGAATCTGAAGGTGAAGAATTTGAGCAAGAAACTAGCTGATGATGCCCTCTCCCCTTCTACATCAACGAACCCTAGTATTATTTCTTTTTTATTCTGGTTTGGAAAATTCTCAATATCAACTTTGCACGACAACTTGTTGCTAGAGTTTATATCAGTTGAAAGTCTACTGTTTTTACACTTTCTCAAAT
>Ga0325400_1007069_pt1 | contig 10716 bp, 10 predicted proteins | sample PopdelMetagenome_2_FD_205662 | JGI IMG/M metagenome (GOLD analysis project Ga0325400, IMG submission 205662) | Populus deltoides microbial communities from Bellville, Georgia, United States - Xylem-PdKOR-R1 | ecosystem: Host-associated > Plants > Phyllosphere > Stem > Wood/Secondary xylem...
TGATTGCATAAGAAGCTATTAATGTTTGAACTGTAAATCATTGGCTATAAAAAATAATGCCAACCGTGCATAAAAATGTATATTTATAGAGAAAGTATCAATAAATAAATAAATAAAAACTGTGTGCATGGATTGTGTCGGTGCTCCGTTCTGACTTCAACGATTAGCAAAAGACTGGTTGTTGGGGCTTCAACCCGAACGACCATCTATTATTTTTTTTCTTTCCAAGGGGCGTGCGTTGAGAGGAGGCAGCATTGCCCTGGATGTAAATCCAACCTGTTGACTATAAAGTGGCTCACGAACTAGCACAGAACCATGAACTTCTTCCAGATGACCATCACCGTAAAAAAAACAATTGTAAGAACAATCCATAGAAAGTAGTTATAGGGCTCGAAGATTTGTCCTGTTAAATTGGTTCCATGAGATATCTCTAATCTTCAAAAAGGAAAAGAGAAGAGGGAAAAAAGGACATGAAAAGACAAACTGAACTTCAGGTAATTAGCTGCATAGTAGGAAGAGGTGTTCTCCTTGAGATCAAGGAATGTGACGTATCTGTAGATTCACAGGAGAAATGTTCTATAGATTTTCATATTGTTTCTGAGATTACCACCGTCTACTTTTTGTTAGAAGTACTTGCAGTCATCATTAGAATTTTCAGGATGGATTCCCAGAAACACCACTCATTTCAACAGAGCCAAAACCCAATTGCAAAGCAAGGATCAATGCCCAAGTTCTGCGCTCAAATATATCGTGAACTTGTCCCCAAATAATCATGTACAAAAATGTAATGCAGCTTGTACGATCGCCTAGAACAAAAATATTGGGGCAGAACCTAGCTACAAACAACAAAATATATGCAGCATGAACTTACTTCAATGCTGACTCTTCAACAATGTCAGACCAAGATATAGAGATTCCCCCTTTTCATAGTCACTTGGATTAAGTAGAACATCACATAAGCTTCCTTTAGTATTGGTATGAAGTAGAACGTTTTGCAGCAGTTTTCGTTGCCGTTTTCTCCGGGTTTTATATGTGCCAAGCAGACTCAAAAAGCGCTAAAATAGGATCTCCCTTGTTGGTGCATTCTGGCGTCTTATTTGTAGGTAAACTGACTGGATCATCTGCCATGACCGTAGTATGATCCCCTCCTTCTCCAGTTTCTTCCTTGCTAGCACTGGCTTCTTCTGTCTCCTCGTCAGCAAAGCATTCTTTCTCTTTCGTGCTCTCATTTTTCTCACCTTTAGGACTAGTTGCTTCACTGCTAACAGTGGATCGGATCATCTGCTTTGGGCTCCCCTCTGTGCTCTGTGTGCTTTCACTTGTCCCCTTCTCTAGTGCATCCTTATATGTGGATTTCACAACTTTCTCCAGTGCGTCCTTGTATGTGCATCTCTTAGCATTCGGACTACTTGCCTCAGTTTCCGAGCCTGATGTAGCAGACATAGGACTGAAACATCCCTTTGTTTCATTTTGGAACTCTACCATGTTATTATCTGCTTCTTGAACTTTTGTTTGTTCAATACTGCTGTCGTTACAGTTTATATCGACCATAATCTCCTTTTCGTGAGTGGTTCCTGATCCCCAATGAGTTAGGATAGATAGCCAAAAGTTCAGCCATGAGATAGCACATGACAGTGCCCAATCTAGAATTGGAATTTGGTGGAAAATAATGGGTAACTTGCTAACAGCAAAATCAAATTTTGCTGGAAGGGTTTCTACGATTTGGACGAGCTTGTCAACCTTGTTGAACACATATTTCGATGGTGGGAAAATAGCCTCAACCTTTCTTTCGAGGGCTAATATTATATGATCATCCACAAAAGAGAGGATTGCCAAGAAGAGATACTCATACTGCAGCACATAGACAAGAAGGGAAGCAAATGGAGCTAACCTGATTATCTTCTTTGTCACTAGACCTAACGGCCCATTGAATTCTTGGGTTTCTGTGTAAGTTTTGCGAGCGATTTCCATCAAAGAAACTCCACATGTATGCAGCGGACGCGGCCTAGCACTCATTCTGCAGGTTCCTTCTCTGATGATTCCTGAGAAATTCAATCCAAACATGTCAAAGGTTTGGTTTCCCATTTTTTAGGCTCAAAATGAAATATTTCCCTTGAAAGAACCCATCAGATACTCCAACATTTCGCAGGAAATGGAAGAAAAAACAGAAAACAATTTATGTTAAATAATTTGACATGGGAAATCAGAAAACAAATTTAACAAGAATATTTCCCATGTAATTAATAATCTCAAAAGCACATTTAATTATTTCCTAAATCTTTATGAATTGAAATATAAGAATGAAAAAAGAAATGAAATTAACAGTTATTAGCATACCGTTAACTAATTCAAGTTAAAACAAAAATAAGAAGAAGAAAAAAACTAATGTATAGAACGAACTACTACCAAAGAATAAAGTGACGCTGAGGAAGAGAACGCAGGAAACGAGATCCGTCTATTAGCGGGGCCAGATACTGAACAATTGCCATCTATTTTAGAGGGAGAATATATCGTTTGACAGTTCTTGGAGTTTCGTATTTTAGGCCTAGAAATTAGAAACACCTTTGAATTATTTTTTTAATTAATTTAAGCTCTTATTTACTTGCTGTTTTGAGACAAAAACAAATAATTAAAAAAAAACATGTATTTTTTTCGTTCCTATTTTGAAAATACAAAATTCTCTTTAACCAAATATATTTTTTTCATATATATTTATTCTCTTTTTTAAAATACTAACCGGACACAATTCTAGCAATGCTTATGAGACGACTGCACAAATAAACTTTACGTATCCTGGGAAAAAGAGGAACTAAACTACAGTATCAACAGATATTGAGCATGGCCACTGTGATCGATGGTGCTGCAAAAGAACCCAAGAAGAAGAAAGATTCTTGCTATCACACACCACAATTCCAAGAAAAGTTCACCATGTACATTGTCACCCGAGATAATTCTGTATCTGACTGTATAAAGGAAGGCGCAGATCTATGAAAAAGTGGATTTTTTTGGCATTTGATCACTCGTGAAGATGACATGAAAGATAACTTACAATAATAACTGATGCAGTGGCCACTGTAAAATAACTGGCATGTATTTATACTCCATCTTTTATCTTGCTATGTACCAGATTGATGTGTTATATATATATGTTTGATCTGTACCGGCATGCCAGGAGGTGGAAGATGTTTGTTCCGGTCCCTGGTTCATGGTGCTTGCCTTAGGGCTGGGAAACCATCTCCAAGCGAAAGCCTCGAGAAAGAACCAGCTGATGAGCTTAGAGATAAATAAATAGTAATACAAAAAATAAAAATTAAATTTAATAAAAAAATTTAAATGAAATTAAAAAAATCAATAAAAAAAACAAAATAGATAACAAATTAGATTAAAAAAACAAATAAAATAACACATTTATATTTTAACAAAGAAAAGAGAAAGGAAAAGGAAAAAGTTCATTGAATCTCAATCATTATTTTACCGTGTACATGTGCAACACCAACAGAAAAATAATGGTGAGAACTGAAACGCTTCCAACACAATCCTAGGAAAAAAATGTTTGGACGTGGAATGAAACAGCACGCAATAATAACTTTTGTTTTATAAATAATATTTATATTTATCAAACGATCAAATCTCCTCTCAATCAACTTGTTAATAACTAAAAAACTATTTTAAAAATACAAAAAAAAAACCCATGAATACAAGCTTGATAAATTTAGTTTTTAAAAATAATATAATCTTTAAAATGTGCTTTTAAAATGTTAAAAAGTCGAATTATTCCTTATCAGTCTTTTAATAATTTTTACTTGTAGATAAAAATATTGAATTCTCCCATCAACATTTTTAAAAATTTTGTTTTTAAGGGTATTATAGTTTTTACATTGTATATTTAAAAAATTAAAAAGACTAAATTGTCTCTGATGAATCTTATAATGATTAGTGGCTTTTATAAAAAAAAAGATCATACTACTCCTAATAGCAAGCTCCTTAATTTTTTGTTGGAAGGGAAAAATGATAATTGACTGTTATGGTGCATAGTAATTTATGTCTAAGTGTTTATTTGGAATTGATGTTCAATTTGTTTTTTAGATTGTTTTGATTTTGTTGATATTAAAAATAAATTTTAAAAAATTAAAAATAAAAAAATAATATTTTAATATATTTTCAAATAAAAAAAAAACACCTTAAAAAAAAACATCTTACAGACTCTCAAATAATCCTCAAAGACACAGTAAATTCTCAACGCCAAACAATTTTATTTTATTTTTTGCTCTGTTTTGATTTTAATTTTAATTTCTTACTTTTAGTTAGCCCATGTTAGTTAAAGGAATATCGATGTCATACATTATTTTCTTTTCTAGGATGACAAACACTGTATACATGAGAGATAAAAGTGCCGGTAGCCTTAAAACTATAGCTGAATACGGTCAAGATTATGGCAATGAGAATCCTGAGCGTGTCCTGTATCATGGTTACGGGCACTATGATGCACCGCCCAGTGTGATATAGGTGGTGCGCCATCCAAGCAGTAAGATCTCTTGCTTCCTTCCTATTACTTTCATTTCTTTCAGAATGCACACACTTCATCAGCATTCTCCTTGAGAGTTTTACGATGACTGATGTGTGTGCTTGTGAGGATATATTTTCGAAGGATGTTGTGCATCTAGCGATTAAGTTTTTTGAAGAAAAAGGTTCAATTTCTGTGCCAATAAATTTGAGCTTTGCTGGGATCTTTGTTTAGCATAGATTAATTTGTCGTCAAATTTGGCATGCAAGGCTTATTGGGTATCGAACACTTGTTCTTGTAGAAACTGGATTACCTGATTTGTCAATATAGAAGACTACATTTTGCCTCTAATTTTGCTTCTCATGCCGTGTAAAGCTGTTGAAGAACTGTGAGATGCAAATCTGATAAATATTCTGCATTTCTGTACTTTGCTGGATTTTCCTCAACTTTGTAAAGTTCAACTTTTACTAATCTCTGTTAAGTTACGAACTGTTATGCTAATGGGAATATTTCTTTTGATATTCTTGGCAGGTCCAAGAAAAGATGAAGAGATGGTTTGCATGCCATTCTCATCACAGTATGGGATGTACTTTCTGGTCTATAGATTCCTCTTTGGTACTAGAAATTATCTTATTCCTTGATGAACTTGAAGCCAGTCGATGTGAATCTTACATACAAAAATTCGATGCAATCGCAAGCTGCAGTTGCTCCTGATTAACCTGGCTAAAATTTTTATTAAGAAAAAATAAAATGGAGAAAATTTGATGAACTGGTTAGATATTTGAACTTGTGAACTGTTGTTTTTACCCCTCTTAAAACCCTCCTTGAACTCTTCCTAAAAGAGTATATCTCAAAAATAAATAAATAAATAATCACCACATTCATTAATCTCCTTCCCTTAAACTTCAACAAGCTAGTTTATTGTTTTCATATTAAAGTTTCTTGCTGGTTAAATCTTTGATTAATATCTTCCATCATTATTTTTTCTCAGAAGAATCTCTTAGATTAGTTTTTTGTTTTTGTTCATAAATAAAGTTGTCTTTAGACTTCCAACTTTTGAGATTTCAGGTTTAGATCATGTAGAGATGTGATTGGCTCGGAACTCAGACTTGCAAGTGATTACTGGAAAATTTATTATTGCATGCTCTAATGGAATCACCATACAAAATTCACTGACGTTAGTTAACTTAACCAACCCGCTCAAATTCCATGCGTGTAGACACCATATGCATATGAGAGAATTGAGGGAGACTATTCACCATCCTTCCATACTTCACGGAGGAGTTGATATCTAACAACTTTCCGGCCCGCCTTTCCCTTCTGCATCCAATTCGATGCTGTCGAAGCGGGAAAAACCTTGGAGTTTTCAATGATAGAAGTCATAGGTGAATCCAACTCATCAAGCTCATCATCACTAGTGTACGACTTTCTAAGCATTGCTGATCCACTCCTCTGCAGGGTTTGGCTTCCCACCTCTCCTATAATGTTTGTTAGAGACGCTGCAGGAGGTGGAGAATAGATCGTGGGAACAGCAATACATGGAAAGTTTGTGATAGACTCCTCCCCAGCTTCAGCAAAATCCTATATCAATATGAAGCCCAAAAAAAATATTGAGGGAGTTTATTGCATATTTAAGAAATGGGAAAGCAGATGTCTTTTTTTGTTTTCGAAAAAGCAAAGGATTCTTGGGGATGGAATAACCTCAGAATCCAGGGCCTCAAAAATGGTCTCTGGGATTGGCTCAGGGTTGAATTCATCTGGGACAAAATTGTTAAGAACCCTCTTGATCATCGGAGCATCAAATGAAGGGCATACCTTCAGAAAATCAAATTTAAACAACGAAAATGGAGAATGTCATTTATAGAGAAGAAAAAATCTAACAAGAGGGGAGGGATCCAGCAGGGACAGCTTCTCACTGAAAATATTTAGGATTTACCTCTTTTCTAGTGGACCTATCTGCAAGCATTTCAAATGGAAGCATCATGAGATCACTCAAAGCATTCAGAAGGTGGAAAGCCTTGAAGGATGTCTCACTTGCACGCCTGATGCTACAAAGTTCATCCTTCTCTTCTGAAGAGTCACTATCATCAATACCAAATAAATCCGTGAGCCATCTGGACCAATTTCCAACCTGGTGACATGAAGACAAGAAAGCAAGATCCTTTCATCATGACAGAAAAAAATAAACTAATACAGTTGATGTGATTCATGGTGTTAAACAATAAGCATCCAGAAAACTATTTTGCAAGTATATAGCGCCAACTTAAAGAACTGATCCTGCATTGGAAAGAAGCATATATTTATCACAAACTTTAGCAGATTTCTTACATGCTTTCAGTAGCTGCTACTAAGTGCCAGATACTTTTCTGATTGAAGAAGCACGCAAACAGAGTAGTACCCAATGAACAGTCCAATGGATACCCGGAAAGATTAATTATCCAGAGTTAGATTCTTTTGAATATTTTCTCAGTGGTGAATTCTGTGAATAAAGCTTTTTGTAGGAAAATAGGTTACTAGTGTTGCACACACTGACCACGTGATAATATTGCACAAATCAATTTCAATGACTGCATGCAGCCTGAGGCAACAAGTGTCTATTACTCACAGCATTTTTCAATTGTGCACCAGCCCCGAAGCTTGAATTTCCAGCTGGGATTGGAAGAACCTTAGGATCACTGATCGGGTCGGAAACAGGATCTGTCGGCATCTCTTCAGCTGATTCACGAAGTATAGCATTGAACATGGCCACATCTAATCTACTCACCAACTGTTCCATCACCTAGAAAACAGAACTGCAACTGTCACATTTCTATGGTTCTACCAGACAACTTCCCAAATTACCATAGTGCCAAAATAAATTACACATGATAGAAATACATCCATAGATATTCAAGATGAAAAACATGGAACTATTATTTCTTAAAAAAGAAAAAAAGGTGAATGGAAATCAAGTAATTGGTAGAAAATAAGATTAACAAAAGCCAGTATAAAAGCTTCTGTTGTTGGAAAATGATCAATATGCAGCCTCTTTTTGGAATTTGATCAACAAGATACCTTTTCTTATATTAAAGTTCAGCACGTCACTTTCTTATAGTAAATAAATCGATACACCATGTTTCTTCTTCATAGGAGTTCATGACACTGCATTTTCTTGTAGGAAATAGGAATTACATGCTATAATGCAAGACTAAAGAAAAGCAAAGGAAGAAAGTTCAAATCACAACGATGTTGCAGCTGTGTGATCATAAAATGAAAGCTAAAACAATATATGAACTTAGAATAAGTAAGTGTTCAGAAATCAACATTCTGCCTTATCATATGGGATATAGATCAGGGCACCACTTTCCATTACAAGAAAAAGATCAATATGCTCTCCATTTTTATAGGAAATGTAACTGATACACTTATGAATACATTAATTCCCTTAAAAACTGGATAGATCAAAACAGAACTATAGGAAAGTAAGAGGGTTCCGAGTAAGCATCTATTCCTTGACCATTTAGCAGGTCACTGTAAATTTCAATCTTTTCATCAAGTAAATTGGCTGAAACAATATCCCTAGCTCAAAACCATCCAGCTAAGAATGTGAACAAACATAACATCACTGATCTAAAATTATGTAGCAAAGTTCGTTTAATTCAAGGATTTGGATTGTTCTTCGGCGATGTTAAAAACATTTCAAGGTAGGTATCTTGCTGCAGATTGCATTCACACCTTGTGAATTGGAGCACTGATAGTTATAAGAAATGAAACAATGGTACTACCATATATTATATAATTTATATACCTTGAGGGTACTTGCTATTTCATTAACTAAAATCATTTGGACCAGAATATGTTGTTGATGGGACTAAATCAAGCATCATGCAAATAATACGAATGGATTTATGATTGTCAACACAATTTGACATAGATTATATCCCTTGAAATGCATGAAGACAGAAAATTCAATTCCACTTGGAAAACAACAACGAATTATTTAAGGAGTTTTACTCTAATATGAATTAAGGAGATCACCATTTTAAGTATAACATACCAATCTTGATAGCACAGGCAAGCAACCACATTCATGACCCCCAGCTCGAACAGGACAAAGCCTTTCACATGCATCCCTGAAAGCCTTCTTCCATAAATCAATAGCAAAATTCCCCTGTTCTTGATCACCCAATCCATGCCTCTTAGCATGGGTCTTCCTGGAGTTTGAGCTCTTTACAGCTGTGGATTGCATATGTGGCGTCAGAGTCTGAAATGCATAATCAAAAACCAATATAAGCACATTCAGCTACACTAAATCCTCATGATCAAGGACCTCAATTGCTCAGCAATGAAGAAGTAGAGACCTGCCACCAAACTGACTCAACAATTCGGGAGAAGATCCAAGCTTCAACCTTCTCTAATGCTGCTATATATGGTTGAGGTTCTGCCCATTCATCGAGACTTTCTGTTTTATTAGTTTTCTCTCCTTCAGTTAGAGTCGACTCCTGCCTGCCCTTTGGACCTCCATTATTAATGCTGGATGGTACCGAAGCAAGTTGCAACTTCTCAACAGCTTGGCTTACAATTGCTCTTAGCACAATCGAATTTGACAACCAGAAAGTTAACCTGATTATAGGAGATGGAATTTTCAACATAATGTTGAAATGAACATAAAGCTTTTGATAAATCCAGGGAATATTTAGGAAAATGATGAATAATTTATCAAGCGGAAAGAAGAAAGTTTCCTAAATGGAACCCATTCCATGGTGAAATTAAGTTATCCCATGATATTATTGAATCATTTCCATCACTGTAAAGACTCATATCACTGGTTTTAGTGTCACTAGTTATTGGTGCATCTACTATCGATTTTGTAAACCATGATCAACATTTCCATCCATAATGGTTATTGTCAACTAAAATCAGTTGAAATTAATTTGCTAGGTTTGTGGAAGGAGACGTTACCTTGGAACATCATTTCCATCCATAATGGTTATTGTTAACTAAAATCAGTTGAAATTAATTTACTAGGTTTGTGGAAGGAGACATTACCTTGGAACATCATTTCCACATGCTTTAGAAACCAAAATTAATCCTGAGATGATAGCTCTAGCTGCATTTGCCCTCTTGGCCCAGGACCCTGCCTTGCAAGCATAAAGATAGAACCTTGAAAGGCGCCTTGCTGGAGCTAGGACCTTATTTATAGAACTCCCATGCTCAGCAACAACTGAGTAAAGGCCAACCTCAACAGCTGCAGCTTCCATCAATTCTTCCTCAAGCATTTCAACTTTAGACTCCAGTTCAACTTTGTTTCCTGAAAAGTTGCCTTTTGTTTCTTCTTCCCTTTTACTTTGTTCATAACTCATGTCAACTTTATTAACATTTTCAGGAAGATCAATTTCCTTTTCCTTCTCCATCAACTGGAACTTTATTTTAGAATTTCCTTGCTCAGCAAGGCCATCCTTGGCAGCAGCTCTGCTTAACTCTTCCTCGAGTATTTCGACTTTAGAATTTGATTCACCTTGGTTGTCATAAGACCCTTTTGTTGATTTTTCTCTTTCACTGCGAGGATAGCCCTTGGCACCTTTATTAACATTTTCCGAAATATTAATCTTCTTTGCCTTCTCTATGAATTGGCTATTGATGAAGGGATCCTCGCCCTCAGCTGAGTTAAACTGTAATTGAACAGACTTCAGATGCTTCAGTTTATCTCTACGGGTGGTACCCTGCACTCCAATTGCTGTTCTGTTGAGTGCAAGAGTATTGCTCCTTAATTTGGCTTGCTTTTTTGATGCATCTTCAGGTAATTTACTGGGAAATTTTTCCTCTAGAGCAGGTTTCTTTAATTCTAAAATAACTGTACCCTGTCCCTTGTCATCCAGCTCCCTTTTCTCTTTCACATCCATAAGATCATCTTTTAAATTATCAGTTGCAGCATTCTCTAGTCCATTTATTTCATATCTCCAGGGTTTTTTATCAGCATCTTGTTTAGTTTGAAACTCTCCCAAGCCTCCATTCAGATGTTTGAATTCTTGAGCTGCTGATTTCGCTTCTAGGTTTGAAGGCGCTACACCTGAGGGCAATGCAGGCTCCCCGTCAATCCTTCTTGTGCCAATGTTTGCTGTTCCTGATCCCTTGTGCAATTTAAGGCAACTGGTAATTAAGTTTACAAGGAAATGGCAAAGCTTCATGCTGGCAAATATCAATGCCAGCAATATGTGATAAACATGGTGACA
>Ga0325400_1007071_pt1 | contig 10714 bp, 4 predicted proteins | sample PopdelMetagenome_2_FD_205662 | JGI IMG/M metagenome (GOLD analysis project Ga0325400, IMG submission 205662) | Populus deltoides microbial communities from Bellville, Georgia, United States - Xylem-PdKOR-R1 | ecosystem: Host-associated > Plants > Phyllosphere > Stem > Wood/Secondary xylem...
AAAGGAAAATGTGAATAATATCTGTTTCTAGAATGCTAGTTGTGAGCTTGAGTTATTAATCAAACCTTTTCTTTAACTGTGAATCATTAACATAATGTCAAGATGAATACATTATATTTCTAACTTATCCAAATAGTCGACTAAAAAATGCTGTAGATAATCACCTGCTATTTGTGGAGTGAACAACTATTTTCTCTATAATCATTTCTGGAGAAGAAAATCAAATGTCCATTTACTTGTATATGCTTTTTAGTCAATCCTTGGAAATATGCTTGTAGTTTTTTTCTTGTCTAGTTTGAAGAAGATAGTGGAACAGATGCATCAAACAATGTGCAAACGGAAAATATTACAGGTTGCAGGCATGTTTATTTTGAACATATTGCAATTATCGTTGTTGATTTCTTCTTCCTTATTCGTATCCGACCTTCCGGAATCACACCCAAGACCGCTGTTGTTATTCTGGGTTGCTGCTTTCCTGCCTTCAATTCCTCAGTTGTTGTTTTGCTGTTTGATGTTATCACAACTTTTGCACCAGCACGTAAGGTTATGATCAGTTGCTATATTTGGTATCAGGTTTGCTCATTTTGCTGGCTAAGATATCATTGGCAAATCAAAGATATTAATAACCTATTAATAGCATAATAGCATGTCGACTTCTAAAAAAAACTTGTAAATACACAATACTCTATTAATAGCATAACGTTGGCAAATCAAAGCAAGGTGAAGAATTAATGGGTGCAAACGCCAAAAAGCTTGGGAAAAGAAAACATGGCAATAGCTAGGAAGTAACCTAAACCAGCGAAGGAGGACACATAAATAATTACCATGGATAAATTAAGTAGCTGCAGCTGGTTCACCGATGTGGCACTCACTAGGATGCTTGCGGTCATATGTGCATGGAGTTGGATCCATTCTTGCTATCACAGTAAGGTTAGAACATGATAACAAAATAATGGTAACAAGGAGTACTATTATTGTCAAGTATCGAGCCTTTCCTTGAGACCCCATTTTTGACACGAAAGAAAGCTGAGACTCTTAGGGAATCAAATGTTTGTCTTGGTACGTATGTGTAGAGAGCGAGCTAGTCTGCGAGATGGGTGATTGTAGAGATGGAGAGGGTTAGCTAGCTGATATATATATGAGACACAATATGTTGAATTGGAAAAGTATTCAGCATTTAAATTCATTTCAAAAACTTTTCCAATATGTTGAATTGGAAAACTATACTTTCCTCGAAATTGTTTCTTGTTATTTTCTTCGAATCAGTTGTGACTTGGGACATAGGTTGAAATTAACATTAAACCGGAGTAATGTGGATCATGTCCGGGTTCTTTAAGTAGTCAAATAAATAAAATTTCTATGATATTTGTTTTTTTTTAAACTTCTGGCGTGGCCCTTCAAAACAAACAGTCAAAACCTGTTTAAGTGCCTGTTTTGTTCAAAAACTGACCACTCTCAACTTTTACTAATATATTTATCTATTAATGCACAAATAAACATTGAAATAAGCTCTTCAGTTGCTTTTATAAACTGCAAATTTAAGGTCTTGGGCTCTTCGCAGCCGAGAAAAAGTCATTCATGGCTGAGGTAAATATAATTTCTTCTTCTTTTGATTTTTTTATGAATGAAAGATTATATTCGTCGGAAAGCAAAAGAACAGAGGGCTCATGACCTGCAAGTGGTTGATGTAAAATAAGTGCTGGAAATTCGATACATGAAGGATACGGTCACAGAGTCGTCCTTCCAGCGACCTAGAAAAATATTTCCAAATCCAAAAAAACTGAGAAACTATCATACATATAATAGATATAAGACATCAAAACAGTACAAAAGACCGAGTAAAAATTGACAAAAGATAATTAAAAGACTGATTGGATTGAAAATTAAAAAAAAAGTACTTTTGAAATAACAAAAAACAATTAATTAATGGGAGAGAGGTTTGATTTATTCGTTGAGGAATTTATAAATCCTTTCTCATACAATTAATTCAAGAGTCGGTCTTGACTTGGAAAATGAATGATGATATGAACACGCGTGTCTTGACTTTGAAAATGGTTGCTTATAGGTATATTACCTTGTGACTTGTGAGCACGCAAAACTGTGACTATTTCGTACATTTCCTGAGTCAAGTTTTTTTTTTAAAATATTTAGAAGTCGAGAAATAAAGGATAAGAAATTTTTATTATTTAATAATAAAAAAATATTAGAAAATTTTAGAAATCAAATACACACAATTTATTTAGTTCAGCAATCTGCCTCCTCTACGGAGTTACTAGTTTATATTAATCAAGCTTAGAAACAATACAAATAATAAAACAAGGAGGAGGAGAAAATTCTTCTCTACTCAAATTAACTCTCTCTAGCTCTCTCTCTCTCCCCGTGTTTTTCTCTATTTTCGTGTGTCACTCAAGTCTTATTAACACCCTCTTTTTATATCTGATATAGGAGACAATCATCCCCATTTTAGTTAATTATAGCAGCTACTCCTACCACTGTATGTAATATTCAGCAACCATTCTTGATCTTCACCATGCAGCCATGTTTGACATGGCAACCAACAGCCAGTTTGTGTCCATACATAACAAAAAAAGAAAATTAAAGTCACTACTTAGTATTTTGGTCACTAGAAACCTTAATTGCCTCAGAAATCAGGTACGAGAACTGGTTGCATAAAGGAAATGCAATAGCACCCCAAATACATCATACTTAAGGTAAGCTGTATTGTTTGATTGTCTGATATAACTAGAGTATTGTCGTGTTTTCTAATGGTTGGATTGTTTAAGGTTTAAGAAAAGTCATTCTCGGTAAGGAAATCTTTATCTTATCGGGAAAAACCTAACCGTTCTAATATCAACAAAAAAAAGAACCAACTCTTATTTAATATTGAAAATACATTTTACATATAAGTTCGTAATCCTAGATATTAAAATAAAATAAAATAATTTTTTTTTTGTATTTTTGAAATATTAGCCTAATTCTCATAGCTTTAATAAATTGGTTATTAAAGCTCAAAAATCATATTAATACATATTTTTTGAATTTTTGTTATGGTTTGAAAATACAATATGAAAATTTTTATATTTTTGAGAGATTTGGTCGTATGCGTGAAAACATGATATTGTTTTATATTTTTTTGCAATATTTCATAGAAAACCAAGTATTTTAATACCAGATTTATATTTTTACAGTATAAAAATAAAAATCAATATTAATCAAAATTGCTATAAAAATACGAGAGAAAATCATAATTTTTTTAAAAGGATTTTTGGAATTTTTTGTTTTTGTTTTCAATTAATATATAATATTATATTATATAAATTATTATATTATAATACATTGAGATGGGCTCGACCCAATTATATGGGCGGAGCCCATCCTGTCTAAGATGAGATCAACCCAAAATAAATTAGGCCAAAGTCAGCCAAAAAGAGTTGGGCCAACACCAGCCTAAAATAGGGGTTAGGCCGTTGTCAGCCCAACAAAACTTCTTTTCTATTTATGGGACTGACCTGAACCTGACCCCACCATTTTGGTCTGGAACGGAACTGGTTCAGCCTAGTAAACAGTAGAGAGACTCTTCACTATTCTGCAAGTGAATAGTAGAAAATAAATTATAATTCACTCTCCACTATTCACTTGCAAAATAGTGGAGGGTGACCGAAGGAGAAGAAGAAAAAAGAGAAGGAGGAGAGGTTGACCTGGCGGTGGCTTCACAGTGGTGCTAATAATGGTGACAAGGAAAGCAGGCGACGGTGGGGAGAAAAAACGGTGGTTGCTGATGCGGTTTTTTCTTCTCTATACAGGGGCATGTAATTCCTCTCTTTCCTTTTTTTTTGTTCCTTTCTTGTTCTCTATTTTTTTTTGTTCTCTTTTGTTTTCTTCTCTCGTTCTTGTCTCTCCTGTTCTTTCTTTTTTTCTATGTTTTTTTGTTTTTGTTTCTCTCCCTTTTCCTTCCTTTGTTCTTCCCTATTTCTTTTTGTTTCTCTTCTGTGTTTTTGCTCTCTTCCCTCCCTTTTTCATCTCTTTATCTCTCAGTTTTTTTCTCTCGTCCCATGGTATTTATAAGGGGGGAAGATAGCAGAGAGAGCTACTACCCCTGTATAGTCATGGCGCAGGGGTATGATGGCTGGGGCAGTCTCTGTGTAGTCATCCTAGAGCCGTTCGTAGTACTTTTCCCCTCTGCCTCTTTCATCATGGTGGTAGGCCGTGAGGGCATATGGGTGGTGTCATGGTTTTTGGGTAAGGGGAGGGGGAGAGAGGGAGAGATAGACGCTGCAAAGGAATGGAAGAAAAACCTTCTTCCCCTGCCATTGTGCGTTAGGGGAAGAAGAAGATACATGGTGTCATTCAAAACAACATCGTTTTGGGCTTTATATATATATATATATATATATATATATATATATATAAACAATGAATGAAACGACATCATTTTTTTACAAAACGCATCATTTCATTTAAATTAAAATAGTGCCAAAACATGTCAATTTTCAAATCAGTACTTAATTTTTTTTTTATTCAATCAAGTCCTCAATTACAATTTTGATTTTAAGAATAAATTCAATTGCATCCCTGTCAAATTCAAATATCAACCTTGATGTTAGATGCCCATTTCACTTTAGTTATTGGTTTTGAATTTGTGTATTTTGACCCTTAATTGATCAACAAACTTTCAATTTCTTCAATTTAGCCCCTAATTCGGTCAATTCTAGCCCCTACATTCACAAGTCTTTTCTAGTTGGGTCCTCGGTTTTGGATTTCTTCAATCAAGTCCTTAGTTGCCCATCAAACTTCAATATTTATGCAATTAAGCCCCTGATTTGACCAAATTAACTCTTAAGAATTATAATTTGACCCCCATACTTTAATTTTTTTCTAATTAAAGTCAAAATTGACTTACAAATAAATTTTTCTTGCAATCAAACCCTTTACAAACTCAATTAATCTTTCAATAAAATCTATTTGAGTCCTTAAACATCTGATTTTGAACTTTTTTTCATCAAGTTGAATTTTCTTTGTAAATAAAGTCTTCACAGATAAAAAATATACTGTCAAATTTCAATCTTTGTATTTTTGAACTTCCTCAACCAATCTTTAGCTATTTTCTGGCCGTTCTTATGTCGTCTTCTCACTGCTATCTGTTTTTTGGTTTTCTTCAGATAATGTTTTTTTTTAATTTTTGTGCGGGGGCCCAAAAATGAATAATAACAAGTAGTTTGTAGTTCGTATAGACAAATACTAGAGTAAAGTGGAATGATGGTATCTATCATTGTCGCGGGGCGACGTCGTCTGGCGACGACGGAGGCTCTTTGTCGTGCCTCCTGTGTGAGGTGTTGTGTGTTGGGAAGGATTTTTGGATTTAATCATAAAATTATGATTACTGTTTAGGAGTCGCCACCTAGTATTATGGTTACTAGGAACCTATGTTCTGTGAGAGTCTGAGTAAGGGACTGGTTGTGTAAGGGGAAGACGCATCACCCCCAGTGCACCCTACCTAAAGTAAGTTGTATTGTTGTTTGATTGTTTTTTCTAAGTCGGGTTTCTATTCGTTGGTCTTTTCTAAGACTCAAGACAGATTTCTCTTCATGAGAGAGTCTCTACCTTATCGGGTTAAATCATAATCGTTCTAAGATTTGAATTTTAGCATCGCATTTATATACCTTGTATCTTTAATACCTGAAGGTGTACTTTATCGTGTAATTTTACACCCCAAAAATATTAAAGTCTACATCTAGATCCTAAAAAAAGATGGGAAAAAGATTTTTGACATGTTGGCCAAATCCTAATGGATAATCATAAACTGGTTACGATATCCATTTTTGGATTTTTTTTAAAACATGAAAAAGATGCAATTTTTGTTTTTTTATGAAAAATATGCCTGGAAAAATTTCAGGATTTGGTCGTATGCAACAAAATATTTTTTTTCTTTTTTGCAAATGTTTTGAAATTTTTTTATTTTTTTTGAAATATTTTGGAGAAAACCGAGTATTTTAATATTGGATTTGTATTTTACAGTGTAAACATATAACCCAATATTATGAAAAATTATTGGAAAAATATTTTTGAAAATCACAATTTTTTAAAAAGATTTTTGATTTTTTTGATTATATATATATATATATAGTCCACTGGAATTGTGGACGTGAATTATAATTCACGATCCACTGTTCAAAACAGTGGAATAGGGAGACGAAGGCGAAGCAAGGGAGGCGGACCACCTGGCGTGGCGGTGATGGCTGGCTGGGAGGACGACCTGAAACCGGTGGTGGAAACGGCGGTGGAGGTGGCTGCCTAAGTTGGCTGGAGCGGCTGCAGCTGGAAGAGGAAGAAAATGAAGAAATTTGCAGAGGGGAGAAGGAGGAGAGGAAGGAGAGGAGAGAGACGCAGTGACTTCTCTACCACTAGAGAACTGTATGTTGGTGTAGGAGAAAGGTTTATGTGGGGGTGTTAAACGGCTGAAGACACGGTGTTCAATGACGGAGGAAGAAAGAAGAAGAAGCAGAAGAAGAAAATCTGCAGCGGGGAGAAGGAGAACCTCGTAGTGGCTGCCCCTATCGCCGGTGAGGATTTGGGCTCGTGGAGAGACTGAGCAGCCATCTGTTGGTGGAGGAGAAAAGTTTCTGTGGGGTCTTCAACAGCTAAAGACACGGTGGAGAGAGAAAGAAAGACAGAAAAACAGAGAGAGTGACAGAAACCAGGAACAGGCTGATTTTTTAGCTTATTTTGGACCCGATTTTCTCCTTCTTCAGGCCATCAAATCCACCTCTATTTATAGGCGGTGGAAGAGGGTAATCTTATCTATACTGGAGAAAAATTTTAGCCCTTAATTCAGATGGGAAGGAACCCAACCGTTGGCTTAAAGTAGGCATGACGTTCATTTCTTTGCTAGTGAGCCGGTGAAGACTATACCCAGATGTAGAGAGATGTCTGGTGATTAGTTTCGTGCAACTTTAGGCAAATTTGGTGGATGTTAGGTACATTAAATGCAGCTGTAAAGTAGGTAACCAGACCAGTTATTTCAGAGAATTAAAGAAGAAGATGAATAGTACCAGAATCTTTTTTTGGCCAAAGTTCATTTCAGTCCTTCCTCTTTCAATTTCTTTCAATAAAACCCCTAATTGACCCTAAACTTTTGCAATTAAGCCCATGATGAATTACTGTTTGAGCCTCGACTTTTGTAATATAGTCCATGGTCTCGAATTTATGTAACTTAACCCCTAATTGACCCCAAAACTTCAATTTTCTTGCAATTTAACCCCTAATTTCAATCAATTAACTTGGTAAAAATTAATTTTGGTCTATTAAAATTCCAATCTTCTCAATTAAGCCCAAATTAGGCTTCCAAACTTAATTTTTCATCAATTAAGCCCCAAATAAAATTAATTTGACCCATTTAAAGTATAATTAAGTCCTTGCACTTAATTAAATCCTTTAATTGGACCCAAATTAATTCTTAAACATAATTGAAATTCAATTTGGCCAATGATTAAATCAAATTGGCCTATAAAAATTTAATTATGTCATTGAACTTAATTTTTATGCAAATTCGTCCAATAATCATTTAATTTAACCTTGAATTTGCATATTTTTCCTCCATTTTTAGGCACAATGGGGTACAATTAGCCTTGAATTTCTTTTAAAAATTACAGCTTGATTTCCTAGTCTGCTTTCTCCGTGTTGCGACCCTTTATTTTATTTTTTGATTTTTATTTTGAAAAAATAATTAATTTTTTGGGAATAACCCAGAATTGGGTTATAACAATCATGTTATGATTTATTTTCTATTTTGTTATTAAGAATGATTGATAGATTAGGGTGTGGGGCAATGCCTCCATGATACGGTAAATGAGTATTATTAAAAAAATTATAATATCTCTTAGGCGGTTAGACCCTTGAGCGGTTTAGGGTATACTATAGATACATATTATGTAATCCTATTTGACATGTGGTGAAAAATAAAAGATCATCGCTCATGTGGATGTAGACACATAGTCGAATCACATTAAATCTTGTGTTCTTTCTAGTTTTTATCCTTTTACAATATTCATCAATAATTGCTGCAGGTTTTTTACAACAAAGATCGTGTTTAAAGTATAAAAATGTGTGAAGGAACTACCAGTGAACTACTACTAGTGAACTTTACAACAACAAAAGGTGTAATATTTGATATGGATCCTTCTTTAGCTTGCTTACATCATAAATTAGAATTTTAAACTCACGAATCAAAGACATTATACTTAGGGAGTATGCACTATAAAGCTATATTCAAAGTATCTATGTTTTTGGAATGGAAGAGTTCGGTTTCTAACACTTAAATCAAAAGCAAGTTTTTTTTATAAGTGAGATGAATAAAGTAGGGCATTATATTTATTATCCTTAGCATAGTTTGTTTTATTTCTTTATTTTTTTCATTGTTATTTTTTTTTTAAATTTTGAGGAGTTTCGAATGAGTCCAATGGATAATATAATAAAAATAAGTATAACTTAGCATCCGACCATTGAGTTGAACTAAATTTTTTTTCAAAACATTCTAAAGGCCTTGTTCCTTAAATGATTAGTAAGACAACTTCATCTAAGTTCATGAACATGCTAAATTTAGTCTAAAAGTTATTGCTTAAGATTGTCTTTATTTTTCTTATTGATTTTGGATTGTTCTCTCTATTTAGATTAGGATTTAAAATTTAATTAGGATTTTACTACTAAGCATATATAATATTTTTTGTATTTAAACTTCCTTGTAGGCTATTTTTCAGGAAAGAATTTACGATATAATTTTTTGGCACACTTCTTCAAGTACAAATTTACATATCCTATGGATATATATCTTATATTTATTTTTTAATTTAATTAGAGAGAATAAGGGCTATTACTATCTTGCTAATAATTTTTAATCTAATTAAAAAGAACAAGAGTGATAAGATTTGGAATTCTAATCAATAGGATTAAAGACTTAATTTGGATATGAAATTATTTTTTATTTCCTTAAATAAGGAATGAAATTAGTCACCATGAATTTTCCTTAAAGGGAGATGAGTTTCGTCTTTAAATCCAATGTGAGAACAAATTTGTCCCTGAGTCACTATCATATAGAGATGAATTTTCTTGTTATGCACGTTTAATCTTAGATGACTAATTTAATACCTTCTGTCATCTAGATATTTAATTAATATTGAATATAAACTTAAGTTGTTAAATAAAATTTAAAAATATTATTTATATTATTTTTTAATATATATATATATATATATATATATATATTTTATTAGTATACACAATTTGATTTGACCCAAAATGTAAAATCCATATATTTTTTTTTAATTCCAATGATAAAATAGTTCAATCTATCTCGTGGACCTGTCTCGCAAGAGGGGATGCGTAGCCATTTCTTTGAAAGGTATGAGGAAAAAAGCATTTTGGGATGGCCCAAAACCAAAATACACAACAAATTAATGTGCTGGCCTCTGGGTTTGTACTAAATGCTCAAAGATTCAATTCCTAATACATGTATGACGATATTAATAACCAACCATGCATTGAAGTATATATGTCGACTTCTCAAAAAAATAAAAGTATAAATACACAATTAGCTAGCTTTTCTTTTTCTTTGAGATAAGTGAAGAAACTTTATTAATAGCATAACATTGGCAAATCAAAGCAAGGTGAAGAATTAATGGGTACAAATGCCAAAAAGCATGGGAAAAGAAAACATGGCAATAGCTAGTAATTAGTAACCTAAACCAGCTAGCGAAGGAGGACACATAAATAATTACCATGGATAAATTAAGTAGCCATGCATGCCTTCTTGGCTAATACAAGGATAAACGATTACTCATTCATCATACGATTAGGTCAAACCACCTCTCCTAACTCCTCCCCCCCATCAAACCTTTGAGCTGCAGCTGGTTCACCGAATTTGCACTTACCATCTTTGGGGTCATATGTGCATCGAGATCGTTGCCCCTCTATCACAGGTAGGTTAGAACATGATAACAAAATAATGGTAACAAGGAGTACTATTATTGTCAAGTATCGAGCCTCTCCTTTAGACCCCATTTCTGACACGAAGGAAACCTGAGATTTTTTGGGAATCAAATGTATGTCTTGGTATGTGTCGAGAGAGAGCTAGTGTGCGAGATGGGTGATTGTAAAGATGGAGAGGGTTAGCGAGCTGATATATATATATATGAGACACGATATGTTGAATTGGAATTGGAAAAGTATTCAACATTTACGGATGCTTGGATTTGACTTTACAGGGAGCGGTGTCAGATGATGTGGCCCGCTATGCTTGGCAATGATTGAATATACTTTTGAAATAACAAAAAAAAAAAAAAGCAATTAATTAATGGGAGAGAGGTTTGATTTATTCGTTGTGGAATTTATAAATCCTTTCTCATACAATTAATTCAATTCAAGGCCATGTTTGTTTCTCGGAATTCACTTTTCGGGAAATTACTTTCCAAACTTTCCTGTGTTTGTTTGCCATTAAAAAAGTTGGTCAATAAAAAACACTTTCCGGTCAACGGAGAACACTTTCCAGTCAACGGAGAACACTTTCCGGTCAACGGAAAACACTTTCCGGTCAACGAAAAATTTGGTTTAGTTTCCAGGAAAGTGTTTTCCCTTTGGCTGTGTTTGTTTTCCGGAAAGTGATTTCCGGGAAACCATTTTCCAAACTTTCCTGTGTTTGTTTGCCATTAGAAAAGTTGGTCAA
>Ga0325400_1007072_pt1 | contig 10714 bp, 11 predicted proteins | sample PopdelMetagenome_2_FD_205662 | JGI IMG/M metagenome (GOLD analysis project Ga0325400, IMG submission 205662) | Populus deltoides microbial communities from Bellville, Georgia, United States - Xylem-PdKOR-R1 | ecosystem: Host-associated > Plants > Phyllosphere > Stem > Wood/Secondary xylem...
GGGCGGCATGGACGACAGGCCGACCGCCAACGCCGCCGACATCGCCGGCGCGCGCAACCATGTGACGGCCGCCCTGGCCGAGTTGAAGGCGGGCAAACCCGTGTCGGTGCCGGAGACCCGGCCGTACGGTTGCTCGGTCAAATATGCGGAATAGCACGGAGGGCCGCGCATAGGTCCGCAGAACGACGGCCGCTTGCATTCGCAAACGGCCGGACGCCACGGAACGAAATAGGGAGAAGGGGCTGCGCGACCATCGTCGCGCAGCCCCCGAACCGTTCAGCGGCGGTCGGTGCCGAAGCCCGTACCCGTGTCGGCCGCGGTGCCGTCGTCGCGGTCCACCTCCACCTCCGTGCGGCGGACGGTGTCGTCGATCTGCTCGACGCGCTCGTCGGCGGTCTTGGAGACGACCACCTCCTCGACCACGCGCGCCGACTTGCCGACCACCGCTTCCTCGCCGGTCGCGGTCACGTCGATCGTGCGCTCGCGAAAGGCGTCGTCCGCGTCCGCCACCGCGCGGTCGACGGGGCGACGCTCGACGGCGACGCGCTCGTTGCGGAGCCGGACCTGCTCGTGGACCGGCGTCTCCGACACATAGGAGCGGACGTGGACGCCGCCGCGGCTGACGTCGCGCTTGCCGACGACCAGCTGCTCCTCGGCGACCGGGATGACCTCTTCGGACCCGCCGGTCCGGTCCGCCGCGGTGTAGCCGGCATCGCCGACGGCGCGGGTGTCGTCCGTGCCGATGCCGGCGAACGCCGCGCGGCCGGACGCGCCGGCGTTGGCCGGATAATCCCAGCCCGACTGGCGCCACTGGCCGGCCCGCTCGTCGATGTCGACCGAGCCCGCATCCTCCAGCGCCTTCACCGCGCGATCGACCGCGTCGTCGTCGACGTCCGCGGTCAGCACGGCACCGCCGCGGCGCACGCCTTCCTCATAATGGTGGCGGTCCTCGTCGGGCAGGAACGCGTTCTTGATCTGGTCCCACATGCCGCGGTCCTGGTGGGTCGAATAGCCCTGGTCGCGATAGCCGGCGCTGGTCTTGTCGTGGACGTGGACGTGGTCGGCGTCGACATTGGCGGCGCGGAGCCGCTCCTTGGCGGCCTCCGCGTCGGCGCGGCTGTCGAACATGGCGGTGATGGTGCTGGACATCGTGTAGGCTCCTCTGGTGGTCGGATGGATCAGCGGCTGGTGACGACCAGCTCGGTGCGGCGGTTCTCCGCCTGGCCGGGCGCGGTGTCGTTGGCGGCGACGGGATCGGCCTCGCCGCCCGACACCGTCTCGATGCGCCGGGCGTCGATGCCCTGCGACACCAGCGCGGCCTTGACCGCGTCGGCGCGCGCCTTGCCCAGCGCGGTGTTGGCGTCGCTGGCGCCGCGCGCGTCGGCGTAGCCGGCGATGCGGACGCGGGCGTTGCCGTACTGCTTCAGCACGGTGGCGATCTGGCCAATCTCGCCTTGGTCGGCGGGGCGCACGTCGCTCTTGGCGGTGTCGAAGTTCAGCGTCTCGAATTGAAAGCTGCGCGGCGTCGGCTCGGTGCCCGAGAGAAAGGTGCCGAGCCCCGACGTGCCCGCCAGCGCGCTCGCCTGACCGGCGCCCGGCGTCGTGGCGACCACCGCCGCACCCTCGTCCGCGGGCATCGCCGCGACCGTGTCGTTGCTCGCCGGGGCGACGGCGGCCGTGTCGTCGCGGTTGCACCGGCTAAGCCCCAGCAGCAGCGCCAGCAGCCCGGCGATTAGCGCGATCCAGGCCAGCGCCTTGAACCAGCCGGGTTGCTTGTTCTTCTCCACATGCACGTGGGTGGGCGGTTCGCCCTGGGTGTTACGCGGGTCCGTCATGGCTCTCTCCCTGTTGCGAAGCGATATGGTCGTCGCGCTGGATGACCGCGCGGGTGCGGCGCAACGTCACCGGCACGCTCACCGGTTCCTCGACCGACGATCCGGTGATGTGCACCTCCTCCACCACGAAGAGGCGCTTCTCGGTAACGAGCCGCTCCTCGACGACCGGAATGATCAGCGTGTGTCCGGCCCGGCGGGTCGGCGGCGCCTCCGCGACCTCGCGATCGACGGCGACGCGCTTCACCTCGACACGGCCGACGCGCAGCGTGTCCTCGACCAGCATGTCCTGGGTGTCGACCACGGTGCGGACGCGCACGCGATCGGTCTCCACCTCCCGCTTGCCGACCGAGACCTGCTCCTCGACGAGCGGCAGGTGCAGTTCTTCCCGGTCCTTCGCGGCCAAGCGATCCTCCGTCGTCATCGGCGCCGCCGGGCGAGGTCTCTCGACCCTCGACCTTTTCGGCACGCCTCAAAGTCGCGAGCGAAGTGCTTGTTCCTGGGGGACTCCATTGAGGGACGAATGTGGTTAAATCTGCGCCGAGCCGCGTGGCGCCCTATCGCGACGCGGGCTGATCCTTGGTCGGGCAAGCGACGAACCGGCCCTTCTCGTCCTTGCATCGCTGCACCGGCTTGCGGGGTGGCTTGGGGCACGGCACGACCTTGCCGTCCTTGTCCCGGCACGGCTTGGTTCCGGCGGGGGCAGGCGCCGCCGGTGCCAGCGACAGCATGGCGGCGATGGTCAGAAGGGCTCGCTTGGTCATGGCGTCGCTCCCGGTCGTGGGTGGAGACGAGGACGCTCGCCGGCGATCGGTGTTCCCTGCGGGCAGGGAAGGCGAAGGCGCGGAACCAGCCGGCGGTCGCAGCGCTTTACCGTTCCGATGGGGAAACGATCGGCGTTCGACGAGATCCTGGGAACGAGCGACCACGCGCCGCCGCGGCCGGAGATGGCGGCGCTGGCCGGATGGCTCGATCGTACCCCGGCGGACGAGCTGCGGCGGCGGCAGGCGGCGGCGGAGGCGACGTTCCGGCAGCTGGGCATCACCTTCGCGGTGTACGGCGATGGCGCCGACGGGCTCGGGGCGGCGGAGCGGATCATCCCCTTCGACATCGTTCCGCGGGTCTTCCTGGCGAGCGAATGGGCGCGGTTGTCCGAAGGGCTGGTGCAGCGGGTGGAGGCGATCAACGCCTTCCTCGACGACGTCTATGGCGAGCGGCGGATCATCGCCGACGGGGTGCTGCCGGCCGACCTGGTCCTGGGCAATCCGCAATTCCGGCCGGAGGTCGCCGGCATCCGCCCGCCGCACGGCGTATGGGCGCACATCTGCGGCATCGACCTGGTCCGCACCGGACCGGACCAGTTTTTCGTGCTGGAGGACAATGCCCGAACGCCGTCGGGAGTCAGCTACATGCTGGAAAACCGCGAGGCGATGCTCAGGCTGTGTCCCGAACTCTTCCGCGAGTTCCGCGTCGCGGCGGTGGACAGCTACCCCGATCGGCTGCTCCACATGATGCGGTCGGTCGCGCCCAGAGGAAGCGGGTCGGGCCCGGTGTGCGTGGTGCTGACGCCCGGCCACTACAACTCGGCCTATTATGAGCACAGCTTCCTGGCCGATTCGATGGGGGTCGAGCTGGTCGAGGCGGCGGACCTGTTCGTCGACGACGACGTGGTCTGGATGCGCACGGTGGCGGGGCCGGTCCGCGTCGACGTGGTCTATCGGCGGGTCGATGACGACTATCTCGATCCGCTGGTGTTCCGGCCCGATTCGATGCTGGGTGTGCCGGGCCTGGTCGCCGCCTATGCCGCGGGCAATGTCGCGATCATCAACGCGCCGGGCAACGGCATCGCCGACGACAAGGCGATTTATAGCTACATGCCGGAGATCGTCCGCTATTATTCGGGCGGCGAGGCGAAGCTGCCCAATGTCGAGACGTGGCGGTGCCGGGAGCCCGCGGCGCTCCGCTACGTGCTCGATCATCTGGACGAGCTGGTGGTCAAGCTGGTCGACGGGTCGGGCGGATACGGGATGCTGGTCGGGCCCACCGCGACCCGCGCCGAGGTGGAGGCGTTCCGCGCCGCGCTGGTCGCCGAGCCGCACCGCTACATCGCGCAGCCGACACTGGCACTGTCCACCGTGCCGACGCTCCACGATGCCGGCCTGGGGCCGCGCCACGTCGATTTCCGCCCCTTCGTACTGACGGGGGCAAAGGGGGTGGAGGTGGTGCCCGGCGGGCTGACCCGCGTCGCGCTGCGCGAAGGATCGCTGGTGGTCAATTCCAGCCAGGGCGGCGGCACCAAGGATAGTTTCGTGCTGCTGGACGACGCACCGGTGCAGCGACAGGCGCAGGGCGGCCCGGCCCAGACCCAGACGCAGGGGCGGAGCTGATGCTGTCGCGGACCGCCGCCTCGCTCTACTGGCTGGGCCGCTATTTCGAGCGGGCCGACTTCACCGCGCGTCTGGTCGAGGCGACGGTGCGGCTGGATACGCTGTCGGGGCGACCATCGGGTCGGGCGGCGTGGGCGTCCGCGCTGGCGGTGACCGATGCCGAACCCGCGTTCGCCGCGCAGAACCGCACGGTGGACCGGGCGTCGGTGGCGCGCTTCCTCACCCTGGATACGACCCACCCCGGTTCGATCGCGCGGTGCCTGGAGGCGGCACGGCTCAACGCCCGGGCGACCCGCACCGCGCTGAGCCGCGACGCCTGGGCGACCATCAACCGCGCCTGGCTGGGGCTGGCCGGCGCAGACGGGGTCGGGGACACCGCGGCAATCCTGGCGCTGGTGGAGGCGGTCAAGACCGAGACGCGCGGGTTCGAGGGCGCGCTGCACCGCATGCTGCGCAACCAGACGGCCTGGTTCATCCGGTTGGGCCAGGCGGTGGAGCGGGCGGACAACACCGCGCGGCTGCTCGACGTCAAATACCACCTGCTGCTGCCCGCGGGCGAGGATGTCGGCGGGGTGGTGGACCGCGACGGGTGGACCACCATTCTCCACACGGTGTCGGCAGTGACGGCCTATCGCTGGCTCTATTCGGAAGGGCTGACCCCGGCCAACGTCATCGACCTGCTGCTCGCGCGGACGGAGATGCCGCGCAGCCTGGCCGCCGCGGCAGAAGAGGCGGTGGAGATGTTGCGGCTGCTCGCCCGGCACGACGGGCGGCACGGAGAGGCCGATCGCATGGCGCGACTGCGCGCCAATCGGCTGGCGCGGACCCGGACGCACGAGGTGATCGTGTCGGGGCTGCACCAACATCTCCAGGCCAGCATCGCCGAGAACGCGCTGCTCCACGCCGCGATCGGCCGTCAGTTCGCGTTCATCTGAGGGGGCAAGGGGATGCGGCTCTCGATCGAGCATCGCACCAGCTACCGTTTCTCCGAGCCGCAAACCCGGCTCGTGCAGATGCTGCGGCTGTTGCCCGAGAACACCCACGACCAGACGGTGGCAAGCTGGCAGATCGACGTCGATTGCGACGCGCGGCTGCGGGAAGGGCGCGACGGCTTCGGCAATCGCACCACCATGCTTTACGTTGACGGGCCGGTGGTCGCGATCACCGTCTCGGTCACGGGCGAGGTGGTGACCAGCCATTCGGACGGGGTGTTGCACGGGGTGCACGAGCCGCTGCCGCCCGCGCTCTACCTGCGCACCACGCCGGCCACCGCGGCCGACGCCGCCATCGCCGCCTGGGCTTCCGAACAGGTGGAAGGTGGGGCGCTGGCCACGCTGCACCGCCTGAACGGAGCATTGGGGAACCGGTTCGGGCGCGACCGGTCGCATCCGGAGCCGCGGCTGACCGCGGGCGCGGCGTTCGGGCGGGAGGCGGCGACCGCGCGCGACCTGGCGCAGATGTTCGTGGCGGCGGCTCGCTCGCTCGGCCATCCGGCGCGGTACGTCACCGGGTACGCGCTGGCCGCGAGAGACCATCGGCCGAGTCCCCATGGCTGGGCGGAGGCCTATGTGGAGGGTATCGGCTGGATCGGGTTCGACCCGCTCACCGGCATGAGCCCGGAGGAGAGCCATGTCCGGGTGGCGATCGGCCTGGACGCCGCCGGGGCGGCACCGGTGGCAGGATCGCGGCTGGGGCAGGGTGAAGAGGTACTGGACGTCGACGTATCGGTGGTGCGCGAGGAGTAGCTACGACGACTCGCCCGGCAGGGGCGCGGGCCGGCCGGCGGGTTGGGGCTCATCGTCGGCCATGCGGCGCCAGCCATCGGGGCTGAGCATCTCCACCGGACGGTAGCGGACCTTGTAGGCCATGCGCGCCGAGCCTTTCACCCAATAGCCGAGATAGACGTAGGGCAGCCCCGCGTCGCGCGCGCGCGCGATGTGATCCATGATGACGAAATTGCCCAGGCCCGGCCGGTCGGCCTCGTCCGCGGCAAAGAAGCTATAGATCATCGACAGCCCGTCGGCCTGATGATCCGTGAGGCAGGCGGCGACCAGCCGACCCTGGCGGCCGTGGCGCGCGGGTTCGCGATATTCGACGATCAGCGAATTGACCGGCGAATGCTCGACCATGTCGGCGTAATCATCCTCGTCCATCCCCGCCATGCCGCCGCCGGGATGACGGGTGGCGAGGTAGCGCCGGAGGAGCTGGAACTGTTCGTCGGTCGCCCAGGCGCGGCAGGCGGTGACCTGAAGGTCGGCATGCCGCCGCAGCAGCTTGCGCTGCGTCGCGTTGGGCCGGAACTCGGGCGTCACGACCCGCACCGATACGCAGGCGACGCAGCCCGCGCAGCTGGGACGATAGGCGACTCCCTGACTGCGACGAAAGCCGATGCGGCCGAGCGCGTCGTTCAGCTCCACAGCGTGCGGGCCGGTAAGCTCCGTGAACACCTTGCGTTCCTGCCGGCCCGGCAGATAGGGGCAGGCCGCAGGACTGGTGACGAAGAAGCGCGGAAAACGGAAGGGCGCGGTCACCGCCTAGTGAACTCCCGGATGAGCGAGCGATGAAAAGATGTGGCGGCCTTATGAATCGCCTCGGCTCCGCTGAAAAGCCGCTTTACCACGAAAGAGGGTAAATCCCGATCTCACGCGCGAACCGGAACGCCAAAGGGCTTGCTGCGTTGCGGCACCGGACGATGTAAGGAGTTCCCGATGCGTTTTAAGACGATGATGGCGGCTGCGGCCGCCGTGACGATGACCGCCAGCCCGGTGATGGCGGCCGCGACCAACCCGGCGGCGTCGCTGTCGGTGGCCAAGTCGGTCCGCGCGAGCGCGCCGGCTGGTAAGAAGAGCGAGCTGGCGGGCGGCGGCATCTTCGGCATCCTGATCGCGGCCGGCATCGTCGCGATCGGCGTGGTGGCGATCGTCAACGACGACGACGATTCCGACAGCAACTAAGCCGTTGGGATCAAAGGTGGGCCACGTCGCGTAGTCGCGGCGTGGCCCTTCGTGCGTCAGGCGAGTTCGACCAGCGCCACCTCATAGCCCGCGGCCTTTAGCGCGACGACGAGGCGATAGAGATGCGCGGCGTCGCGAGCCTCGCATTCGATATCGGTGATCAGGCCCTTGGCCGGCAGGGTGGTGAAGACCCGCTGGTGATAGACCTCGATGATGTTGATCCGCTCCTGCTCGAAGATGCGCGCGACGTTGAACAGCGCGCCCGGTTGATCCTGCAACCGGATGCGCAGCCGTGCCAGCCGGCCGGACCGAGCAAGATCGCGGAGCAGCACGTTGGCGAGCAACCGCGTATCGATGTTGCCCCCGCACAGCACCACCCCGACCTTGCGCCCCGCGAAGCGTTCCGGGTAGGCGAGCAGCGCGGCGAGCCCGGCGGCACCTGCGCCCTCCACCACCGTTTTCTCGATCTGGAGCAGCAGGCTGACCGCCTCCTCCAGCTTGCGCTCGCCCACCAGCACGATGTCGTCGACCAGGCGGGTGACCATGGCGGCGGTGATGCCGCCCGGCTCCTTGACCGCGATCCCCTCCGCCAACGTGTCGCCCGCACAGGGCAGGTGCGTGCCGCGGACGCGGTTGTACATCGACGGGAACAGCTCCGCCTCGACCCCGACCACCTCGACGCGGTGCGGTTGCGCCCGTGCGACGGTGGCCATGCCGGAGATGAGGCCGCCGCCGCCGATCGGGGTGACGAGGGTGTCCAGACCGGGCACGTCCTCGAACATCTCGACTGCGACCGTGCCTGCGCCGGCGATCACCCGTGGGTCGTCGAAGGGATGGACAAAGGTGTAGCCGCGCTCCGCCTCCAGCACGCGCGCATGGGCGTAGGCCGCATCGAACGTGTCGCCCTGCAGCACCACCGCGGCGCCGTGCCCCTCCGTCTGGACGACCTTCACCGTGGGGGTGGTGGTGGGCATGACGATGGTGGCGGGGATGCCGAGCCGATTGGCATGGTAGGCGACACCCTGTGCGTGATTGCCGGCCGACGCGGCGATGACCCCCTTCGCGCGCGCGGCCTCCGACAATTGCAGCAGCGTGTTGAGCGCGCCGCGTTCCTTGTAGGCGGCGGTGAACTGGAGGTTCTCGAACTTCAGGTACACGTCCGCGCCGATCATGCCGGACAGAGTGCGGCTGACCAGCGTCGGCGTGCGCACGATCGCGTCGCGCACGCGCGCGTGCGCGGTCAGGACGTCGTCGATCGTGACGGGTAGGGGAGCGTCTGCGGGCTGGGTCTGGGTCGCCATGGCCGGCGCGTTAGCCCAGAGTGGCGCGGGAGGGAAACTGGGCTTAGGGCGCGATCATGAGCAGTTCCTCCCAACGTCCCCGTCAAGCGGGACTAGTCCCGGCGTTTACCGTGCCGCACCCCTCCCTCTGCGCAGGGCGGCGGCGCGGCCTGGCCCGGCATAGGGCCTGGGTGACGATCGCCGGAGGGGCGGCGATGCTCTTGTCCAGCCCCGCAATGGCCGACGCGATCGTCGACAACGTGTCCGGCATGACGCTGGACGCCGCCGGCAAGCTGGTCCAGTTCCGCGCTATCATCCTCGACAAGTCCGGCAAGGTCGTGCGGCTGGTGCCCGTCGGGGAGGCGGAACCGTCGCCGGTTCCGGTCAAGCGCCGCAAGGGCGACCAGACCCCGCCGAAGCCGCGATACGACTGGCGGGCGGACATGAAGGGGCGGGTGGTGATCCCCGGCTTCGTCGACGCGCACGGGCACGTCATGGGGCTGGGGCTGGGCGCGCTGACGCTGGACCTGTCGGGCACCACCAGCCTGGCCGAGGCGCAGGCCAGGATCCGCGCCTATGCCGCCGCCAACCCGGACAAGAGCTGGATCATCGGTCGCGGTTGGAACCAGGAGAGCTGGAAGCTGGGCCGCTTTCCGACCGCGGCCGAGCTGGACGCCGCGGTCGGCGACCGGCCGGCCTGGCTGGTCCGCGCGGACGGTCATGCGGGCTGGGCGTCCGGCGCGGCCTTGCGCGCGGCCAAGGTGACCGCCGCGACGCCGCAGCCGGCGGGCGGGCGGATCGAGAAGGCGGGCGCGGCCCCCGCGGGCGTGCTGGTCGACAATGCCATGGCGCTGGTCGGCGACGTCGTGCCGCAGCCGACGGCCAAGGACCTGGCCGCCGCCTTTCTGAAAGCGCAGGACCTGCTGCTCGCCCGCGGCATCACCGCGGTGGGCGACATGTCGGTCGGGCTGGACGCCTGGATGACCTATCGCCGCATGGGGGACATCGGCGCGCTGCGCGTCCGGCTGATGGTTTATGGCGCGGGGGTGGACGAGACCGTGCGGATCGGGGGGCTCGGCCCCAGCCCGTGGCTCTATGACGGGCGGCTGCGCCTGACCGGGGTCAAGCTCTATGCGGACGGGGCGCTGGGGTCGCGCGGGGCGTGGCTGGTCGATCCCTATGCCGATGCTCCCGGCCAGCGCGGCCTGGGCTTCCACACCGACGCGCAGTTGCAGAACCTGATGAGCCGTGCCTCCATGGACGGCTATCAGGTCGCGGTGCACGCGATCGGCGACCGGGCCAACGACCAGGTGCTCGACGCGATCGACGAGCTGGCGCAAACCTACAAGGGCGATCGCCGCTGGCGCGTGGAGCATGCGCAGGTGCTGACCGCCAAGGACGTGGCGCGGTTCGGCCGCAACGGCGTGGTCGCGTCCATGCAGCCGACCCACGAGACCAGCGACCGCGAGATGGCGGAAGCGCGGCTGGGTCCGGCGCGATTGTCGACCGCCTATGCGTGGCGGTCGCTGGAGGGCACGGGCGCGACGCTCGCCTTCGGGTCCGACTTTCCGGTCGAGCGGCCCGACCCGTTCGCGGGCTGGGCGGCGGCCTTCACCCGTCAGGGCGAGGACGGGCTGCCCGCGGGCGGCTGGCAGCCGCAGGAGCGGGTGACGCGCGAGGAGGCTTGGAAGGCGTTCACCCAGGGCGGCGCCTATGCCGGCTTCGCGGAGCGCCAGTTCGGGCGTTTGGCGCCGGGGCAATATGCCGATTTCGTGGTGGTCGACCGCGACCCGATGCTGGCGAGCCCATCCGACCTGCGCGCGACCGAGGTCGAGGAAACCTGGGTCGGCGGCCAGAAGGTCTGGGAACGGAAGTAGCGCGGCCGCCCCGGTCGTCCGCACCCTCTCATCGTCGATAGCCGAGGCGGGAGCCCGTGGCAGCAAGGGCGCAGCATGTCGCGGCCTAGCCCGTCCGGAAAGAAACCGGGTCCGCCCGATCCGGTGCCGAGCGTTACTGGACCGAGGCGACCAGCACGTCGACCTGCTGGCGGCCGATCGCACCGAAGTTGCGCGCCATCATGCGCGACAGATCGTAGCGGGGCTTGCGCAGCGTGGTCGGGCGAAGCGCGGCGCGGATCGGCTGCGTCGTCGCGGGCGAGATGCGCGATCCCGCGGCGCGTGCCGCATCGGCGGTGCGGGTCGCGGCCGTTGCCGGCGCCGCGACGCCAAAGGCGGAGGTGAGGAGAAGAGCGGAGACGAGGC
>Ga0325400_1007080_pt1 | contig 10709 bp, 8 predicted proteins | sample PopdelMetagenome_2_FD_205662 | JGI IMG/M metagenome (GOLD analysis project Ga0325400, IMG submission 205662) | Populus deltoides microbial communities from Bellville, Georgia, United States - Xylem-PdKOR-R1 | ecosystem: Host-associated > Plants > Phyllosphere > Stem > Wood/Secondary xylem...
CGCTTAAAACCCAACCTCCTAGACAGAACTTCTTAGGCCATATCTATCCATCGTACTGTCTTTCCGTATATACAACCATTTGCTAGCTTTGTTGCGGCTTTCCTTTACAAGTGATCTGGAATATACTAGTTTAATACATGATTTCTCAACATCTGGCGAGACTACCAGTTCTTAGATTCGTCAAGATTGGTCTTCATCAGTTTTCACTCTACACCTCTAATTGTCCACTTGATCGGGTGTCCAGAGTGTCCCAATTTTACCTTCCCTCAAGGCAATTCAAATCTCCCCACTTAGCAGTTCAACACATGTAATTGGGTAAACATGTGCACCTTCTTCTTCTTCATCTCCATCGACTACCATGATGACCTTCAGATGCCTCCTAATCGGGCAATCTCTTTTTTTAATTCACCACCGCCTTTTTGGTCTCAAATCTCAACGATCGGACCGTACCATTGCATCTGGAACGATCAAATTAGCTGGCAACAAGTCTGAAATCGTCCAAATCGCATTTCAGACGGCTAAGATTTGATCAAAAAAATTCTGGCCTGATGAACGGCCCAGATTCAATCTCAGATCCGGTTGCACATAGACTCTGCTGCACAGAATCTTATCCCTTGGCTCGCGGCTCGGCTTGGCTTCAAAACGGCTCAGCTCGCGGATGATGATGTGGCACGTGGGTCCCATTTTGCTGACGTGTCTGCTGACTGGTCGATGATGTGTCTGCTGACATGGCATGCCTACTGTGCATGCTGACATCACACTTACATCAGGCTGATGTCATCCCTGGCATGCCTACTGTGCATGCTGACATCACAATTATATCATGCTGACGTCATTCATATCCGGGTCAGCCATGTGGGTCGAGTCAACTGGTATTCGGGTTGGGCAACCCATCCAGGCGAAGAAGACGCGTGGCACGCGTGGGGCGCGTCTGCGCGCGTGGGCAGACGCCCTGCCGGAGAGTGATGGAGAGTGCGGCCATGTCCGACGTCCGATTTTGACGTCGTTTTCACCAGTGGCTTCATCTCGGCCTCCTCTACACAGTGGTATGGTCAAAACACCATTTTGAGAACTTTTATTTTTGAGCAAAAATCAAACACCCTTTAAACCATGTGCTCTAATACCAATTGTTGGGAATTCCGACGGTGATGTTCTGATATTTGCTCATAGGAGGCAAAGCACACTGACACAATATTTTACGTGGTTCGGCAAAACCGCCTACATCCACAGGAGAGAGTCATTGTATTAGAGATAGAGAAAGGGTTGCAATACATACATGTAGAGGAGGAGGATTACATCCACTCTACTCAACTCATCAACTCATCTTTGCTGCACTTGCAGCAGCTGCAATGGCAGCAAGGCTACTGCCATTGCAGCTCTCTTTCTCTCCACTCTCTTGCACACACTCACATTTTCTCTCACAACTTTGCTCTCTAAAATCATGCCTCTTTTATAGGCATTCATGGTGCTGCTCCACTTGTTCTTTTGTCAACAAAGGTGGCTGCCAACTCCTACTCTTCTTTAACAAAGGTGGCTGCCAACTCTAGCTCTTCTTCAACAATAGTGGCTGCTAATGGTCAATGGTTGGTGCTGTCCATTTTCTGCACATGCAATGGCAACAACCCAACGGAATCCATAAAAGAACTGGGAAAACGTAGTAGGTTATGGAGTCCTAGGGATGTCAATCTGGAGCAACTAACTTGGTTGTCAAGAGATAGAGCAGAAGAAATAGTCGAAGAAGAAGAAGAAGGAAGAAGACAAAGAAGAAGAAGCGGTGGAAACACAGAGAAGGGGTGAGGGAAGAATTACCGAAAGAAAAGGAATTGGTTCAATATTATTCCATGCCTGCATCTGTTGCAACAGAATGCTATTATATATACAGAGGAGCCTAACAACCAGCTCATGACTTCTTTCCTTTCCACGTGACTCATAACAGAATTATAAACTCTATAAAACGCATCGTTTTGGACTTAATGACTTACTCTAAACGCATCGTTCTATCAACTGTTCCTTTAATTTGAATTTCCCTTCCGTGTGAACCCATTAGTTAGTTGCCGCCCTGTAACAATTGCCCCTCCTTCAAATGGACCTTGTCCTCAAGGTCGAATTGTGGAAAGTGGAGGGCGAGCTCATCAACAAACTCCCAGGTAGCTTCTGCAGGTGTAAGACCAACCCAATGAACAAGAAGTTGGGTGGCTGCTTGTAGATTCTTCTTGACCATCCGGCGATCCAAAATAGCTTGTGGAAGGAGAAGAGGTTCAGAGGGCAGAGCAGGCAAGGTGGGGTGCACCTCCCGATTGCCCACCTTCTTTTTCAACAGTGACACATGAAACACAGGGTGGAGGGATGCAGAGATGGGTAACTTCAATTTATAAGTCACGGTACCAATTCTTGCTAAAACTTTATAGGGACCGTAGTATTTTGAAGCTAATTTTTGAGAATGTCTGTGGCTTAGTGTTTTCTGTCTGTATGGTTGCAGTTTGAGGTAGACAAAATCGCCAATAGCAAATTGTCTTTCACTTCTGTGTTTGTTTGCAAGTTGAATCATTCTATGCCATGCATTCTGTAGGTTTTTCTTGACTGCCTGTAGAATTTGTTCCCTTTTACATAGAAAATTATCCACTGTGTCGACAGGTGAGTCTTTTGGGAAGTAGGGAATGTGTAGAGGGGGAGGGTAACCGTAGAGGATTTCATATGGGGTGGATTTGGTGGCCGTATGGTAGTTGGTATTGTATCACCACTCGGCTAGGGACAGCCACTGAACCCACCGTGTTGGTGAAGCACTTATCATGGAATGCAGGTAGTTTTTGAGACACTTATTGGCCACCTCTGTCTGGCCATCTGATTGGGGGTGGTACGCTGTCGAATAATATAGTTTGACGCCTTGTCTAGCAAATAGCTCCTTCCAGAAGAGACTAAGAAAGACAGTGTCCCTGTCACTAACAATGATGGCTAGGAACCCATGCAATTTGTAGACATTGTCTAGAAACACTCGGGCTACAGAACAGGCAGTATAGGGGTGTGGAATAGCCATAAAGTGCGCATATTTGCTAAATCTGTCCACCACCACAAAGATAACCTCTCGTCCTTCAGATTTAGGGAGCCCCTCCACGAAATCCATGCTAATATCAATGAAAGGAGCTGTAGGTATGGGAGGGGTTGTAGTAACCTAGGAGTGCATGTGTTTTCAGATTTGTTTTGTTGGCAAATAGGGCATTCCTTGATGTATTGTCGAACATGCTTTTGCTGGCCCTTCCAGTAAAACCCACTAGCCACCCTTTTTGTTGTAACAGTAGTGCCTGAATGGCCCCCTGTAGCTGAATCATGATAGAGAGAAATGATTTGAGTTTGAAGAGGTCCAAAGTGGCCTACCACAAGCTTACCTTTCCTGCATAGGAGCTGGTTGACCCAAGAGTAGTGAGGATGAGAGTTAGGCTACAGGGTTAATTCTTGAATAAGAAGTTGTACAACCTTATCCGTCTGCCAGGATTCCTTGATGGCTTCCAAGAGTGTAGTAGAAAGAGAAGAGACTGTTATTGTACTGAGAGTTCCACAGGTCACCCTTGAGAGGGCATCAGCAACCACATTGTCCTTCCCCTTTTTGAACTCAATCGCATAGTCAAACCCAAGGAGTTTGGCGAGCCACACATGTTGTGATGGGCACGTCACCTTCTGTTCCAACAGATACTTGAGACTAAGATGATCAGTACGTATAATAAAATGCCTACCCTATAAGTAATGTCACCATTTAGTAACTGCCAGTAAAATAGCAAGTAGTTCCCTTTCATAGGTGGAAAGTGCCTGTTGTTTAACCCCAAATGATTTACTAATGAATGCGATTGGGTGTCCTGCTTGCATAAGGACTGCCCCCATACCCCTGCTGCTAGCATCTGTCTCAATGATGAACTGTTGAGTCAAGTATGGCAACGCCAGGACTGGAGGTTGAGTCATCGCGTGTTTTAGTTGATTGAAGGCTGAAGTGGCTTCCTCATTCCATCTGTAAGCATCCTTCTTCAGCAGCTGGGTTAAGGGTTTGCAAATGATACCATAACCTTTAACAAATCTCCTGTAGTATCCAGTTAAACCCAAAAAACCCCTTAGTTGTTTAATATTGCATGGAAGAGGCCAATTCAAGATAGCCTCGATCTTATAGGGATCAGTCGACACCCTTGCTGCCGAAATGACATGGCCGAGATACTCAACGTGGGGGCTGCAAAAAACACATTTGCTGGCCTTGGCATACATCAGGTTAGTCTGTAGAATTATAAAGACAGTCCTGAGATTGTCTATGTGCTCTGTCATGGAGTGACTGTAAATAAGAATGTCATCAAAGAAAAGAAGAATAAACTTCCTCAGTTGGTCCCTAAATAAGTTGTTCATTAGACTTTGAAAGGTGGCAGGAGCGTTAGTCAAGCCAAAAGGCATGACCAAGAATTCATAGTGCCCATTGTGCGTCTTAAATGCAGTCTTGTAGATGTCGTCAGGAGCCATACGAATCTGGTGGTAGCCAGAGCGGAGATCAATCTTAGAGAAAACTGAGGCACCCACCAATTCTTCTAGGAGTTCATCTATTAAAGGAATAAGGAACTTATCTTTGATTGTGAGCTGGTTTAATGCCCTGTAGTCAATGCATAATCTCTATGATCCGTCCTTCTTCTTGACTAGGACGATTGGGGAAGAAAAAGGGCTATGACTATGTTGAATGGTTCCTGAGCCCAACATTTCTTTAACCATCTGTTCTACCACATCCTTTTGTAGACTGGAGTGTCGATAGGGTCTAAGATTGACTGGATTAGAGCCTTCCTTAAGAGGTATATTGTGATCATGGCTGCGAGGAGGAGGCAAGCCCTTTGGTTCTGCAAACAGCTCCTGGTATTCTGCCTGCAGAGAGGTGAAAGTTGTATTTGCAGCAAGGCCAGGTTGTAACCCAGTGCCCCGTTCCTGACTGTTAATAGAGCGTAGGCTGCACATATTAATTTCAGAAACCAAACTAGCACTACATAACAAACCATTAAGTTGCTTTAGTCTGACAGTTTCCATGGTTACTGGATCATTTCCCTTGATAAAAACCTCTTGACCTTGCCATGTAAATGCCATCCACATTTCTTCATAGTTGCATACGATGGTTTTTAACGTAGCCAGCCATTGAATGCCAAATATCATATCACAATTTTTAAGATCCAAAGTAAATACATCAGTCACAAAATCAACTCCTTGGATGGACCATTGGAAGTTGCTACACACAGAAGTGCAAGCCATGATCGCACCATCAGCTAACTGCACTGTTAGAGCCTTAATGTTTGTAAGATTACAATGCAATCTGTCTGCTACGTGATTGCTGATGAAATTGTGTGTACTGCCAGAATCTATCAAGATAACTATAGGCTGTTTTTCGATCTTGCCTATGACCCGCAATGTGTTAAGGCCAGTTACTCCTTCTAAGGCATTAAGGGATATATGAGGATTATAAGTGTTAGGGTCCAGGTCAGTGGCTCCCTCTTCTTCACTACCCTCCCCATTATCTTCCATAATACATAGTGAATACAGTTTCTTGTTTTGGCATCTATGCCCCGGTATAAACTTCTCATCACACCAAAAACCAAGGCCCTTAGCCCTCCTCTCATCCAAGTCCCTATTTCTGATGGGTCTAGTGGTTCTTTGGGTAATGTTGGGGTTGTAAGGTGGGTTTGGTAAGAGACCTGCTTGTGGTGGTTTAGGGTTGGTGCTTGGGAATCCGGTGGGAAAATTTTTGTTGTAGCTAAAAGGGGTAGCAAGTTTGTTTGGGTAAGCGAAGGTGGTTGGGTGATAAGTCTGTTTGTTAGGATTAGAGCCATAACATCTATGGGTGAGGGTGTTGTCCTGTAATCTAGCCAAAGTATATGCTTGCTTCAAAGACTTTGGCTTAAACATCTTGATCATATTCTTAACCTCTACATCCAGCCCTCTTATGAAGAATACCAAAACATTTTTCTCAGAAATTTCAGATCGATTCCAGAGGATATCGAAATCCTTGATATAGGTTTCTAAGTCATTTTTCTATTTAAGTTCAATGAGCTCCTCTAAAGGGTTTTTCTCTCCCCCAAACCTGCAGCATAAAGCTTCTACATATTCTAACCAAGATACTACCCGTCCTCCTAAACTTCTCATGTAATTTTGGTGCCAACATAGAACCATGCCATCTAGGTAATAGGAAGCTAATTTGAGCTTGTCTTGCTCAACAATTTCTTCTACATCAAAGTACTGGTTACACTTATAAATCCATTTAAGGACGTCCTCTCCCTCAAAAATAGGAAACTCTCGTTTTGGTCCACGTAATTGATAGTGAGGAGGAGTACCTTCATTAATCCAGTTGAAACGAGCAGGGGAATCTCTTGTGAGGGGAAACTGAGGAGCCTTAGGTAAGCTGCACTCCCCTGAAGATAGCTGGGTCTTCTGCAATGCTGTGTCTACCCGAGAAACAAGGGCATCCATAGCCTCTTTAAGTTCTCTGAAGCGTGTATTAGCATCGGCCCTAATATCATTAAGCTGTTGTTGGATGTGATCATATGCTTGGGGTTGCTCTGGATTGGTGGTTTCATCCACCCTTCTTGCATCTTGGGATCTCGTTTGAGGAGGCATTTTGAGTATGAAGATGCAGCTCTGATACCACTTGGAGCAACTAACTTGGTTGTCAAGAGATAGAGCAGAAGAAATAGTCGAAGAAGAAGAAGAAGGAAGAAGACGAAGAAGAAGAAGCAGTGGAAACACAGAGAAGGGGTGAGGGAAGAATTACCGAAAGAAAAGGAATTGGTTCAATATTATTCCATGCCTGCATCTGTTGCAACAGAATGCTATTATATATACAGAGGAGCCTAACAACCAGCTCGTGACTTCTTTCCTTTCCACGCGACTCATAACAGAATTATAAACTTTATAAAACGCATCGTTTTGGACTTAATGACTTACTCTAAACGCACCGTTCTATCAACTGTTCCTTTAATTTGAATTTCCCCCCGTGTGAACCCATTAATTTGTTGCCGCCCTGTAACACAATCAAGTTTTGACAAAAAATATGGTGAGTGTCATGTATGTGAATGCTTAAATTCTTTCTTTTCTTGTTTCTTTTTCGATATTTGGTCTTTAAAGTTTGAAAGTATTCACATATGACCTTGGATTTGTGTTACTTATCATGCTTTATTTTCTCCTTCCTGTGATCTTTAGGGAACCGAAAAGGTTGAAGGGATATTCTTTGACACCTCTAAAATAAAAGAAATCAAGTTAAGCTCTAAAGCTTTTGCGCGGATGTATAATCTTAGATTGCTCAAAATTTATAATTCTGAAGTTGGAAAGAACTGTAAAGTGTACCTTCCTAATGGTCTCAAATCACTTTCTGATGAGCTGAGGTATCTCCATTGGGATGGATACCCTCTGAAATCTTTGCCATCCAATTTTCATCCAGAGAACCTTGTTGAACTTAACCTATCACACAGCAAGGTTCGAGAACTTTGGAAGGGGGACCAGTTATGGTTTGGTCACTACACATGTAATCTTTCTCCTCTTTCAAATGAATTTTAAAATGTACAGATACTAATTTTATTTTTTGTTATCAATGCTATGATGGTGCAGAATCTTGTGAATTTAACATAGGTCAACCTTAGTAATTGTGAGCATCTAACTGCAATTCCAGACCTATCAAAGGCTAAAAATCTTGAGAGATTGAATCTTCAATTTATCTTCAATTTTGTACAACTCTGAAAGTGGTTCCCTCATCTATTCAATTTCTAGAGAAGCTTGTTGATTTGGATCTGAGAAGCTGCACAAGCCTTTTGAGTCTTCCAAGAATCATTAAATCGAAATATCTCAAGGCTCTTAACCTCTCTGGCTGCTCAAATCTCAAGATGTACCCAGAGACTACAGAGCATGTGATGTATTTGAATTTCAATGAGACTGCAATCAAAGAACTTCCCCAATCTATTGGACATCTGAGTAGACTCGTTGCTTTGAATTTGAGGGACTGTAAACAACTTGGGAATCTTCCAGACAGTATTTGTTTGTTGAAGTCTATTGTTATTGTTGATGTCTCTGGCTGCTCAAATGTCACCAAGTTTCCGAGCATACCAGGGAATACAAGGTATTTATACTTGAGTGGAACTGCAGTAGAAGAATTTCCATCTTCTGTTGGTCATCTCTGGAGAATCTCTTCTTTGGATCTGTCCAACTGTGGAAGGCTCAAGAATCTTCCAAGTATTGGATCTGAGTGGAAACAACTTTGTTAGACTGCCTACAAATATCAGTGAACTCTATGAGCTGCAATATCTTGGCTTACGCTATTGCAGGAGGCTTGGGTCATTACAAAAACTTCCACCACGGCTTGCAAAACTAGATGCACACAGCTGCACATCTCTGAGAACAGTCCCAAGCTCATCAACTATAGTTGATGGAAACATTTTTGAATTCATCTTTACTAGTTCTCTCATGTTGGGTTGAAAATTCAGCTATATGCCAAAAGGCTTTACAGTGAGGTCTCTCTCTCTCTCTCTCTCTCTCTCTCACACACACACACACACACACACGTTCAATCCTGTCTTATAATCTCTTCACTCGTGTTTTAATGGATGTATAGTTGAGCATGTTTTTCATGGTGCAGATTTCATCAGTAGCTGCTGGGGTATCTAGTTTTTGCTTCCCTGGACGTAAAGTTCCAGCGTGGTTTGTCCAGCAGAATTCAGCAGCTTCTGTGACAATTCAGCTAATGCTGGTGGGCGGAAAAACCAAGAGATGCCGTGATAACAAGCGTGACAATGAGGCGGAACCTGGTGGTGTTGGCTATTTGGAGACAAGCAATGTCCCACCTCCACTATATGTTTAGTGGGAATACCTAATCTCCACTTAGCACAAGTGGAGGCAAACGGTGGGCATAAATCATGGCATGATTTATGCCCTTCACTCCTAGCTTAATATATATGTATGCTCAGTGAAGAGCTTGAGTGCTGGTGTGTGAAGAACGCAGAGAAGAGTAAAAACACAGAGAGAAAAACATGAGAGAGAGAGCTTGAGTTGAGTAGAGAAGATTTTCTCCTCCTCCTTGTTTTGTTGTTTGTATTGTTTTAAGCTTGATTAATACAAACCAGTAGCTCCGTGGAGTAAGCAAGTTGCCGAACCACGTAAATTTGTGTGTGTTTGAGTTCTGGAATTGCCCAACAACTGGTATCAGAGCTTGTTCTTGAAAAAGAGGGTGTTTGATCCAAACTCAAAAATCAAAGTTCTCAAAACGTGTTTTTGACATTACCATCGGGTAGAGGAAGAAGAGAAGAATTCACTGGTGAAAACCTGGTGAAGAACCGACGTTCTGCATGACCGCACGCTCCAACACGCGCCAACGACAGCACTGCCCATGCGCGACCACTCGCGCCACGCTCTCCACGCGTCGTCCTCACCCGATTGTCTGCAACTGAACCGGGTTGACCCGCCACGCCAGCAGCCAGTCATCAGCCACGCCAGCAATTCTGCACAGTCATCCGCAACGTCATCAGACCAGTCAGCAGCCACATCATCAACTGCCACGTCAGTAACAAGAGTGCGTGTATTTGCCACGTCATCGAATGTGGGCCCCGGATTGATTACGTGGATGCCACGTCATCACATTGGGTTTTGATTCAGTGTTTCGCAGACACTATTTTGGCCTGACACGTGGCTTCATCAGCACCGTCTGTTGACCTAAAACTTTGACTGTTAAGATCTGAGCCATCCGAAGTCCGATTGGGGTGATCTCAGTGTCATTTCCAATAGTTTTGGCCGTTCCGGACACATCTGTAAAGTCAGATTTGACAGATTCAAATCTGAGACATATTAAAATGGCAGATGAAATAAAAGCCGCGGGAATTGAAAAATTTAATGGAACAGATTTTGGATATTGGAAAATGCAAATTGAAGACTATTTATATGGGAAGAAACTTCATCTTCCTCTGTTGGGGAGCAAACCAGAAAATATGCCAGAAGAAGATTGACAAATTCTTGATAGACAGGTTTTGGGCATTATCCGGCTATCCTTGTCGAGAAGAGTTGCTCACAATGTTACAAAAGAAAGATCCACTGCAAGACTAATGGAAGCTTTGTCTGGGATGTATGAGAAGCCCTCAGCAAATAACAAAGTGCACCTGATGAAGAAGTTGTTCAACTTGAAGATGACAGAAAGCACCTCTGTGACACAACATCTCAACAACTTCAATACCATTACAAATCAATTGTCATTTGTTGAGATTGAGTTTGATGATGAGATCCGTGCACTCATTTTGCTAGCTTTACTTCCAAGCAGTTGGGAAGGTATGAGGACAGCCGTGAGCAATTCAGCTGGAAAATCCAAACTGAAATATGATGACATCCGAGACTTGATTTTAGCTGAAGAAGTGCGAAGGAAAGACTTAGGTGAAAGTTCAAGTTCAGAATCAGCTCTCAACATTAACACTCGAGGGAGGAGACAGGATAGAGGCTTATCCAGAGGCAGATCCAAATCAAGATATAGAAGTAAAAGCAAGATCGGACCTAGAAAACAGGTTGAATGTTGGAATTGTGGCAAACCTGGTCATTTCATGAGGAATTGCAAAAAACCAAAAAGACCTGAAGCAGATTCTGCAAACGCCACTACAGACGAGGTACAAGATGCTTTGATTCTTGCTGTGCATAGTCCTGTTGATGATTGGGTTCTTGATTCTGGTGCTTCATTTCACTGT
>Ga0325400_1007082_pt1 | contig 10708 bp, 5 predicted proteins | sample PopdelMetagenome_2_FD_205662 | JGI IMG/M metagenome (GOLD analysis project Ga0325400, IMG submission 205662) | Populus deltoides microbial communities from Bellville, Georgia, United States - Xylem-PdKOR-R1 | ecosystem: Host-associated > Plants > Phyllosphere > Stem > Wood/Secondary xylem...
CGTAAGGGAAAAAAAAAAAAAAAAAAAAAGGAGTTTGTTTCATAACTAAGCCAAGATATTTGCTTCCACTTCACATAATCTTCCAACCTCTCTCTCCATGTCCAGCATCCACACGTGTAATTGAAGATAGTGAATTAGATAATAGAGAATATATAATTCTCCAAAAACACATGGAAAATGTTCAATGGACCACATAATTGGGGATTAATAATTTGGCAATGGATGCACAAGTTGAGGCCTCAATTCATAATAAAAGCATCCAAGAGTAGAAAAGACTCCATCCTTCCAAATACAAATCTTTCATTATTTTCATGTGAGAAATTAAGTTGAGGAAAGAAGAGAGATGGCATTTTCAATCACCCTCTTTTAATATCTTGTTATTTAACAGTTTTTTTTTAATGTCATTTCTAGAATTGCATATGAAACCCGCAGAGCATTTTTTCCATCTGGGAAACACTGTGAAAGTGGTTAGCTACCTACCCCTGACCTGTGATTTAGGACTTTTCTTTCTGCTGTGTAGCTTATTCCTGTGTCTTGTAGCTAGAGAAAATCAAACCAGTTTCCTTAACTATCCAGTTTTCCAAAATTAATATTTTTATCAGCAACTAACAATTTACTAAATCACGTTAAAAGAGAAGGGGAGATTAAGTAGTTCTCCATTAGAGATCAACCATGCATCCACACCAAGGCTGTACTAGTACTGAGCTACAGCTCTTGAGATGTTGCCTGAATTCCACGTGTGGAGTTCTCTAATCCCTTTAATTAATGCCTTGTGATATAATTAAGCAAGCGAGGCTCCTTTCCTTGAACTAATTTTAGTTTTCCATTGACATCTTCAATTACAGTACTTGCAAGAGATGAATTAATGATGTGAAATAAAGATGAGAGAAATTGTGAAACAAACAATTGACTTTTTTCCTGACCTTTTTTCAATTAGACCAAACAAAATCACTTTGCTTCTGTTTTATCGCCAACCAACAAAGAGAAGTACGTCTGCTTTCATCTAAGAATTTAAGACAAGCAGACATGACATTTGAACCTATACTAGCCTGGGAATTCAGAGTTATGGTAGAAAAACCGAGGGCAGTCGACAGCAAATTAAATGGGGTAGGTTTCTCTGCTCACATTCCGGGCTTACGAAAATCATCTTCTAGAATGCGAGGAAATTATATATGCTTGAATCACCTCTCATCTGCCAAACTCACCCCATATATAGTCCAGAATTGGTATTCTAGAACGCAGCTGTGATCATATCAATATCACAGCAAATCATTTCTCTTTTTCTATACAAATACCTGTGCATGGTAGTTCAAGTTATAATGGGAAAAAATCCAACACACACTGGATTGGCAAGGCATAAAGGCCAGATAGATGTTAAGCATTATTGGTGGACACCACAAGAGATTGTCCAAACCCAGACGTTAACCAACAAAATAGAACACGTACAAGTAGACCCCAAAGGCTCAAATGAGCTAGGATTGGAGTTGAGAAAACTGAATAATGTGATGACAGGTGTGCCATTCATACATGATCCTGTACTTTGTTCATCCTCAATCCCGTGCCTGATTTCTCTTTTTCATTGTTTTACCAATCACTCCCAGATTCCAAAAAGGTTAAAGGAAGGTCATAAAGTTGTGAAGTCAGTCCAGAAAAGGTTAAAAAAGAAGTACCAGTGAGGGCCAAACATCAATTAAGTGGGGGAGATGATAGGGATTCTACAATCACATTAAGTACTTGTTGAACTTTCATGTGTGGAAACTTATGATTTGTGGGGGTGTAGGTTGAAGATCCATAATTTATGGTGACCTCACCATTTTGATCCATGAAGTTAAAGCACATCATATTGTATTGACTTCAAATAATCTCATGATTACTGTATTTCTGTTGAAGAGAGATTATACCTTTTACAGAATGGCCTGTCTCCATACTGAACCAAAAATACAAGTAGCTAGGTGGTCATATAGAAAATCCAGCCATTAGGGCAACAAAAGAGAAGAAGGAAAAACAATCTTTTTAAAGTTTATTTTTGTTGCAGTATATATCACTGTGATATCCAAAGTAAAGCCAGATCATAAATAATGAAGGAAGAAAAGTTCCAGGGAAATATTGGACGGCACTCCATTGTCCCAACTTCTTCTATGCTTTCTCTTTACTGTTCTCCAAAGCTTTGTCTCTATACCTGTTATGGTTTCTCGTAATGATCGAGCGAATGCCTTTGAGTTAATGAGACTGGCCCAATGAGGATGGTCTTAATTCCAGGTCACAAAAGCAAATTAAGATGGAGAATTAATCGAGGAAGATTCTCAGCAGGACTAGGATATATACTTGATCATTTGACTTAAAAACAACAAAAAAGAAATCCATGGAAAAAGCAGAGATCATATATATTGGTAGGGTAGTATGCTAAATGAATGAGAAATATGCTTCTTCTTCTTCTCCTCCTCCTCTTTTTAGACCACTTTCAGTTTGAATAGGAAGGACAGAACATGATCCCAATATATTGATCTTTCACAGCATCAACAATAGACAGCCAAGAGAATCTTTAAAGGAAATAAGGCTTTACAACTTCTTTATAGCTAATCAATTTATTGTCTGCAGTCAAAATATTGTAAGGATAAAGTTTTCATAATAAAAATACTTTGCCTTCCTAAATGTGTTGACCTCTACACAATATATTCTTCTATTTGTAAAATAAAATAATTTTTCTAATAAACTGAAATATAAAATATAATTACAACTAATATGCAGGTGTTTCTAATAACATGTTCACTAAAATGACTCGTATGGTTATTTATATGGATAAATCATGTGTGTATACAGAAAGACTCATATAAAAATTGTATAAGTAATTTTTAGATTTGAAATCACTAAGTTAATTATCTTATAGATAAAAAAATATTATATTTTGATTCTGATTATATATTGCCTTAACCAAGAATAAAAAATGGATAAATATTGAATATAACATAAACTATATGAAGATGTTAAAAGTGATATTCATCTAGAAAAATTATTCCACCTAATTTTAAATAATATTGATTATGAAATTCTTGCACAAGGTGAAATAAAATCTAAAAAAAATTTTAAATTTTATTAAAAGAATCAATAACTATAGTGTTAAGAACAAACATAAATTGACAGAATAGACACATTCTATAATCCAATATCTAAATCAAAAAGTTTTTGATGAAGAAATAATAATTACATTGAATATTAAACTATTAATAAGTCAAATCACGTATAATTTTTATAATATTTGAAGAATTATAATATGTTGTTAAACGATGTACTCGATCTTTAAATATAAATTAATCTATTCATAATAAATTAAATTATTTTATTTATTTAATTCTATTTTATTTAGAATTATGAGTTATATTTGGATCAATAAAAACCTAATGAATCAAAATAATAAAAATCATTAATAATAAAAGATTAAATAAAAACTAGAAATACTATTAGTTTTTATATATATATATATATATATAAAAAAAAAAGGTGCATAAGAGAACAAAATAACCACAATAATTGTAGCAATATAAAGTTATATGCACATAAAGTAAATCTTAGCCAAATATCAATCATAAGAGATCATTCTGAAAGGCTCAGATGGGATAACTTCCAATAAACAAGTGCCTGCTGTCATTTTTGCATCAAGTAGAAATTGCAAAGTGCTTCAAAATCGAACACCAAGTCATTGTCATCAAATAACATCAATGACAGAATGCTGGTCGAAAACAATACTTTATTAATTTTTGTATATTTTTGGATTAGAAAGGAGGATCAGTTGGTGACTTTGCAATTAGTTTACAAACAAATGTAGAAGCTGAAAACTAAGGTGCATATAACTAATTAAAAATAAGAAGATGCTAGCAAAAGCATGTTTATGCTGCTGAAGTGAAGAGCAGCAACGTGCTCTCTCCTTAGGTTTCAAAACTTAATAGTGTGGACTCCCTTCATAAATATTGATAATCCCAGCTTGGTGTTTGCCTGCAACTCCAGTTCTGGCACTGATGCTAACTGATCATATATCAGCTTTCCTAGGAAAGGTAAATGATGTTTCACCAGGTTCTAATTGAATATAACCCTACATAGGAAAAATTGCCTGAAATTTTATTGTTCGAAGGAAAACTAAGCTAACTCTAATTAACTAGATGTGCCTGGGGCATCAGCTGAAGGTCCTCGTGGAAATCAAGCTTCGACAAAAAGAAAGAAACAAATAGAAAAGGTCTAAGATCATAACAAGAACTTACATTTTGACAGGAAAGCAAAGCGCAGGAGCATTTTTCGGTGAGTAACAGACAGCTCAACAAGTCATCTGGCCCGGTAGTGCCTTCAATTTCTTATGAATCTGGGGCACAAGATTGACCAAACTTTGCTGGGAGCATCAATTTGAATATATCTTTGATCCAGATTCAAGAGGACATCCTAAATTAGAGATGCGCTGTCTTCTCCATACATCTTGTCTCAACTCCAGAGAGTTTAATTTGGGGCAATAAACTTTAAGAATCCCACAAGGAATGACATAACCAAGCAACTCCGGTAAATTGGCAGAACAAACCTGCACCCGCGGTGGTATGTGGAGGCACTTTCATCGATTTCACGATGAAGAAAACAAAGGAAGAAATGGTAAAAAATGGTCAAACTCGAAATGGTAAACTCCAATCCTAATCAAGTAAAAGCCCCCATGAAATGAAAAGGCACTTGCGACAAAATTAAATATATAAAGAGGAACACATCTCCATGTGAACAGTGGGCAAGAGCAAAAGGTAAGCAGTGAAATTGAAGAAGCTGGCAAAATTCACAGAGAGAGGAGCAGAACCTAGCAGCAACGGAGCTCACCCGAACAAATCTCAAATATCCTCTGTATACAAAATATAGAAAAGCAATCGAAGAAAATACATTATCCAGTGAGGTTCAGAACCTAGCAGCAAACGTATAATTAAATCTCTCTCAAAATTGCCTTGAACAGCAAGCACTGAAGCACGCCACATGGTTCAGTATACTCAGTAGCAAAAATCAACCAACAATCCCTGCAAGAACAAAAGGCACATCACTAGCATTAATTATTTTAGATGTGCTCTTTTTACCAGAATCATTAGGACAACATTTTATGAATATGCAATTGGAAAACACAATGAAAAGTGGGATGATAACAATACTTTGACCGAGACTGGAAAAGATTCATAACAATACTTTGACTGATACTGGAAAAGATTCAATTGTTTGTTGGGGGGACTGATTCCCTCTCATAAAACTTCTGTTCTGTCTTGCAATTTACATCATACTAAGAGGTCTAATCTAGAAGTTCCATTCACATAAAAAAGACCCCAACAACAAAGTACTATAAATTAAAGAAAAACACAATCAGGGAAACTGTCCAAAGCAACACTTGCAATATTACCTCGAGTATTTAACGCCTTTCAGTTTTTCCAATAGAACGTTTCCCAGAAAACAAATGCTTTGGTTTGAGTGTAGGAATAACTCTATCTGCCTCTCCACGTCTAGCATCCTTGTTCCTCTTTTTAGCAGAGTTCTTGAAAAGCTTAAGGGCCTTGTTTTTTTGAACCGAGTCCTTGAAGCCCTCTCCTGGAACAACCTCACCTGGAGGCCGTGACCTCGACCTAGAGCGAGATGTAGATCTCAGACGCAGCTTCTTATTTGGCTGGTCCACATCCATAGCATCACCACCATCATGTTCCCTGTCAGTTGACCTCTCTCTTTTGCGGCCCTTCCTCGAGAGTGACCTCTCACGAAGACGAGTAATTGCTTTAGAAGGATCCACTCCCATAGCTGACAGCTGCCTCCCCATCCTTTTTGTCGTAAACTTCCTGTCCTTGTCAAATTTTCTAGGTACAGTGGGCCGGCTCTCTGCAGTGCTTTTCTTCATTCTATGCTCTTGAATGAGCAAGCTTTTCTTTTTCCTGATCTCAGACAATGCTTCTTTCTCTTCCGGGGTTAATTCCTCACCATCCAGCTCAAAATCTTCATCTCCTTCCTCTGCCTGTCGGATACCTTCTTCGCTTTCCAACTCTTCAAGCCTTTGCAAAATATCAGGATCAATGAAGTCATACACATTGTGACCGTCAAGAATTTCTGGGAGTACATCTTCTTTCCATTCATCATTGGCTAAGATGTAATTCTTCTTCAAACTGGCAGAGTATACACCAGCACCACCATTCTCATCCTCCAAATCCTTTTCTGTTTTTCTTTTCTCCTTCTCTGCTGCCTCCTTCGCTTTAGCTTCCAAAACTGCTTGAGGTATACAAGGTGGCCTTTCCCTTTGATCACGTGGCTTTGGCATTGCAACATGGAACCGATTCAAGCAGTCATTTATTTTTTTGGACTTCATCTTCAATTCCACTCGCTGATTCAACAATCTCTCGCAAGCAGCATTCTTCACAGCAATCACCCCATCCTCAGTCAAGGTACTCATGGTCAGAAGAACATCAGCGTCATTGGTAGCTTCACCTCCTTGAGCAACTAGAGTCTTCATAGCTTCTGATTTCATCTCCATGACCAACTTCATGTCTTCCTCAGAAATCCCTTCAAGTGGTTGCAAGTCAGTCTTGTTGCAGACGATGGTCAACGGTTTGTTCATAAACAAAGACTTAATGCTATGAAATAAAGCAGCCTGTTGAGCAATGCTATAGCCACATGACCCAGAGACATCCAAGAAGAATAACACAGCAGCTCGAAGATGTGCCAGAGCTGTGATGCTGCACATCTCAATAATGTTACGATCCTCAAAAGGCCGATCCAAAATCCCCGGTGTATCTATCACTTGGTACCTCAGATACTTGTAATCTGTGTGACCTACAAAGAGTGACTTGGTAGTGAATGCATAAGGTTGAACATCCACATCTGCCCTGGTGATCTTGTTGATGAAAGAGCTCTTCCCAACGTTAGGATACCCACAAATCAAGACTGTCCGGGTATTTGGATCTATTGAAGGTAGCCTTGCCATATGCTGTCTGATTTGCTCCAAGTAAGCTAAACTCGGGCCAATCCTCTTAATAACAGTGCACATTCGGCCAAGCGCAGCAACCTTCAAAGACTTGCACCGATACAACGAATCACCATACTTCAACAACTTGACATAATCTTTAGCAATCTTGCTAATAAGATTCCTGGCAGTATTAATCTGACCAAGGGCAAGCTTGTAATGATCCTTATTGTATAGCACATGAAGGAGGTCGCCATAAAACGGGTGGATACCATCAAGACGAGGGAACTCATCAACGATTGTCGAAAGCTTCTCATGGAAATTCGACTGGGTATACTTCACCTTCCGCATGTAAAACTGCCGGAGCCGAGAAATAGCATAACCCTTATGGACAACAGTCGGTGTTTGCCTTTGAGTCCGAGAAAGGATGATATCAATAAAATCCTTCCCTTTAGGGACCACTGTAATCTTCTTAAAATTATACTGCACCATCTTTGTACTCTTTCTATCCTGTAAGACAGATGCACATATTCAAATATAAATGGGATTTGGTAGCAATTTTCTTGATGACAAACATATAAAAAACCCCAAAAATTAATCCATGGAAAGAACTAAAAACAAGCAAAAAAAATAAACGAATGAAAACAGTTGCAAAGTAAAAAGAATCTAACAAGAGCAGAAAATAAATGTTTCGAGAAGAGAAGAGAAGCTGACTCACCTTGCCGGGAGCAAGAGAGGAAGAAGAAGGGAGCGCCGCAAGCAGGAGGCCCTCTCTCTCTAGGGTTTAAGAGAGAAAGAAAGGAAGTGAGGAATAACAGAGAAGCGGCTTACGTAATATAGGGTTGTCTTTCAACTAAAATATCGGTAGAAGTTTAGAAGACATGTCGTCTACCCTTCTCCCTTACCTCCTTATCTCATAACAGAAAAACCTCAGACAGCAAGGCATGTTTGACATTAAAGTCTACCCTTATGGCAGACATGTCGTCTACCCTTCTCCCTTGCCTCCTTTGACATTAAAGTTGAACCTGTTTTTTTTTTTTTTTTGAATTTCTTTTATTTTAAATTAATTTTGTTTTAGTATTTTTAGAACTCTAGAAGGATATGGTAATTAAGAGAGAACTTTCCTGATCTTTGTTTATGTCTCTTTGGCTTTATTATCAGTCTTTGTATCTCGTTTTCAAATTTTGAGGCCATGGTTTATTTATGTTGGGTTTTCTTCACCCACTTTGCAGGTATGTTGTAGAGAAGGATGTTAAAAACATTCCGTGTTGGCTCCTTGAGATGGCTTAGCGGGTCTCCTCCTGACGAGACCAATCAGCTTAAGTGTAAGGAAGAGAGAGTTCTGTATTTATTCTTGATAAACAATCTTGCACATTTCCGTCCATGAATGTTTGTCTTTCTATTCAGTTGGCAACCTTGTAGTCCTATTTATTCAACATTTGAATATTCATGCCGTACCTATTAGAGTGTATTGTTCTCAAATGCTGACATATTGAAGCTCGACTCTCTTGAATCTTTTTAGGCCAGACATGGCCCTGCATTTTATGATCAGAGTGAAGGTAGAACTTGGTGTACATGGCCATGAAGAGGTTGCAGTTGCCCACTTGTGTGAAGATGATCAAGGTCTAGCAGCGGGGCAGTTTACTGCTTTTTACGAGGGAAGAACTTGCTTAGCTTCTGGTGTAATCTTGGAGGCCTGGGATGATCAAGGATTTCCAGTATGCCAAAAGGCTTTTGAATTAGCAAGATTAGAAGATAAATCATAGCTTGGGAAACCAGTTAAGGTAAAAGTAAAACCAGAGACTTCTGGCAAGGAATCGGTTCAAAAGGATGGTATCAGCTGAAAACCCGAGTTGCTGTCACAAGCTAGTAAAAAGAAGTGGGCATATCAACGAGAAACAATCTCCGGATTCCCAGTAAATTAACTTGCAAAATATGAAGCAGAGTGGTTGCAGATATTCCAATCGTGAAAAACTTGAGAGAACTTTACAAGAGTTGGTGAAAAGTTATTGCATGGAAGGGTAGATTTAGGACGCTGGTCTTCCCAATCAACCTTGTGTAGGCGAAGGGTCCTAGGGCATGCTTACAAGCAGCAGCAGGCGGTGGTTTCCTAGAGCAAACCACCGGCAATGTAACCGGCTAGGGCCATGTAATTAGAACATTCTTCATGCAATTCGGAATTTTGGAGATCAAGCCTTGCTGTGACAGGTTGCAATGGTTAAATTACTGCTAATGATACTAGGAGCATTACTACCACTAGTGATCTGATAGCGAACCTTTATTTCTGGGAAGAAACGGCATGTCGTCATTTGGAAGGCGCCAAAATAAAATAAAACCCCAACGCAAAGAAGATAAACCCCTCGCGAATGAATCATAAACCACCGCCACCGCCAAACTAACCATCCATCTCAAAAAATGGCAGCAGCTACAGGTACAGTAAGCAAGCTCTTCTCCTCCTCCTCCTCCTCCTTCCCATTTTCAGTTCCATTTCCTCTCTCTCCCAAAAAAACTTCCCTTTCCCTCCTCTCCTCACATAATCCTCCCATTTCCTTCCTCTCTTCTCTCTCTTTCCCCAAATTAACCCCTCTCAAATCCTCCGCCAACACCACTCAACATTTCGAAGAAGAAGAAGTCGAAGAAGAAGAAGAAGAAGATATCGTTAGTGAAACAGAAATCGATGAATATGAAAGTGAAATTGATATCGAAGACCTCGAGAAAGAAGCTAAATTCGCCGTTAAAGAGTTATCTACCTCCTTGTCTCGCCAATTAACAATCGGTGCTGCCTTTCCTTCCTTCCTTCCTTCCTTCCATGAGTTTATCTTTATAATTCTCTAATAAATACCATATCTTAATTTTGTAGAAGATGACACTGATGAGAAAAGGGAAAGTAGGAAGCAGAAGCGAAAAAAAGCTACTTCTAAAGATGTTTGTTAACTCTTCTTTCTTTCTTTCCCTTTTTTTTCCTTCTAATTTATTCAGTCCGTTTCCTTTTTCTTATCTTCTGATTACTGGAATTAAATTTATGCATTGATTTTACTTTTCTTTCTAACCACTTTTCGGTGAGGTGTACAAAGTAGGATTTTACAAGTTATTAAAAAAATGGAAGGTATATTTATATTTAGTTTAAATTTGTGTAAAGTTCATTAATTTACTGCAAAAATGTTGAAGATTCTAAGTCCAAAAGTGAACTGAAAGAATACATTGTTGGTCTTCATTGACTTCGAACACTTGAATTTCTATCTGCAGATCCCTGACCATCTTCTTCCAAAAGTTGCAATTGTTGGACGGCCAAATGTTGGTAAATCAGCGCTATTCAACCGTCTTGTTGGGGTAATTTATTCATTCAAATTGGAGCTTCTATTTCCTTTTATTTTAATACAGTTTCGAATATTCGGGAAATAGAATTTGGAAGTTGTAGATACATAATTATCATCGGTGTTGATTTGAGCGTCACAAATTGTAGGAGAATAGGGCAATTGTGGTGGATGAACCTGGGGTTACTCGGGACCGTTTGTATGGTAGATCTTTTTGGGGAGAACATGAATTTATGGTGGTGGATACTGGAGGTGTTGTCACAGTATCAAAGTCACAAGCGAATGTTATGGAAGATTTGGCTATCTCAACAACCATTGGCATGGATGGGATTCCACTTGCCTCGAGAGAGGCAGCAGTTGCTAGAATGCCCTCTATGATTGAGAAACAAGCTACTGCAGCTGTGGAAGAATCATCTGTCATTATATTCCTTGTTGATGGCCAGGTACA
>Ga0325400_1007085_pt1 | contig 10705 bp, 4 predicted proteins | sample PopdelMetagenome_2_FD_205662 | JGI IMG/M metagenome (GOLD analysis project Ga0325400, IMG submission 205662) | Populus deltoides microbial communities from Bellville, Georgia, United States - Xylem-PdKOR-R1 | ecosystem: Host-associated > Plants > Phyllosphere > Stem > Wood/Secondary xylem...
TTTTATAATTTTTTTTTTTTTTTTTATATATATATATATATATATATATATATATATATATATATATATATATAAAGAGAGAGAGAGAGAGAGAGAGAGGGAGAGTGGTGGGTAGATGATGATGATGATGATAGTTGGGGGCTAAGGACCATCTGCACAAAAAAGTTAGAGAAGTAAAAGAACATATATGAAATTTTTAAAAAAAAATTAAAATAGCTAAAAACAGGATATGTATAAAAATTCCAAAAAGTTTAGGTGGTCACTAGAGCTTAAGTCCACCTATGATCCTCTAGTTTCTCAAGTGTATCCAGAAGAGAAGAATTTTAATAATGAGATGCTAATATAAAATATGCTATAAAGTAAATGATTCTTGCTAAAATTGACCAAGTAGTGGGATTAACTACTTTTGTTTTTGTCACCAACTAATGGGATAAATTTAAATATCATAAAAGTAGTATTTAGTAATTATCTTAAGACATAAGAAACATAAATAATAAGGACAAAAACGTGTTTGGTTGAAGAGATATAAACAAAAAAATAAAATAAATTTATCTCTATAATAATTTTAGAGTAAATTTTAATATTTTTAAAACAGAAAAGTATAAAGAAATATGTTTTATATGTTTTTATTGTTTCTGTTTTTTCTATCTTGAGATAATAATCAAATGCTATTAAAGAATTGTTTCTTCTTGCTGACTCAATCTTTTTTGTTTTTGTTAATTTACCAAAAACATGGATTTTGTTGCTAACTAAGATTTTGTATATTTTTATGGCGCGGTCTATATTTTACTCCAATTATAAATTTAAAAATATTTAGACATATACCACAGAAACTCTTTCTTGAAACTTTAGTTAAAAAAAAACTACAATTTATAGTTTTTTAAACCATAAAAATTATCATCACGATACACATTAAGTAATAATGTACTTTTATCCCGTTTCGAAAAGTAGAAGAATTTGTAACCATTGCATTCCAGTACATAAACACAGTACGGCTATTAAAAAATGAAATAGAAGTTCGATCATCATTTAACTAGGAGTCCCAAATAGGACCGAAGGCTGCAATCCCTGCTGCTTTGCAGGAATTAACGACATCCCTGCTTCCTTCTGGATTGCTAGTAACAACGACGACTTCAGCGCCCCATTTTTTAGCAGCTTCAACACTCATTTCAGATACATTGGGCCGACCGAGCACTGCTGTATCATGCACAATCACTTTATCTTTAGGATGTCTGCTCATCATATCTTGAATTTCTTTGCCAAAGTTTTGTTCAATCCCTTTGGCCACCCAAAGTACACATACGTTGGCTCGACATGGCTGCAAAAGGAATGATAAGAAAACACAAATGCCAGAACCTGTTGCCACCAAAAGAACCCTATCATACATATTCACTAGGTATGGCAAACCAGCAAAGTGCACTTGCCTAACCCACAAATGGCTTGGCGGGTTTGAGACCAAGGACTTGGTGAAGTCACCAACAGCACCAGCAAGCATCATATGTTCCGTCTTCCCATCAGAAATAATACCGAAAGCGTGCCATTCAGATAATGGGGATGGGCTAATCCTTCCCAATATACCAGCTTTTACTCCTCCCTCAAATTTTATAATGGAGGCGTGGCCAGAAGGAGCAGATACTTTGACAGGAACTCTTCTCACTGTTATCCATGGGATTATAATTAGAATTGTGATTGCTGCTGTCATCCAAAACTCTTGTTGTTTTATAAGCCTGGAGCCTAGTTCATTACTATAGGATTTGGCTTTGGGGTCATATGAGGTAGTGAGAATGATAAAGGTCCAGAGGAGAGCTAGAGCTGTCCATCCAGTAAACCTGTGAAACCTTTCAAAGACATTGTGATGGAGATGGCGGACGAGAGGAAAAGCAGCCAGACAAGAGAGGCAGAGGAGGGAAAGAATAATAGAGGCCACTGCTATAATCTCTGACGATGTGTTTTCTCTGTTCTTAAGAGTAAGGACTAAGGCATATATGAGCCAAGCAACTGAAGAAATTCCACAACTGCTGTGTATGCCACCAAGACTTTGAAGCAGAGATGTGGTGGCGGTTTTTATTGGAAGAGGGATCCAAGACCTTCCAAAGACCTCGACTGCGAGCCAGAAAACAACTCGCAAAAAGGCCTCACTCCTGCAGAGTGTCAATGCAAGAATGTTGGCTATGGAGAAAAGGGTAGCTCTATTTCTTGCATATGGGAATTTCCCAGTTTCTGCAAGTACCAAGCCAGTGATGTTCAGTGTCAAGCAGACGACAAAAAGTCGTTTGTATACCGTGAACAAACCTTGGTCCAGCAAAATAACTGACAATCTTGATTCTTGCTTTCGAGCAGGTTTTGGTGGCTGCTCTTTCTTAGTTGCGGATGGAAATGGAGTTAGTTTTTGCCCCTTTTGCTCCTCTTTTCCTTCTTCTAATGCTTCCAAAGAAATGTCATCTTCACCATCGAGATCTAGGTCACAGAAATGGCTACTAGCTCTACTAGTTGACCTGATGATGGAAGAAGGGAACACCTTGGAGGAGCTCCCTAGAGACCAAGGAAACCAAATTCGTTTGCTGCCTTTTAGCTCATCATTGGATGGTGCAGTAATGGCAAATGGATTTTCATGAGGTTTGATTTCAAAGGCCACTCCTCGGCAGCTTGAAAACCTCACTGGACTTTGCATGTTTCTCAGGACAAGAAACAAAGGAACAGTTTTTTTTTTTTTTGGTTACAACAAACAAGCAATTTGAAAGTCGAGAGAAGGCAGGAGATCTGTAAGAGAAGCTTGTGTAGTTGTGGTATATATGAAATGGAATTAAAGGCAAGGTGGGCTAATTATAGTGTTCAAAGAGAACACGTACATGGGGCTTGATTCCATTACATTATCGAAGTAAATTCCTTTCATAGAAGCCAAGCTAGTTAGACTTCGTCAAACAGTGCGACCTGGCACTTGCTTGTCCTGCTAACCTTTTTTTTTTTTTTTTTCCATTGCTGGAAAATCAACAGTTTTGGCCCACTGAAGATTAGCAAAAAACACGGTTAGTATCTTGTTCTTGTGCATTTACTTTGAAATTTTAAGGGGGGCTCGTGAACAAGTATATCGTGTAAATTTCTATGTAATGATACTGTATATTTGCCTAGAAAAGAGAACAAAAGGAAGAGAAAATTCTCCAATAGAGATTTGACTTAGCGCAAGTCGAGGGGAATTTTGCTTGTGCGTGAACGTTTTCTACGAAATTGCTGCTTTCCTTCGATGTAGTCATCCTTATTGCGATATATCGGAAACTGGCTGTGCGATCGGTCTTCATGACTGAATAATCATTGATCACTGCATCCACAATGCTTTCGATACCAAGATGTTCCTCGATAGCAGAAAGTCCAGATAATATATCTTCTGTGGTTTTACGTTAGCAAATTTGATGTCGAATATATATATTGTTGGTGGAAAATCTCTACTTTCAAGTTCAAGCTCACATAACTTGTCCTGTATATTTCAGGCACAGATCAATTTATTTGTGTATATTATCATTTATTATACAACCTTGCACACATGTTCTTTTCTAATGAAAACCGAGAAGATACATTAAAAAAAAAAAAAGAGTAATTAGGAGATGGTAAAAAAATATATATTTTTCAGTGTTTGGTTATGTCATGGAAAATAAACTGGAAAATAACTTATTAATGTTTTATTTTTTTCAAGTTTATTAAAATAATGAGGAACAAATCTTACAAATTAAAAAGTTGAATGAGAATGAAATTGGAAAAAAAATATAATTTCATAAATTATCTCAAATAAAATAAATAATAATCAAAATAATAGAGATCAAATCTAAAAAATTAAAAAATTAAAAGATGAAGAAATTAAAATAATAATAATTAACATTTCATAAATTATTTTAAATAAAATAAGTAACAATCAAAAGAATGAGGACCAAATTTAATAGATAAAAAATTTTAATTAAAAAAATGATAAGGAAAAAACAAATAACAATTATAAAAATGAGAACCAAAGTTAATATAAAAATTAAATTCTAAAGAATGAAATTGAAAAACAAATATTCAAAACAATATATATATATAGCAATCAAAAATTTGAGGACCAAATTTGATATAATCAGCAAATAATATGATATTTCTAATTTTTTCACAATTTCTAGAAAATATTTTCCATCCAAATAAAAAGAAAACACTTTTTCTCGAAATTAAACTAAATTTTTTTTTACTATAAAATATTTTTCATTAATCAACTTTTTTAATGACAAACAAATATAAAAAATTTTAAAATATAATTTTTAAAATCTACTTTTTAAAAAACCAAACACACACCCTCGATCTCACTAATAACTATACGGCGTTGCCAGTATTCTCTTCAGCTTCATAGCCATGCAGTTTTCCTCCCAACCATAAAATCCGATCTTATGCTTCCTCCAACGAGATTTATTCATGTATTATTAAGATTTAAATTATAATATCGGAGACCAAAGAATCTGCAATTTGATCTGTCTCTGTTTTGGGCTTCATTTGGAGTTCTTGTGGAACTTACACCGGATTGGCGGATTCTATAAAGAAGGTTCGATGCTGTATTTGGTTCCTCAACTCTTAAATTTTATTAATTTGGTCTCATTACTTGTAATTGTCTTGATTTCATCCCTGTATTCCCAATGCTGTAATTATTCGGGCCTTCCCTCGATGACCATATAGGTTAAACGCCGCGTCTAGTTGTCAGAAACCCCATAAATATAGATTCCACGTGGCAGAATCTGCAACTTTGATTCACCAAAGTATTTTTTATTTTAAAATATATTAAAAAAATTATTTTTCATCTAATATATTAAAATAATATAAAAATATTAATTTACAATAAAATTTAATTTTTTAAAAACTCAAAATTACACAATTCCTAAAACATGGTGGACAGAAGACTTGTGTTTTCTGACCGAGCTGAGCTAGATCAAAATGTTCAATGTTCTGGGTGCCTTGATTTTCTTCATGGGGATTAAAAATCAAGACCTTGAGTTGAGTCAGTCAGTAATGACTTTGAACATTGATTCTGGAAACATGGAAGATGCAATTAACGTCATTCTCTGCATCTCCCTTTCCTCGTCTGGACAGCTACAAGAACCCATGACCAAAGGTTCGAGAATCTAGACTTTGAATTTCATTTTATATTTGCTTTTAATCTTTAATTATTTATCACATATTTTGACGACTCATGCCAACTCAGCCTGTGACGATGAGGGATTTCATTTGATGATTTAGCTCAATAAATTTTCATTCCTAATAATTCTTGTAGCGTTAGAAATCCCAGTTGTTTCTTTAGATTTTCTAGACTGGTTTTTTTTTCTATAAAATATTTCATGAAAAAAATGATACGTAAAATATTTCAATCTTCAATCCTAAACTTTTACCACTTTACTATATGCTAGATGATTATCAATTAATTATAATTAGTTATAAACATGAGATATATTTTTACAAGGAAATTTAACAGTAAAAGAAGAAAAGGAAAAGAATATGATTAATTATTATATACAAAGAAACAGAGTTAATGGTTTTATGCTAGATCGTCTTTTATCACAAGCAGAGCCTTCAAGGGCCATCTCCCCTGCAAGAACTTGAGATTAATGACTAGTATAGCAGTGAGTGATGAGTACCCTCCCAGCGAGTCAATTCTTGAGTTGAGATCTGGTGAAGCCAGCGGAAGATTCGAGCTCTGGGAATATAATTTTTTATTGAACATTAGAACAGTAACTCAGCCCCTCAGAACTTTCTGTTCAGACACCGCCACTGCCCAGCTGGTTTCTTCACGATCATAGACGAATGATCCTGTTGTTTCTTGATTTCGTGTTTTTTCTTTTTTGGGGTTTTGAAGCTGTTGCTGCTGCTGGATGAGATTTGGAGATTGAAGATTATTATTATTGTTGTCGTCGTTGTTGTTGTTATTAGGGGGATTTGAATTTCTCGACCATGGTGTTTGTCGGCGTCATCTTGTGTGAGGTAATTGCCTTCTTCTCTCTGTCTTTTTTTGTTTTTTCCTATTTTTCTGTTATTTTCCTTGTTCCACCATTAAAGTTTCTTCAAGAAAAAATAATTGTGTTTGTGCAGGTCACTTGTATAAACAAGTGATGTATAAAAAATTAAATACAGTTAACCGATTATGCTAGCAACTAAAATAACTGAAAGTTGGTTTAATTATTTATATAAATAATGAAAATGATTAATATATTTTTAATTGTTTAATAACAATCATTGTGTAGTAGTTTAAGTGGTTGAAAGTGATGGAGTAAAAAAAATGATTAAGGCTTGAAACGTATCCAGTCATATTGAGCCAGTGAAGCCCACATGGTCCTTTTGTATTGGGTTTTTTTGTTTTCTTTTCCTCTTTTTTAATTTCTGATTTATTTATTTTTTAATTTTATTCTACAGTTTTTTTTCCCATGTGCATGGGCTTTCTAATAACAGCTGATGAATATTTTATTTTATTTTATTTTATTTTATTTTTGTTCTTGAGATTTTTATGTTTTTTTTAATTTTATTTTTTAATGTGAAATTTTATTATTGAATTTTATAATTTATTATTAGGTTGATTGTAAAATAGTCTCATATTTTTTATAATAAAATGATTAATTTGGCCTAGTGAAGTTCATAACCTCAATTATGATTTTGACGAGCTAACTGAGGCGAATTTAACTTGTTTTTTTTATTTTTTGAATTTATCTAGTTAACAAAATCACATCAAAACAATTATTACTTGTTTTAATTTTAAATATAAATTAGGTAAGGAGCCGAGTGAGGTGGTTTTAAGGTTGATTTGTTAAATTATATTTAATAATACTATTAAATAGCTTGATATAATAATTATAAAAGGATATAATAATTCAAAAAATATATATAAAATATTGAATAAAAATGATATAATGTATGAATAAGTTTTTAGCTCTAATTCAAAATATTATATAATTAGTTTCAAACTTTTTTTATGAATTTAAAAATATTTTCAATTCATAAAATTATATAAAATATTTTTTCAATAATAATTCACTCATATAATCATCAAATAACTTCAACCACCACCATCTTATTAGCATCATTATTGCAACCACCCCAACCTCAACAGTCACCACCACCCCAACACCATCACTTCACTATCATTGCCACCATCATGCCCACCCTCATCCTATAACTACCATCACTGCCATGCCCACCCTCATCCACAACTAATACATGGAGGAGAAATGATCTCCACTTTAGAATCCGACACAAAAATGGAGATTTTTCTTCTCTTTGAATGAGAAGTGGTCTCTAGATTCTTTTTCTCTTCCAACATTTATATTGTAAGCTTGAAATTTCTTGGGTTAAGGAAAAAAAAATTAAGTACACGAACATATTAATTAACCAATACTTCACACACTAAATAATTATTTATTTATATATTTTGAATTTTAAAACATTATGAGTGTTTTATAGGATTGACGAGCAAACCTTTAACAATATCATTTTTCAAACTCCCTTTTTCATAAGAATCATCATTCATGGAGGGCTCCTAGATTTTTCTAGTTAAGTAAGCTATTTCTCCTCGTCCTGCAGCAAAGGTCGACTCAACAACTTGTGACCGAAGAGAATAATGCATGTCTCCCAATGTGAGCGAGCACTAAATATTGTGCTTGGTCCAGGTGATGTATAAGAGTCTTTGGACATGTCTAATAGCTAAACCAAAATCAAGCAGGCAGCTGGATAATGAAAACAACACATAGCGTCAGCCAAACAAAAAATAGCAAGCCATATGATTCCTTTGGATATCAAGACAGCAGCAGTATAATCAACACAACAATGGTAAACTGATCTTAAGGATTTCTCTGGAAGAACAAGAAACATGCACGGCTACAATAGAGAGAAACAACAACGATGGGTGAAAAACAGCTACCAGCGCCTTCAGCAGCAACGATACAATTGAGGAAAAACAACAAGAGTTGGAGAAGAAATAGCAGCAATATTTAAGCAAACATCACCAATCAACCATAGTAACACAACAATGGTGGAAGGAAACAGAAAGGTTATAGCTGAAGCAAGTCCGCAGCTATCTAAGGGTAACAATAAGGGCGGTCTAGACAGCACTAGTCGGAGACCAAAAAGCAACGCCAGCTAGTCGAGAGATTAATAATGGCAGCGGTAGCCACCAAATGATACCACCAAACTTGCTTTGATACCAAGTGAGATTAATAATGGCATGATCCTCTGAATACAAGGAAACTACAATCAATTTCTATAATCATGAAATTATAATTTCGTGACTCATTCTAACATAATTATTATCAAGTTTAAACTATTGTTTTTAATTTTTAGAGTCCAAATTATAATTTTATATGATGAAATTAATAGAGGGAAGAACTAAAAACCTCAGTCTATAAGAAACTTACGAGGCCTTAAAACTCATAGCTATTCTAAAATCGAACTGCCCTGTGCGTTATGGAGTGTGGAACTAGTTTCAATGAATTGGCTACGATCTTCAGTCGGCACCGAGGATTACACATGTTCTTTATCAAACACAATAATTAAAAACAAATTAATTATGCTCATAGAAACAAACACATAGAGCAATGCTATGACATCACAATTGATCTGCCGATTCCCCAATGCCTCAAGCTGAGTTTTACCGTTATTGGCACTTTATTAGCACACCCTTATAATCAATTTTAAATAATTAACGGCATATAAATCTTGCAAACACAATAAGGTTTGATGTTTTTAACCATCTTTTTTATTCTTCAGGTATAAAATCCTCTTCAAGGTCCATCAACTTCCAGGAACCATCTGCTTGCTGCACCATGCCCTTGTTTTCTTGGACCCGCCATGATGCTGGTACAAGATACTCATCCTTTAAGCTATCAATAGTCTTGTTAACAAGAGCAATATCGCGGTTGACCTCTAATTTAAACCCTCCTTTCGGCCCTTGTGTTCCTGCCACTCCATGCAGGTAACCTTCTAAATTATGCCAACTTGATAGATTTCCAGGGCTCTTCAAGTACATAGACTTGGTGGTATCAATTACCAATTCTTCTCCTACATCCGCATAACCTATCAATGGATAGTTAGGAACAACGTCTCGAACGTTATGAATGCGTAATGCTCTAAGATCCTTATATTCGGAGAAAACCCTCTTGAAGTTCGAGTCCCCGACGCGAGGGCTGGCAAAGAGCACGGCTGTGACGGGACAGCGTTTGTTTTTCTGCGACTGGTTAAATCCATTAGCAACTATATCCACTGCATTCAGAGTTGCAACTGCAGCTCCTAAGCTGTGGCCGACTATGGTTATGCTGATTTCTTCATTTGTGTATTTATCCACCAGTCTCCTTATCTCGTTAAGAACCTAACGAGCAAGAACAACCAGAATTATCAAACGTTCATGATATTGCTATGCCAGAGTTTTTTAACAAAAGGAAAAAACATTGTTTTTAGAGATATTTTTTTAGTTCAATACCATTTAATTTCCTAAATGCATTCCATGTATATTAAAATATACATCTATAGATAATAACCGTGCTGCTGAAAATTCATAGACTGATAGCACAAATTAATATTTTAGATACTATATTACCTGGTCTCTAGCACTATTCTTGTTGTATGGTGAACGCGAGTCGTCAGAGGTGTAGATTGAGTACCAACCTTGGTGCACCTTAGGATCACCGGACTCGCCAAGAATTTTTGAAGCTGAGACAAAATTAAATTCAAAATCATTAACCCACTCTAAGGTCTGTATCGTACCTCTCCAAGCAATGACAATATCCCTCCGCCCTAACGTGGTCTTCCCTTCATCGGTAGCCACCGCAACGAACCCTATCCAATTGGATTCCTTGCTCCATGCCTCCCTCGATAATGACTTTACGATGAATGCTTCAGGGAGCTGAACCTGTGATGTTGCATACAAGAATTTGGTAACACGGTACTTGAATGGATTGCCTTTCTCTAAATGAACCTTGGTAAAAAAGTCATCCTTTGCGTACAGGCTGCTTCCTGCATACTTGGATGCCTTCTGCGCGTTGAAACTGTCATAGGTAGCCTGAGCCATTTCTCCGTAATGAATGATGTATCGCCGGAGATCATTATCAAGAGGATCCAGGAGGTCCTTCCAATGGTTTTCTCCACTTAGATGTTTCCATCTTTTATCTATGCTACCCACCAACATTGTTTTCTTCTTGCCAAACCACCTTTTAAGGATAGCTAGTTTCTGCATTCTTTAAACACATGCAGATGAGAAAACCTTGACCCCTTCGAGCAAATAACTAATATCTATATCTGAAATCGCCTCGTCTCCGTAATCATAAAACTAATCCCTCAACTAATTATATTACAATGGATCATAAACTAGTACAGGACTGTGGTCGACCAAGAGATAATTCATCTATTACAGATAATCTTAACACGTAAAGTATCCCCTTGACCTGAGTACTATGCCACTTTGAAATCTCTAATAGATGGACAAGTGTGCTGTTTGATCTATTCCGATCAGAGAGTTTTAAGTTTAGCTGCGCTGTCCATGCGAGCTGGCAACATTTTTCCAGCCATTTTTAATGGAGTGTGACAGAAGAAAAAGATTCTGGAATGATTAATTACTAATATATAATCATGACACATTATTTTTTGGTGGGTCCAACTTATCTAATATATGATTAATGTTTCTTTCATCTTATTGATCCGACACTAACTCTAATGTTATAAC
>Ga0325400_1007087_pt1 | contig 10704 bp, 9 predicted proteins | sample PopdelMetagenome_2_FD_205662 | JGI IMG/M metagenome (GOLD analysis project Ga0325400, IMG submission 205662) | Populus deltoides microbial communities from Bellville, Georgia, United States - Xylem-PdKOR-R1 | ecosystem: Host-associated > Plants > Phyllosphere > Stem > Wood/Secondary xylem...
AAACTCACTAGAAGTTGATCCCTTAATACAAACACCACTGTTGTATGTCTTTCTTCCATGCCCATATTTTTCAGTATGAAAGACATATCCATTGACAAAATACCCGTTATAGCACTTGACTTTTCTTTTAGGGCCCAGGCTTAGTAAAGACAGTGAAATAGCAGCACTACCTTCCATTTGATAAACTTTGTATATAAAATACAACAATAATCAATAAACGAATATTCTGTAATATTGACATACAGTTAATTACATTGCAAGAGATAATGAGTTTGTGATAGGACTTACATGTGTTCTAAACCACGTGGCAAATTGTTCATCTTGTAATTGAAAGATCAGGGATTTGGTCAGCTGTGAATTATTGGACAGTAAGTATTGTCGATGTTGCCTGCAAGATTGTTTCAAATTATATGAGTTTATGGTATCACAATATATAAATAGTACACTCTTGACAAAGTTTAAGTCGAACATCTACTTACTTAATAAAAGGTCTCAGCTCATCGCAGTTAAATAAGACATAATTGTGTGCTTATCTGAACTCTATTTTAGACAAATATATTCCCCTCCGGCATTTTTAGGTGTGGGTTGTCCAGGATTGGAGAATATTGACAAGTTCCCACTTGAAGGCACTTCACCACCATCATCATGCCGTGGATCACGGTTGATCTTCGTTTTCAAATGAGGTTCGAAATAGTATGAGATAAATGTTGAGATCTCCTCAACAATATAGGCCTCACATATTGACGCCTCAACATGCGCCTTATTCTTTACCTTTTTTGTAAGATTGAACAAGTACCTGCATATATAGAATTAATAAAAAATTATCAATTAAAAAAATTAAGAAACATTTAATTATGAATTACATAGCAACTGTATATCTAACCTCTTGAATGGATACATTTATTTGTACTGGACCGGTCCTCCAACTTTTACCTCAAATGGTAAATGTACGGGTAGATGCTCCATTGAGTCAAACAATGTGGAGGGAATATCATCTCAAGTTTGCATATTTTCTCTATGATATTCATTTCAAGCCTTTCAATGTGATCAACATTCAACTTGCTGGAGCAAATATCTCTGAAAAAATGACTGATCTCCGTGAGAGCATTCCATATCCCCTTTAGCAACAAATCACGAAAAGCTAATGGGATGAATGTTTGTATAAATACATGGCATTCATGACTCTTCTTTCCAAATAACCTGCATTCCTCCATATTAACAAGCCTTGATATGTTCGAGGCATGTCCATCGAGGAAACGCAGACTCTTAAGCAATTTGTAGACTAGTAGTTGTGCGTTTTTCTCTAACACGAAGCTTGCTCTTGGTTTTGCGACCTGTGACCCATCACAAACCAACTCTATATTTTTACGGTTATAGAACAACGCTACATCCAATCTAGCCTTGATGTTGTCCTTTGTCTTCCCTTTCACATTCATGACGGTGTTGAAAATGTTCTCAAACACGTTCTTTTCAATGTGGTCAAGGTTATGACGAAGAAGATTGGTCTTTCAATAAGGAAGCTCCCAAAAGATACTTCGCTTCACCCTATTATGGGTCAAACTAAAACCAAGAAACTTATGCTTACCTGATTGGAGACCAAACACAATGTCACCGTACCCTGGCACAACATCATGCAATTCTTCACCGGAAAGACGCGGGGGTGCAACATCCTTTTCAACTCTGCCAACAAAGAAATCCTTTTTGTACTTTTTGTACCTGTGATTCGGTGGCAAGAAATGATGAACAGAAGCTTCACCCCTGTTTGTTAGCGTGAATGCCTTGTTGTTCTCCATACAGTATGGACATGCTAGGTTTCCATGTGTGCTCCAACCAGAAACCATTCCATAAGCTGGGAAATCATTGATAGTCCACATCAAAGCCGTTCTCATAACAAAATTCTGTTTCCTCGAGATATCACAAGTCAAAGCTCCAGAGGACCACAACTGCGTCAACTCATCAATCAACGGTCGAAGACAACCATCTATATTCTGCCCCGGACTACTCGGACCTGGTATGACCATAGATAAAAATACGAACTTCGGCCTCATACACATCCCCGGTGGCAAGTTATAAACCGTCAGTATGACCAGCCAACAAGAATAAGGAGCAACAAATGACCCAAATGGGTTGAATCCGTCTGTACACAACCCAAGACGCACATTTCTTGATTCAGCTGAAAAGTGAGGATGCACACTATTAAAGTGTTTCCATGCTTCACCGTCAGAAAGATGCACCATCACTCTATCAATCGCATGATGTGATTGGTGCCATGTCATGTGCTCAGCGGTCTTTGGTGACATGAATAACCTTTACAGTCTAAGTGTGATTGGGAAGTATCTAAGTTTTTTTATACGCCACAAGAGTCTTTTCTCTGCCAGTTCTGGGTTTGTAACGGGAATGCCCACATGTCATGCACTCGGCCAACTCAACATTTTCAAGGTAGTATAACATGCAGAAGTTAGGGCACATGTCAATTTTCTGGTATCCTAAACCGAGGGGTATCATCATGGACTTGGCAGCATAGAAGTTCTTTTTCAGCCTGTTCCCTTCAGGTAAAATGCTTCTCGCCCATTCGATAATCTTGTTAAAACCGGCCTCACTCGACCCGTGATCTGACTTGATGGTGAACACCTGTGTTACGACTGATAATTTACTATGGTTCGTGCAGCCATCCCATAATGGTTTGTCAGAATCTTTCAATAGATCAAAAAACATTGCTGCATCTGCATCAGGTTCTTCTTCTTTGATTGGACATTCACTGACATTACCTTCACTCATTCTCATTGCATCCATAACCATATTCCGTTAAGGATTACTGTTTTTATTTCTAACTTCATGCATGTTGCTAGCACTAGAAGTTGACTCAACCACCCTTTCTACCATGCTCTTATTAAGAACAAATAGTTCTCCGTGTGCATACCAACACAAATAATCCTCTATGAACCCTTTGGTTAGAAGATGCATCGCTACAACATCTTGATGCAGAAACTTTTTATTATTACACTTCTTGCATGGACACCTAATATCGCCATCAATAAAATTCCTCGGGATAGATGTTGCGAAATTAATAAAACCCTAAACCCCGTTACAATAATCCATCCTCCGCAATCGTTGGGGTGAGTCCCGATACATCCATGAATGATCATCCATGACTTCTATTGAACCTCTATAAAATTATGACGACAACATGTATTAATTAACTACGTTACGTAAATAAACATAACAAAAATATTGGCTTGCCCCGACATTATCCAACAAACTAAAACAACACTTATGTTAAATATTCATTATCAATTATCAACTATCAATGTCTATACAAATTTATACATATATAAATTTACGGAATCACAACTTTGCAATAGAATTGATAACAATTGAAACAGACCCGTTAAACAAGCTATTATTTATTTCATCACAACACATCTAATTCGGTGTAATTCAAACAAAGTTTCAACAATTTACAAACAAATATATTTTGACAAAATCTAAAACAAACTATAACAACTACAAAATTATACATTCATACCACAAGTTTCTTTGACAAATAAAAATCAAACAAGTACATATGTTAACAAAATACATATACTAAAAAAACAATAAAATTCACATTTAAATGTTAAAACTAAAAAGGATAGATTTACTAACAAAAAATGATAAAATCCACAAGAACGGATGTTGTGACCACGTACAAAAGTATAAGAAACTTGAGTGCTTGTGTTGAGAAGAGGGGAGAGTTGGGATGGGTGGTTGTCTGTAGTTTGGGAAGGGAGAGGTGGGATGGGGAAGAAGAAGGGGAAGAAGAAGGAGAAATAGAGGAAGAGAGTGTTGGCAGAGTGGGTATCTATTGACTTTTACCGATGGAATCACCGACGAACACGTTCCGTTGGTATACCTGTCGGTGGTTCCACCGGTGACAGTGCCACGTCACTGTATGAATATCCTGGTTTGAATCCCTCGGTCATTTCGTAGGTAAAATCGTTTGAAAAAAATCCACGTCATCACACCGTTGCAACTTTCCAAAAAAACTATATAGTCTGTTGGCGCTACGGTCGGTATAAACCGACGAATGTATTTCGTCGGTATATACAGACCGTATCGCCGACGGGTGTTCTGTGTCGGTATATACTGATAGATGTTGAGACGGAATTATTGCCGTCGGTAAAAATTACCGATAAAAAAATTTCATCGGTAATTCTGTTAGTTTTCGCCGATTTTCTGGTAGTGTTTGATCATATAAAAAATCTACCAAAATACATCCATAGAGGTTTCAAAATCATTCACGGAACTACATTTTTATTTTTATCAAGGAGTTGAGAAATGATGCAAAGTACAATGAGTATAAAAGCTAGGATTTTGAAGTCTTAAAATTACAGCCTAAACATGGTAGATGAATAGAGTTTCTATTGTATTTTATAAGAAAAGCCTGAATAATAATATAATATTAAAACAACACCACAACTATTTAGATAGAGCTTAAAATCAACCTAAACAAAAAACCTAAGCTAAGTAGAAAACAAATAATTAAAATCTATAATTAAATAAAAAAATAATTAAAATAGAAAAAAAATAACTTCTGGATCTAATTTTAGGAGATCCAATGGTCCCATGATCGATGAAGTGGGTATTTTAAGGAACTCGACTTATAGAATAACTTGATCAAATTTGAGTCAAATTGAACTATCAGATCTTACATTATTGCTATTTTCTTTAGACTTCATATATGACATGTTCAAGTTTCTTTGCAAAATCTTATTAGGCTCGATCTTATCTATCTGGTCCATAAACATATTTGCAATATGTTCCACGTTTAGAAACCCCTGCAGAGATGTGAATCCTTTTCTCACAATTGATGTGGATCATCCTTTATTGGAAATGGAGAATGATGGGTTGAAAATCTTACAAAACAAGTCTCCTTAGAAAGTTAAGAAAGCTTTTATGCTTAAGTTAGCAAGCGAATGATGGGAAACAAGCTTAAAAAAATAGTGTAGTATTTGTTGTAGAGCTTGAATGTAAGTATAAAGAAGAAGGTTAGAGAAGATGAAGTTTAAAATACTTTACCCTAGGACTCGTTGCTGTTTATATAGCCACAAGTCTTGGAAACTTAAATAGAGTCAGCGGCAAAAAGATTAGTCTTCTTACCCCATATAATCCTAGATCATGATTAGAAGATAAAATCTTTGAAGTTGGTCGATCACTATTAAGAGCTAAAGTTAAGGTTATGGATAATGTCCATATGATAAGGGCAGTCATCACTATTTTTAGTGGATGCTATATGCCCCAAGAACATACATGTATTTAATGTATGTATGATTTGTCCTTATAGTTGTTAGGTGGTATGTCGAGTTGAGTTAAGATGTTAAACTCTACCATATCATACTTAGACTACTTAGGTGGCCAGAGAATAAATGGGTTTTCTCTCTTCTTTGGGTGCATTTTATCCTATTCGAGTATATAACTCTTTAAATTTACTCCATTTACTAGTCCACGTAGGGATCATGTGAAGTCGAGTATGTCCTATTTGGTATCTTTAAAGAGAAGAAGAAGTGAAGAAAACTTAGATTTCTCATCAATTTCTTTGTGGTGGAGGTAAGGTTCACTTTTACCAAGATTAATTTAATTTTGGTATGTTTTCAAGCTTAGTAAGAAAAGTGTATATTATAGAAAGTTGAATTTTATAATTGAAATGTTTAATTTTGTATTCTTTATAAAGCATTATGTTATTGGGCATGAATTAGGAATGAGTAATGAGTGAATTTTGGACAAAATTGAAGAAAAATTATGCTTTCCTTTGAATGGATGTTTCAACCAAATTAGTGTGAATAATTCTAAAATTTGTCCAAATTGACTTGAAATTGATATTCAATTATGTTATATGCTGACATAAATGATTGGGTGAAGAATTAATAAAAAAAACTAAAACTAAACTGATATTTGATGTGCTGCATAAACTGATCGACCATTTAGTATTACCAAATGATCGAGTTGACCGATTGATAGGAGGAATAATGAAATTTGTTACTGTATAACTCGATCAATCAAACTGATCGACTATTAGGGACACCAATAAAATTAAGTAGCATCCGGTTGACTTATTGGTTGTTCCAATATGAGCCAGTCGACTATTCTAACCGATAGTGAACTATAACTATTTCAAAAAAAGAAAAAAAATTAGTATAAGTTTCTAATAATGTTTATGTTGTAATGAGTTTTGGATTCTTGTGATAACAAGAGAGGTTGCAGGTTTGAGACATCAATCGAAGACTGTATCTAGAGTTCAAGCACCAAGTGGACGTTTTACATTTAAGGTTCCAGTTGTTAAATACCCAAGGTGTCAAAGCAGTATAATAAGAAAAGTGCACTAATGAGTGGGATGGAGGGATAGTAGTACCTGTGGGGTGGTTAGGGGAGGAAGGTCTGTGGCTTCCCGAGGAAGCTTTGCCTTTCACTAGGGGTGGCGGTGGAGTTGCAACTCCGGCCTTCGGCCTGGGGCTAGGGTTTCCAACGCCAAGAAAAGAACCAAGAGAACCAGATTCAGGAGAGAGAACATGGCGAGGCGTGGTGGTGACAGAAGATTCTACATTTTGCCCACAAGAGCCAGGAGAAGATGATGGAGGAATAGTAAGGGGCGTGCTCTGCAGCCCCTATTCCGATTCTTCACTCGAACCCTAGCACCATGGTTGAAATTAACAACATCAACAAAAGCTACTGTTTTTCATGGAGGAGTAGAGGCTTGAGAAGGACTGGAGGAGTGCTGCACACTAGAGGAACTGCTCTGGCTCATGGTACGTTGTGCGTGCGAAGACGAGGGATGCGACGTGCGAAACCCATAGTCTTGCTGGGCCAATCGGAGAACTGAGGACTTTTTCTTTGATTTTGCCATATAGAAATGACACAAAGAAATCAGAAGAAGAGACTGTTAGAGTGCAGAGAGCAAGAGAAGAAATCGTTGCACAGTGAGAGGGGAAGGGACGTGCACAAAAAGGACACCAATGGTTTTCTCTCTCACTACAACCGGGAGCTTCTCTCTCACTGTACCCTTAGAATTACATGACTTTGATGTGATTCTAGGAATAGACTAGTTGAGTAAGAACCAAATGGTAAAAAAATGATGTTTTGAAAAGAGAGGAATGTCATTCCAATTTTCATGATTCCAACCATGACCACTAGGAAATTGATGAGGAAAAGGTGTATGGCATACCTTGCCTATATGATAGATTCAAAAAGGATAAAACAAAATTGTCTCAGCTCGCTATAGTAAAGGAGTTCCCTAACATATTTTCGGAGTAGTTACCAGGATTACCTCTAGAAAGGAAAGTAAAGGTTTATGCTGATATACTATCGAGAACCTTTTTTATATCCCAGCCACCCTATAGAATAACACTTGCAGAACTAGTTAGGTAGAAGATTCAACTTCAAGAACTACTAGATAAAGGGTTTATATGCCTTGAGCAATTCGTTATAGGGAGCCCTAATACTACTTGTAAATAAGAATGATGGCACAATTAGACTCTGCATTGATTATTGACAGTTGAATAGAGTGACAAAGAAGAATAAATATCCACTTTTGCGGATGTATGACTTTTTTGCATAGTTAAAGGGAGCTAAAGTGTTTTTGAAAATAGACTTAAGGTCAAGGTATTACCAGTTGAGAATTAAAGAGCAAAATATGCTGAAGAATGCTTTTAGAACTTGTTATGAACATTCTAAGTTCCTGATAATGCCATTTGGATTAACAAATGCTTCAACAATGTTTATGGATTTCATAAACAGGGTTCTTCAAACTTATATAGATAAATATGATGTAGTGTTTATAGATGATATCCTGATTTATTCAAACTAATACTTGAAGAATAAACAATATTTGAGATGTGTATTGTAGAAATTAAAGGATCATCAGCTATATGCCAAGTCAAGTAAGTGTGAATTTTGGTTGAAGGAAGTAATCTTTTTGGAGTATATCATATAAGGAGAAAGGGTATTTCTGGATCCAAGAAAGGTTAAAGCTGTTTTGAACTGGGAAAGGCCTACTAATATAATGGAAATTCATTGTTTTTTTTGGTTTAACTGGATATTATAGAATGTTTATAGAAGGGTTTTCCACGATAATGACCCTCCTGACATGATTAACTCGAAAGGAAGTTAAATGAGATTTGTCTAAGGATTGTGAAAAGAGCTTTTAGGAATTGATAAAGAGGCTTACCATTGCCGCAATGTCTACCATTCCTTTAGGATCTAAAGGTTTTGTAGTCTATAGTGATGCGTCAAAGAAGGGAGTTGGGAGTGTTTTGATGCAATATAAGAAGGTGATTACCTATGCATCCATACAATTGAAACCACACAAAGTTAATTACATAGTTCAGGATCTGGAGTTAGTTGTTGTAGTGTTTGCCTTACGAGTATGGAGACATTATTTGTGTTGGACCTGGATTTAGACTTTTATAGATCATAAGAGTTTGAGATGCTTGATGTCATAGAAGGAATTGAATATATAACATAGGAGATGGTTGAAACCAATTAAGGATTATGATTATGATTATGATTATGATTATGATTATGATTATGTAATTGATTATCATCCAAAAAAATCAAATGTCATTGCTGATGCCCTTAGTCATAAAAATAAGGCAGGGGTAGATGAATTAATGAAATGTGATAAGAGAGAAATGATAGAATTAAAGAGTATAAATTTCCAATTAGAGGTGGGACTAGAGGGATCCTTATTGGCCCACTTAAGAGTACTACTGCCTATACTTTAAGATAAAAGATGTTGATGTGAATAAAATTATGAGCAAAGTGGAATCAAGGATTAAGACTCCTTTCCGGATCTTAGAGGATGAAATGGTGGTAATTGATAGATAAATGTATTTACCGGATGACAATGCTCTTAAAATTGAAGTGTTAAAAGAAGCTTATGAATCTAATTTTACTGTATATCCATGAAGTGCTAATATGTACATGGATTTAATTTTTTTTCTTCTATTGGTGGCCGAATATGAAGAAAAAAAGTGGTTGAGTATGTGACAAAGTGTGTTGTGTGTCAAGAAGTAAAAGTAGAACATCAAAAGCTAGCAGGGCTTTTACAACCACTTTTGATATTTGAATGAAAGTGAGAAGATATCACTATGGATTTTATATTAGGTCTACCTAGAGTAAAAAATAGGAAATGATGATATTTGGGTCATTGTGGATTGACTTACCTAAAGTAAAAAATAGGAAATGATGCTATTTGGGTCATTATAGATTGACTAAGTTTGAACATTTCTTGTTTATGGAGATGATGAACTCAGTTGATAAATTGACAAAGACGTATATGAATAAAGTGGTGAGGCTATATGGGGTTCCAGTGTCAATTGTTTTGAGTAGAGACTCCAAGTTTAGTTTTCATTTATGGTCAAACATTCAACGTCCTCTGGAAACTAGTTTGAACTTGATCATAACTTTTCACTCTTAAACTAATAGGCAATCCAAAAGAACGATTTAGACTCTAGAAGATTTGTTAAGAGTGCATACCAATTGTGATGTAATTATCGAACAATTGAAAAGATAAATTTTAATATTAACAAGTATATGAGTGGTACTAGAGACGTCGGTTTATCTGATGATCAGGAATTTAAATATTGATTAGTGCCTAAGTGGTACTAGAGGTGTTAATTTATCTGACGACCAGAAATTTAAATATTGATTAGTGTCTGAGTGGTACTCGAGACATCAATTTATCTAACTACCTAGAATTTAAATGATAAATTTACCTTAAGGGATTTAGTGTCAACAAAGTGATAAATGATTCAAATGATGTAATTGGGATAATAGATTTGAATGATATAAAAGGGTTAATGGTTTTATCAGTTAGGATATCATTAGATAATTGATGATATAAAATTTCTTAAATATTGGTTAGTGATATTTGTAATTTGATAATTATTGTTTCAAATAGACATATAAATTGTTAAATAATATTTCTTATGTTGTAATTATTTTTGACTATAAGATCCTCACAAGTTTGAGCTGAAAAACAGACTTCTTTTCTCATTACTCATGATAATAGATTTTCATGTTGAATTTCTGAATGCTATATACTTATTATGTAACGTATTTCCGGTACTGTCTTTTGAGATGCAATTAAATCTATTATTAAACATCAATGAATTGACTTAGATTCTCTAGATCGTTCTAGTATTTTGTATAATCGTACTCTTTTATGTCTTAATTAGAAATGTATGGAATTTAATTTATTAATCTTTTAAAATGTGTTTATGTTAAGTTTAAAAGATAATTGTGTAGAAATTATTCTATGGAATGTAATAAGGGAAAGCCTAAAGAATGGACGTAGTCTATTTTGATCTTGTTGGATATTGAAATGATCTCGGATGTTGAATCTTGTAAAACATTAGGATTATAGATGAATAATAATGTCGATATTTAGGAACATTAAAATTTAAGGGAAACTTTGTTGAAATTTTGGTGTGTGTGTGTGTGTGTGTGTATTGTATACACACACACAAACACAAAAAATATTTTTCCTTTGATTTCACATTATCTATGATTTTGAATATGCTAATTTATGTTCTAAATTTCGGTGTGTGTGTGTGTATTGTTACTACTTGTTTGACAGTGTGGTTGCGGTTGCTTTTCAAATAACCTTTTGTGCCAAAATGCATGTCAATGATTTTTTTTATTTTTTTAAAATTATTTTTGACATCAGCA
>Ga0325400_1007088_pt1 | contig 10704 bp, 11 predicted proteins | sample PopdelMetagenome_2_FD_205662 | JGI IMG/M metagenome (GOLD analysis project Ga0325400, IMG submission 205662) | Populus deltoides microbial communities from Bellville, Georgia, United States - Xylem-PdKOR-R1 | ecosystem: Host-associated > Plants > Phyllosphere > Stem > Wood/Secondary xylem...
ACTTTCCAGAGGGTATTTACTCATATTTTTCTCTATGTTTTATATTCTTTTTTTTTCTTTGATTTCTAGGGATATTTATAGGGTTTTTTTCTAGGTTTTTTGATGGATTCTCTCAAATATTGATCAAAGCTCAACCCTTTGATCAAAATGAGAGAGTTTTGGACAAAAGCTATCAACTGGAAGCTCTTGTTCTAGGCTGGTTTTGCAATGGTGGTTTTGTTTTTAGGGGTATTTAGTGGTTTGCTAAACTTGGAGGGCAAGAAGCTATTTCTAGCCTTTTGATCTTGAGAGGGAGGTTTTAAAGTTATTGATAAAAAAAACCCTAGCAGAAGCTTTAAGTGTGTACACATGAAAAAAAAAAGGTGGTTTTTTTTAAAAAAAATAGGTGTCACAGTCTAGGCTAACTTGGTTAAGCACTTTTGAGGTTTCGCTAGAGCAACTCCAATGTAAATATTATTAGAAACCACCTAAGATTTGTAGATGAGATGTATACCTTTTATTTGGATCCAACCTTAATTAATTAGAGGTTTGTAGCTTCACATTCATTTATCCAAACATGTCACTCGATCAGCCCAGAATCTAAAATTGCAGTGATGACTTATCAAGGACAAGATGTTTGAGATTTTTATGAACAAATTGGACGTAAACGTCCATTTTCATGAAATGGGGTTGTAGAGGGGTTATTCTTCTTTTATTTGCAAAAAACATCATACCATTTAGAGGTCTAAAACTCCACAACGAGTTTTTGGAAGGTGTTAACCCGATCATCCAAAACTATCAAAGAAAAAGATGAACAGTGGGTGAACAACACATCGTTTAGGTTAAATCCCTTGAAATTAGAGTTTTTAATTTGGAGTCTGATAAATTTCATTTTAGCTCTTATTCTTTCAATTGCTTTTAATTGCACCCGTAATTGTCTCCCAAACTCTTAATTTCATACAATTTCATCCTTACAAAACTCAATCATCAACCCCGGAGTTTAGCATCATTTTTAACCTGGTATTTAGTTTTCGATTTGAGCATTTGGACCCTTAATTAACCATTAAACTTTTAATTTTCACCCTGATTTAGTCAATTTCAGCTCTTGAAGTCTTACGCCTTTTATGTTTTGGGCCTTGGTTTTGAATTTCTTCAATCAAACTCCTAATTGGCTATCAAACTTTAATTGTTTTCAAAATTAAGCCCCTTATTTGACCAATTAAACTTTTCAAAGTTCAATTTCAGTCCTTGAACTACAATTTCTTCCAATTAATACCCAAATTGACTTAAAAAAATTGATTCTCCTTACAATTAAGTCCTCAATAAAATTAATTAAGCCTTTCAAAATACTCATTAAGTCCTTCCTAATCCAAATTTCTATTTCTTTGCCCCAAATACAAATATTTTCACTGAATTGGTCTTTTGTCAATCAGAATTGGGTCACCAATTTTGTCAATCTTGTACATTCTAGTCCTTCAACTTTTTCACTTGTCATTTTGGTCATTCATCACCAACTTGGGCAATCTTTTGAGCTTTCTTCATGTGTATCCTCTTTTATTTTTGAATTTTCTTTCTCTTTTATCTTTTTTTTTCTTGATTTTTTATGGGATCAAAAATAGATAACAATAGATGCTCTATCTTTATAATGTTTATGAAGTAAAATCTCATCAAGGTTTTGCATAGTAAGCTTATAAAGAAAAAAAAATATTTGTCTGACTTATTGGGTGATCTATCCATCCATGAAATTTGCTTTTAAAATTCAAAAACTAATATATTTTCATGGATGACCTACCCTTTTTAAGTTTTAAAAAAAAAAACTTTAGCAAGCGTCTATTCTTCCCTAAAATTGATCTTTTTCCACGGGTCACATGCTCTTTTTAAATTTCAAAAAGAACTTCAATAAGTGTCCATACTTCCCTGAAATTGCTATATTTTTACAGGTGACTTGTCTTTTTTGAAATTCAAAAACTAGTCTATATATTTTCACGGGTGACTTGCCATTTTCAAATTTCAAAAAGCACTTCAGGAGGTATTCATACTTCCCTGAAATTAGTCTATTTTCATGGACGACCTTCCTATATTGAAATTCAAAAACTAATATATTTCTCTTGCAATTAAGTTAATAAAATTAATTAAGCATTCCAAAATTCTTATTGAGTTCTTACTCATCTAAATTTGTATTTATTCACCCTAAATACAAATATTTTTACCGAATGGATCTTTTGTCAATCAAAATTGGGTCTCTAATTTTGTTAATTTTATACATTCTAATCATTTAACTTTTTCACCTGTTATTTTGATTCTTCATTAGTGACTTGGACAATCTTTGGCTTTTTTTATGTGAATTCTTTTATATTTTTGAATTTGTCTTCTATTATTTTTCTTCTTGAATTTTTATAGGGTAAAAAATAGATAACAACAACTGTGACTCTTCATCTGCTTCATCTTCCCCTACTCCAAGCTCTCCATCAGTAATTTCTTCCCCTCGTTCCAGCCCGATAATCTCAGGTCCAGCAGCATCTCAGGCCGACTGCTGATCCTCCTCAGCATCAGTAGCCTCAGCTTATCTACACGGCAGCTCCTCCTCTGCACCAGCGACAGTCCAACAGTGCATCACTGTGTGACTCCAGCAGCAGTCCAGCACCTGTAGAGTCCTCAGCCTCCGGTTGCAGCACTTCATCTTCTCGTGTTGTATCCAAACACAGCACCAGCAGCACCATCTCCACTGTCAAAAACACTGCCCTAAAACCACACCTCTTCATAGCCTTTCCACTGTTGCCAGCAGCTCCTCTCTCATTTTTTGACTGAAATCAACCCTTCCTCTAGCGCCAGGGGACTAAAAGAAGTCAGAGAAAAACAACACTGTCTTGAAAAAAATAAACACTTCCTATACTCATTAATTTCAAGCCTTAGTCCCTAATTTTGGAAAATTTATACACGCACACCAGTGCACATCACAGCCTCCATTGTTAGCACCCTCCATACACTTCACGCCATATATACTTAACTTCACTTACGAAGAAGACACAGTAGGGATGAACAAGAAGAGAACGATGTTGAAAAAGGAAGGAGAAAAAACAGTAAGGAGCAAAGACCCACACTGACGTTGCCAATGGAGAAATCTTGAAAGCTTCATGCCATTATAAGTTATCGTATCCCTCCGAAAGCAAGGTTGAAGGACAAAAATTACAGGTAAGATTCTTTCTCTCATCCATTTATCACTTTGAGAGTTCCAGCTTTAATTTTACTAGTTTTTTTTTTTTTTTTCCCCCCTCAAGAATAACAATCATGTGTTTTCTAAAGAGATAGCAGCAGACTTTATGGTTGCAGTTGGTTTTTCTTTTAATCTGAGTGTTAACTCCTTTTGACTTTGGGAAGATATGGATCGGTTTTTTTTTAAAAAAAAAAAAAGGAAAGTGCATGAAGTGAGCGTATGTCTTTTGTTGATTTTGAGCAGCAAAAAACAGTAAAATTGTGGGCAAATATTTTCTTGTTTGTTCCGTTTTGATTTGTCAATGAGTATTAGGGATGCTTGTTTTCAATTCGGTTTAATTTTTATTAAAAAAATAACTAAATTGCAATTAAAAAAATCGAAATCGGTTCAAATTAACCGGTTTCGGTTCGGTTTGGTTTTTTAGGATAAAAATCGGTTCAAATCGGTTTGATTTGGTTTTTGCCGGTTTGGCTCGGTTTTTTTCGATTTGGGTTCGGTTCGGTTTTTTTGGTTTTAAGCTTATAAAACCAAAACCGAACCGACCAATTTTTTTAAAATTTTAATTGATTTAATTGATTTTTTTTACGGTTTGATTTTTTCAGTTTTTTTTTCTAGTTTTGCTTTTCGATTTTTTCTCACCCAATGAGCATTACTTGCATTTGGGTTGTGTTTTTTGGACCAGGCTTTATTGACTTCGAGTAATAAATTTTAGTCTAGCGTTTCCCTTGAGCCCATTCATGCCTTTTGGGCTGTGTATGTAGAATCACAGGCCCAATCTGAAAGCCCAACCTATATATGACTGGAAGTGAACCTTTTCTAAGTTAAGGTAATACTTAAATTAGTTTAATAAAAGCCTTGAAACAATCAACCTAGTTATTCTCCTAAATTTTGAATTTTTGTGCATTACCTTCTAGTTATAGGTTTTCGGCATGACAGAATTTGTCATTTTCCACCTTACATATACTATCTTCTTACCTATTGAAAAGTCTATATTATTCATGATTATATAACCATGCATTTATCATCTTTAAATTAATAATAAATGATTTATCATTTATTTTAATTATTTTAGTTTATCCATCTAATAAATAAAACATTAAAATTTAATATAACGATGATGGCACATAGATATTAGCATGTATCTGTTCGTGCTAAAAAATATTTTATATTAAAGAATTAACTACACATTAAGATCTGTCCGTAACATTAAAACTTAATATAACTTTAATTGTGAAGACAACCATTGACACGGCACTTTAGCTGTCGTTTTATAGTAGCATCTCTTTCTTTATTTCTATGTCCCTCCTCTTCGTTCGGAACTCCTCTTTGTAAGAAATAATTTATTAAATTCAAGTTACCTTTTGGGTTATCTTAAGTAACGTCAAGTTTTAAAATAATATTTATTTCAAGAAATATTTTCAGAAATCAAATATTTTTTAAAATTTTAAATTCACTCACCAAACCAATTCCTTTTGAGTATTACTTAATTTAATTTAAAATTCAAATTATAATAAGTTTTAAATCAATAAACCATTGAATTATTCTATAAATTATAGACAAAATATAAATGGAATCATGTTTTTTAAATGTTTGAATTTTATTTATTTAAAATTATTTTTTTAAATGATTTTAAATCATTTTAATATAGTAATATCAAAAATAATTTTTAAAAATAAAATAAAAAATATTAATTTTACATATTTTCAAAAAAAAATTACTCTGACTATCCTTCAAAAGCCAAATTCAGTCGAGTTAACTAAACATCGATCATGTGAATTACTATTTAATTTAATTTAAAATCCAACCTACATGCTTGCTAGCCTCTTGTCAATGAATTATTAAATTAACCAATAGAGTTGGGTTTATATTAAAAAAATATTTATATATCATTTAGTAAGAACTAGAAGTAATTGACTCTCGGACTCGTTTCCACACAACATCATTTCCTTGAAATTTTCAGATCCAATTTCCTCTGCCATTTCACTCTTTCCAATTTTCACCTTCTCTGTAGAAATAGAATCCAATATAAAGGGCTTTGCTTTTCTTTTCGATTCCGTACTCTCAAAAATGACGGACAACAACAACAACCCAAGCTTCAACAGCTATAATAATGATGGAGAGGAATCAAGCCCGTTGTTGAAGAAGAACCTTGAAGACAACGACAAGAAACCCGCCAAGGTTTCTGCTGATGCAAAGACCGCCACTGCTGAATATGGATGTACCGTCAATGGGCTTCCGTTGATTCATGGGAGCGTGATGGGTGAGCCTATGGGACGGACTCAGTGGAACTCCTGCCTTTTCTGTTGCCTCGGTCGCAACGATGAATTCTGTAGCAGCGATCTTGAAGTCTGTAAGTCTTTAATTTCTGTGCGTTGGTAGATTAATTTATCATTTTTTGAAAGTACTTGTACATTCTTTCAATTGGGGTCGTTCTTGGTATTGATGATTGATTCGTTCTGTAATTTTTCTTTTCCGAGAATTGCTATCGAGAATAGATGGTTCATTTTTCTAGATTACGGATTCTTTGAAATTACTAATGATAAGGAGTTTATGGTTCCCTGAACTCCAGGCTCACCATTAATTCATCACTTCATAATACTCTCATGAAAAACAAATTCTGTTTCAATATATCCACTTCAGAAATGGCTGCACGTTGAAATGACGAGGACAATAAAAAAAACTGAAAATAACTAACCAAATGCTGCGTATAACAAGGGAATAAAAACGCTGCAGGTGGACTTACTGAAACGGTGTTGGTACAGTAGCTAATTAACGGTCAATTAATTAAAATAGTTGAAACTTTTCCATTATTGTATCTTCCCCTTAGAATCTAGCTCTGCCAAATTCAACTTGTTACCATTTCCCCTCCTTGAAAATGCCCTTGTCCTCGAGGGAAAATTATGGAAACTTTAGATGAAGATCATCACCAAACTCCCCGGTTGCATTCGAAGGTAAAAGACCCTTCCATAGGATCAGAACATGCTCTGAAGCATCAGTCTCGATGTATTTCTTGGCATTATCCCATACACCACCAGCGTTGGAAGCAGAGATGGCAGTCTGGACACCAAACACAAGGGATCCAGCAAGTAGGGGTGTTAGCATGACAAGTGCACCAGATGGGGTCATCTACTTGATAGAAGCATCCATGAAGACCTTAACACAGGTGGGATAGTCAGGCATGGCATGATCTTCCATGAGGCCTTGAATGGTGTTGAATTGCACTCGACCCTCCTTAACCATCTTCAAAGCTGCACTTCCCACACTTTTCATAACTTGTTTTATGACAGGATTGCAAACTTCTTCTACTTCTCTTCATAATTATCCTTCTCTGCATTTTGGTTATTGTCCAACCATTCAAGTGCTTCCTTCAATGCAGTTTCGATCCTCTCTTTATCACAATCTTATCAACAAGCTTATCTTTATCATTGATTGCACCTCTCATGTTGTAGATGTAAGTCTTCAACTTGTTCCTAGCATCAATCTTCTCCCAAATTTTATTATCCTTCTTGGCCATTTCTTCAGCCTCCTTCGCCATCCTATCAATCTCTTCTTGGCTTAGACCCTCTTTATCGTTGGTGATGGTTCTAGATTGAGACTTCTTTGCTGCTTTGTCCTCAGCTTTCACATGCAGAATACAACTGGCATCAACCTCAAATGTGACCTCAATCTGGATCATTTTCCCTGGAGCTGGAGGAATGCCAAACAAATCAAATTTCCGAAGCTCACGACAATCCTTTGTTAAGCTTCTTTCACCTTCATCAACCTTTATAAACATTGTGGTTTGCTGTTCTTGGTAGGTGGTGAAGATTTGGGACTTCTTAGTTGGTAAACAGTGTTCCTTGGGATTAGTTTTGTCATCATGCCCCTAACTGTCTCAATACCCAGACTCAGAGGAGTAACAACAAGTAGAAGGCCTTTGGTTTCCTCTCCGCCTTCACCACCAAGAATTCCACCTTGAACAGCAGCACCATAGGCTACAGCCTCATATGGATTCACATCCCTGTTAGGTTCCTTCCCATCAAAATATTCTTTTAACATTTCTTGCACTTTGGTAATTCTTTTACTTTCACCAACAAGCACAATCTCCTTGATATCAGCCTTCTTTAATCTTGCATTATCCATAGCCTTATTTACTATCTCCAGTGTCTTCTTAAATAAGTCCATGTTCAACTCTTTGAATCTTGATCTTGTTATCGGCTCTAAGAAATCAGTGCCATCAATGGGTGATTCAGTCTCAACTCGAACTTGGTGTTGGCTACTCAACGCCCTCTTAGCTCTCTTACATTCCCTTCAAAGCTTCCCAAGAGCCTTCTTATCTTTACTAATGTTTTCGTTGTGCTTCTTCTTGATCAACTTGATGAAACAGTCCATCAATCTCTGATTGAAGTCCTCTCCTCCCAAGTGGATGTCTCCGCTAGTAGCAAGAACCTCAAGAACACCACTATCAATAGTCAAGATGCTAACATCAAATGTACCACCACCATTATCCCCTCCTTTCTTGTCCAAGCCATAGGCAATAGTTGCAGCCATTGGCTCATTGATTATCCGAGGCACATCTAGCCCGGCAGTGATGCATGCATCCCTTGTAGTTTGGACATGATCATTGGCTATAATCTCTCAATGTCTTTTTTGAGAGACAACCACATAGAGTAAATAGTCCCAGGATCAATGTCAATCACAGTTCCTAGTTTTGATCCACCCTCTGCTGCCACTGCTAATCCTAGAAAGTACTATTTTGATATGATGTTGAACTCAACCCTTCTAGGATCAATTTCCAAATCTGTTGGCCCAACAAATCTAGTCCAACCAGCCAAAATGTTAACACTAAGAGCAATTACATCTAGCTTCAGAATCTTTGGTGTCCAATAGTTCAGACCACGGCTTGAAAGTTTGCAACCTTAGGAGCTGCAGGTGAAGTCCCAATTATCGTTCCATGAAATAGAATTGTTGCAGTTGGATATTGACTCAATTTGACATATTCTCTAATCTTAATGGCAACAATTTCACCAATCTCAGTAGCAGGCAGAAGATGAGAATCAACAATTAGCTTCTCGCCACTATCTGCTGTGTTTTCCAATATCAGTCCAATCCCACCAGCAAGCTTTATTGCCGCCCCTTTCTTCACTCTTGCATAAGCAACAATCAACTCCATCCAAGAAGTCTCATCCCTCTTGGAATTTTATTAAAAACTTTTCTCTCATACTCCAAAAACCCACATTTTATACACATATCAATCATAGAATGCCTAACATGCAAACCCTCATCAATAGCTTCATTATCTTCCACGCTATCTGATCCATGAATTTGCAAGGAATGAAACTGAGGCTTCAGATATTGATGGCACCAATCCAGACAGTATCCAGGTGAATTGGTATATTTGGCAGAGAGCCAAATCTGATTTAGTGCTGAATGTGTGTGAGAAACAATCAAGAAGCCAAACAAATGGAATAGAGGGCATATTTTCAGGTGCCCTGAAGGAACCTCCAGCCTTCAAATTGCTCTTATCTTCAGTTTTATCTGGTATAGGGTCTCTAGTCACCAAATTAGTAGCGTCAGTAGCAACAGGCGTAAAGTGAAACCCTCTGGTTTGGCATCTGATGATAGACTCAGTTTTGGGACAGATGGGTCACTTAGGACTGGAGAAGAAAATACAAATGGTGTAACTTTATCATCAATTTTATTGTTGAAATGGAATGTTTGGGAGGTGCCATTCAGTTTCTTTGGCAAAGCAACCTTCTTCTCAAAGCTAGATATTTGAGGATTTGGTAGGGCACCTTCATCAGATATTATAAGCTAATTTCTGGTTTATTGCATCTTGCTTATCACTTATGGCAAGTAACAGTTTCGCTGGAGATGTAAAGTCGATGCTCTTTTCAGCAATCACAACAGCCTTGTAGGGTTAGTGACCTCATTCCAACTTCTTCAAAATAGATCTATTTTGATCCATCACCCCATGAAGAAGATCCTTAATCTCCTCAAACACGTCTCAAGACTTAGTATCAGTCATCATGTTCTGGATTCGAAGATTGACCGCTCTGATACCACTTGTTGCAAGTTGAATATTAATAGCACCAATCTGGATGCTCTCCAGAAGTGCAAATGGAGTATATGCTCTTAGATGAGTAACAAGGGTAGAAACAATTAGTTTAAATAGGAAGAGAGAAGGAGTCTGGTTTCCTAAACTCCAGGCTCTCCATTAATCCATCACTTCATAATATTCTCATGAAAAAACAAATTCTGTTACAATGCATATATATAGCCACAACAATCCTCTAGACTCTATAGCTGATATAATCAGAAATGGCAGCACATGAAATGACTAGGACAATAGAAAGAACTGAAAAGAACAAACCAAATGCTTTGTATAACAAGGGAATAAAAACACCGCGTGTGGACTTACTGAAATGGTGTGTACACACACCAACACAGTATCTAATGAACGATCAATTAATTAAAATAGTTGAAACTTGTAACAGTCTTTGGTCAATGATCGTCTAATCTGCAAATTGTATCATGATAATGATAATAACAATTGCTAATTTTTTATTTCTTAATCAATTGGAGATTTACATGATGATATCTGTTTTTCTATTGGTAAATTTCTGGTATTATGTGTTCTTTATGTGCACGATAGTACGTGGATATCAAATTCATTGTTGTTTATTTTTTGTTGTACATTGTTGCTTCTCTATGTGATGTTCGTACGTGTGCATGATATGTAGATATTTCAATCTAGCTTGGTAGATTTTTCAGAAAGTAGATGCAAGCTTGGTTTAGCTCAATAGCTATGTTGGTTGTGTTTCCTTATGTTATAACTTAGGCACCGTTTGGGAACGTGGCTGCGGCTGCGTTCCCAAAAAATTTGAAATTTTTTTTTTTTTTTTTGGTAAAATTTAATATGGTTTGTACGTTTTGGATCGTTTTGATGTGCTGATGTCAAAAATGATTTTTAAAAAATAAAAAAACATCATTGGCATGCATTTTGGCACGAAAAGTTATTTGAAAAGCACCCGCAACCACACTGCCAAACACGCTCTTAGATGCACCCACTTTTTTCTCATAAAATCCAAAGTAATAGAAAACACTAGATTAGTTTTCCAAGTGGAATTTAAGCAAAAAATTCATTTGGCAATTATTTTTGCATAAGAAATTTGATGGTATTTTTATGGGTGGATGATCTTTAAAGAACATGGTATAACATATTTAAAGGAGGAGGGCTGGCCTTTAGCTTATTTGGAAGCCTTTATTTGATTTGGAGGCTTTTCGCATGCAATGATTCCAGATTCTGGAATCCATTTACCATAACAATTCCTTCAGCGTGCATGTAATCAATTTGTTCAAGAACCTCACCTATCATTGTGGACAATCCCTTCATTTTCTTTTATTCAATTGTGCAAGGTCTTCTTGGAAGCATTGCCCCTTGCGTGCTGTATGGAAGCAATGCTGAGAGACTTGGATCTACTCCTGGAACATTTGCAAACCACTGCATGCAATACTCTGGTTTGTACCTG
>Ga0325400_1007091_pt1 | contig 10699 bp, 6 predicted proteins | sample PopdelMetagenome_2_FD_205662 | JGI IMG/M metagenome (GOLD analysis project Ga0325400, IMG submission 205662) | Populus deltoides microbial communities from Bellville, Georgia, United States - Xylem-PdKOR-R1 | ecosystem: Host-associated > Plants > Phyllosphere > Stem > Wood/Secondary xylem...
ATAATAAAAAAGACCTGAGATAACTCAAGTTATTTTTAAAATTAGTAAAAAAATCCTATAGAAAGAAAATAAAAAAAATAATGGAGGCCAAACACCAATTAAATAAACGCAAAAAGAGGAAAATGAAAAAAAAATGAGCTTAAAAAGAAAAATAAAGAAGCAATGTTGGACGAATCTTCTAAACATAAATTAATCTTCAAAACTCATAAACCGTGAAATTCTAGACTCGGATTCAACAGTGAAGTTTTTTTCTCAATTAATTTAATATTGAAGGATGAAACTAAAAATAATATTGCACTCATTCTTTCATTAATATTAATTAATAAAATACTATTTTTCATTCATTCATGATTTTTCGATTAACTTATTCATATAAAAAATATTTATGAGCTCCTCTTTTATTTGTAAGAAAAGAATCTTATATTGGCTTTTATTTTTAAAAAATAAATTCATAATTATGGTAATCTTGTGTGTGTAGGGTTATTTTAAAGTCCCTTCTTTTAAGATTTACTTATAACACATACTTTCAATAAATTCTTTTATAACAAATAATAGAGTGAGAATAACAAGTGGTGGAATTGGAATAACACTACTCGTGAATATTACTAGCTATATATCTTATGTAATTCTTCGTGTAATTAACTTCTAGAAAATAAGATTCAATCTATTATTATTTTAATATTTTTTTAAAAATTATTATTTAAAAAACTAACTTATATTTTTTTATAAATCATCAAAATTATATTTAAATCCATAAAATTAATCGATTTAAATCAAATTATTTTTCATATATTTTAATTAAAAACTTAAATTAGATAAATAGCTAAGTTAAAAAAAGTTTTAAAATTGATAAATTTAATTAGTTTTAATAACATTATAAAAAAAACTATACACTTTTAATATTTTTTTTTACATTTAACAAATAAATTTCACAACAAAACACATGTCAATATACTAATAGTTTCTTATCATTTGTTTTTTTTCTTAATTAAAATTCATAAATGAACCCGAACTAAGCGAGCATGAGTGATCTTCCATTGTTAAAATTAAGATAAATTCAGGTGTTGATGACATTAAAAGTTAAAACCAACACCCAATTAATTTAGTCTCTGTCCAAACCGAAGGCAATACCAGAACGCCAAACCCGAGAAACTTCTTTTTTTCTTAAAACTTTTTTTTTTCCGTAGAATTATTATTAGCTCATTAATTAACAATTAGTTGACGAATCAATTTTTACTTTTTGGTTAATCAATTCAACAGACAACAATGAACAAACAGGTCAGCTTTTCAAAGAGAAAAATCAGAGAAAACTTTTATTGCATTATCGGCGAACAAACATGTGTCATTGCAAACCCAAATTCTCTTTTTCTCATGTTTGGTACCGTTTGATTTGACGATCTTCACAGCAATTCAGAGAAACCCACCTTTTTCTTTCCAAAGAATAAAGCCTGAAACTTGAGAGGCAATGGCAATGTGGGTTTCCTCAACGGTGAACAGTTTGCGAATAAGTACGATAATGTTGGGTTTTTCAAATCTAGCTGTGGTGATTGTTGGGGGGGTTCTTTTGTTTCTTGTGTTTCCTGGTTGTGAACTTGGCAGAATAACTATTCCTGTTGCAATGGTGTCTTTGGCTGCTGCTTTCAAAATATTTGCCATGTTTAAGTCTGGGATTGCACAAAAGGCTACTGCCTTTTCCATTCTTGATTCTCCTCTTGATTCTTCTCCTATCGACTCCATTAATCGTCATCGAAGACGGGTATATGCCCAGCTCTCTCCTTTTAAGAAAAAAAAATATTTCTTTTACAGGGTTTAACTATTTTTTTGGTAATTAGAATTCTTGTTTGTCGAGCTTATTTCAGCCGAGTCTTTTGCATTAGTTTTGACCGGGTTTCAGTACGTGTTATGTTCAGTTGGTTGCAGAATTTTGATGGTTGGTTTAGTGAATTTGGATGGTTTTAGAAATGGCTTGTCTTTCTCATCTTTTTGACTAAATTTGTATATAGAGGATTGCATGTTTAAGAGCTGGATGGCAAGGATGCATGTTAAGTTACTCTTTATATTTTACTTCTGGTTCCTTAGGTAGATAGCATCTGGATGGGTGGAAAGATGCTTCTTTGGGTTTGTATTTGAAATGTGCATTCAATCTTTACGGTTATTTTTGTTAGAACTTTTAGGTCAGATTAGGTGAAAAATATAAGAATTGGAATGGAACAACATGGATTTTCAGTGCAAAGCTGATACTGGCTGAAAAAAATGTGAAATATGTTTCTCCTCTTTGCAAAGAGGCAAGAGGTTAAAGAAAAATAAACCAGAGAAGACTAGTTTGCTTGAGCTAATCTGGTTACATGAGTTGCTGTCCACGATTGGATCAGTGGCAATTTCCTTTTTAAAATCATTGCATGTCATGTGTTCTAACAGTGGTGAGAACAACGATTTTGTTTTCTGGAACTGTTTTGTTACTTGGAGCGCATGTGATAGGCTTTTTAGTATTTGTGGTGTCTTGATCATCCTTTTTTTTTTTTTTTTAATAACAGGTTTTCCAATGAAACGAGAATTTGTTGTTAAATTTCCTTGTGTGATTTAGGGAGGAAAAGGATAGCAAGCTTTTCCTTTTAATAAACAGAAAAATGAAATGATTTAAGTCTTAAGGATTGACTTTTGGAAAAATGGGAATTAGTAATTTTTGGTTTCTTTGTAAATTGTTCAAAGCATATTTCTTCAGCTAGGTTCAAGTATTGGTAACACTGTTATGATGCACAATTAAAGTAGGGAATGTGCTTGAACATTTTATTTTGACCGTACAAACACACGTTAATACATTTTGCTAGTTTGCTTTGCTTTTTACCTCAATTTAATAATTCTTTTTATCGCTGAACAGCTGAGGTACAAAACATGGCTTTGGTGGAGTCGTTTTGCATTGGTAATGACTTTGCTGCAAATTTCAACTGCAATTTACCTTGTGTTTAATGTGGCTAAATATATCTCTCATGATGGGACATCAAGTGAATGTCAACCAGGTAAATTGACTTAGTTTGTTTTTAATCTTTTATAGTATTTATTATCTTTTGTGAATAATCGATTTGCATCAGTAGCAATGCTTGTTTCTGCTTTATCTCATTATTACTGTCACTGTACTTCCACCTGTTAAGTATCGGCTCAATCATTTCCAAAATCTACAATTTGAAATCTACATTTTCTGGTTCATGTATCTGCTGTAGGAGGTGTTCAAAACTCTTGATTTTATTCATACTCAAGACGGGAAATGCAATCTAGAGTGAAACAGAGATTAATGGATAAGGCCTTCCAAAATGAGATTGGCTGATAAAGAGAGAAGCTATCTAGATAATTTTTAACTTGAACTACAAGGCCTAAAGTCAAAGTATAAAAAAAAAAACCAAGGCAATTGTTTATAGGCCATGTTAGTATGGCTAACAATTGGGGAATAATTCATTAAATGCAGCAAGAAATTTTGAAGACCCCCGTGCACTATTCTCTCCAAACTTGGAGGTAGTTCTTTTATCTGCACTTTTGCATAAGTAATGCATAAACTAGTTATAGTGTGTTGACTGCTACCTTGGCAATGGAGTTATACAGTTGATAATTGCAGCATTTTGAGCCTGTGTTGGAATTGTTGATGGACACAGGTGGCACATTATAGGATTTGATGTTGTGAAGAGGCATTGGTTTAGTCGAGCATATAGATATTTAGTCCCACCATCATTAACCATTTAGCTTTACTAATTTTGGAGTTGTATTGTTATGCTAAAAATTTCTTGTTTAGATCATTTCATGTTTATTTCAATTTATCATTGTTGATAGTTTCTATTTCATTGGGATTCTGTTTCCATTTAGTCAGGGCTTCTTGGCTACAATTGCACCTATGACTTTGTTTTTCATTAGCCTTTTCGATGAGCAAAATTTGGCGTTTGGAGCTCTCTCGCAGATTCAAGGGTTTAGCCTAGTAGATACTAGAGTGCATTTCTCATAAACAAGTTTAATGACTCTTTGTTTCTGTTCTCCTGCAAAAACTTGAGTTCTTTTTGAAAAATGTTTCTCATGCAGGGACAGCTTCAAATGGTAACAAGTGGAAGACAAAACTACTCATTTCATTTGTTATCGCAGTCTGTACTATTCCACTAATCCATATTTTTGTGGGACCTGCGGTCCTAAGATGGAGGTCTTTTTATCAAACCCAAGATGATGTATGGAAGGCGCACTATCAAGAGGTGTTTGACCATGGAATTCGTGAGGCTTTGTGCTGTCTGGGGCGTGTCAAATACATGTATCTTTATCTGCACTGGATTAACCTCTGAGATTTGAATTTTTATCAACTATCTGATATTCAACTTTTTTCTCTAATTCCTCTAGGCGGGTGTCCAAGGAAGATGAAGTTTACTCAGTAGCACGATTATTGGGTGATCTTGTTGCCTATCGTGCATCAGGCACTGGACATTTAGAACTTCTGGCTGGTTTGTTTTCACCTCATGCAGTTGCATGTTGCATATTGAGTTGTTGGTGTTCTATAATCTCTGTCTTAATACGAACTGCTGTTAGGCATGCTTCCTCTTCTAAAAGGGTCAGCAATTTGAGAGCTAGAGATCATTAATTAAGATGGAATCCTAAAGACTAATCAAATCAATCTTTAGTTCATCAGTGGGACATGATGGTTTAGCACCTTGACTTGGTTGGCACTTGCTTCTTCTCTTATTTTGTCTTTCTTTTGTTGGTTTTGTATGTAGTATTGTTCAAATCTATACTTTGAACAAGTCAAAGTGCTTCGCCATGGGACTTGAATGGTATATGACCGTGTAGCACTTTGACTTGGTTTGCAGAAACTTCTTCTCTTATCTTGTCCTTCTTCTCTTGGTTTTGTATGTAGTATTGTTCAAATCTATACTTTCCCGTGATGCCTTCAAGTTTACTCTAGGAGCACCCATTGGGGTACTATATTCTGAAAGAAATTGAGTCATATATATGAAATAAAATCTTAACTTAAAAGATTTAGGAAAATAAAGAATGGATACAAGAAAGATGTCAGTAAATTGGTAATTTGTCCATGTCTAAATGTCAGTGGAAGTTGTACCAAGTGGTTGGTCCTCTTGGAGTGCTGAATTTTTTTCTTGCCACTTGTGTTAAAGCTCAAGGTGTTCTCTATCAGATCTAAAGCTTTGATTCATTTGTTTGTTCCTAAAATTCATTTTATTGCCAAACTTTGACTTTGTTAGTCATAATAAACTAGAAAATTCCACTCTTTAATTGGGCTATTAGAAATGGTACTGGACTGCAGCCTTCTCCCATCACACTGGCTTTTTACTTTGCATTTAGTTGAATTAAGTTTTGGAAGAGAAACTGTATTAAAATTATAAAAAGCATCTAATCAACAGAAAGGAAAAGAAATAGCTATCTCTTTAAAATATTAATGGGACCAGTTGTTCTAAAAGCTCAAATCATTGGACATCTAAATGGGGATACTGCAGAGTTACTGTTGCAGAGATTCTATAACCAGATTGTTTTTTTTATTTGAAGATGCATGTTCTTAACATGCAGGAACACACCACTCACATTCCCATATGCATGTTCTTCAAATTCTGAATATTCTTTCATGTCCTACCTTTTCTGTTTTTCACTAGCTACTTGAATTTACTTATTTTATGGGCATTAGAAATGCTTATATCAATGACTTGTGACTTCGTCGCAGTCTAATCAATCATGACAACAAGATCCTATTTGTTTGTGTAAGGGGCCTGCACATGAGAGGGGGTGTTGAATGGGTATTCCCACATCAGTTTTATAAGGGATTTGATATTGGTTTACATATTGAATGGAAAATTTTTTGCACACCAAATTTTTTTACAAACAAACATGGTGTCCAATGAGGCTTCCAGACATACACCTTGTCATTGTCATGTTATGGAACCCATGACATTTCTGCGTTTATAATAACCTCTGTATTTGATGCGTGAGCTAACTTCTTAAATAATTTTTTCCACGTGTGTTTATGGTTTGATTTGTAAGATTGGCATTACTCATACTGACAGGTGACCTTGATGGATTAAGTTTTTCTGTACTCTTGGTTAGTTGATTTGGGTTTTCCCTGAAGTCCAAGCTGGTTTGTGGGCCTGGCAGTGAACCATTTGTTTTTTTTTGGGAAAGTAGAGCTTGCCTGTTTCTCTAGGACTTGTGTCTGCTTGGCCTGATTAGTGAGTGAATCCCACATGAGTCAAGTTGCCATTTTAATATTTATGTGCCACGAATGAGCCCTAAAGCTATTTAAATTCTCCATTTGCTGCTGCTGCTGCTGCTATCTGTTAACTTGTTCATTCACAATTCATTATAAGAAAAGGACAGCTCAGTTCTTTGGTGTAGATTGTTGCCTACACTTTGAAGTCTCTGTCTATTGTTTTTTTTTGTTCTCTATTATCCTTTTGTTAATCTACCTTAAATGTGGTACGCTATCTCTGCAGGTCTAGCTTTGTTGCAGAGGCATAGCGAATCCCCTAAATCTCACGATGGATTGGTAGAAGCACCTAGAGAAACGATTCAGGAGGCCTTTGCTTTTCATGAATTTGCTGAAGCTGCATACACTGTACTGTGATTCAACTTTCTAATTAATTTTAATTCATGCTTTCTTTTTCTGTCCTTGTTTTCAATTTTGTGAAGACTACTCTGGCATATTTTGTAAAGCTGCTATGTTTTACAGGGTCCATTGCTTGATTTTGGAAGACATACTGTATTTTTTCCTTGTGCATGGCTCTACAGGCAAGGGATTTTGACTCCATGGACTCGTAACAGGTCATTTATTCAAAGGGTATCTCGCTTAATGCATGTATATTAATATGACATGCATCTACATTATATTGAAATTGCTGGATCTTGTTTCTTTTTTCCTTTTCTTTTGTTGGATTTTGTTTTTCGGATCAAAACATTAATATTCATGCAAGGAATTTTGTTTGGGTGAGAGAGGTTACCTGACTTTTCACACCCAAGGATTTTTTCTTGTTGTTTCCCTTAAAGGAACCTAGGCTTGAAAGAACAGAATAGTCCTCCTCTTTGTTTCCCTTAAAGAAACCCAGACTTGAATGAAAGGGATATTACTCCTTTCCATGTTCCTAATCGTACGTGAGAGATTGTGGACTGAACCTCCTGTAGGAAAAGCAACTCATACCCTCGACAATCCTTGGAATTTTAGCCTTGCATGTTATGAATTCTGGTTTTCCAGTTGATTGTTATTTATCTCAATGTCCTTACATTTCCTTATTATACATAAATGAAGTTGAATGTTGATATTGCCCACCAATTTAGATTGGGACCAATAAGAGAAATCACATGAATAGCTTTGCAAATGTAAACTGTTAATGTGGACTTGAATGTAAGAATTTATTCGAAAGAAGTCACATTCAAGAAGAACAGGACGAAACTTTTAGGTGGAGGGCAAGTAATACATACATACATACAAACCTGCAAATAGTCAGTCATTTGCCTTTATGCAAATTACACTGTATGCCATCTTATGTGCAAGGGCAAGAGATCATTCCATTCTCAGATTGGTCATACATGAATGCCTTTTCTTCTCTCAGGCGGCCCTCTCTCTCTGGAGATAACTGGTGGCGGGGTCATGCAGCAGCCTTTTTAAAATATACTAATTTACCCCCAGAAGCTCTTCGACGTGGTCGTGTTTGTCAGGTGAAATTCATATTCTTATCCTAACTTTGATAGAAAATTTGTTTGGACATGGTTTGTTATGTTAGGTGGCTGTTATTTCTCAAAATTAGACAGGAAAGTGAGATTCCAAGCATTAATGTGTTCGGCTTGTCCTTGGAATCCAACTTTCTAAAAAATTTCATATTCCAAACCCTCTTACACCCCCCCTTTTTTGGGGGGCAAGTGCTTGGGAAATGAATTTTAATATTGTGACAGATATATATCCTTATTGTTCAGTGTTAGAATAATAATATACTTAGTTTTTTTTATTTCCCACACCTCAATATGAATGTAGTGAGTATGATTTTAAAAGAAAAATAAGGATAACTTTTGGTAAAAACTAATACTAAATCTCTAGGTTTTTTTAACATCTTTTAAAAATTTATTTATAATTATCTACTGCTTCTGTTGCCATAATAATGGAATCTAGTACGGTTTGAACTGTTGCTTATTCATTTTGAAATGCTTAATATGGTCATAAATATATGTTGTTCTTCACACTCAATTTCTTTTTTATTTCTAATTTATTTTTCTTTATAATTGACATACCATTTCACATATATCGATTAACTAATTTGAGTTTTTATATTCTCATATGATTAGTTGAATTTCATGAAAAAGTTAATTGCATGTTCATGTATACTTTGCCCCCTTTAAAAACACTTTTAGCTTCACCATTGCACTTAATAATTCAATAAACCATAATGATAACAAGGGTATGATTGTAATTTATGCTAATTATCTTTAGGGTTTCCAATGAAAAAACAAATGCAAAAAACAATCTTTTCGTTGAAGTTCTCAAATTCCCAACCAAATGCAGAAACTTCATATCCCAAGGATCTGTCTTGTGTCACATTCCTGGGAGGGATTCCAGAGGAAAAAGTCAGATTTTGTGAACCAAATGCTACCTTAAAGTCATTTTGGGCTCCAAATTCAATGTAAACAGTGCTGTATTTAGTGTTGCACCCAAATCAAGTATTTCATTGGTTCAACGTTTTCCATCTTTGAACTCTTAACCAATTTAAACCACAAATATGGAGTAGTTTAATATGGCTTACGTGGAAGATTGTTCAAAATGGTTTATGTATAATAGCATAAGATCTATTTAAGTACCTGATGTAGGGCAACTTTGGATGAGTGCCCCATAAAGAATATGGTGAGCTAGGTTTTGAGAATTAGTGATTTAGGAAATTAGGAATTTTACTGTAGGAGTGAATAGAAATCGAGGTTACTGTAGCAAGAAAGAAATAGAAGAAAGTAAGAGGAAAATATTGCTTAAAGAAAAGGGAAGAGAGCGAACAGTTAAGGCCACAACCTTAAACTAGACCAAAATTCATACTTCCATTATCAAAATCCTTCCTACCACATAGAATAAGTGCTCCTTTTATAGGTACCAAAAGCTCTAATAGCACAACACTAAATAGTTATAAGATTCCTAAGCAAGACAAGTTCCTAAATGCACTAAGTTTACAAGATAAACTAGAATATAGAGAATTGAAAATCAAAATGAGGTAATTCAAAAACTTCTTTCTTTTTGGTGGCTACATCATTCTACTAGTGGTTAGAGAAAACTCGATCTTGAGTTTTGAAGTGTTGTGATATAAAGCTTCTCACACTTGAAACATGCAAAATGTAAAACCTTGGAGATTTCTTGAATTGATCTCACCTTTACTAAATAATTACAAGACCTTGAAACGAATTGAAATTCGATGGTTCTTGGGTATTATAAAATCAACAAGAGCCAAAAATTATATTGTGCTCTCACTATCAATAATTTACTTATCTTTTAGCTTTTCTACTTCCATTGTATTGAATAGTGTCTCCATCAACTTTATTAACTTCACCTCGTGGTGCTTGTACATGTTAGTCTAGTTGTGGCTTTTTTGGATTTGATGTAGGTGCAACTTTCCTCACTTCACATTCTTCATGACATACTGATTACTTTGATCCCTCTTGGTAGGAACCTAGTTTCCCTAAAGTCTTGTCAATAATTGCAATTGCTTCAGCAGTTGATTTGCGATTGTTGTTTGAAGGGGCTTCTCTTTCTTGACTAAAGTTTCATATTCTTCGTTGTTATAAAAAAAAATGTTCTATTCAGAACATCTGTTGTAGATATTCTCCCTTTAAAGCAAAGCATAGCTGAAAAGGCACTCTATTCATGTTGATAGAATAAAGAAAAACTGTTCAAACATGACTATATTTTCCAACAAACCATAAAGACAAAAAGTTGACGGAGCATATCCATTGTGATAGGATACAATACTTGATTCACTAGACTAATAAAATAGCATTTGATTGAATGATTAGTTTGTCACAAGATATCTTAGCATGATTATCGCCTAGATAGTTGGTCATAAGATTTCTTAAGATTTCCACCCATAGCATTCATTGACTCGAGAATACATATTGTTATATGAAAAACTTAGTTTTGAAAAAAGCAAATTATGAATGCTTTATAGGGGAAAGAAATAAAAAGAGGGGGATCGCTTTAGGTCTAATACCAATTGGTGTAAGACCGCTGGAGACTCACTAAGTATTTATGGTGAGTTAGGTTTGGAGAATTAGGGATTAGGATTAGGGTTTTTACTCTAACAGGAGAGAAATAGAGGAGAATAGTGCTAAGAGAAAGAAGTACATCACCTTCTCCCATCTTTCTCGACTTTATAATGCTCCAATTTCAAGTTTTTGCATTTTGCAAAGTGGTAATGTTCTTGGGATTTTATATGAGGTAGAAACGAAGTATCTTCTTTTGTTAGTTTTTTTACTCTTTGAAGACACAAGGATGAAGGGCATGGCCATTTTTCATTTTACTATATTTCTTTTATTATTTTTATTTGAAAGCCAAGGTTCCATCTAATGTTAAGGCTTTTGTGCGGTCAGTATTTATTATATAAAAAATGTTAATGAATTACTGTAGGTGTAAAATAATCAATAAATTTTAGAAAACCCTCTTCACTGAAGGATTGCTATCCTGCATACAAATAATGCAAGGACTTCA
>Ga0325400_1007092_pt1 | contig 10699 bp, 4 predicted proteins | sample PopdelMetagenome_2_FD_205662 | JGI IMG/M metagenome (GOLD analysis project Ga0325400, IMG submission 205662) | Populus deltoides microbial communities from Bellville, Georgia, United States - Xylem-PdKOR-R1 | ecosystem: Host-associated > Plants > Phyllosphere > Stem > Wood/Secondary xylem...
TATATATATATATATATATTTGAAAGACATTCACAACTCCCATAAACTTCATTCTTACTTCCCTTGCAATAAACATTTTCCCTTCCACTCATTAGTATAGTAATTCACCAATCAAACGTATACTCCAACAAAACATATAAACCCTAACCTTTGAGCTAACATTTTCATATAGCATTAGATTCACAATGTTGATTCCCACACACAAGAATACCCAAAGGTAACTTAACATTATGGGTCATCATATACAACCCTTCATAACCTCTATTTGAGGTACATTAATATAAACAATAACCAATCCTTGGTTTGAATTGGCTTTTGTGTCTAAGGTACATGTTTGACACCTTCCTAGTCTCCGCTCATACAGCTGATTATAAATTGTTCATTACCTCCACTCTTATGGTAGGTACATTAATTTTACAATCAAGCCTTTATTTTCTCATGGTCAAATTAAAGTTCACAACTTTAGGGCCTTATTCTTGTGGTCGACTCGCATGCATAAAATGCGTTCATCTTTCCCTTTAAGGGATTTGACCTTAGCCCCACATATGTAGCTGACTATACTGTATACAACCTATATGTATTTTTTTCGCAATTCAAATTTATTTAACAAAACCCCATTTAAGGGGATTGACTTTTGATTCAACAACCCAAGCATTTTATAAATAACAACTTATCAATTTAAGCCTCACTCATGTGGTTAGCTTAATACACAAAGCATTTATTTAAACTAATATCCACATTAAGATTTCATGAGGCTTTATCATTCCACATAATCATAATATTGAGAATAACAACTTATATTAATTATTGTAAATTAAAAAGATTGAGGTGACAAGCACCTACATGTTTCTTTTGTTGGACCTATTCCACTTGCTTAAGGTCCTACAACCAATACATCTCTAACATAACACTAAGTCTTACATGACATTCTCTCCTAAAAAATATTAAGAATTCACTTTTCAGTATTCTTTTAACAATTCATGTACTTATTACTCATGAATATATGTATTCTTACATCATTACACATATTTTTCAGCTTTTAACGTTTCAACTTATGAAATGCTATCAAATAAGCTAATTTCATGCATACACACATATTATGTTTATTTTTCCACACAATAATCACTCATATTCCTTAAATAACCCAAAATACAAAATTAAGCTACCACAAAACAGTAGCCAAAACGGTTTCATTGTTTTAAGAAACAGTTTGACCGTTTCTCAAAGTGGCTAACCCATTTTTGCTATTGAAAAATTCTCCCCTTTGCTTTTTATTTTGGCTGAAATCTTCACCCTTATCACTAACTTGGGTAGTAACTTTAAGAAGAGTCCCTAAATCATACAAGTTACACACGTAACATACCAAAAGATGAATTTTTAAAAAAACACTCAATTTCTATAATTTCTAACATCCAATAACTCAAGGAACTCATCTTTCCTTTTAGTTTTTCATGCATAACTCAGTTTCATCACAATCCTTGTGTTATACAATCATAATCATACATAAGATCATATATAGACTACACCTAGAACTTTCTCCTAATTAGCCAGACTTAATTAGGGTTTTTACCATTGTACTTTTCTTCAATTTGTGCTTTAATTCTCCTAATTACTTTTTATTACATCATTTTGTTCAAGGAATCTCTACAAAATACAATAAACCTTCCTTAATCTATTTGAACCCCTTATTTTACAAACAAAATTAGGGCTTTTCGTTTTCTCTTCAAAATTAAGTAAAGTATAAGAACAAAAACGTTAAGGCATTATACCAAATAGTCTTTTTCACAAGATTACTTTTTGAATACTTTCTTGATTTACCCCCCTTTTTTTTAATTCTTTCAGCTTTTCCTTAATTTCCTTGAATACCCTATTATTTTCTTGATTCTTGTGTACTTAATTTCCTTTTCTTCTTAAAGTGACAACTCCTGTCTTTTTTAATAGACAACTGTTACTCTTTTTTTTTTCTTTTTTTAAAGGAGGGCTTATTTCATTTTTAACCCTTAAGTTTCCTACTTCCTAATTGGGGTCCTCCCCTCCTAGGTGAATATTAGTGTTTAACCCTAATCCCTTTTTCTTTATACAATTTCGGTTGTCTTTCTGGTTATTATTATTATTAGGAATTTTACATTCTTCCCTCCTTATAGAAATTTCATCATTAAAATGTACTTTTCTTACCTTAGTTATCGAACAATCTTGGATGCTTTCTTTTCATCTCGACTTCTCTCTCCCATGTTTCTTCCACAACTTGGAAGTTCCTTCATAACACCTTTACTAAAAGAATTTCCTTATTTCTTAACTCCCTTTCTGTTCTATTCACAATCCTTATGGGCTTTATTTCCATTATTAAATGTTCTTGGATCTCTATTGGAACTTGTAGTAATACCTGAGTGGGATCTACCATGGCTTTTCGAAGTAAAGACATATAAAACACATCATGCACCTTCGACATCATTAAGGGAAGTTCCAATTGATAGGCTACTAGTCCAATTCTCCTCATGACTTCAAACAAATATATGTACCTCGATGCCAATTTACCCTTCATTCCTAATCGAATGATATTTTTCCATGGGCCAACCTTTAGAAATACCTAATCCCACCTCAAACTCCAAGGGTCTTCTTTGATTGTCAGCATAATGACACGATCAAAGAGTTGATGTCTTATCCCAAGTGCAGGAGTGTCAAAGTAATAAATAACCTAGCAAGTCTAAGGTCGAACCACAGGGAGGTGAACTATATAAAATTATAAATAATAAATGAAAAGGAGTTGAAAAGAACTTTTGATATGTGATATTGATGTAAGGATTAAACAAGGATAAAACAAATCTCAAGGTTAGAGGATCCACTAATGGTATTTCAAATAAGTATAATATAAACTATTTTTATTACTCAACTGGAAACCACACACGAAGGAGGTTCCAATTGGATTATAAATTATTAACATGATTATATTAATTATCTTATTTGAGTAATGTCAATACTTGTAAATGTGGTTAGGTATTCATGGTGATAACTTATGTTAACAACAAATCAAGTTCCTTTCATAACACAGTGTCGGTTATACCATACTGTTGGTTATGAAAGGATCAAGTATTTGTTGTACCAATGGTTGACAACACAAATCTAGATTAACCATTTAACAAGCAAGGTATTAAAAGTAAGTAAGATAACAAATACAAAACATTTTAGTATCAAACATTAAAGTCTATGTTGAGTTTATACTATACTTATTCTTACACCATTGGTGTACCCTTTTCATCTTGACAAAATAAACTTAGCTAAACATAATGAAGTTGAGAAACATAAATAAACAAAATAAAACATAATAATGATATACATTAACTAAGTAAAGGAAATGAAATAAAAAACATAAACAAGAGATTAATATAACATGAAATAAAACTTGAACATTACAATATACAAAGAAAGAGAGCAAGAGTAAGATTTTGATCTGAAAACCAAGATGCCTAAATACATGGCAAATGCCTTCTTTTATAGGCAAAAATTCAGAACTATTGATTTGATGACTAATTATTGAGTGGGTGGCCACTTCTTGACTTGGTGACAACCATTATCTTCTTGTCTGAACAAAACATCATTGCTAACATTAGAATTTGAACAGATAGTCTTCATGAAAGTTCTGTGCATTTGTCTCAGCTTTCCAACAAAACAAGAATGAACTCATTTGGACTTTTAAAACTCGAGATATGGGCTAAAAACTAAACAGTATCTAGGCTGCAGGACAGATCTCGACTTCTCTTTTGTTGCTATAATTTGAACTTGAAAACGATCATTTTGAATCTTGGACTCTTCATGAAAGTTTTAGGCCTATGTCTTAGCTTTCCATCTTTATAAACCAGACCTAAATCCATGTTCTATAGCTCTAGTTATGATCCAATAACTGAATGATATTCTAGTTTGAATTGAACCAGCATCTCTTGTTTAAACTTAGCCTTCTCTTTGTCTTTTCACTTTCAATAGTTAAACACATCAATTAATCCTTTAAATTGTGAGATATGCCTGCATTCAAAATGAGCATTTACCATAAATTAAAGATATCTTATGTTATCAAACTTGTTATTATAAAACATGCTTAAGTTAGGGAATTTAATGATACTTTAAGTGCAATATGATGATATAAAATCTTGATAAAAATGCACTTTTAAGTACTAATCACATAACTCTTTTATTTGTCTCAAGCCATCTTCATTCTTTCCTTAATCATTTTAACTTTATCTATATTAATTTGTACCAATTCAAACCCCAATAATTTCTTATCATCTACTTCTTCCCAGTATATTATGGTGCAATATTTTCTTCAATATAATGCCTCAAAGGAAGCCATTCCTATTGTAGTTTGATGACTGTTATTATAGGTGAACTCCACCAATGTTACGTAATCTTCCCACTTTCCTCCGAACTCCAAAACACAAGCCCTCAACAAATCCTTAAGATTTTGTATAGTTCTTTCCATTTATCCATCTATTTACGGGTGAAAAGTAATGCTTAACTTTAATTTTATCTCCAATACATGTTGAATGCTTGTCTATAACCAAGAGGTGAACCTTAGATCCTGGTCGGATACAATCATTACTAGCACCCTATGTAATCTTATCACGTCATCTACAAAAAAACTTTACAAGTTTAACAAAGAGTCAAACATCCTCAGTGGTAAAAACAAAGTAGACTTGGTTGATCGATCTACAATCACCTAAATGATAGAAATATAGACACAATTAAACTTATATAGATACAACTTTACAAATCAATGGCAAATGCCTATTGATGATAGGAAGAAAAATAGGCATAACTATTTTAACTAAGAGTAATGTTACCTAATAAGTTTATGAATTACACAATGAGTTCTAACTTGGTTTTTCCTTTGAAATATGGTAATAATTCCTAAAAGATGTTATTATTTAGGAGCATTTAGATAAATGTTGAAAGGATGCACGCTACCTAGATTGATTGGGGACAATTTACTTTGAAGCCTATTGATTCAATGTGTATTCCATCGAATGAATATGGGTGATAAAAAAACATCATTGATGATGATAATGTATTTCTTTCCATGATCAAGCCTAACTGATTACAAAGCCTTGAAATGATGGAGAATCTCTAAAGATAGATTTGGTCTAAAAGGATGAACCTAGTCATATTAGTTAAAGAGATGTTGAAGATCATTAGCCAAAGATAATTATAATGGTTTTCTTCAAGAATCTAGGAAATGTTATCATATTGGAGAAGCATGGCATAACTGAGGTATAACTTCCTTGCTACACAAGTATCTATAATGGTTGCTAGAAATGTGAAGGAATTGGTTGATAAGATTAGATAAGCTAAAAGCCACTTACTGGGAAGAATGCTAAACATAAAATGATGAGCCTTTACTATAAGTAATGCGATGTATGTCTATATGATTTGACATTTCTATGAAGGTTGATGATAAGATATGCTTGAAGAATATGGTTTAACTAGAGGTAACGTCATGACTAATTTGTAATATAAGATGAGGTCGACACTAGAAAACCTTTTGATAATTGTTGGCAGAATGTACACAGTTAATCAAGGGGTGATTTTTGAAATAATCCAAAAAGTTGAATAATTTGTTAAACTCATTCATAATGAGCAAGGAACATCACACTAAGGACCTAGTCAGGCTTGATATACAATAAGAGCAGTAATCAATATGGATAGTCTAAGAAAAACACTTACATTCAAGTGAAGGATTGTCATATGGTAAATTTGAATGAGATGGTGAATCAAAGGATTAAGAAGCCTTTAGATAGCAAGTCAAGGCACCCTATAATGATGGAGCATTGAAAAGAGGGGCCTATATTTTAAACCAGGTAAGGACGCATACAAGTCATCTAACCCCTAAACATTGCATAAATGTTTTTGAAATCTTACATGAAAAATTCACAATGAAAGTAGTTGAAAAATAATCATTGAGCAATAATAGCAATGGATCTTCTCAATTCAACCTTACAATTAGGAAGAGGAGGAGAGAAATCTTGCCATTAGAAAATTCTCAGTTCTTTGTATCAAAGAATGTCAAAATGTTTAAACTCTATGATCAGGAAGTATCAAATGCCAACCCCGCAATCAAAGTGTTTCAGATTCAATCAAGATGTCTTTGGATAATTCTAGTTGAAGGGAATCAATAGATTGAGATTTCAGGTCAATTGAGCTAAAAACATGAGTAACTGAGATGACATGACTATATCATAAAAGAGTTTCACCAGAGAATAGCTATGAGAATATGGTTCTCCTAGAAGACAAAGATTTAGTTCTAGTTAAAGGAGATTGTTAGATTGGGATCTCAGGTTAAATGAGTTGAAGACTAAGATTTTAGTTCTGGTTAAAAAGGATCACTAAATTAGGATCTTAGGTTGGCCAAGCTAAAGACAAAGATTTTGGTTTTGATTAAATGAGATTGCCAAATTAGGATCATAGGTTACTAACCTAAAAATAAAAATTTTAGTTCTAGTTAAAGGGGGTCGCTAGATTGGGATCTCAAGTTGACCAAGCTGAAGACAAAAATTTTAGTTCTGGTTAAAGGGGATCGACAGATTGGGATCTTAGGTTAACCGAGCTAAAGATAAAAAATTTGGTTCTAGTTAAAGAGGATTGCTAGATTGGGATCTTAGGTTGATTGAGCTGAAGATAAAGATTTTGGTTCTGGTTAAAAGAGATCGTCAGATTGGGATCTCAGGTTGACTGAGCTGAAGATAAAAATTTTAATTTTGGTTAAAAGACAAAACTAGATTGGGGATTTTAGGTTAATCGAGCTGTGAAACTAAAGTTCTAATTGAAAGAAATCGTTGAGATGCATAAGTACATGTTAGCTGAACTGAAAACAAAATAACCAAACTAAAAGAATTCATTCCTAATTAGGATAACATTCTCCACAGTTTAAATACTCACAAAAGAATAAGGCTATAAAGGCAGCTTGACACTCTAGATTTGAAAGTAACTTGCATGGAGTTGCTTGAGTAAACTAGGAGGATGAGCTGGCATGGGTGACCACCTTAAAAAGTACAATCCTCAGTAATCAAGAAAGGAGACTGTGAAGAAATAAGGGTCTATATTTCAAAAGGCATGTATTACATATGGTTTAACCTTAAAATTTTGAAATAGTATTGGTGCAGGGTTCACTAATCAAGAAGAAAGGCGGTGAAATTTGTATAGGTGTGCGAAAACCAAGAAATGGCAAATACATCATATCCATAGGATATGGATAACTAAGGCTATAAGACAAGGTGCTTGTTTTAAGAGTTTGCCATTGAAGGGTATTTTATTTTGAATTTTTTTAAAGGATCTGATGTAGATTCTAATATTTGGAATTTAAAAAGGGTAAGTCACCCATGAAAATTGTTACTTATTAAAATAGACCAATTTCAAGGAAACATGGATGCTTATTAAAATTCTTTTTCAAATTTAAAAGGGGTAAGTCGCCCATGAAAATAGATCAATTTCAAGGAAATATGGATGCTTGTTGAAATTCCTTTTAGAATTTAAAAATGGTAAGTTGCCTGTGAAAATGGACCAAAACTTTTGAATTTCAAAATAGGTAAGTCCCCTATGAAAATAAACCAATTTCAGGGAAGCATGAATGTTTACTGAAATTCTTTTTGAAATTTAAAAAGGGTAAGTTCCTAGTGAAAATAGACCAATTTCAAGGAAGCATGAATACTTTCTAAAATTCTTTTTAGAATTTAAAAAGGGTAAGTTACCCGTGTAAATAGACCAAAATTTTTGAATTTCAAAATGGGCAGTTTGCTCATAAAAATAGACCAATTTTAGAAAAGCATGGACGCTTGCTAAATTGTTTTTGAAATTTAAAAAGGGTAAATCGCTTGTGAAAATATGTCAATTTTTGGATTTCACAATGGGTGGATCACCCAACAAGTCAGACAAACATTTTTTTGTTACAAGCTCATTATCCAAAACTTTTTTAAGCATTGTAAAGAGGAGGCATTTGTTGTTACCTATTTCTTACCACAGATAATAATAATAATAATAATAATAATAATAATAATAATAATAATAATAATAATAATAATAAGAGCATATATATGAAAAAAAGCCTAGGAGATTGCCCAAGATTGGTATTTGAGGGCCAAGATGACAAGTGAAAAAGTTAGAGGATTAAAATGTATAAGACTAACAAAATTGATAGCCCAATTCTGCCTAATAAAAGGCCCCACTAGTGAAAATAGTGTTATCTAAGGTAAAGAAACATAAACTTGGATTGGTAAGGACTCAATAAAAATTTTAGTAGGCTTTATTAGTTTTATTGAGGACTTAATTGCAACAAAAATTAGTTTTGGGAGTTAATTTGGGTGTTAATTGGAAAAAATTAAAGTTTGGAGGTCTATTTGAGGACTTAATTGCAGATTCCCAATACCAAGAACCAATTTGTAAATGGTGTGATTGTAGGAGTTGAAATTGACCAAATCAGGAGCCAAATTAAAATGAATTGATATTTTAGTGTTCAATTAAGGATGAAATTGAATAAATTAAAAACTAAGGGCTCGTTTGTAAAAGGCATTAAACTCTAGAGTTGATATTTGAATTTGGTGGGGGTGCAATTGCATGCAATTAAAAGTTAAGAGACAGTTATAGATGCAATTAAAAGGAATTGAAAGAGCATGAACCAATTTGAAATTAACCAAATCCCAAATTAAAAAAAAAAAGCCCTAATTTCTAGGGTTTAACCTAGATGACGTGTCATTCACCTATTGTTCATCTCATTTACTGGCAATTTTGGATGATCAAGTGAGCATGTTCAAGTGAATGAATGTGGCGTCTCTAACCACCTCAAGGGCTATAACCACTACCATTCAACTAAGAAACACCCCTTCTATAACACCGTGTCCATGAAATTAAACGTTCACACCCCAATTCTTTCATAGAAGTCTCCAACATCTTATGCCCAATTAGCTTCCTTATATTTTTAGATTCTAGGCTGATCAAGTTGACATCTTTGAACGAATGAATTTGAAGCCACAAACTTTCAAATTGAGCAAGGTTGGATCCAAATGAAAGGTGTGCACTTTCTCTACCAACTTAAGGTGGTTTCCGATGATATTTACATAAGAGTGGCTTCGACAAAACCTCGAAAGTAGTTAACCCAACCAGCCTTAATCGTGACACCTATTTTTTCGCATGTTCACACTTATAGCTCTTCAAAGGTTTTTTTTTTTTATCAATGGATCTAAAACCTCCCTCTCAACATCAAAATGTAAGAAATAGCTCCTTGCCCTTCAAGTCTAGCAAAACCGCCAAATACCCTTAAAATCAAAACCACAATTACAAAACCATCCTAATACAAGAGTTTTTAGATGTTAGCTTTTGTCCAAAACCCTCTCATTTTGATCAAAGGGCTAAGCTTTGATCAATATTTGAGGGAATCCACCAAAAAATCTAGAAAAAACCCTATAAATGCCCTTGAAAATCATAGGAGAAAAAACTTATAGTGAAAAGGCCTAATATAAAAGATTTAACAAGCTTTGAGAAGAAAAAGAGTGAAAGGTAAAGAAGGAAGGAAAAAAGAAGAAAAAATAGGAATCTATAGTCAGCAAGTTTGAAGAAGGTATAACCATATAAAAACTCAAGGGTAGAGTCCATATGGCTTGGCCATTCATACTTTCTTAATGTTTAAACCTCTTTTGATGTTTTTTGAACTTGTTTTAGTGTTATGATGTTTTCTAGTTTTATTTTGATTAACACGTAAAAATGTTGTTTTTATTGTTTAAATCTTGTTTGGAGTTGTTGATGTTACTGGGTGTCAAGATAATATGTTTGTGACTGATTTTGATGAAGAAAGGTAGTTTTGGATTCTGCCAAAAGGTTGCAATAGGTGTTTGATGCTTTTTCTGTTTTTGTTAGTGTATGTTTTTGGTTTCCAAACATAGTTTAGGTTCCAAAAGTTCAAAGAGTTAGTTTTGAATTCAAATTTGATGTTTTTTTGTTGGTTGTCAATGGGGCTGCAATTATGAAGTTGAAACTTAATACATGTTTATGATGATTTGATTTTTTTTTTTGTTAGTTCTTTGGATTCAACTATGCTTGGTATTGGTAATGTGGTTTGTGAAGACAAAAAGTAGTGTGTTTAGAGGCCTAAAAAGCCAAATATAGGTTTTAACATTAGTTCTTCAATTTCTAGAAATTTTCTAGATTTTGGGTTCATGTTCTTTGCATGAACTTTGCATTAGCCTCTTGTTTTTGAGCTATTTTGGGTTAATTCTCGGCACAAACATGTTAACTTGTCATCTTTAGCAAATAATCTAGTGTTAAAATGCATCAATAACATGTATTCATACATTTATATTCTAGGGTTCTTTCAACTGCCCAAACTTTTGATCAAATCATGGCTTCTAAGTGTTAATCGAAGAAAATAGATGCTTGATTATTGATCTACACGTTATTATAAACAAAACCTTGCCTTTAATTGCATGAAAACTAGTCTAATTTATGATTTGTTTTTGCTAGGTCGATTTGAATGTTCATTATGTTTTTCATGTTCTTGTTGTTTGATCTGTTTTTGTCAGAAAATTTTATGTTTTTTTTTTTTAGTTTTGATATGTTTTTGGTTTAATGTTTGTTTTGTTTTAGTTTCGGATCAAACCATGGTTTTCGATTCAATTCAGGGTTGAACTGGTGTTTTCGAGTCAATCTGATTGGTTTTGTTATGGGC
>Ga0325400_1007095_pt1 | contig 10697 bp, 5 predicted proteins | sample PopdelMetagenome_2_FD_205662 | JGI IMG/M metagenome (GOLD analysis project Ga0325400, IMG submission 205662) | Populus deltoides microbial communities from Bellville, Georgia, United States - Xylem-PdKOR-R1 | ecosystem: Host-associated > Plants > Phyllosphere > Stem > Wood/Secondary xylem...
CGCATTGCGAAAAATTTTCATAGATGTTGATATTTTTTTATTTTCGTATAATAAATAATATTGTTGATATGATAGATTAATTAGTAGATAATTTAATTTTTCATATGTTGATATTTTAATTTTTTTTTATTTTCATATAATAAATTATGAAATTTTTTCATAGATGTTTGATTTATGTATTTTTTTAAAAGGAATCAACGGAGGGATGATATGATAGATTAATTCTATATTACTTCTCTATAACTTTGGATTTGTGAGTTAAAGGGAGCTATTGGCAATACTATTTTTTATTCACTTTTTATTACATAGTAAATGTTATCTTACTAGCGGAATTACCTTTAAGTTGACAACGTTATATTTTATATAAAAAATATTGCTGATATTTGATGTTATACATTTATATTTTTATATATATCTTGATGATAGCAATAAAATGAAAAATAGACTAATAATATGTTTAGTTGAAAATAAACTTTAAACAAGTTATATATGAATAACATATCAACAAATATGATGAATTTCATGAAGAAATCAATTAAAAAGTCCAAAAAAAAAAGCAAAGTGAAAACTTAGATTAAGTGTTCATTCTAGTGCTCATGTAAATCTTTATATCCTACTTGATACCAAAATTATAATGAACTCACACACACACTTCAGTACTCTGCATGCATTAAATGATTGCTAAATAACATGATATAATCTAAGATAGATGATTGTAAGAATTCACTTAGGTTAATCTCTTAAGACTAGAATTGTACATTAGCTGGTCAAATGCTTATTCATCCGTGATGAACACTTGGGAATTCTACAGGAACCGGTCAACTGTTTGAGTTGTTAGTGAGACTATAACGGCTATAAAGGATTAGCTTTTCATAGAAACATATATATAGCTTGTGTAATTGCTAAACTAGAGAGGGATTCCAAGCATATATGATATACAAGTTATTTTAAGTGTAAGAACACTACAAAATCATCAATCCTTGATTATATTCTAATTTGTGATATTAAACCTTGATATTCTATCATAAAAGTATTTAATCTCATTATCACTATACTTAAACACTTTTAAATAATATAAGTGTTATCTTGTAAGATATAAATATATTAGAACTTTCAATTATATTATCCATTGTATTGAGAGAGTTAATTATGATAACAAAATCACACTTGTAAATCTTTGAGAGTTAGATAAAAACTCTTAACATTGGTGAGGTAATCTTAATAAGAAAAAAAATCTTGAAGAGGGCATATCTTCAAGTTTGAAAAATCTTGAAGATGACATATCTTTAAGTGGGAAAAATCTAAGAGGAAATATCTTCAAGTGGTGTAAGAATCTTGGTGTGAATTCATCATGTGACTATTATACTCTTAAACTTGGACAAGTGAAAACATACAATACTTAATTACGGGTTGGTACTTGAGATGTGGATGTAAATTTGTCATACCACGTTAAAAACGAGTTTGCAAATTCTCTTTCCTTTATCTGTTTACTTGAAACACTTTAATTATATTGTTTATTTGAAGTTATTTACATTATTTGTCAATATTAGTGATATACCTAATTCACCCATACTCTTAGATGTTATAGTTACCTTAATCATTCAACAACAAATATATACAAATAAATATTCTTAAAAATTTTATTTGTAAATATTGTTTTTTAAATTTTTCTATGTGTGCAAATGTTTTTTTAAGGAATTTTCATGTGTTAGGATACATTATGTTGTTTATTGTAAATAGATTCGAGGTTGGGTCAACAAGACCAAACAAAGGTGATTGAGTAATAGTGGTGGCCTTTGGGACCTATTTTGAATATAATCAAGGAACACGAGCTTAAACTCCAAGTAGACATTACTATCCTCTCTAACCCATGTATTCCCAAAAAAAAAAAGAAGAAGAAGGTTTGGGCTATATTGTTGAGGTCAGGTCCCAAATCATTGTTTTAGATTATAATATTCTTTTACCTTTAAAATCAAATACATATACCACTTTAAGAAAACATTAACATGTATACACAACAAGAATCTTTATCATAAGAAACACACATGATGCAATTTACCTAAGGTAATATATCATCTTCTATTTGGTATAATTAGTCCCTTACCTATAACCTTTGAAAAATCAATTAGGATTCATAGTTACTATAAAACTAGGTGGGAACTTTATTTTCTTATTTTTATCTCAATCAATCCCTACTAACTCATCGAGATATTATCTATGAAAATAAAAATAATTATAAAATAATTTCAACTACATTTTATTACATATTCTACTGTTTGTAGGGGATAAAAGGAATTGAAATGTGATTTAAAAAAGTGAAGAATATAATGTCTAAATCTCAAGAAAGTTAGGGTAAACTTCATACATTTGTTCTACTTAGAAGTTCCATCACTTTAGCTTAAAGTAGTAAACTAGCAAGATAACAGAGAAACAAAAGCTTTCCTAAAAACATAATTAGAAGTCATTGTAACATAATTAGAAAGCATATATAGATATTATCTAGAGGTCAAACCTTGGAGTGATTATGATTTCTTTTTGTCGTACATTAGAATTACATCAAAATTGGAGTAAAGTTGATATTGAGATTTGAATGTGTCATTGAATTATAGTCTTGTTGTCATTGCCACAAAAGGAGAATTAGGTTACCTTCCTTGGTGTACTATAACCTAATTCTCCTTTTATGGCCAAGTTATTACCAAGCCCACCTAATTCTCTTAAAAGTAACACATGCATAGTTGTGGCTTGGATGACTTCTTATATGACTTGACACCTAAATTTTACAGGTTTTAGCATAGTTATTAAATTTAGTTCGGGGGTTGACCTCACTAATAGGTCTAGTCTTGGGTCATATGGGTTGACCCTGATAAACCTGAAAATTTTTTAAAAAATGTTTGAGATTTTAAACCTGAATATATATATATATATATATATATATATATATATATATATATCTCACATAGTATAGCTATCCCACATGAGAAAGTTAAGAAACATTCCATGTGGATGTAGGCCTATAAAAAACACTGTGAGAATAAGTATTCATAAATTAATTTTGTGTTTTTTAGGTTTATTAAAAATAAATAAAAAAATAAGATAAAAAAAAGTCGAGTCTTATATGGATTTGATAGAGCCAATTACAAGCTTGGGTCTTGACTATTTGAAACCCGGTCATGGCCCCGAGTCACCCGGGTACTAGGTCAACCCGTCAGGCCAAGTCGAGTTTAATAACTTTGGGCTTTAGGGTTTGTTTAATATGGTTGAGTTGTAGTGAACTAATAGATAGCTGGCACATGTTACGTCATAGGTCGTGTTATGTTTTTTATAATGTAAAAGAAAGATGTTTAGATGATGATAACGTTTTTAAAGGAGCAAGAAAAATATGAGATTTAGGTCATTGATTCGAATGGGTTCAATAATATTGGTTAATTTAATAACATGATTAAAAAAACCAACGACAAAAAAAAAAAATAATACAATGACTAATCGAAAAAACCTAATGCTTGCCAATATTACAAAAAGATGCCTTCTAAATATTTTTAAAGGTGTCATAAACTTATTTGATAACAAAGAAAAAATTGAATAAAAACAAGATAACCACATAAAGAGGAAAACAAAAAATATTTAAGGATGAAAAGGAAAAAAAATCAATTTTAAAAAACTAGACTAAAGTCGGCATGCCAAATTCATGGCCCGGTTATGAGACCAAGATAACACGACACATAAGAAATTGAATAAAATAATAGAGGCTAACTCTCAAGTAGACTAAATGATGAAAGACAAAGTTAAAAAAATAAATAAAAAAAACATGAGTCAACCTAGGTTAACTCGACTAACATGCGACTCGGGATATATAATCAAAAGAACCCCACTAAAAGGAAAGTAGAAAAAATAACGAATCTCAAGGTCCAATAGCCTAATGTTAAAAGATAAAATTGAAAGAAAAAAAATCAATTTTAAGAAAAGGATCTAAAAAAACCAAAGCTAAATTGGGCTAATCTTTAAAACCCTTGACTCAAGTCATGAAACCATGATTACCCTATAGAAAGAAAACACGAAAAAATCATGAAGCAAATATATAACAATCAAAATAATAAGGATCAAATCTGGTATAAAAATTAAATAAAAGAAAATAATGGACTAAATTGAAAAATAAAATATATTATAGAATGTACTTATATAGGAAATATTGTATATAGGAAGTATTGTAGACATACTCTTGGGTGGTAACCTCCACCATTACTATTGTATATTGCCCTACCTATATATATAGAAAGGGTTGGCTAACCATTAGGTTAAGCCTCCCAATTATTCTCAACTTGGTATCAGAGCCTTTTGCCATCAGAACTCTTTTCTTCCTTCCTCCCTTTGTAGCCGACCCTCTCTTTACTTTCTCTACATGGATTCTACTGCTGCCGTCGACTTCTTCCTCTCCACAGGTGGTGCAGCACAGCCGGCCAGCCCTCCCCAAGCTGCTGCCGTTGGTGCCTTTTCTTCCCTACAACAGCCTCCACCTGCAGAGCTTGTCTCTGATTCTTCCTCCCAAGTCCCTGCCGTTCCTTTACCTCTCATAGGAACTCATGCTACAGCTATTGTTCCTTTAGCGAACACTCACCAAGTTGTTTCGCTAAAACTTACGAACACAAATTATCTCTATTGGAGAATGCAGATGAAGCCATATCTCTTTGGTCAAGGTGTTTTTCACTTTGTTGACGGTTCTGTGCCGTGTCCTCCATCTCATATTTTTGACAGCTCTGCTAGTTCTTCCTCCATCATCAGCCCTTCTTTTCTTCGTTGGAAGCAACAAGATCTACTTATTTTGAGTGCTTTGCTCTCCTCTCTCTTCGTGGATGTGTTGCATCTCGTGGTAAATTGTTCTACTTTGCATTGTGTTTGGCGCACTCTTGAGAAAGCGCTTGCCTCTCCGTCTAATTCTCACATCATGCAACTCCATGGCTCCTTTCAAGACCTTCGACAAGGTGACTCATCGGTTAGTCTATATATGCAGCAAGCCAAATCGTTATTTGACGAATTGGCTGCTGCTGGTCACCCCATGTCTCTTGAAGATTTCAATCTTTATGTGTTTCGTGGCCTTCGTGGTGAGTTCAAAGACTTGGTAACAAGTCTCATAACCAAGGCAGAACTGCTATCCTATGCTGATCTTCATAGCCACCTTCTTACCCATGAATTTTTGCACAAGAACTATTTCCATTCAATAGCTGCCGCTCCTTCTCTGCTGTCTTCTTCTTCTCTGCCGCAGCAGCCACCTCTGCTGCCAACACCACAGTTTTCTGCACACCATGCCATGTCTCATCACAGCCCTAACTTCAGCCGCAATAGGGGTCGTTCTAGAGGTAATTGGCGTCCCCACAGCAACCGTTTCACTCCCCAAAACAGGGGCCAATCTGCTGCAGATTGGCAACCAAACCACTGGTAGCAAACCAGGCGCAATTCCAGTGCTGGGCAGTGGTCTGGACAGCAGCATGTACGCTGCTAATTGTGCTCTGGTTTTGGGCACATAGCTCCCCATTGTTCCCAGTTTCGTAGCAGCTCTCCGCAGCCTTCTGCTCATCTTGCTGTTGGGAATATCTCTGCTGCGACTTGGTTCCCCGATACCGACGCAAATCAACACGTCACACCTGATCTTGGAACTCTAACCGATTCTACACCCTATCTTGGTAATGATTATTTGCATGTTGGTGACGGTAAGGGCCTTAACATATCCCATATTGGACATACTAAATTACATTCCCCAAAACGCATGTTTACATTATCTAATGTTCTCCATGTGCCTCACATTACCAAATTGTTGTTATTTGTTCAAAAATTCTGTCGTGATAATCATGTTTATTTTGAATTTCACGCTTCTATGTTTTATCTGAAGGATCTCGTCACCAAGGAAGTTCTCCTTTCCGGTCAGAGTCATGATGGCCTTTATGTCCTCTCCGAGTCTTCTGCCACGCCAGTTCCTCAAGCTTTTTGGTCTCCTTGCATCTCCGCGACTGCTGACCTGTGGCATCGTTGTTTGGGTCATCCAACCCCTCATATTTTCAATTTGTTAGTTTCTGACAATAAAATTGTATGTACTTCTAGACGTTCTCTTACTCAGTGTCAAGCTTGTCCTTTAGGAAAGTCATCCCGTTTGTCAATACGACCTACGGGTCACAAAACTTCTGCCCCACTTGAATTAATTTTTAGTGATGTTTAGGGTCCTGCCCCTATGTTTTCTTCTGATGGCTTCCGCTATTTTGTTATTTTTGTCGATGCGTATACCAAACATATATGGTATTATCCACTTGTTGCGAAATCTGATGTTTTTTCCACTTTTTAACTTTTTCAAACACTTGTTGAGTGTCAGTTTTCTCTTAAAATTAAATCTGTTCAAACTGATTAGGGCGGTGAATATCGTAAATTAAATAAATTTTTTCAGACCATTGGTATTCATCATCGGTTAATTTGTCTTCATACTCATGAACAAAATGGCACTGTTGAACGTCGTCATCGACATATTGTCGAAACTGGCCTAACCCTGTCCTAACCCTTTTAGGCCAGTGTAGTGCCTTATTGTGATTTTAGAACTATGCTTTTGAATCCTCGGTCTACCTTATTAATCACATGCCTACTCTTGTTCTCCAAAATACATCTCCATTTGAGTGTCTGTTTCGACGCACTTCTGATTATAACTTCCTACGTACTTTTGGGTGTCTTTGTTTTCCCTTTTTGTGTCTATATTATGCTAATAAATTAGATTTTTGGTCTTCTCCTTGTATGTTTTTAGGTTATAGCTCATCCTATCTTGGTTATCGTTGTCTTGACTTAGAGTCTGATCGTATTTATGTCTCCCGTCATGTTCGTTTTCATGAAAATGTCTTTCCTTTTGCAAAGTCTGAACAGGTAACATCCTCACCGGTACCTCCCACCCCACCTACCTATCTTCCATCCTTGCACCCTCCTCCATCCTTTCAGCCTACTACTTACCAAACCAGCCCCAACCACAACCCAATTCTGCCATCTGCCGCACCCCACCAGATTACCACTTTGCCCATTGATTTTGCCACCCCTTCATCACCATCCCACACTACCATACTGTCACCATATGCTTGTATTTCCAATGATCATTGTGCAGGTACAGGTTCTCCATCACCGGATGTGCATGTTCTCAGGTCTGCTGCAACAGAGCAGCCCGGTTCTGCATCAGCTCATCCTAGTTCTACAGCAGCCTCACCAGTGTCTGGAGTGCCGACCAGTCCCTCTACTGCTTCTCCAGCTGGCCTGCAGCTTTGTGTAGACCTCTCCTCATATCCTCTTCAGCCTCTTCCAGGTACAGGTCACACTTCTCCATGCCCAGCTGCACGTCAACATCCCATGGTTCTTCGTCCAAGGCAGCCCAAGATAGCGTTGTCCACAGCCACTACCACAGCCTCTGCTGTCTCCTTAAGCCGGGTAGTTTCTCCTTCCTCTCATGAGCCACTTGTTTTTAATGATGCTAACAGATATGAGGCGTGGCATAGTGCTATGTATGAGGAAATTCAGGCCTTACGCGCAAACAGAACTTGGACCTTAGTGCCGTTTCATCCCTCCATGAATGTTGTTAGTAGTCAGTGGGTATACAAGATTAAATGCAGATCTGATGGTAGCATCGAGAGGTATAAGGCGCGTCTGGTTGTTAGAGGTTTCACTCAGCAAGAAGGTATTGATTACTCTGAAACCTTTAGTCCAGTCATCAAACAGGCGACCGTCAGATTAGTCTTCTCCATTGCAGTTTCGTGTGATTGGAAAATTCATCAGCTTGACATCCATAATGCCTTCCTCAATGGTGTCCTTGATGAAGAGGTCTACATGAAACAACCTCCAGGTTTTGTTGATTCTGCTCTCCCCTCTCATGTGTGCCGATTGCATAAATCTCTATATGGTTTAAAACAGGCTCCGCGGGCTTGGTACACTCGTCTGAATGATTTCCTGTTATCTATTGGTTTCTGTGCCTCTAAGTTGGATACCTCATTATTTATCTTCTCTGTTGGTGCTGATATTTGTTATCTTCTGGTCTATGTTGATGATATTCTGCTTACGGGTAGTAACTCTCTTCTGCTCCAACGCCTCATTCAGCTATTAAGCTCAGAATTTAAGCTCCGCGACTTGGGTTCTGTTCATTACTTTTTGGGTATTGAGGTTCAGTCTACTAGTATGGGTCTTATGCTCCGCCAGCATAAATATATACTTGACATTCTCACTCGGGCTGGTATGCTATCTTGCAAACCTGTTGATACCCTTATCTCTACATCCAAAGCTACCATTCTGCCCGATCCATTGTTTTCTGATGTTACCCGCTTTCGTCAAATTATGGGTGCTCTTCAGTATCTCACTTTTACGCGCCAAGATATTTGCTTTGCTGTTAACAGAGTCAGTCAGTTTATGCATGCTCCTACAGATTCTTATTAGGCTGCTGTGAAACACATCTTGCGTTATCTTCGGGGTACGACATCACATGGCTTACATATTACTCGTAGTTCTTCTTTTGCCTTACATGGTTTTACAGATGCAGATTGGGCCGGCAGTGTTGAGGACAGAAAATCTATGGGTGGTTACCTTGTGTTTTTTGGTCAGACGCCGATTTCGTGGAAATCTGGTAAGCAACATATAGTTGCTCGCTCTTCTAATGAGGCTGAGTACAAAGCCTTAGCTAATGGCACTATTGAGGTTATCTGGCTTTAATATTTATTAACAGATCTCCAAATTCTGTCTACTTCTGCTCTTATTATCTGGTGTGACAACCTTGGTGCCATTTATTTGTCTGCGAATCTTGTTTTTCATGCTCGCACAAAACATGTTGAGGTCGATTATCACTTTGTCCGAGATAGAGTTGCAAAGAAGGAGATTCAAATTCGTTTTATTTCCTCCCAGGATCAACTTGCCGATGTCTTCACTAAGCCACTTCCTACTTCTTCATTTACTGCTTTTCGTTTCAAGCTTCAGGTTGATCCTCCACCCTCAGCTTGAGGGGGCATATTATAAAATGTACTTATATAGGAAATATTGTATATAGAAAATATTATAGACATACTCTTGTGTGGTAACCTCCACCGTTACTATTGTATATTGCCCTACCTATATATATAGAAAGGGTTGGCTAACCATTAGGTTAAGCCTCCCAATTATTCTCAACTAAATAAATCAAGAAAATAATAAAAAATAGCAATCATAAGAATGCAAATCAAATTGGATATAAAAATTAAAACAAATAAAATGATGAGGGACAAATTTGAAAAAAAAAACCAACTTAAAAAAGAATTAAAAGAAAAACAAATAAAAATTAAAAGAATGAGGATCAATTTGATACAAAAACAAACTGAAAGAACAAATTAAATTTTTGGAAGAGCTGATGCAAAATCTGAGGCGAGGAAAGAGAAAAGGAGGGGGAAAAGAAAAAAAAATCCATTGAAGCTCATCTGCTACTCAATCGTGCACACATACGTGACCACTAGAAAGAGGACAATGCCACGCTTCCAACTTCGTCGCGGAAGGCATTGTTTAACCACTGAGAGGCCTAAAAGCATAGGCGCGTGCATAACACGCGCCAATCACTTTTATTTTATTTTTTAATTGTATTTATATTTGTGAAAAAAACTTAATTGCTACCATTCAAATTGATTATAACTAAAAAACTATAATGAAAATACAAAAAAGCCCTTGAGCATCAATTTTATTTTAAGGGCAATATAGTCATTTTACTATGTAATCAAAATGTTCAAAGATCGAAAAGCCCTAGGACTCCAATTAGTTTTTCTTTTAAGGGTATTTAAGTCATTTAATTGTACTTCTAAAATGTTAAAAGATCAATTTGTCCCTAGTCTTGTCCCTAGTCAATATATATAATAATAACTAATAGATTATATAAAAAAGATTGAATTGTGTTAAATAGTTAGTTAAATGATTTTTTTTTGAAATGGGGTTTCAATCTAAAGTATAATGGATTTAAGATCACAATAATTCATTGATCTTTTTTAGGTTTTTTTAGTGCATGAATTGTTTTGTTCATAAGGTAAAATTAACATCTAGTAACTTGTTGATTAGTTGCGTTTACAAATATATAGAACAACTAAACAATATTTAATTAAATCCAATATATATATATTAGAATAATTCTTAAATTCAAAAATCCAGAAAAAAAAGAGTTAAATAAGATGATAATACATACGCACTTACGTCAATTGAATGAAACATCTTAATAAAATACATAATATTGAAAAAAGTTACGTAAAAGATTAACATCTTTGGTATAAATACAATGTTTTTTCTTTTTTCTTTTTAAATAAATAGAGAAAGTTGTCAAAGTTATTTAAAAAATGGACCTCAAAATTGAGAAGTTGTCTTGATTTTTATTAAAACAAAAAAGGTATCCAGATTTTTTTTTAAAAGTAAAACATCTTTTTTAAAAGTGATTGCATGCAAAGCAAGTGTTAATTAACCAAATAGTGCTTTAAGATTAAAAAAAAAAAACAATTAATTACTGCAATAGAAAGTGAAGATGATTTAAAAATCAGAATGGTTGGCATTTGTTAGCAAGTTTTGTTAAGGTTTTGATTGCAGAAGAGGAAGAACGAACTCTTTAAAATGACATTGTGACATTCTTTATAGATGAGAGGTTAGCAAATCCCTTCATTATAATATAATGTTTATCAAATGATATTCAAAGCCTGTTG
>Ga0325400_1007096_pt1 | contig 10696 bp, 10 predicted proteins | sample PopdelMetagenome_2_FD_205662 | JGI IMG/M metagenome (GOLD analysis project Ga0325400, IMG submission 205662) | Populus deltoides microbial communities from Bellville, Georgia, United States - Xylem-PdKOR-R1 | ecosystem: Host-associated > Plants > Phyllosphere > Stem > Wood/Secondary xylem...
ATTGGCTGATGCGCCAGCATTTAAAAAGGCTCCAGGAGGTGCACCTGCTAATGTTGCTGTCGGTATTGCTCGTCTTGGTGGCTCATCAGCATTTATTGGGAAGGTACCGTTATGATAATATCAATCCATTTTTGCGGAAATGAGTAGAAAATAAGGAAGCAAGGATAAATTCATTTTCATATAGCCAATTTGTTAAGGAGTGGATTAAAACTTCTGCCTGACTGGTTTTTTGATTCTATAGGGCTGGGTAATCTAGGATTGTGGTATTAAATTAGGATCCTATTATAGTGTCATCTATGTTTCCTTTCTCCATCTTAATTGCTACAAGACACAGAACAACCTTCTTGTTTCACAGAGATTTTGCTTGCTGATTCCAGGAGTTTTCTGAGTTTGTATGGCACAGCAGCTTAGGAATTTAAATGCTTCTGTGCATCCACTACCACAAACTCTTTCCTAGAAATTCATGATATCTAACAGTGAAAAACTGTCATCAACGTCTTTGAGTTGAATGGAAATTGATTTATTGCTTATAGACTATGGATAGTTGGAGATAGAACCTATCTGTAAAAGCCAGGAGCTGTCAAAGCAATAGTTTGCTTTGTTAATAACATAGTTATATTGATTGTTCTTTCAACCTAGTGCATTCTTGACAAAGGATTGCTTATTCCCTCTTTCTTATAAAAATTAACTGTGCATCAGTTTCATAGCATTCCATTCCATGCTTTTATTTATCATATTTGTGTGTTTTCGACAAAATTAACCATAGATATTTTATCTCTCGTCTATTCTCTCAGATCTCGAATCTTTTGTACGACATGCACAGGTTGGTGAAGATGAGTTCGGATACATGCTTGCTGAAATATTAAAGGAGAATAATGTGAACAGTGAAGGGATGCGTTTTGATCCTGGTGCACGGACTGCTTTAGCATTTGTTACATTAAGGAGTGATGGGGAACGTGAGTTCATGTTTTACCGTAATCCTAGTGCAGATATGTTGCTTCAAGAAGCTGAACTTGATCTAGATTTGATTAGAAAGGTATGTGAGGTTTATACTTGTAATGATTGCTTAAAAATTAAAAGGCAAAATATCCCTTTTATAGAAGATTTTTAAAATGGAAGATGCAGTTCAAATATTGTCTGTTCATCTTCATCTTCATCATCTTCTAAATATTTTTTTGAAATAAAGTCATTTGCTTAGGCACCTTTTGAATTTTTTATAAAAGAATGATAAATCAATAGGGCAGAAATGGTTCTTGGACTCAAAAGTCTGTAGTTTCTTAGAAAGAAACACCTAACAGACCCAAAATGGAAGGATAGATTTAACTTAACTATGTAAACTTTTAATGTATGTATGATTTATGTTTCTAATTTGAATGACAGATTATAGTTTTTCATTCTTTTAGAACTTATGAAGATTTTACTGCTCTTCGGGCACCTTATTAGATAAAACTAATTTAAAATCTAGATTTAAGCCCCACTGGTTTTAAAAAAGATAAGATAAAAAATCGTTTGTTTCTCCTCTTTTCTGTCCCCTGGCAGGCAAAAATATTTCATTATGGCTCTATAAGTCTTATAACAGAGCCATGCAAATCAGCCCACATTGCTGCAGCAAAAGCTGCCAAGGATGCAGGTGTTGTTTTATCCTACGATCCTAACCTGAGGCTTCCACTATGGCCTTCTGCAGAGAGTGCCAGAGAAGGGATTCTGAGCATTTGGGACACTGCTGATATTATTAAGGTAAGTAGCTTGGTTCTTTTTGGCAATTGTTTTCCTTCCCCTAATGTACATACTAGACACAATCTGGATAAAAAAAACCACTCTGACGGTCACATTTAAATTATGTCTTTCAGATAAGTGAAGAAGAGATATCCTTCTTGACTAAAGGAGAAGATCCATATGATGATGCTGTTGTTCGTAAGCTATGCCATCCAAATCATAAATTGCTTCTTGTCACCGAAGGGCCTGAGGGCTGCAGGTATTACACCAAAGTAAGTCCTAAAAATATGTCATTTAGCATTTACTTTTACAACTTACAATACCCCCCCCCCCTTCTCCTCACCCATGCATGTCACTGAGAAATATTGTTTTGCTGTATTATTTCTTTGAGATTGGGTGATGACAGGAATTGATGTAAGATGCACTTCTACAGCCTTAGTTCATGAGAGAGAAAGAGAGAGTCTTGCTGCAGCATGTAACATTGTAGAACAACAGGCATGGAGAAGCAATCTAGATATTTTGATTTAGAGAGAATTATTGTGACTGGAAAATATTTTTATCAACTCTAACATAAAACTGCAATTTGATAAAAACCTTCTCTGCTTATGTAAGTTTGTTCTGTTGAGACCAGCTATAAAATGGTGTCTTTCTATCAATTTGGAGGATTTGACTTGTAAATTTAGGGGAAAATGTACTATGATTTTTAAATTGATTGAGCTTCTAACATAGTGCTAGTGCCTTGTGAAATCTCCCTAGCTTGCAGATAACCTTTCTTCTAAATTTGTTGCTAAGTAGCTTCTTATATGTTTTCAGGAGTTCAATGGGAGAGTGAAGGGATTAAAGGTAGATGCTGTGGACACCACTGGTGCTGGGGATGCATTTGTTGCCGGAATATTGTCACAGCTAGCTAAGGATCTCTCCTTGCTCCAGGTAATGCCATTAACAATTTGATGTAAAAATGGTAGTTTCTTCAGGTCAATACTGCTGCTGTATGTGTGCATGCACAAATTTACATGTATGCATTTGGTATCTTCATCATAATGCAAATTTGCTTGTTCGAATGTATTGCATAATCCTACCTTTGCAATATATCAACTGTTGACTCAAACATTTGAGTTTTGGATCTGCCCTTGGCAATCTCAGTAACCGTGGACACTCCTGCTCTATCATTTCATGCAAACATATAACGAATATAGGGTGCTTTCTTCCATTGTATAGAAGAAACTTGATCTTCGGCTGTACTTAGAAGGGATAATATTTGGTAGGGAGTTTGTTATAACCATGCAAGGACTTCATAGAGCTAGACAATGTCGAGAACTTCTCAAAATTGTTTAACTCCCAATTTATTTTTCTTTCCAGCATCTAAAATTTATGTATCTATTTATGCAATTTTGGTTTCCAATCTCCAGTAGGATTATTTTATGATATTCTTTAATTTACAGACATTCCAGGTTAATGTTGTCATGCAAACTAGTGCAATATTGTCTTTGGTTTTCATGATTTCTTGTTTAATAAACAGTGCACTTCATCTTGTAACATCGTAAAGCACTTTACCATCTGATCCATCTTATTTTAATCTTTAAGAATGAGGACCGATTGCGAGAAGCTCTGATGTTTGCTAATGCCTGTGGTGCATTGACTGTAAAGGAGAGAGGTGCAATTCCAGCTTTACCAACCAGAGAAGCTGTGCACAGTGCCATCCTTCATTCTGTTGGATAGGGTTTCTTGTGATATCTGTGATTAGGTAATAAATTCCATTCCAATTCATTGGATTGTTCGACAATGCTAGCAATGGAGGGTGGTGGTAGTGTAGGATCTATTTAATTCTTTAGTTCAAAACATATCTACCCAGTTCATTGTTGTAAGTTTACCGTAATCTGTTGAGTGAAATCATTTGACTCTTGCAGGTAACACCAAACCCCCTGTTTCACACCATATTGTAAACTTTCAGCTGAGGACTCCACCAATAAAATAAATTTACAATTTTTGTGATTTCTATTGTCTTTTTCTCTGCAATTTATATGACTCCTTCACCCTACTAATGAAGTGCTTCTTGACAAATAAGGCCCGCAAAATTTTGATAAACTCCTATCATCTGTGATCTTTTAAACAGAAGGAATCTAATGAGATTGATCAAGTTCATGATTCAATCTGCAGCTGGTATAAGCCTTGTTCTCTCTCCCTATTGGCTTCCTGTAGAAAACCTAGCCATGATATGACCCGCATCAACATAACTGCCAAACCAATATTGTAAGTTTGCTTGAATATTGAGCATCATCTAATTTGCTCTCAAATATCTTCTTAATTTTCTACAACACTTCTTAGGCTACAAAAGGAAGTAACTTTTCCCATTCTTACTCCCTCACCCAAGATTTGAACCCAGATCTCTAAGTGTAAATCTCAAGTCTTCCAATATTTGAACCTGAGACCTCAAAGTAGAGATATCAAGTGCTTAACAATTTGGAGGCTCTCTTGGGGAGGACTTGCTTTCGAAGTTATGTTGTAATGAAAAGCTTAATATTATTGAAACAACCAAAGAAATTTCCCATTAGTTCCTGTCAAAATTTAGGCATTTTTCTACACTCGCAATGTGTCAACACGAGTCCCAAAGAACAAAAATCTACAGTAGTTATCGCTTTAACTATAACTTATTTGACAAGCTGATGTCTCAACCAATGACACATCCTATGTTTCCTTGTAGGAGTCGAGTCATACGAATGACATCCCATGTTTTGTCCTAATTTTTCTCCTTTTTTTGAACAAATTCTAAGTTTAGATTTGTCCATTTCAACCGATGGATATTTATGGACAAAATAGTTGAGAGTTTTCGGGCAATCCATTCCTTTTCCGAATTCATTGGATGAACTTGGAGTTAAACACAAACAAATCAGCTCTTTAAAAACCCAATTCTTTTACCTCCCAATCATCCTCATTCAGTTACAAGACCAGGATCAAAACACTCTTTTAACACCAACATGGCTGACGAACAAGCTGAGCTGAATCGCATTTTCAAAAGATTCGACTTGAATGGTGATGGCAAGATCTCTGCAGCAGAGCTGGGCGATTGCTTGAAGACTCTCGGCTCAGTCACAGCGGAGGAGGTCAAGCGCATGATGGCTGAGATAGATACTGATGGTGATGGATCCATTTCATATCAGGAGTTCTTAGATTTTGCTAAGGCTAACAGTGGCCTGATGAAGGATGTTGCTAAGATATTTTAATCTTCCAACATATATCCTTTCCTTTTCTTTGTTGTTTTTACTTAAGATGTGCTGTAATCTATGATTGTTTAAGGCAGCGGCAAGTCTAAATGAATTTTGATTGACACAGACTTGCTTTCGTAGCTACACTACAAACATCTTTATCAACTAATGTTTCTATATGTGAAATTAGGTATCTTGAGTATTTGGATGTGATATTGCAACAACAGAGTGGTTTTGTGGTCAAACAAGACGTTGCCAGTTCACGCTTTCAGATCCCATACTGAAAAATGGCTCCTATTCCAGAAAATTTTAAATGCACAAAAAATTGACCAGCATCTTAATTTTAGCCATTGATTGTGATCGTCATGCTATCATTTTATGGTCATAGGATGCTCAATTCCTTGGCTATTTACTACAGTATGATCTTCAAGTTCTGTGGTCATGTACAAAGATTTAGTGAAAAACCATATGCTAGTATGCAAGTTATGGCCTCTCGAGAACTCAGAATTCACATTTCATGATGAACTGCTCTGTCCCACTTGATTCATGCCAACAAACACGCGCATGAACGATAAGAGGCATCATATTCAAGCTTTTCTACTGTCAACAAGTTAAGAAAACAAGCAAATCTGCATGTTGTGTTTAAGAAATATAAAATAACAAGTCTAACCTTGAAATGAATCTATTACTCTCAGTCTTTACAATCATCAAGGGAAGATTACTAGAAAATCAGCATATTGCTTCCAAGATTATAAAATTAGAAGTTTAGCCTTTAAATAAAATCTATCTTGTTGGCCCTTGAAGCCAAGGGCAGCAGAATGGAAGCTATTTACACACTTCTAAGCAAACTCGTTTTTCCTACTTACAATTTTTACACTCGTTTTGATTCTGATTTCCAGGCTTTTTCTCTTCAGAGAGAGAGAAAAAAGGCAAGCAAAACCACCAAAGAGAAAAATCAGAAAGTTGAATATACCATGTTTTAACGACAACAAAGGTGATCATCATCCTCAAATTCTGAAACTCCTAACATAGCCAAGGCTAAGTGACTATTCATCTCACTTTTTGTCTGTTGTAGTTGAGGGTAACAATCTATAATCCCAGAAAAATTGGACTTCTTCCTGTTTGAGTAGATTGGTTGTTCTTCACCTCTCAGCATGCCAATAATTTCGTCTATTCCTGGCCTTCGAGATTCTTCATTACTCACACAGGCGGTGGCAGCCTGAATCATCTGGATTATTTGAGTTGTATTTCTCAAAGTGCATTCAAGTCGTGGATCAAGCAACTCCTCAATGGCTCCTTTTCCCTTCTGCAATAGAGGTTTAGCCTGCAAAAGAATGCAGGGTCCATGATGTTCAATTTCACATCCAAGCCAAGCAGATACTATTCATAATAAAAGAACAAATGTCATCATGTTGCGAACAAATGGCCAATATTTATGATAGGCTTGTTTGCTACTTGCTCAAGTCGAAATGATTTTTCATAGTGCAATCAAATCCTACTATGACTGACCTTGTTTCCAAAGCAAAAGCACGTGGTTTTATTAGAGCTTTAAGGCAAAAATCATAGTAAAATTTAGTAATGATAGGATCCTTCAAAATAGCAAAACCATGAGAACAAATAAAATCATCCTCTACATGATATTACAACAAATTTGACAAACTCGTGCATGATTCTGGGATGACAATTGCTTAATAATTCATGTTTTAGCTAAAGTCATCATATAATTGAGGTCGAAAGTAAACTAGATGGAATTGAAAATGTCAAGCGAAAGCCTATAATTCTAGCCACCAGTATAACAGTCCTTACTGTCAATCGATTTCCCTACAATCTGCAGGAAAAAACTGACGCATAAATTTCATCCTTCTTACAGAACTACAGGATAGAGGTTATATTTGCTCAAAGTTTACTAAGAATTGTGATGTTCGCATGATGTCTGATTAAAGGATTGACTTAATCTAAATAGGCATGATCAGAATGTGGCTTGTAGACTATGGCATTGCCTAATAGAATGCCTTATCTCTTCATGGAAAAGCTTATAGAGGGGCCCTTCAATCAAGCATTACAAAGTCAAAGGGACTAATGGAAATTTTAAAGGAAATTAATTCAGTAACCTACCCATAGGACCAAATTCTCTTCCCCCGGTGGCCTTCTTGCTTCAATTGGCTTCCTTCCGGTAATTAGTTCCAGTAGGACCACACCAAAAGCATACACATCCGTCTTATCAGATATTTTCCCATGCTGGAAATACTCAGGAGCCAAGTAGCTGTGCAATAAAGATTTAATCAGAAAATTAGAAAAGAAATATAAATTTGTTGAACCATTAAAAAGACATGTATGGTTTCTTTTCTCATACCCAAATGTCCCCTTGACAGTTTTACAAAGGAAAGGGACTGAAGGTGCAGAAGTCCAAGTAGCCAAACCGAAATCACACAACTGCAAGCAGAATTGTCATTATTGGTCAATAAAAATAGCACGCGTAGACTAAAATTGACTCCGAATACCACAGAACCACTTAAATGAGAGATTGTAAACCATAAAACAAACCCCCTTACCTTTGGGATTTTCTTGGAAGAAAGGAGTATATTTGAGGGTTTAATATCTCTATGAACAACACATCTCTCAGTTCCATTATGCAAATATGCAATTGCTTGTGCAATTCCAAGTGCAACCTTGTATCTCACAGACCAGGAAAGGCCTGAAGAACCCTTGACTCCTACCTTTACTTTCTTCTTATCTGCAAAAGGGTATTCCATAAATTACTCAAATTCCACCAAATTCAATCAAATTTCAAATTTCCAAATTAAAGAACAAGAAATTATACCGTGCAAATGGCGTTCTAAGCTTCCACCAGATACATATTTGTACACCAAGAACAAACCCTCCTCCGGATCAATACAGAACCCCACAAGAGGCACAATATTTGAGTGGTAAAGAGAACTAGCAATCATTAATTCTCTACAAAATGCTTTTGAAGCCTCTTTATCCTCCTTGTCTAATCTCTTAATTGCCACAGCAGTCCTCAAGAACCCAACTTTACCTCTAAAAACAAAGCTCAAAGCTCCCCTTCCCAAAACTCTACCTACCCATCACAACAAGAACAAATCAAAATCTCAAGCAAGAAACCAACTTCAAGATTCAAAACCAAAAACAAAAGATTTCATTTCTTACCTTTCGAGAAATTATTAGTAGCAGCAAGAATTTCACTATAACTGAATCTGACCAAAGAATTTGCAACTGGAGAGATACTCCTCTCAAGAGACTGAATTCTCCTCCATTTAAGCTCTTTAGCTCTCGTCTCATTCAATCCATTGTCCAAATTCACCATCAAAACAGTTGCAGAAGCTAAAGAATTCATGTTCATTGACTCAAGCTCAACTTGAGAGCATAAACTGAACCTGAAAGAAGAGTGAACTGAGTGTGGATCAGCATTTGTTAACTCTGAACCACTACCACAACCACCGGACTCTGCCAGCAGCCATGCCTTGTTGTGTTCTAAACTTCCATTCTTGTTATTACTCTTTTTAATGGTTTCATCACTCTCATTTGGTAAAAAACAGGCCAAGCCAGATTGCCAAAACATTTTTGACAAAAAACCTTTCATTTTCAGCTCATTATCATAGTCAAAGGAATGATCTTTGGCTATGATAGTTGAAGCGGAGAGAGCATCACAAGTAGAGCTATTTGATGGCTCTTTTGTGTTTCTACAAGTGCCTTGACAGAACCCCATTTTGAAAGCAGATCACAATGAATGCACAAGGGCCCAGAAACCAGAAAAAGAGAATATAAAAAAAGTTAAAGTTGATGCCTCCTTTGCTTCAAGGGTGGGGGAGAATTTGCTTTTCTCAATACAGACTAGAGAGAGAGAGAGAGAGAGAGAGATGGGAAAGAAAGAAATGGACTTCAATGGTTTATGGTCCTTGTGTGCATAAATCAATGCAATGCATGTATGTATGTATGTATGTATGTATGTATAGGTGAAGCCGTGAAGGGTTGATTAGTTTAATGGGGATTCGAGTAGAGGGAGAAGGTGGCAATTAAGAAGAGGTGTATGGTCCCTTGAAGCTTATAGCCTATAAAAATGAAATGGATTTTATTGAGGTTTGGATTCAGTTGATGGTATTTTATTATTCAAGGGAAAAATGAGTTGATTACGTAGAGAAACAAGGGATTCTTTCAGCTAATGTCAGAGTGGACAAATAGAACCCCACAAGTGCAAGTTTTAGGCATGAGCTAAATGAAAGAAGAAAGGGCACCAACCAAGAAGATGAAGATTGTGGGTTAAAGAGAAAAAAAAGATTGTGGGTTAAAGAGTGTTTTTCAGATTGGGTCATGAAATAAGAACACGAAAGAGACGACGGAGGGGGCAAAGGCTTATTATATGTAAAAGGTGAGGCCTGTGACTTGATGGGGTTTTTTGGGAACGAAAATTCAGACAAGAAAAGAAATTGATTAGGACATGTGTATCATACCAAGGATTGCTTTGTAGTTTGGTGACCATCCAAAGGTCTTTACTCTTTTGCCAACCTCCAACAACCTCTCTAGTCTCTACGTGTATAGGCAAAACTAGCTATAGCTCGATCCCGAAAACGTACTCGAGTTCAAGCTTTAAGTTCAAGTTTTTTCATTAGAAGGTGAAAGAATTTAAGTTTCAGTTCCAAGTAAACAAAGGAGGCTATATATATATATATATATATATATAAAACTTATGAATTATCAGAATTCACCTAACTTTGGATAAGAAAGGAAGATTTATTTAACATTTGAAATCGTTATTGTTGACTTATATTGTTTTATTTTTTTCTTAATAGTAAATATTGATTTAGATGGTAAATGGAATTTGTTTTAAATTTTCTATTTTACCTGTTGGGATTCAAAAGGGAAAAAAATTGTGAATATATCATATATATGTGAATGGTTGGCCTATATTATATCTCGTAGTATAAATATTTCATATGGGTACATGAAAATTGTTAAAAACTTTAGATTTATGTCTGAAGCCCGTAGCCATGCACCTCATAGACTTAATCAATCAAAAAGATTAAACATCAGTCTAGCGAATCCAGTCAAAATTAATTTGATTTTTTTATAAAAAAATTAAATAATATTTTTTTAAAATTTTTAAAATTAAAATAATATTATTTTGATTGATATGATGGTTATCTCAGGTTAGCGTATTTAAAAAGCTACTTGTAATAACTTTGATTTTCTAGGAAATGAAAATTTTGGTATTTATGTCATGATATGTTATATGTTAGAGAATAATATAAATCATATCTTGAGACTTTACCTAAAAGTTTAAGCTATTAGGTTGAGATAGTTTTTTATTATGATATCAGAGTTTTAATAACCAAACGGTTACGAGTTCGAATCACACCATTTTCATTTATTTAATAAAAATAAAATACAAGATAATGTGAGTTTGTGCAAGTTTCAAGCACAAAGAGCTTTCATTTGAGAGGATATGTTAGACAATAATATAAATCATATCTTGAAACCTTACCTAACAGCTTAAGTTATTGTGTTGAAATAGTTTTTCTTTATTATAATAGTATGCTTTGTTATCTATTTCAGTACCTTGTCTTTTTATCAAATCTTCCTTAGTTTCTGTCCAAAGATTTTGGGAATAGAACTACTTACATATTTATCTTTGACAAATTCTAAAACAGGGTTCTTACAATTTGATTGATTTGATGATGAAACCTTACCTACGTAACCTCATCGACTCAATTGCTGGAAAATTCCTTCCAAAAATCATGTTTTTTGAAAGAAAAAAAAAA
>Ga0325400_1007097_pt1 | contig 10694 bp, 10 predicted proteins | sample PopdelMetagenome_2_FD_205662 | JGI IMG/M metagenome (GOLD analysis project Ga0325400, IMG submission 205662) | Populus deltoides microbial communities from Bellville, Georgia, United States - Xylem-PdKOR-R1 | ecosystem: Host-associated > Plants > Phyllosphere > Stem > Wood/Secondary xylem...
GGGTTCACGCGCCCCACCGCAGCCCGGGGGTGACGACGGGGGCGTCCCAGAGCCGCAGCAGCTCGTCGTCGGCCTTGAGCAGCGTGACGGTGCAGCCGGCCATGTCCAGGCTGGTCATGTAGGGCCCGACCAGGGAGCGGGCGACGCCGACGCCGGCCTTGTCCAGCAGCGCGGCGACCTCGGCGTAGACGACGTAGAGCTCCAGCAGCGGGGTGGCGCCCAGGCCGTTGACGAAGCAGATGACGCCCTCGCCGCCGGTGAAGGACAGGTCGGAGAGGATCGGCTCCACCAGCATCTCGGCGACCTCGCGGGCCGGGGCCAGCGGCACCCGGCGCCGGCCGGGCTCGCCGTGGATGCCGATGCCGATCTCCATCTGGTCCTCGGGCAGGTCGAACGTCGGCTTGCCCGCGGCGGGCACGGTGCAGGAGGTCAGCGCCATGCCCATGCTGCGGCCGGCGTCGTCGACCCGGCGGGCGAGGTCGGCGACCTCGGCCAGCGGGCGGCCCTCCTCGGCGGCGGCACCGACGATCTTCTCGAGCAGCACGGTGGTGCCCACCCCGCGGCGACCGGCGGTGTACAGGCTGTCGGTGACCGCGACGTCGTCGTCGACGACGACGGTGACCACCTCGGTGCCGCTCTCGGCGGCGACCAGCTCGGCGGCCATCTCGAAGTTCATCACGTCGCCGGTGTAGTTCTTCACGATGTGCAGGACGCCGGCGCCGCCGTCCACGCCCTGGGTGGCCGCGACCATCTGGTCGGGCACGGGCGAGGTGAACACCTCGCCGGCGCAGGCCGCGTCGAGCATGCCGCGGCCGACGAACCCGCCGTGCATCGGCTCGTGCCCCGACCCGCCGCCGGAGACCAGGCCGACCTTGCCCTGCCGCGGCCCGTCCCCGCGGAACACGACCCGGTTCTCGTGGTCGACCCGCAGCTCGGGGTGGGCCAGCGCCATCCCCCGCAGGGCGTCGGCGACGACGTCGGCGGGGTCGTTGATCAGCTTCTTCATGGTGCGACGCTAGGACCCCGGGTCGGCTCCCACAACGGGTCGGACCCAGCTGTGCCAGGTGCGCGACGGGTCGCGGCGGCTGACCACCACCGGACCGTCCACGGCGAACCCGAGCGCGGCGTACAGGCCGACCGCCGGCGCGTTGTCGTCGAAGACCCGGGCCACCAGTCGGTCGGCCCCCTGGTCGGCGGCCCAGCCCGCGACCGCGCCGACCAGCAGCCGGCCGACGCCCTGCCCGCGGGCGGTGGGGGAGACCCACATGCCCGAGAGCACCGCGGCGGTGTCCTCCCGTGCGGCGCTGACCAGGCCGAGCGGGTGGCTGAGGAACCACGCCGCGCCGGTGGCGCGCTCGCGCCACCGGTCGGGCGCCAGGTCGCGCTCGCCGTCCAGGGTGGGGCCGAACGCATCCGGGTCCGCGCGCAGGGCGCGGAGCCGGACGTCGCGCAGCAGCGCCCAGTCGGCGGCCCCCAGCCGGCGGATCAGGAGCCGGTCACCTCGGCGAAGGCCTCCTCGATCACGTCGAGGGCCTCGACGAGCAGGTCCTGCCCGATCACCAGCGGCGGGAGGAAGCGCAGCACGTTCCCGTAGGACCCGGCGGTGAGGACGACGACGCCGCGGGCGTGGCAGGCCTTCGCCACGGCGCCGGCGAGTGCGGCGTCGGGTTCGGTGGTGCCGGCCCGCACCAGCTCGACGGCGATCATCGCGCCGCGGCCGCGGACGTCGCCGATGGCGGGGAACCGCTCGGCCAGGGCGCGCAGCCGGGGCAGCATGGTGTCGCCGATGGCCCGGGCGGCGCCGACCAGGTCCTCGGCCCGCATCGTCTCGATGGCGCCGAGCGCCGCGGCGCAGGCGACGGGGTTGCCGCCGTAGGTGCCGCCCAGCCCGCCGGGGTGCACGGCGTCCATGATCTCCGCGCGGCCGGTGACGGCGGCCAGCGGCAGCCCGCCGGCCATGCCCTTGGCGGTGGTGACCAGGTCGGGCACCACGCCCTCGGCGTCCACGCCGAACCAGTCCCCGGTGCGGCAGAAGCCGGACTGGATCTCGTCGGCGATGAGCACCACCCCGTTCGCGGTGCACCACTCGCGCAGCGCGGTGAGGAAGCCCGGGGCCGGCTCGATGAACCCGCCCTCGCCCTGCAGCGGCTCGATGAGCACCGCGGCGGTGTTGCCCGCACCCACCTGCACCTCGATCTGGGAGATCGCCCGGGCCGCGGCGTCGGGGCCGGAGAGGCCGTCGCGGTAGGGGTAGCTCATCGGCACCCGGTAGACCTCGCCGGCGAAGGGCCCGAAGCGGTGCTTGTAGGGCATGTTCTTGGCGGTCAGGGCCATCGTGAGGTTGGTGCGGCCGTGGTAGGCGTGGTCGAAGACGACGACGGCCTGCCGGCCGGTGGCGTGGCGGGCGATCTTGACGGCGTTCTCCACGGCCTCGGAGCCGGAGTTGAACAGCGCGCTCTTCTTCGCGTGGTCGCCGGGGGTCAGCTCGGCCAACGCCTCGCAGACGGCCACGTAGCCCTCGTAGGGGGTGACCATGAAGCAGGTGTGGGTGAAGTCGGCGACCTGCGCCTGCACGGCCTCGACCACCCGGGGCGCGGCGTTGCCGACGCTGGTGACCGCGATGCCCGACCCGAGGTCGATGAGGGTGTTGCCGTCGACGTCGGTGAGCACGCCGCCGCCGGCGCGGGTGATGAACACCGGGAGCGTGGTGCCGACGCCGGCCGAGACGGTGGCGTCCCGGCGGGCCATGAGCTCCCGCGACCGGGGGCCGGGGATCTCGGTGACCAGGTGGCGGCGCTGCTGCAGGCCGGTCTGGTCCAGCACGTCGGTCATGGGTGTCTCCTCACAGGCGGTCGGTCCCCGTCATGGTGTCACCGATCGGCCGCGAACGGGGAATCCGTCGCGGAGAAGTCCCGGGACGACGGAAAGGGGCGGTCGACCCGGAGGTCGACCGCCCCTTTCGGTGGGGTGGATCAGCTCAGCTCGCGGGCACCGCGTTGGCGCGCAGCGCGCCGAGCAGGTCGTGGTTGAGCCGGGAGATGGTCTCCATCGAGATGCCCTTCGGGCACACCGCGGAGCACTCGCCGATGTTGGTGCAGCCGCCGAAGTCCTCGGCGTCCTGCTGCGCCACCATCCGCACCACGCGGGAGTCGCGCTCGGGCTGGCCCTGCGGCAGCAGGCCCAGGTGGGTCACCTTGGCGGCGGTGAACAGCATCGCCGACCCGTTCGGGCAGGCCGCCACGCAGGCGCCGCAGCCGATGCAGGTCGCCGCGTCGAAGGCGGCGTCGGCGTCGACCTTGGGCACCGGGGTGGCGTGGGCGTCGGGCGCGGTCCCGGTGGGTGCGGAGATGAACCCGCCGGCGGAGATGATCCGGTCGAAGGCCGACCGGTCCACGACGAGGTCCTTGACGACCGGGAAGCCGCCGGAGCGCCACGGCTCGATGTCGATGGTGTCGCCGTCGGAGAAGGACCGCATGTGCAGCTGGCACGTGGTGGTCTGCTCCGGGCCGTGCGCGATCCCGTTGATCATCAGGCCGCAGCTGCCGCAGATGCCCTCACGGCAGTCGTGGTCGAAGGCGATGGGGTCCTCGCCGTCGAGGATGAGCTGCTCGTTGAGCACGTCGAGCATCTCGAGGAAGGACATGTCCTCGGACACGTCGGTGAGGTGGTAGTTGGCCATCTTCCCCTTGGTCTGGGGGGAGGGCTGGCGCCAGACCCGGAGGGTCAGCTGCATCGCTTCTCGTCTCCTGTTACTTGTAGCTGCGCTGGGCGAGGTGGACGTACTCGTACTCGAGCGCCTCGCGGTGCAGGACCGGCGGCTCGCCCTCGGGCGTCCAACCCCAGGCGGCGACGTAGGCGAACTCCTCGTCGTTGCGCAGCGCCTCGCCCTCGGGGGTCTGGCTCTCGGCGCGGAAGTGGCCGCCGCAGCTCTCCTCGCGGTGCAGGGCGTCGATGCACATCAGCTCGGCGAGCTCGATGAAGTCGGCGACCCGGGCCGCGTGCTCGAGGTTCTGGTTGAAGGTGTGCGCGTCGCCGGCCACCTTCACGTTGGTCCAGAACTCCTTGCGGATCTCGGGGATCCGGTCGAGGGCCTTGCGCAGGCCCTCGGCGGTGCGCTCCATGCCGCAGTAGTCCCAGACCAGCCGGCCCAGCTCGCGGTGGAAGGAGGCCACCGTGCGGGTGCCGTTGATCGACAGGAACTTCTCGACCTGGGCCTTCACGCCCTCCTCGGCCTCGACGATCGCCGGGTGGTCGGCGGGCACCTTCTCGAAGGGGCCGGCCGACAGGTAGTCGGTGATCGTGTTCGGCAGCACGAAGTAGCCGTCGGACAGGCCCTGCATGAGGGCGCTGGCACCGAGCCGGTTCGCGCCGTGGTCGGAGAAGTTTGCCTCGCCGATCACGAACAGGCCGGGGATGGTCGACTGCAGGTCGTAGTCGACCCACAGCCCGCCCATCGTGTAGTGGACGGCGGGGTAGATGCGCATCGGCGCGGAGTACGGGTCCTCGCCCGTGATCCGGGCGTACATGTCGAAGAGGTTGCCGTACTTGGCCTCGACCGCCTTGCGGCCCAGCCGCTCGATGGCCTCGGCGAAGTCCAGGTAGACACCCAGCCCACCGGGGCCGACGCCGCGGCCCTCGTCGCAGACGTTCTTGGCCTGCCGCGAGGCGATGTCGCGGGGGACCAGGTTCCCGAAAGCGGGGTACTTGCGCTCCAGGTAGTAGTCGCGCTCGTCCTCGGGGATGTCCTGCGGCGGGCGGCTGTCGCCGCGCTCCTTGGGCACCCACACCCGGCCGTCGTTGCGCAGCGACTCCGACATCAGGGTCAGCTTCGACTGGTAGTCACCCGACACCGGGATGCAGGTCGGGTGGATCTGGGTGTAGCAGGGGTTGGCGAAGTACGCGCCCCGCTTGTGCGCCCGCCAGATCGCCGTGGTGTTGGAGCCCTTGGCGTTCGTGGACAGGTAGTAGACGTTGGAGTAGCCACCGGTGCCCAGCACCACGACGTCGGCGACGTGCGTGGTCACCTCGCCGGTCACCAGGTCGCGGACGACGATGCCGCGGGCCTTGCCGTCGACGACGACCAGGTCGAGCATCTCGGTGCGCGAGTGCGTCTCGATGTTGCCGGCGGCGACCTGGCGCTCGAACGCCTGGTAGGCGCCGATCAGCAGCTGCTGGCCCGTCTGGCCGCGGGCGTAGAAGGTGCGCGAGACCTGGGCGCCACCGAAGGACCGGTTGTCCAGCAGACCGCCGTACTCACGGGCGAAGGGCACGCCCTGCGCGACGCACTGGTCGATGATCTGGGTGCTGATCTCGGCCAGGCGGTGGACGTTGTCCTCGCGCGACCGGAAGTCGCCGCCCTTGACCGTGTCGTAGAACAGCCGGTGCACCGAGTCGCCGTCGTTGCGGTAGTTCTTCGCGGCGTTGATGCCGCCCTGCGCGGCGATCGAGTGCGCACGGCGCGGGCTGTCCTGGAACCAGAAGGACTTCACCTTGTAGCCGGCCTCGGCCAGCGTGGCCGCGGCGGCGCCGCCGGCCAGGCCGGTGCCCACCACGATGATGGTCATCTTGCGGCGGTTGGCCGGGTTGACCAGCTTGCCGCGGAACTTGCGCTCGCTCCACCGCTCCCCGATGGGGACGTCGGTGGGGGCCTTGGTGTCGGCGATCGGGTCGCCTTCGAGGAACAGCTCGAGAGCCATGTCAGGTGCTCCTGTCAGTCGATGATGCCGAAGAGGACCGAGAACGGGATGAGCAGGTAGCCGCCGACCAGCACGACCGCGAAGACGGTCGCGAAGACGTTCAGCGCCCGCTCGCGCCGCTTGTTGCTGTGGCCCAGGGTCTGGGTGGCCGACCAGACGCCGTGCCGGATGTGCATGCCCAGGGCGATGAGCGCGACGGCGTACCAGATCGTGACGACCGGGTTCTGGAAGCCCTCGACGAGGCGTCCGTAGGGCAGCGAGTCGCGGCCGGCAGGGTTCACCGCGCCCAGGGTGAGGTCGAGGATGTGCCAGATGATGAACAGGATCAGGATGACCCCGCCCCACCGCATGGTCCGCGAGGCGTAGCTCTGCTGGACCCGCTTCTTGGTGACGTAGGCGACCGGGCGGGCGCGCTTGGCCTGCTTCCACAGCGAGAACGCGGCCCAGATGTGCGCGGCGACGGCGACCAGCAGGACGATGCGGATGATCGTCAGCACCGTCAGGCGCGGCACGATCGGCTCACCGAGGTCGCGGAGGAACTCGGAGTAGTTGTTGAAGGTCTCGGCGCCGGCGAACGCCTTCAGGTTCCCCACCATGTGCGCGATGAGGTAGAGCACGAAGATGATGCCGGTGACCGCCATGACGGCCTTCTTGAAGACCGAGGAGCCGAACCGGCCGGTCTTGGGGTCCCGCTTCGGACCGGGGTTGGCCCCCGCCGACTGCCCTGCCTGCTGCGTCGTCACTGTCGCCACGAGCACACGGTACGACGGTGCACAGGTGAGACCCACGTGAACACCGCGTGACACGGCTCATGCAAGGGCAGCCTTACCGGGGGAACGAACGACCCCCCGCCCGTGTTCCCCCGACCGAACCCGACTGGGAGGCAACCATGCCCGGACCGACCCGAGGATTCCTCGGCCGCACCCGCCCCGCCCGTGACCCGAGGCTGCCCCCGGGCCAGTACGACGTGGGCGCCGACTGGCCGGTGCTCACCGCCGAGCCGACCCCCCGGATCAGCCCCGAGACGTGGAGCATCACCGTCGCCGGCAACGTGGAGAACCCGACCACGTGGGACTGGGACGGCGTGCACGCGCTGCCGCGCAGCGAGTACCGCGGCGACATCCACTGCGTCACCACCTGGTCGAAGTTCGACACGCACTTCGCCGGGGTCTCCCTGGACGCGCTGTGGGACGTCGCCCGCCCGACCCCCGAGGGCCAGTACGTCATGGCGACCTCGAAGTCCGGCTACACCACCAACCTCCCGCTGGAGGACCTCACCGGTGGCAAGGCGTGGCTGGTGTGGGAGTTCGGCGGGGAGCCGCTGAGCATCGAGCACGGCGGGCCGGTCCGGCTGCTGGTGCCGCACCTGTACTTCTGGAAGTCGGCCAAGTGGGTGACCAAGCTCGACGTCCTCCTGCGCGACCAGCAGGGGTTCTGGGAGCGCAACGGCTACCACGACCGCGGCGACCCGTGGCGCCAGCAGCGCTACCAGGGCGACTGATGCCGGCACGCCTGGTCGCCCCGGGCCCGTGGACCACGGCCACGGTGTCGGGGGTGCGCCGGCCGCTGCCGCGGTCGGTGCAGCTGCGCCTGGACGTCGAGGGCCGCGTCGACCACCTGCCCGGCCAGCACTACGTGGTCCGGCTGACCGCCGAGGACGGCTACACCGCGCAGCGGTCCTACTCGGTGGCCTCCCCGCCGTCGGACCCGCTGCTCGAGCTGTTCGTCGAGCGGCTGGACGACGGCGAGGTCTCCACCTACCTGGCCGACGTCGTCGAGCCGGGGGACACCGTCGAGGTGCGCGGCCCGATCGGCGGCTGGTTCGCCTGGGACGGCGAGGAGCCCGCGCTGCTGGTCGGCGGCGGCACCGGCGTGGTGCCGCTGGTGGCGATGGTGCGGCACGCCCGCGCCACCGGCCGCGAGGACCTGTTGCGGGTGGCGGTCTCGGCCCGCACGCTGGCCGAGCTGCCCTACGCCGACGAGCTGCGGGCCGCCGGCGCCGTCGTCGTCACCACCCGCGAGGCGCACGGCATCCGGCCGGCCGGGCGGCTGACCGCGGCCGACCTGCTGCCGCTGTGGGAGCCGGGGCAGACCGCGTTCGTCTGCGGCTCGGCCGGGTTCGCCCGGACGGCGTCGGACCTGCTCGTCGGGCTGGGCTTCGCGCCGTCGTCGGTGCGGGTGGAGCAGTTCGGGCCCAGCGGCAGCTGAGGCTCAGCCCCGGGCGGCCCGCCGCACCGCGCCGGTGTAGCGGGTCAGCGCGACCGACTGCAGGAGCCGGCTGACCGGTCCGCCCAGGCGCGCGGCGCGGGTGGCCAGCCGGGAGAAGGCGACCATCTCGAACACCACGTCGTCGCCGTCCCGGGAGACGACGAAGGACTCCTCGCCGCTCTCGGGGTGCCCGGGCAGCGTGCCGTAGGCGTAGCCCTGCCGGTCGCCGTCGGTGACCGACCAGACGACCCGGCAGGGGATCCGCAGGCCCAGCGGCGGCAGCCCCGCGGTCATCAGCACGACGGCGCCCTCGCTGCTGGCCGGCCCGCTGGCCCGTACCCGCAGGCCGGCGTGCCGCTGCGGAGCCCAGTCGAACACCGCGGCCACCGCCCGGGCGAAGGCGTCGTCCCCCCGGCCCACCACCGCCCGGCGGCGGACGACGTGCACCCCGGCCGGCAGGTCGCCGGTGCGGGTGGCACCGACCTCGGGGTAGGTGAAGGGGGCGTCGGTGAGCGCGGCGAGGGCGGGGTGCACCCGGCCCAGTCTCCGCTCAGGCGGGCTTGCCCGCGCCCAGCCAGTCGTCGAGGAACCCGGACAGGTCGGTGCCGGCCACCTCGGAGGCGAGGTCGGTGAACTCCGCGGTGGTCACCGCCCGGCCGGCCCGATCGGTGGTCCAGCGCGCGAGCAGCTCGTCGAACGCGTCGTCCCCGATCTCCCCCCGCAGCGCGGCCAGGGTGGCGGCCCCCCGGACGTAGACCGCGCCGCTGAACAGCTCGTCGGTGGCGGGGCCGGGGTCGCCGATCGCCTGCTCCCAGAACGGGTCGTCGGCCGGCTGGGCGAGGACGGCGGACAGCTGGTCGGCCACGGTCTCCCCGCCCTGCGCCTCGGTCCACGCCCACTCGGCGTAGGTCGCGAAGCCCTCGTTGAGCCAGATGTCGGACCACCGGTCCAGCCGCAGGTCGTCGCCGGTCCACTGGTGGGCCAGCTCGTGCACCACCACCAGCTCGGCACCCGACGCCGTGCCGAAGAAGTCGCGGGCGTAGATCGGCCGGGTCTGGGTCTCCAGCGCGAAGCCGAGGGAGGAGTCGGTGACGATCGCGCCGCACTCGGTGAACGGGTAGGGCGAGCCGTACATCCCCGCCAGGAACTCCACGACCTCCGGCTGCCGGTCGAGGGCGGCGCGGGCGTTCTCCGCCCGCCGGTCGGACAGCCCGGTGGCGACGGCGTCCCGGTAGGTGATGCCGTCGACCTCGCGCTCGGTCAGGTCGTAGTCCCCGACCGCCAGGGTGAGCAGGTAGGGGGCCATCGGCTCGTCGGTGCGCCACACCCAGGTGCGCTCGCCGTCGACCGGCTCGCCGCGGTCGACCAGGGTGCCGTTGGACACCGCGACCAGGTCCTCGGGCACGGTCACCGTCAGCTGGACGGCGGCGGCGTCGCTCGGGTGGTCGTTCACCGGGAACCAGGTCGCGGCGACGTCGGGCTGGCCGACCACCAGGACGCCGTCGTCGGTGGGCACCACGCCCGACGTCCCCGGCCCGTCGCGCACCGGCTCCGGGACGCCGGAGTACTCCACGCGCACGGTGAACCGGCCGTCGACCACCACCTGGCCGGGGTCGACCACCAGCTCGTCGCCGTCCCGGGTGGTGGCCACCTCGGTGCCGTCGACCTGCACGGAGGAGACGTCCAGCCCGACCAGGTCCAGGGAGAACCCGCGCAGCGGGGCGCCGGTGGTGTCGGCGGTGACCAGCGCGGTCCCGGTGAGCTCGTCGGTGCCCGGGTCGTAGGCCACGTCGAGGTCGTAGCGGTCGACGTCGTAGCCGCCGTTGCCGTCGCCGGGGTAGTAGTCGTCGCCGATGCCGGTGGCGCCCACGACCGGGAGCTCGCGGACGGCGACCTGCCCGGCGCAGCCGGCGACCAGCAGCAGGGTGCCGGCGACCAGGGCGGGGCGGCGGACCATGGCTGCACCGTAGGGGGGCGGCGGTAACCTCGCGGCACTGTGCTCGCCGCCGTCACCGCCACCCGCTACGTCCTCCCGCTGCGCGAGGGCGGCTCGCTGCCCGGTCTCGTCGAGGCCGACGACCTGGGCACCTACGTGGTCAAGTGGCGGGCGGCCGGCCAGGGCGTGCCGGTGCTGGCCGCCGAGGTCGTCTGCGGCGAGCTGGCCCGGGCGCTGGCGTTGCCGGTGCCGGCGCTGGTCACCGTGGACGTCGCGCCCGACCTCGCGGTGGGGGAGCCCGACCAGGAGGTGCAGGAGCTGCTGCGGCACTCCGCGGGTACCAACCTCGGCATGGACTACCTGCCCGGGGCGCTGGACTTCTCGGCGCACGCCGCCGAGGTCGACCCCGAGCTGGCCGGCCGGGTGCTGTGGTTCGACGCGCTGGTGGGCAACGTCGACCGGTCCTGGCGCAACCCGAACATGCTGTTCTGGCACGGTCGGCTGCAGCTGATCGACCACGGCGCGGCGCTGACCTTCCACCACCACTGGCCCGGTGCGGCCGCCGCCGTCGCCCGGCCCTACGACGCCGCCCAGCACGCGCTGGTGGAGTCCTCCCCGGACGTGGCCGCCGCCGACGCCGCGCTGGGCCCGCTGGTCACCCGGCCGCTGCTGGAGCGGGTGCTGGACCTGGTCCCCGACGCGTGGCTGCGCGGGCCGGAGGAGGAACCGGCGGACACCACGCGGGAGCGCTACGTCGCCCAGCTGCTGGCCCGGCTGGAGGCCCGCCCGGCCTGGCTGCCCCCGCTGGTGCAGGCCGCGGCGGAGGGGTCGCGGGGCCGGGCACCGGCGCCGCG
>Ga0325400_1007099_pt1 | contig 10693 bp, 8 predicted proteins | sample PopdelMetagenome_2_FD_205662 | JGI IMG/M metagenome (GOLD analysis project Ga0325400, IMG submission 205662) | Populus deltoides microbial communities from Bellville, Georgia, United States - Xylem-PdKOR-R1 | ecosystem: Host-associated > Plants > Phyllosphere > Stem > Wood/Secondary xylem...
AAACCTATGATTTAAATGATAAACTAGAATTGGACTCGGTCCAGAAAAAAAATTTATGCTTTTCATTGAATATAACAAATGGAGTATACATATGAATTGGCACTAATTACATTCATTTGCACAAAAGAACACATAGTACTGCCTAGAGGCGAAGAATTACAAAGTGAAATTTCCTGCGAAGTTCAGAAAGGACCATGGTTGGAAAGATGAGATAATTCGTCCTCGGCGGTAATAGTTTCAAGGAAAGCTACTGCTCTGATGTTTGCCACTTTGCCTCACAAAACTCTCAAGCTGTAGGATGCCGTCAGTAGTAGTTGTAAAAACCAATATGATGGCAAGAAGTAGGGAGCGCCAAAACAAAATTGCGAGATTGACAAAACCATATGCAAGGAGTATCACGCTCCTTGTGTTTCTGCTGGCAGGGTATCAGTTGGGCCACTCTTTCAATATTTTCTGATGAAATTGATTCTAGATGGCACCATTTGCTATGACTGTTGAAGTACTAGATTCAATTCCAGAGCACTTTTTGTCAATAAACCGCCCCTCCTGTGCAAAATTGACAGAGATAACATCAGTGGCTAGGAAAACCATTTAGCATTCAGATACATGGGAATCTATCAAAAAAAAGCCACAATGGATAAATCGATGGAGCAGGATCAAGAAATTTCTGCAAAGAAAAGGACTTCTTGTTTTCTGTGATAAAGCCAACAGGATTTGCAGCTCTTTAGCATGGAATCCTTTTCCATGCGCAGTGTTGGTTTAAGTTGACCGCGCAATCATAGGTAGAACATAGAGAAAATGAGGCAGGAGCAGTACTCAAGAGTCAAGATAGAATGCTTGCCTTGCTAGTGCTGGAAGAATTTGCTGGATCTTTTGCAGCTGAGCAAAGCACTTGTTGCAGCATTCTCGCCTGCACATTATCCAATAAAAGTGAGTGTTCTGAATCACACAACTTAGATTAACAGAGCATTGCAGTAACAGAAAAGTGTTGAGTCCATGTAAATATTGATTAGTAACACCTTTGCTCTGCATGAAGATCAACACCAACAACTGGAGGTGCGGAAACAGCTGATTGTATTACCGGGCCAAAAACTGCTACAAGCTTCAGTAGCATCTCCAATGAGATATTTGCATGCCTGTAAATTAACATTTTAAGTCAAATATCTTCAAGAGTTTTCTTTGAGTTCCAGATTTAGTGCCAGTTTTGAGACAGTTTCATTTCCCTATGTAGGAGTATATGGTCACTTGATGAGAATTATTCATAATTTGATGATGGTCTGGCACTAAATCATATACTCTAACCTACCTTAAAACCTTTACCAATTTCACACGCTAAAAACTATGCCATTGTTCTCTTCCAAATGGGCTCCAGGACTCTAACCTACCTTTACCAATTTCACACGCTAAAAACTATGCCATTGTTCTCTTCCAAGTGGACTCCAGGGACCGCTTATTTATAACTTAAAAAGGAAGAAAATAGTTCTTCAATAGTTGAAGTAACATATTGAGTTTGTTCATATTGAAGCTCTAGTCATGTAGCAAACCAGATAACATAGCTGTTTTTGTACAAGTTAAATGAAGTCATACTTTGCCACTTCTAAAGACAAAACTGGATGATATTTGGAAAGGACTGCAGTAAAATGGTATAAAGTCCCAAAGACCATATCTAGCATTAAAAGTATTCTTATTATATGCCCATGAAAGCTACCTTTCCATCTTGCTGTCTAGCAAGCCCACAAGCACAGGAAGCAAGCAAGAAAATAAATCTAAATTGAGAATCTCCATTTTGTCCATGAGAACACTGATCACATCTGCTTGCACCTGCAACAAGATTAAATAATATCAATGTGCAAGATATACAGCCTTGCAGACTGTCATTATCAACACAAAAATCCACTAGCATGAACCATTCCCATAAATACCCACAGAATAATCTGGCAGTTTCCTCAAGGCATTGATAGCACCTTTAATGTCACTTCGTTCCCAAAAATGTCGAATCACCTGCAAAATAACATCAGAGCTACTATTTTAGCGACATTGCCTCTCCCCCTCCCACCCAAAGGAAAAAAACAACAAGAAAAACATAGGTGCCAGAAAGGAATGTTTAGCCATAATGAAGATGCTGAAATAAAACATGCATAAAACTTGGTCAATCACTAGAATAGGCACATACATCTTTTGTCAGAAGTAGGATTATCATATTTTACAGTGCAATAAATCTTTAGAATAGTCAATATGTCATGCTTCTAGAAGTCATCTTCGATTGAAAAAATCCACCACTTGAGCACACCAATAGGCACAAGTAACTCAACATACCTGTAGCTTTGTCAAGCGGGATTTAAGGGTATTTAGGAATACATCGTGACTTTGCATCAGATCTTCAATAACATCCTTATAATTAGCAGAAGTGGAGTCCCTACCAGAAATTTGAGGCTCTTCATTCTGTCATCATCAAAAGAGAGAAACTGAGTTTGATTCGTGGAATGTTAATAATACAGCCACATACAAATTCATTTGATTGAGTTTGTAAGCATCAGGATCTTATGAGCATTGGTTCAGCCTCTCAGCTGATAATTTTAGAAAGATTCCCACGGAAAAAATGACACTATTCAAAAAGAAATTTTCTTTAAATTGTGTTTGCCATGTAAAAAAAAATTCAAGGAGACAACTGAAATTTGACTATTAGGTTTTCTAATTAGAACAAGAGTTTGGTAACAGAAAGCACGTTTTTCTACATTTAGTACTAAGGTAGCCCAGTCACAAATAGATGAACTACATGCATTAATCCATGCAGCAAGCGCTGCGGCCAACAGTGCTGCTAACACTTGGCAAGTTTTTCTGTATATGGTACAGAGGTGGAAAATACAACCAAGTCTCAAATGATTTTCTTCAATATCATTTCAGAGATCCAATGCTTCAAGTCATCTCAGGTTAGTACTTGAAAGGTTGGCTGGGAAATATAAGATGTTACCTGATTCAAATGTCCATGACAACATCTACAGTGACAGATAGAAGATGTATATTTTTTTTTTATCTCATGTCTAATTCAAGATAGTAACTTGATTGTAATCACACCTAATTCCTTACAACATTTATCTATCCATTTCAAGTTGAAACTTCAGAGATTCTTATATATTTAGCAGGATCTTATGTTATACAGACCATAAGAACATCAAACCAATTGTAAATCCACTTATACTTGAACCATGAAAAATCTTCCTATAAAGGAGGCAAAGATCTTACCAGATTGAGGGGTGCTCTATCCATTTCACATTCAATGCGAGGGGTAAAATTAGTAGTTATGGAAGGTATTCTATCCACTGCAGGTATAACAGGTGTGGTTGTATTAGTAGGAGCAGGGGGTGTTCTATTCCTTTCAGGAATAACACGAGGGGTGATAACAGCTGCTACTGGGGGAGTTCGCATGGCAGTGTTTGTAGGAATAGGGGGTGTTCTGTCCCTTTCATGTACAACACGAGGGGTGAAAATAGTTGTTGCTACTGGGGGAGTCCGATCAGTTGCAGGTATAACACGAGAGGTCATACGGGCTGCTACAGGGGGTGTTCTATCTGTTTGCGATATAACACGTGACATCATATTAGTTGATATAGAGGGTTTTCTATCTGTTTCAGGTATAACACGAGGGCTTGATTTAGTTGCTACGGTGGCTGTTCTATCCTTCTCAGGTATGGCAATAGAAATCATTTTTGATGCTGCGGAGGCTGTATTATCTGTTTCAGGTACAAAACAAGGGTTCATTTTAGGTGCTATTGTGGCAGTTCTGTCTGTTTCAGGCACAATGAGAGGAGTCATATTTGATGTAACAGGTGTTCTATCTGTTCCAGAAATGACAGGAGGGGTCGTATTTGTTTCTGTGGTGGAGGTCCTGTTTGATTCTGGCACAGCTTGATGACTTGTGTTTAATTCTTGATCTTCGCTGCTTAATTTCTCCCTTCTTTCAAACCTCTCAACAAGACTACGTGTCCTGCCCGATACCACTGCAACTGCCAGAATGAAAATATTTGAAGAAAAAAATATCAATTTCCATCCATTTTGCATATGCTTGAAAATCAAACACATGGCAAGCACCGGACAAACCTCCATTGACAATCTTAACAGGGGCAATCTCTTTACTGCTTTTAACAGATTCGTCACCTGAAACATACACAAATTGTTGTTGCCTGCTAATAAAAAGATTATCACAAACTATCAACCAAAAAGATAAAACCATGTGTGAATATGCTTCACATATCTACATTTCAAAAAGATAAACTATATTCATTTATTTGACTTCAGGAAGTCAACAAAATGTATATGTAAAACTTATCAAAGCATCAGATAAAAGCTAATGTGGGGTTTTGAAGGGCAAGCAACACAGAGAATGGGAGAAGATGAACTTAGGCATGGGAAGAAAGCTGTGCTCCACGGAGTAGCTCATTGCCCCCAGTGGTTTTCTAATAGACCAGAATGAGAAAGCTTCAATATATATCAACCCAAAGGCTGTGGTGGTGGTGATAAGATTCTGAATAATATCTTTGATCATAAAGGGTACAATAAAGAGCACTGGCAAACATTGCCAAATATGATTGAAAAAATGGAAACTTTATCAGCTAGTCACAGATAGTAATATACTTAGTCATCTAAATAGATGGCAGTCAAACAATATCTTCATAAAGTCAGCATGGCTAAGAATGAGAAGAAGGTATCGAGGTAGATGGCCAGATGAGATCCCACATGATCAGAAATGAAATGCAGCTTTGACAAATTAAAGATTTGGAAAAAATCACAGGACAGGGGACATCTCATAGAGAAGTGAGATTAAGATACTTGAGCTGGCAAAACAGGTGGCTCAGGCTTAATGGAAAAGGCAGTGAGAGAGTAGAGTAGATAAGACATCAGTCCAGCTCGCCAACCCAAAATTGTTGGGAAAAGAGAATGACAAGTAAAATGCAGTTCACACACACATGGAAAAAGGCTTACTCAGGAAATACCCAGGGGAAAAAAACATGGAAGATAGAGATATCAGAATTATTAAAAAAAAAACCTCTTATAAAAGCAAGAACTTACAGTTTCCCTGATTAGGTGTTTCTGGTGATAAAACTTTTTCAAACTTCTCTGTGACACCCTTGATACTGGGGCTTTTCTTCTCACGGGATTTTTGAGCTCCATCTTCTGTTACAATCTGGGATTGCAAGCTGGGATCTCTTGCACTTCCTTTCTCACTTGTAACACTGCTAAAATTTCCAGATTCAAGAGCCACTGACATCTTGTCAAAATCATTCTTGCTATTTGATGGCCTCCGCACATGAGCTGGTCTGAGCAACATACCAGGTTTGGTTTTTGTAAACTTGATAGTTTCCTTTCCAGAATTAGAAGAATCTTTTTCAACAGGAATGTCCCGAGGTACAATGGTAGGGACAATGAAAGATTTGTTAAAAGTTTGTTCACTCAAATTTGCATTCATTCCCATTAAAGGGCTCTGCTTCTCGGTTAGAGTACTCATTTCCTTGGAATCCAGTGAGAGGGCTTCTTTTGATGAATTCAGGGAACCAGCTCTTTGTAAAGTAACAGGATTTCCACCAGTAGCTTTACATGAAAGAAGGAAAAGCACATTAGAGAGAACGTAGATTGTAGACAGTAGGGATGCAACATGCATGCCTAGACGACAGCATGTGCTGATTATTAATGGAAATTACAATCACACTCCATGCCTGCAGAATATTCTAGGGATGCCCCATGCATGCCTAGACGACAGCATGTGCTGATTATTAATGGAAATAACAATCACACTCCATGCCTGCAGAATATTCTAGCTTGGATAGGCCGGTTATTGTACATCCATGTAAATGGCCAGGAACTAGGAAAGACATGAATTTTGGAAGTCCTGACTTGGTTCAAATCCAAAATCACAAAAAAAATATATATATGAAAAGAAAAGCTAAACTTCAGAATCAAATCAATTCATGTTCAAGGAGTCTGGTATAAAAGGATCAGTTTTCATTCAAGACGAATCCTCCTCAACACAGTCAATCCCTAAACAACTATCTTAAATGACTACAGTGGGAGTGCATTTACTGTTGGAAAATTTTAACTTATCCATTTTTTTTTTAAGAAAGCAGAAAACTATTCGATAATGTGTTCACTGGATAGAATTTTGTCAGAAAGCCAAGCTTCCTATTTCTTAAAAAAAATCTGAAAACTTTAAAGCTTAAAATACATTTTTTATGTTTTCTACTTTGTTTTCAGGTAAAAGAAAATCCACTTCAGAATATAGTTGTCCTAATAGGAATGCTTTTACATTTTCTTCTCGAAAGAAACCTTTTGTTATTTTAAAGGAGCCAAAAGAGGTCCTTATTTTCTAGTTAGAAAAATAAAACTAATAGATAAAAACATTCCCTCCATCTTTCATGGAAAAATAAATTGGCAGAATAGAGGCAAAGGTAGAAAAAAACATTCCCTGCATCTTTCATGGGAAAATAAATTGGCAGAATAGAGGGAAAAGTAGAAAAAAAATAAATTGGCAGAATAAAGGGAAACGTGAAAACTACTTTTCATTAGAAAACTGTAAGAGAACCAATACTATGCCATGAGTAAATCACTCTGTGATGGCTTAATTATGGTATTCTCTTAGTCTCTTGTTTCTTCTTAAACTTCTCTCTCAATTTCCAGCCTCTGTATCGTAAATTCTCCAGTAAAATTTATATTAAAATATTTTTGGCATCAGCTTAACAACCAAATGAAAAACTAACAAGCACCACAAGCAAATATTGGATGTGGATAAAAATAAAACTCTACTTAGAAGTTATGGGAGCAGTACAGTTCTTTAATGCAGATGACATGGAGAATTCATGCACTCATATAAACAAATAAGACACCAAAAAATGAATATCCAGAGTTGTCTTATTGGTAGAAAAACAAAATTATCAACTTACAGTCTACATATATGTTCTTTATTTCCTTTGTCTCGTAGTCAGGAGATGGAGAACGGAAACCCAAAGTTGATCTCACATCACTTCCTACTTTATCTGAAGAATTACATCCAAGGATGTTAAATTTCTGGTCTGTGCATTCACTTTCTTCGGGTACAAAACCATCACCATATGGCTCAATGCACTAAAACAGAAAGGAAAATATTAACACTATGGTTAATGGTGCCTTGAAAGTTTGGAAAATCAAATAAAAACTAAATTCATATAAACAGAAAAAAGGTTCATGAGTAGAAAAGGCTACCGATATATCTCCAACCCAAACTCCAACAGAGTTTCTATAGAATGAACAGCCCAAGAGTTTCCCATCATGAATGCAGAGGTCACCAAGTGTTGACCATCCCATATCAACAGCATCATGGCAAATCACAGGCTCCCAAGAATAAACCTACAGTTTTAAGCATAATTTTTTAGCTCCACACCAATTGACAAATAACATAATGCAGTTTCATTATGCCAAAAACCCAAACCTTCAGACTATCATCTAATCCACAAAAAAGTGTCCTTCCATCAGGATGAAAGGTAATAGAGCGCACTCCTGTAGCCTGAAAAGTGGAAGTATAACTTTTTTAGGGAAGATAATGGAAGAATTTACTAATTAATCATCCTGAAAACCACATACCAACATAAAAATTAATCAAATGAGGACAGGATAACCTAGAGCAGCCTGTAAAGAAACTTAGAGACTGGAAAGAAAGTTGGAAGAGAGGGCAGAACTGAAGACCATATGATGAACCACATACTCTGGGACAGCAAAAGCATCTATTGTTATAAGAGATCTCAACTGATTAGGTTACAAAAGTTATTGAATATCAGCACTATATGGTTCCATATCAGCATAAGAATAATAGCCTCGCACCATTAACTGACAAACCATGACCATATCAGATGTATGAAACATGTCTTGAAACTTGATTGCTTCCAAGACATTCTTGACAAGAGACTTTAAAGAGGGCTTGTTGTCGTGAGCCCATCTCCAATTTTCTTATTTAACCACATTTTGATGACTAAAATTGTTTCAATTTATAAACACAAGTTTAGATACCTCAGGTCGGGCAGATCCAATCAGTTCGAAGGTCTCCAAATCCCAGAATTTCACGGTTCTGTCTGCTGAACCTGAAAAATTATTTGCAGGTTATGACAACATAGTAGTTGAGTACCTCAAGTTAAAACATGCTGACTGGTGGGGGCAAAGAAAGTAACAAAGAAATATGTAAATTTTACCACAATAAGGTTCTAAATCAAGCGCATTAATCAAGTATGGATTAGAACATTGAAGAAAATAGAATTACCAATGAAATGGTAATAATTTCACAGAAAAGAAGATGGAAGGCACCTGTCATCTCAATAATGGTGTCTTTCACACACAAAAAAGTGAGCAGAGTTCATGGTACTAACACACAGAATTCATGAACTCACCAGTAGCAAGGAGAAACTCAAGGGGATGGAAATCAATGGATCTAATATGTCCTTCATGGAACTTAAAATCATGTAAAAGCTTTCCAGCAGTAAGATCCCACACCTGTTCAACAATAACAAGGAAACACCAATAAACAGTGGAAATAAAACCTAAATGAAAGTCATGTTTGGATAGTGTGATTGATAATTTACCTTTACAACATTATCACATCCACCGGAAACCACCCAGCGACCATCGGGAGAAAATCTGATAGTGCTAATTCCTTGAGTATGACCCTTGTACGTGTGTATGCAGCCCTTTTTTCTGATATCCCAGATCCTCATATTCATGTCTGTGGAACCAGAAGCAAAGAACTCACCAAATGGATGGAATTCAACAGCAGTGCAGTTGGATCTGTGTCCAGTAAGAGTGCGAACCACTACACTTCAAGAAAAATAACAAATGGATTAGTTTTTTACTATAAACTACAAAAGTGATTCCTAACACACCAAATGCTTAATATGGAAAAGACTTAAAAAGGGTAATCACATTGCTAAATTCTCATACCATAGTTAAACACACCAACTACATAACCTTATGATATGATAAACACTTCATTTAAGCAAGGAATACAATCAATCAATCAACTTACTCTTAGCTTCTTCTAAATCCCACAGCTTTATTGCACCCATAGAAGCTCCGGCAAGCACTAAAACTTCTGATGTATCAAAAGCAACAGATTCAACTGGACTTGTATGACCACACAAGCTCTGCATATCGACAACAATAAATAAACAACCACAGTTATGTATGTTAATAACACCACCTAACAGATGCACCCATTCCATTTACACTAGCATTTTCTAAATGATAGATTCAAACTCAAGTAATTCTCAATTCCAAACTGACAGTCCACTTTCCACTTTTTTCAGTAAATCCGATCGGAGGTTAAAATCTAAACTTCCTCTAAGATGCAATATTATATGATACAACACAACAGATTGAAAATGTGGCAAAATTAATGCACTGATCTAGCTCAAATGATAACAAGTAGATAAATCACACTCAAGAAAAACACATTAGAGTACCGGAATCAGGAAAACTTTAAATAGGTGGGCAAGAGATAAAAACAGAAAGAAGAAGAACTAACCATTAAAGAAGTGGGTTTGCCAATTGCCCAAAGATTCACTTTATGATCATCACCACCGGTGATAAACATTCTACACGCCTTTTTACCGATACTTAAGCAGTTCACATTGGTTGAATGAGCCACAAATTCTTCTATTTTCATCTCAGTCAAGAAAATAAATGTACTGAAAATATTCTGATCTAAGATTCCAAAATACTTCTCTCTTAGCTTAGATTAAAACAACTTCTCGCCAAATTATTTGTAACAAAAAAATAAATAAAAGTACAGACCTGAAACTATAATTAAAACAAGAAATGAAGAAAAAGAAATTGAATTACGTTCAAGCAGAGAAAGAAAGCATTTCAAGAAAATCACGAGAAAAATTAAAAAATAAAAATAAAAACCTGAAATTTCTACAGTTAACCAAAAAAAGATCATTTTAAAAAAAAATCAAAGTTTTAGAAAACTAAAAACAGCTAAAATCCAACTCGAAAACAAGCTCAAATTAAAATCAGCACTAAAAAAACCCTAGAAAACACGCTTGAAGCTAAAATTAAAGATGATTCAAAGCTTAAAAACATGGACATTACAGATGAGACGCAGAAATCAAGATAGAAAAGAAAGGATACGCAGCTTATATCCACGCTTCGCCATTTCTCGCAGATTCGAAACGGTAGCGTATTGAGGAAGGCGCGCTACCGTCTGCTGCTACTGATGATTCTTGAAAGATTAGGAATTGGATTCCAGATAGAGAGGAATTTGTGTCTCTCTCTCTCAGATTCCTACAGTAGAGGAGGAGGAGCAGAGAGGAGGAAGAAAAGAGGTGTCTGGCTCCTTTTTTTGAGAAACGTGTGTTCTCTGTCGTCTAAGAAAAAAAAGAGGGGAGAGAGAGAAAGAGAGGAGAAGAGAACAGTTGAATTTCTTCAGATTTCAGACCATGATAGCCACTACTCCTACTCCTTTCTTTCTCATAAACTACAATCTAGTCCTTCAATTATTCCAGAGGTCCAAATATTTGTTTAAGAGCGTGTTTAGCATTACAGTTAAATATATTTGTTTAAAATATGATTTTTTTAAATTAAATTTTTTTAATATTTTTAAAATATTTAATATGATGAATTGATGATATTAAAAATAAATTTTAAAAATAAATATTATTTTATTATATTTTTAAGTAAA
>Ga0325400_1007104_pt1 | contig 10691 bp, 4 predicted proteins | sample PopdelMetagenome_2_FD_205662 | JGI IMG/M metagenome (GOLD analysis project Ga0325400, IMG submission 205662) | Populus deltoides microbial communities from Bellville, Georgia, United States - Xylem-PdKOR-R1 | ecosystem: Host-associated > Plants > Phyllosphere > Stem > Wood/Secondary xylem...
AAATTTTTAAAGTGTCATGCATTTTTATTTCAAAACAAACACAACTTTAATCAAAAATTAATTTTATAAGAAAAAAGTAATTCTTGCAGTTTAAAATACTTAGAAGGCTTGTGGGATTCTTTTGAAAATTAGCACAATTTGTAAAAATTTAAGAAAACTAGCTAGAAAAATATTTTGAAAAATAACATTAGGGAAAAATCGTTGAAAAAAACTAACACCCACTGTTCTTCCTTGTGTATAAACCCTTTTAATTTTATGATTTTTTTCTGAATTTTCATGTTGAGTTTGATATATTAGGGTTTATTTAAAGTTTAGAGTTTACTTTTAAAGTTTAAAATTTTGTTGGGATTGATGAAATATCACTGGGCAACAATTTTTTTAAAAAAAATACATGTGAGAACAGCCATTGTTTTAAAAAAACCATTCTTCTCAGCAACAGATTTTCAACAAAATGCTGGTGAGATCAGCGATTTTTTAAAAAAACCGTTGTTTTTACTTAGCGATTTCTAACTATTATGCTATATTTTATTTTTTATTTATTTATCCTGTGTTATTTTGAAACAGCGAGGCTCGTGGAGAGTGGAGATGGGCGGTAGAGATTTCGTTTTTCTTACAAGTGTCATGTCGTCCATCAAAAGGACCTACAGAGAAGGAACAAGACTGTGTTCTTCTAATTGCGAAAGAAACAAGTACTTTAAAAAGACGAATAACAAACGTCAAATCCAATACTTGGATCCACGTAACCTCAACGCAGACTCAAGGGTTTATACACAATATTTTAAGTGTGTCTCATTCTCTATCTTTTCTTCATTTATTTAAAAAGACACGTGTACTATTATATTATAATCTTCTAATGGAAAATAATGGTAAAAAAATGATTGAATTTTTAAACAAAATAAAGCATTGCCAAGAATTTGTCAAAGCCAAATAGCGAAGATGGTGCGTAGCGGACGAACAAACATGTGTACATATTTTTATTTTTACTTCTTACAATTGTATATTTCTAGTTTTAAAAAAATAAAAGATAGATATGTGTCTGTAAATATTTAACTCTTATCATCTTTTTAATTTTATATATTTTTATTTATTTTATCTTAGAAGTTAATTTTCGCTGTTAATAACAAATGCTTTTTATTTTATAAATATGTTGTGTAAATAGAATTTATTTATTAAAATATAAAATAAAAATATTTCACTATGAATTAGAATAATCTCTTTGAATCATTATAAAAAACAATCTCCTTAAAGCAATATGAAGTTAAAAATGAAATTAAGAAGAGTAATTACTAATTTAAAAAAAAATAAAATTTATGACTAAAAACTAAAAGGAGAAGGACCAATTGTGAGCAAAATTTAAACTTGAGGGGCTAAATTATAGCTTTGCACACCTTTAGTGGCAAAGGGCTCAACGTTTTTCCATAATGTCAATTTTGATCCTTTAGCTTCAATTATTATTTTTATTCAATCTCTTAAATTGATCGTTTAAATATTTTATGACATGTAAGGCAAGAGAGATAAAAACAAATTGGAAAGGATTTGATTGCATGAAAATATAACTTGGAAGGAATGAATTGAAATAAAAAGAGTTCAGTGGCTAAAGTGCACAACAATAAAAATACCAGGGACCTTGAATAAAAAGAAAGTTATTATGAAGTTGGAGTGAACAAACAAATGTGAGAGAATGAGAAATGAATACAAAAAATAAAAAATTCATTTGTTTTAATATATAGTTAATGTATTTATAACAAGATAGGCATATGATATGTACAGTAAACAAGAAAACAGTAGCAAACACTTCTATCGTTTTCTTATATGGACTAAAAAATGGCTTGATAAAACATGAAACTCTATTCGTTAAAACCATGGAGGAATTAATTTAAATATATGTCGATATTTAATTATATATACCTTAATTAATGGTCAAGTTTTAAAAATGATTTTAATAACTAAGTGATCAGGGTTTCAAATCCCATTACCTCAATTCTCTCTAATAAAATTAAATAAAAGATAATAATGAATATGTGCAAGTTTTAAATTTAAATCAATTTTTATTTAAAATAATATATTAAAAGAATAATATAAAACTATTCATTCAACATCACCTCCACCAATTTAATTTTTCAATTAAGTACCCTATCTAATATTTAGATATTGTTATCAAATTAACTCATGCCATGTGATTAATTATGGTCCCCAATTCAAAAGCCTCTTAGTGATCATGGTTTCTCTTTCTCACCTACACTAATTAATTATCCAAAAAAACCTTTTCTAATTTGCTTTTTGTATTTTTTTTCCTCTCCACTGATTGTGCTCCGCAATTTTGGTCGAAAAGGCACCCTCTCCTCCTCTTGTTTTCTTGTTTTATTTTTCCTTTTGTGTTCACCAATGAAAATTTTGAGCATGGAGTTCGGTAGAGTTTTTTAAATTAAAGAAACAAATAGGACATTAAAAAAATTGAGGAAAATAACAAAATTCAAAATTTATATAGAAATAACAAATTTTAGGAAGTTGCAAATGATATTTGTGACTCATTTAAAAAAATTTAACAAATGCAATTTTAAAAGCTATTTTAAAATTTAAATCTAAAAAATAATTCAAACTCTATTCTTATATATACAAGAATAAGTGCTCCATTCTTATATAAACTGTACAAGTAAAAAAAAAAGTTGTGCTTTTAATTAGTGTATAATTAAGCTAGGATATTATTAAGCAAGTATCTATCTTTTTAATGAATATATATATATTAATAGTAAATAATTTTTTTATACAATTAATACCTATAAACTATACAGTACAAGAATAAGAGCTTCGTCAAAACAAAGGAAAACCAATAAGAATGTAACTCTGCTAAAAATAATTGTGCTAGAATTTTTAATCTATAAAAACTCTATCATTACTATTAAAAAAAGCTACTATTGCAAACGTCCACAGAATAAAATTTCTAATTAAAAAAAACACTTTTTTAAAAGTTTGCAGAAAAAAACTTTTTAAATAATAAACTAAAAGATAAAAAAATATATAAGCATATAATTGTGACCACAAAATGAATTGTTTTGTTTTTTTTTTATGAAGCATGCCCTTTTTATTTTTCTAAATTTACATGTTTTAATTATAAAAAATATTTTATTTATTATTAATAAATATTTTTTATTAAAAAAATAGATGCAAGTGATTTTAATAAAACTAAATTAATACTACTACTATTATTATTATAAACAAGTCACAAAATATAATATACGATCGTATTATTTCTTAAGCTTTGCACTGTGTTATTATCATTATGCTACTTTAATTGGGGAAAAAAAAAAGAAGGTAAAAAAGCACTAAGGGGTATGGTTTAAAACCAAACCTGCGTCCTTACCACAACATATGTCCTCGGAATTTACACCAGCTGAGCACAGGCACATGTAAGACAACGAGGCCATCAATCACTTACTTCCCCTTAAACCCCAACCTAAGTGCCAGTGCGTAGGTTGTCTTTATTGATCCTGGTAACCAAGTGGCTCCTCTCTCTCTCTCTCTCTCTCTCTCTCTCTCTACATGGATATTTGTGATTGTAAAGGTTGCTCATCGGAGTGCCATTTGAAACTATGGTGGAAGGAATAAAAGAGAATCAATCACGTGCGATTTCCTAGTAAGAAACCCAGAGGAGTTTCCAAGGTCACCGTATAGCTGTCGGCCACGACGCAGCTGTCACTTCCATTGGGAATTGCGCCCTCTCCTATCCTTAAATCCCGGGGGTACTATACCTGCCCCACACCCACACGCCCAGGTCCCCTTCGCTTCAACATCCAACATCCTTAATAAGACATTTCGGGCTCACTGGCCCAGATTTTTCCGGATCCCCTAGTTCCAGGATTTTCTTTTTTTTTAAAAAAAAAGTATTTTTTAAATAATTAACAATATAACATATTTTTAAAAATAATTTGTGAAACAACACATTTTATATATATTGTGATTCATAAATGAGACATTCAAATTTTTTATTATTTAAAAAATATTATTTAAAATAAATTATAAAATGGGTTACATAAATTACAATAAGATATATTGTGATTCATAAATGAGACATTCAAATTTGTTATTATTTAGAAAAATATTATTTAAAATAAATTATAAAATGGGCTATATAAATTACAATAAGAAGAAAAGAGAGAGGAGTAAACAAATAAAAAAAAGATCTCAAAAGTGTACTAAATCTCTAGTTATGACATCATCAATACTATAAAGAAAATCTCGAGTAAATAAATCCAATAACACCAAAAAGATCACAAACGGTGACCAGATTATGTTACTTTTGTTGCCTAATGGGTGATGGGTGTCATATTTGTTGGTAATAAGTTTAAACTACTTCAATTACCATTCATGACTTTTCTTGTTGCTGTTAGATTTGTCTCATCGATATTTTTATGGTAATGGTGGTATCATGGTCAAAACTTTGAAGTGCCTTAGAGATCTTTCTCTATTTTTTTTTCCTTTTCTTTTTCTCTCCATTTTCTCTTCGCAAATTCCTCAATTTAATTTGTGTAGCTTGTTTCATAATTTATTTGAAATATCGTATTTTTTTAATTACAAATAAGTTTGATTGTTGAGTTTTCCAACCATGACATATTCAAACTGTTTTATTCTGCCAATTCTTTTTCAAATTGGGTTATTTTACCAATATTTTTTTAAAAAAACCGTGTTGATAAGAAAAAAACACCTTAATTTTAGCCACCTTCATTTTCTTATTTTAAAAATATTTTCAATAAAAGATTACTAGCTATTCACCCGCACGTTGCTGAAATGATTTTTAAAATCAATTTTTATTTACTTATGTAATTGTTATAATAAATATTTTAAAAATAAAAATGATTTAAATTTTAGAGAGAAAATTGTATTTTTTTAGCCAAATATCATTTTCTTATCAAAGCATTAATTTTTTATTTTGATGAAAATAATTGTTTTTTATAAGTAGCATGATGTTTTTGAATAAAAACCATGCATAATCAAAATAAATATTCACAAGAATTCAAATAATTTACATGAATGAAGAAAATATAATTTTTTTTAATAAAAACCCCTCTTCCTTATTCATGTATTTTCCTAGATAAAATATGTTTTTATTAAAATAATAATTTTTATATAAAATTTTATCATCATATAAAAAAAGAATTTCAATAAAAAAAATTAAAAATTTATGCCATGATAATTACATAACAACATAAAAAGGTAAATAATGATTAATTTTACAAAATTATATAAAAATAACATAAAACTATATATTGTTTTTGAATATTCATGAGCAATGTTTTTAAAAACAAATATTCATATTAAACCATATCATTTAAAAAACAATAATTGAAAATATTATCATAGTAGCTCAGATTTTATTTGAAAAGTAAGGCATAATTGGCTTGTTTTTTAAATTTCATTAATAATCTTAATTAAAAATATTTTATTATTAAATAAAAAAATAAAAAATGAGAAGTCAGGAACTTTGGGCTTTAAAAGGCTAGGCTCATGCTCATGACCTTTAAAAAAGAAGCCCAACCACGATTTTTTTTAGATTTAAGTGAGCGACATGTCTTTTACATAGATAGACGATCTATAATCACTTGGTTTAATTTTTTAACTACAAGACTTATCTTTAATGATTGAAAAATTAGGATTCAAATTTTTTAAGCTAGAAAAAGAAAATAGATTTCTACCATTTTTTTTCACCCCAAAACATGAAAACAAAATCTTATAAACTTCTAGAACACTATTTGAAATAATAAAACATATTTTAATTAACCAAAAAACTTAAAATCAAATCAAATTTAAAATAATTTTTCATGGTTTGGTCTATTTTTTCCAGCATCAATAAGGTGGAAACCACCTCTATTAATTTCTCCTCTCAAAGACGAATATATAGACATCAAAATCAAAGTTATTGGTAGTCAAAATCTAATCATTCAAGAGCTTTTTCTCTCCTTAACTTCTTAAGAAGTTTCTCTTTCTTCTCTCAACTTCTATAGATTAATATATGGCAAAAATAAAATTTAGGATAAAAGCACAATAAACTAAAGTAACATGGACAAAAGATTAAAAAAAAGGGTTAAAAATGAAGGGATCAAAATGAAACTTTTATGTTCTTTTAATATGTTTTTCATAATGTCCAAAAAATAGTTAAAAGGAAAGTTAATTCTCCTACCAAATTAACAAAACCTAAAGCTAGAAGGAAAATTGCTATAGTTATAGGAACAAATCATTTTTTATTGGAATACTGATTTGACAAAATTATTCCTAACTCAAAAAACCTTTAAATTATATATTGGGGGCAAGATGATCTTTTTTCATTATGATACAATTGTCTTTAACAATTTATGTAGGGTTAGGTTAGTATCATTTTTTTATGCACAGTAAAATCACTGATTTACCTCTAAAATTAAAAAAAAATATATAATGCCTTTCAATTAGGGGTGTTATGGTCTTTTCAATTTTACTAAAATAGTAGAATTATTTTTCTTCTCTTAAAGACAAAATCAACATAATTCTCTCACGATGTTTTTTTTTTTACTTTTATATTGGTTTTATTCTTAATTTGAATGTTACTCAGAAGCATTATTACAATTGATATTAAAAAAAAACACGTTTACATATGTGGAGCACACACTAGCGAGTGGATGAGCCTTGCACCTTTTAGAGGTGTGTGTAAAGTTGTTTACCCATTAAAAGTCGTCTTTCACGATAGTGTTTGAAATGTCTCGACGCCACCTCCGTGATGGGGTGACGCATCTATTGAACATGCTTCTGATTTGATGCTAACATCCATTTTTTTCTCTCTCTCTTTCTTTCTTGAATTTAGTGACAACCCCTAGAAAAACTCAGACCAGACCTTGTAATTTATTTTTCTTTTATATTTGGTCTCAATTCTTTTTATTATTATTTTTTTAAATTTTGAATAATTTATGAATTACATGTTTTTTCAATTTCACCCTTACCACTTCTTAGTCCTTTAAATTTGGTCCCTATTCTTTTGATTGCTATTTATTTTATTTTGGATCATTGTTTAGATTGTTTCTGAACTACTTCATCCTTGGTTTGTTTTCTATAAAATTTGATCTATATATTTTTTTATTGATATTTTTTTTTGCTTTGTCAAGTTTTTTAAATTGATATTTTTTTCATGATTTCATCATTCAAAATTAAATTGGATAGGAATTAAACTTCTTAATTGAACTCGAGTCTAAAATTTCACAGTTTATGAGGTTTAGAGATTAGACCATGTTTAGGAGTATCGCTTGCTTGGTGTTTTTTTCCTTTTTTAATCCTTTTTTTATATAGTTTTTCTTTTTTATTTTTTTATGATTTTTCTTTCATAGGATTAGTTTTGGACTCATGATTAGAGTCATTGATTTTAAATATTGATTTTTTTTCTTTTTTAAGAAAAAAATAATTTATTTCAATTTCATCTTTCAATATCTGATTTATTGAAAATTGGTATTTTTTTCATTAGGTTATCCCAATCTTATACATATGGTTAGGGTTAACGGGTTAACCTAAGTTAATTCATATTTTTTTGTTATTTTTTTTAGTTAATTTTTTTATATTTTTTAATATTGAATTATTTGATAATGGAGTGATTCCATGGCTAATAAATTGTGAGATATATATAATTATAATTCGTGAGGTTATTAATATTATCATTGTTTTTAATTAGTACTAACTGGATTTGTTATTTGATGGAAGAGTGATTGCATTATAGCGCGTGGCCACTGATGTTCCTAGTTTAGTATTATTTGGGTTTCGAGCAGATAAGGTCACAGGTTTGGTCCAGAGAAAGAGTCCTTTGCTTTTGCTTAGTTCAGAAATAAAGCCTAAGCTTTGACTGACCCTTACATATCCAACCTCTTCATTCCCAATCCTAGATAAAAGCCCCCTGAATTCTAGGCAACCAGATAAGTTGCAGTGATCAGTTTTATCTCCTAAAGAACAGATACAGTCACAGAGATTTCTTTCTCTGATCTCCTTTTCTTACGTAAACACATAATAACGTGTAATATAAAAAGCGAAACTACAGACTTGACTTTGCTTGATTAGACCCGATCCGTCCTTGAAAGATCCACCATCTCTACTCCAAATCCCCGCGTGTCTCTGTCAAACGTCAACCCCACCCCCGGCCATCATACCCACCACACCTGGAGAAAATGTCAAATACCTTGTTGGGTTACAACTTCCACACCGGTTGGTATTGGAGGGGGTTTTTTTTTTGTTTTAAGTAGAACAGTATAAAAATGTAACACAGTTAAAAACTTATTTAGCTTATTTAGATAAATAATACAGTTTAGAAAATCGTATTGGGCAGCAAATGAAAATGAGAGAAGAGATGGAGGGTTGGATTGTTGTGTTTGGTTTGTGTCACCGTGGTTGGTGTTCGGATGTGGTTGAAATCGGGGCTGATTGGGTCTATAATGGCTAAAGGAAAAATAATGGTATGGAAAATATGAAAGAAGTTTAGTGGATTTAATGTGGAGAAGGTGGAGGTTGATGATGAATCAGGGCTGGAAAAATTTTTAAAATGAAAATGAAAATGAAAATGAAAATGTGGTTATGGTGGCTCCTTAATTAAGTTTTCAGACAATGGCCATGTTATTAGAGAGGATGATGTGTCTTTTTTAGCTATAGTGGTGTTGTTGTAGTTCGGGTTTTGACTATGGTTTTGGGTAGAGACTGGTTTTTGGTACGCGGGGGAGGACAATGGGTTTCAAGCGTGGAGAAGATACTGGAAAAATTTATAGTATTCGTTCATGAAGAAATTCTTGATCCTTTCTCTGGTGTTGTCATTAAAATCAAATCTTTTCTCCCTAATCATAGCCTGGTATATTGAAGAATAAAATCACACATTTTTGCTTTGTTGGAAGATCAATCCAGGCTGCAGATTGGTGCCAAATATTGATGAGGGAGGCTTGAAATCTGGGATTGAGAGTTGGAATTGGAGAATGAAATCTGGGTTTAATTGTTGGATTGCTTAATTGAATTCTAGACTAAATTGAATTATTTTAGACCAAGTTAGTGGACTGAATTAGACTAATTAATTTAATTGGAAATTAACAATTGGACTCAATTGTTATTTATTGAACTGAAATGGAATTAATTGGATTGAATTGATTGGAATGAAATAACTAGGACTGAAACGAAGTTATATAAATAGTCAATTGGTCCATGGAATATTTCTCCCTTTTCATTGCAGTACTCAACTTTTGTGTTTTTCCAATTCATTTAATCAGGGCTTTAAATCTTGAATTTCCTTTAATATAATCCCTTAAGATAATCTTTCCAATTTAGCTTCTTTTCAATTTAATCCTTATGTTCTGAATTCTTGCAATTTCAATCGGATTTATCCTAAATTCCCCTTTTCACTTCAATTGTATACTTAATTAAATCAATTCAGACCTCCAAATTTAATCACTTATTACTAGTTCATCCTTAGTTCCTAAAATTCTGCAATTTTAATCAAAATAACTCTTAATTTTGATTTTCTTGTTCAATTATAACCTCAATTTATTTTTAATCTTGGTTATTTGTTTCAAAATTTTCATTGAACTTCAAATTTCCTTTGATTTTAACATAATTAAATCAAATTAATCTTTTTTTCTCAATTGCCTCTTCAATCCAAACCTTTATTAGCCCAAAAATTCCCGGACTTAGTTTTTACATGTGATACTTGATTATCAATCCAATTTTAACCATAGCTAGATATATTTTTATTGTATTTTTTTTTTATGATTTTCATGTTTTTTAACACAAAAAAATTAAAAAAAAATAATGGAAATAATGAAATGATTAAAATTACTAAAAATACATTTGTTTTTTGGATTTTTCTGATTTTCAAAATACATACAAAATTAGGGGGTTAATTAGTTTATGACATTTCTAATCATTTTGTGGGAAATTTGATATTAATCCTTAAAAATAGAAGGGTTGTTTATTTGATTATTCATAAAAATATTCAAATCTTGACATCGGTCTTTCTAAAAGGTTGAGATTTCACCAATTTATTTTGGTTGGTTCTTAAGTTGAACCTGATGATTGCCATTCTAATTTAAAGGGGGGCTTGATTCCTGGAGAATTAATTGAAGACATGGGCTAGAATTTGAGATTGAGGAGCTAAAAAATCTAGTTTTATTGATGGGATTGTAACTAAAAATAAGAATTAATTGCTGAAATTTATTTGAGGTCTAATTTCTTGATTAATTTGGACTAAATTAAATCTATTGAAAATAATTAGACTGAAAACTTGAATTAAATGGGTTGAATTGAATTAATTTAATTTAATTGGACTCTATTGAAATTGGTTGGACTGAAAATAATGAGACTGAAACAAAGTTAAATAAAAAGTCAATTGGTCCCTTGAATATTTCCTCCTTCTTCATCATTACAGTTCTCGACTTTTGATTTTTTCTAATTTTGATTGAATTTTCCCTAAACCACATTTTCCTTTTCAATTGTATCCCAAATTGAGTCAATATGGACCCTTATTTTTAATTATTTATAACAAATTCATTATTGGTTCTGAAATTATTCAAATTTGACTGATCTAACTTTCAATTTTTATTTTTCTCTTGAAATAAGTCTCTAATTGACCTTGTAATTTAGCCACAAGTTTCAAATTTATCATTGACTCTTTAGTTTTTCTAATCTTAGTCAAACTAAAGTTAAATTAAGTT
>Ga0325400_1007105_pt1 | contig 10691 bp, 9 predicted proteins | sample PopdelMetagenome_2_FD_205662 | JGI IMG/M metagenome (GOLD analysis project Ga0325400, IMG submission 205662) | Populus deltoides microbial communities from Bellville, Georgia, United States - Xylem-PdKOR-R1 | ecosystem: Host-associated > Plants > Phyllosphere > Stem > Wood/Secondary xylem...
CTCGACGAGTTCGCGCGCCGGACCCAGATGAGCGAACTCGTCGAGGCGGCCTCGATCCGCCCGGACTGACCGGCCGGGGCGGGCGAGAGGACGCAGCGCGGCGAGGCCGGCCTCCCGCACCTCGCGCGTTCACGCCGTGAGCCGTCCGTTCGGGAGGCCTGGAACGGGCGGAGAGGCTGGAGCGGAGCTTCCCCGGCTCCTGCCCTTGATCGGCCCGACCGGCTGAACCGCCGCGAAGAACCGTGTCCGCTGTGCCCGGCGCCGGCAGTGGTCGGGTCCCTTCACCTCCTCGGCTGGTAGCCGAGCGCGATGGAGGCCGTCTCCCCCGCCGCGCGAAGGGCGCCGACCGTCTCCCCTTCCCCGGACGTATCGAGGTGCCCTGCGGCACCCAGGGCCGTCATGGCGCCCGCGATCTCCCCCAGGTGATCGAGGACGGGGACGGAGATCGCGGCGAAGCCCGCGTTCAGCATGCCGTCCGTGACCGCCATCCGATCGGCCCGGACCTGATCCACCACCGCTCCGAGCCGGTCGCGCGCCTCCCTGTCCGCCTCCTCCAGGAAGGCCAGGAAAATTCGCCCCGAGGCGGAGCGCTCCAGCGGCAGTAGGGTGCCGAGCCGGATGGAAAGGGAGCTTCCCCGTCTCCCGTCCAGGCGGGACACGATGACCGGCGCCTGCCCTGCCCAGACGGAGAGGTGGACGGCCTCCCCCGTCCTCTCCCGGAAGCGCCGCATGGCGGGAAGCGCGGCATCGCGGACATCCAGGCGCCCGAGCGCGGCCAGGCCGAGCGACAGGGCCCGCGGGCCGAGGTCGTAGCGCCCGCCCTCCCCGTCCTGGACGACGAGCCCAACGGCTCGCAGGCTGGCGAGGTAGGCATGGGCACGGCTGGGCGGCATGCCGGCGGCGGTCGCGAGCTCCTTCAGGGAAAGGGGGCCGGGCGCCGCCTCCAGCGCCTCGATCAACCGGAAGCCGATGACCACGGACTGGATGGAGCGCCTCTCCGAAGGGGCCTCGGCCTCGGGTCGGATCGCAGGGCGTCGCGTCATCCCCCGAATAAGGCGCCGGTCGCCGGCGCGGTCAAACCCGCCTCCTCACCCCCCCAGCTCAGACGGCCACCTCGTCCACGCGATACCGGAAAAGCCAGTCGTAGCGCTCGCGCACGCGCTCCTCCGCCCATTCGCGGTCCACATAGGCCTGGGCGCCGGCCGCTTCCGCCAGGGCGGGGTTGTGGAACCGGGCGGCGTTCTCGGCCGAGGCCACCACCATGCGGTTGGTCCGCTCGCGTCGGGCCTCCTCGTAGCGTGACAGGGCGGTGGGGAGGTCCTCCCGATGCGCCGCCAGCGCCCGGCCGAGCACGAAGCCGTCCTCGATCGCCTGCACGGCGCCCTGGGCCATCATGGGCAGGGTGGGATGGCAGGCGTCGCCCAGCAGGGTGACGCGCCCCTCGGTCCAGCGTTCCAGCGGCGGGCGCAGCATCAGCGCCCATTTGTACGGCACCTCGATCGCGCGGATCATGGCGTGCACGTCCTCGTGCCAGCCGGCGAAGTCCGCCGCCAGCTCCTCCGTCGTGCCGCGCTCGGTCCAGGACTCCACCCGCCAGTCGTCCCGCTCCACGATGCCCACGAAGTTCATCAGCTCCCCGTGGTGCAGGGGGTAGTGCACCACGTGCCGCCCCGGCCCGATCCAGTTCGTCGCGACGGTACGGCGCATGTGGGGGGGCAGCGCCGCCATGGGGATCACGCCGCGCCAGGCCAGCATGCCGGAGAAGCGCGCGCGGTCCTCGCCGAACAGGCCGAGCCGGACGCGCGAGTGGATGCCGTCCGCGCCGATCAGCGCGTCGCCTCGTGCCTCGCTGCCGTCGGCCAGATGCACGGTCACGCCTCCGGAGTCCTGGGCGAAGCCGGTCGCACGGGCGCCGAGGCGGATGGCGTCCGGCCTGATCTGCCGCACCGCGGCCGTCAGCGCGCCGTGCAGGTCCGGACGGTAGACGGTGTAATAGGGATGCCCGTAGCGGGCGACGGACTCCGCCCCGAGGTCGAAGAGCTTCCAGGTCTGTCCGGAGCTCCAGAGGCGGATCTCCTTGCCGCTGGCCTCGCAGGCTTCCCGCTCCACCGCCTCCCCGATGCCGAGCGCGTGGAGGGCACGGGACCCGTTGGCACTGATCTGGACCCCCGCACCGACCTCGCGCAACTCGGTCGCCTGCTCGAAGACCCGCACGTCGAAGCCGCGCTGGAGCAGCGCCAGGGCCGCCGTGAGGCCGCCGAGCCCACCGCCCGCGATCAGGATCCGCAATGGCTGCCTGGTGCCTGACATCGATGCCTCCCGTGCACCCGTTCCCCGGGCCGGGTCATATTCATAAAATGCGAACCGTCTTCGTCAATGGCGAATCAGACTTGTCAGTTCGCCGCATCTGGGGAAGCCTCGCCACGAAAAGACGGCCACGAGCGCGGAGGAGAAGACATGACCACGATGACCCGGCGCGGGCTTGGCGGAGGCATGGCGGCCCTTCTGGTGGCGCGCGGCTCCCGGGCCGCCTCCTACCCGGACCGGCCGGTCACCATCGTCAGTCCCTTCGCCGCGGGCGGGCAGTCCGATCCTCTGGGGCGGGCGGTGGCGCTGCACCTGCAGCGAAAGCTGGGCCAGCCCTTCGTGCTGGAGAACCGCACCGGGGCCGGCAGCACCATCGGGGCACAGTACGTGGCGCGCGCGGCGGCCGATGGGCATACCCTGCTGTTCGGCACGACCAGCACCTTCGTGATCGCGCCCTTCGTGTACGCGAATGCGGGCTACGATCCCGTCGCCTCCTTCGCGCCGGTGGCCGTGGCCTCGGAGGGGCCGATGGTGCTGAACACCCATGCCCGAAGTGGCTACGCCTCGGTCGCGGAGGTCATCGCGGCCGCCAGGCGCTCGCCCGGGCGCATCACCTACGCCTCCGCCGGCGCCGGTAGCCTGCCGCACCTGCTCGGGGAACTCCTTGCCCGCGTCACCGGCACGGAGCTGACCCATGTGCCCTACCGCGGCGGTGCGCCGGCGATGAACGACCTCATCGGTGGCCAGGTGGACCTGTTCTTCGAGGCCGTGGCCAACGTCGTGCCGCACGTCGAAGGCGGCCGGGTTGTGGCTTTGATGAGCACGGGCCCGGCCCGTTCCCCGCTTCTGCCCGCCGTGCCCACCGCCACGGAACTGGGATACCGCGACCTGACGCTGACCTCCTGGACGGGCTTCGCCGCCCCGGCCGGAACGCCGGCGCCCGTCATCGAGAGCCTGAACCGGGGGATCAACGAGGCGCTGCGGCTGCCGGACGTGATCGTGCTGATGGAGCGGATCGGGATCAGCGGCATCGGCGGCGGCCCCGCCGACATGACGGGTCGGATCGCCGGCGAGTCCACGATCTACCGGAGCATCGTCACGGCCGCGAAGATATCGGCCGAGTAGCTCCGGCCCGCGGGACGACGATGGCCGGCCGCGCACGCCGAGGACGCTGCCGGCGACCGCGGGGCGCCGCGGTCAGGAGGCGAAGATTCCCTGCCAGTCGGCACGCGCCTTCTGCATGTCCGCCGTGGACAGGGCGCGCCAGTCGAGGTCGATCAGCTTCAGCTTGCCGATGCTCGGCGCGTAGTCCGGGACAGGGCTCTCGAAGCCCGCGCGGCCCGAGCTCATCGCCTCCCGCCGCGCCAGGATCCCCTGCGCCTCGGGGGAGAGGATGTAGTCGATCCAGAGCTTCGCCGCGTTCGGGTGCGGTGCCTGCTTCAGGATGAAGCTGCACTGGGGCATCAGCACGTTGCCCTCGGCCGGGAAGATGAACTTCAGCTTCGCGCCGGCCGCATTGTTCTGCAGCGCGCGCGTCGGCTGGCCGAAGATCGCCATCATGTCCTGGTTGGAGACGAGGCGGCCGGCGATCTGTTCCGATCGTACGAGGAAGTTCGGACGCTTCCGCGCCACCTCGCGGAACCAGTCGTCGCCGAGCACGCGGCGCATTCCCATGAAGGTGGCCAGGTAGGCGGCGGAGATGGAGGCGTCCCCGAGACTAGCGCGGCGCGGCTGCACGAAACCCGGCACGTCGCGCCAGGACTGGCCCGCGAAGTTCACGCCCTCGCTGTTCCACATCGGCGTGAAGAGGTAGGCGCCGTTGAAGGCGAAGTGCCGTGGCTGGCCCAGCCCGGCCGCGAAGACCTCCCCGTAGTGCTGGTACTCCGGGGAATCGTACTCGAGGATGTGGCCTTCGCGCACCTTCTCGAAGACCCAGGTGGGGGAGGCAATGGAGGCGATGTCCATCGTCACGCGCCCGGCCTGGAGCTCCTGCTCCACGCGCGTGATCATGTTGCCGGTGTTGGAAAGGGTGTAGTTCACCCGGAAGGAGGAGGGCAGACCGTAAGCCCTGCGGAAGCCGGCCGTCAGCTCGTCATTCGTCTCGGGTTGCAGCACGGTATCGAAGTAGCTGAGGCTTCCCTCGCGCTTCGCGCCCTCGACGATCTGCGCCCGGCCGTCGCCGCCCTGCGCCAGCGCCGGCCGCGCCAGCACCGCGGCGCCCAGCCCCATCAGTCCGGTGGTGAAATCCCTGCGTCGCATGCCGTTCCTCCCCTGATCCGTCAGCCCGGTGCCGCGCTCCAGGCCGCCGCCCCGTGCAGCACGAAGCCCGCCGGGCGGGCGTTGCACCGCGCGGTCTCGCCGGGCGGCGCCGAAGCGTCCCACTCCCTGGCGTCGAAGCGGTAGCCGTTCACCGCCCCTGCCCCGTCCGAGACGACGAAGAGCAGCGGCGCCACCATCGCCTCCGGCTCCAGCAGGCGTGGCATGGTCCCGGCCCGGCTGCCTTCGCGCCACTCCTCCGCCATGCCCGGCGTATCCGCGCCGCTGCCGGGGTTGACGATGTTCGCCGTGACGCCCGTTCCCTCCAACTCCTTGGCCCAGATCTCGGTCGCCATCTCCAGCGCGGCCTTGGAGGGGCCGTAGGGCGAGCTGCCCGGGCGGTTCATCGTGTCGAGCTTCGTCGTCACGTTGACGATCCGCCCCCAGCCCTGCGCCAGCAGATGCGGTACGGCGCGGCGGGCCAGACGGTCGGCGGCGGTGAAGTTCGTGTCCATCACCGCCTGCACCAGCGCGTCGCCGCATTCCCAGAATGGCTGCGGCCTGGGGCGCCGGAACTTGTCCGGGCTGATGGTGGTGAAGGTCAGGCCGGCATTGTTGACGAGGATGTGCAGACCGCCGAGGCGGTCCCGCGCCGTGTCGATCAGCCCGGTGCAGGCGTCGGGATCGCGGATGTCGGCCAGCATCGGCAGCAGCGCATCCTCGGCGATGCCGCGCGCCCGCACCGCCTCGCGCATCGGTCCGAGGTCCTCGGCGATGTGGCCGGCGGCGAGCACCCGGTACCCGGACGCGGCAAGGCCCAGCGCCATGGCCCGGCCCAGCCCGCGCAGCCCGCCCGTGACGATCGCCACGCGCCCCGTCATGCCCGTCCCTCCACGCCGGGGCGTGCCGCCCTCTCTCCGGCAAGGCTAGTCCGCTCGCTCTCCGTGTGGAAATGTCCGGGCCGATCAATAAGGTCTTGCCTAAAAGTCTGAAATGAAGAGGGGCCGGCCTTGAACAAGTTCCTGGCGCTGAGCGTCTTCGCCAAGGTGGCCGAGCATGGCGGCTTCACCGCCGCCGCGCGCCGTCTCGGCCTCTCCGTCTCCGCCGTCACCAAGACCGTGGCGCGGCTGGAGGACGAACTGGGCACGCAGCTCTTCAACCGAACCACCCGGCAGCTCCACACCACCGATTTCGGCCAGGAATTCTACGAGCGCACCGTCCGTATCCTGGCGGATCTGGAGGATGCGGAGGCCGCGCTGCGCCAGGGCAGCATCGCCTATCGCGGCCGGGTGCGCGTGCTCACCCCTTTCTCCTTCGGGCGCGTGACGCTGGTGCCGGAACTTCCGGCCTTCCTGCGGAAGTACCCCGACATCCAGCTCGACCTCTCCTTCAGCGACGCTCCGCTGGACCTGATCGCGGAGGGCTACGACGTGGCCGTCCGCACCGGAGAGATCAGCGATTCCCGCCTGACCACCCGCGTGCTGACGCGCGGCATGCAGGTGACCTTCGCCGCGCCTTCCTACCTCGCCCGCCACGGCACGCCGGGAACGCCGGAGGATCTGCGCGACCACAACTGCATCGTCGGCCGCTTCGGCCCGGAATGGGGCTTCCGCGGGCGGGACCGCAAGCCGATGAGCGTGGTGGTCAGGGGCAGCACGGTGGTGAACAGCGGCGATGCCTTGCGGGAAGCCGCGGTGGCCGGGATCGGCATCGGCCAGGGCACCTGGTGGCTGGTGCGGAAGGACCTGGAGCAGGGCGCGGTCGAATCCATCCTGCCGGACTACGCGCTGGAAGGCATGCCCATCTCCATCCTCTACCCGGCGCAGCGGCACCTTCCGGCCAAGGTGCGTGTCTTCATCGACTTCCTGGTGGCCATCACGCGGGCCGACTGATTTCGGACAGCCCGGCAAGTTTGTTTTGGCAGGACCGGACGTTCCGGAAACCCCGCCGCCGTGGCGTCATCGGACCCAAGCCGGTTGAGCACCGGCAGGAGGGGACGATCCATGCGCCTGGGCTACTTCACCATGCCGATCCACCCGCAGGGCCGGAACTGGACGGAGACGCTGAAGGAGGACCGCGAGACCGTCATCCTGGCGGACCGCCTCGGCTTCCACGACGCCTTCATCGGCGAGCACCTGACCGACGCCTGCGAGAACATCACGAGCAGCATGCTGTTCCTCGCCTCCCTCGTATCCGACACGAAGCGGATCAGGCTCGCCACCGGCACGGCCAACCTCTCGCACCACCACCCCGTGATCGTGGCAGCCCAGGCCGCCATGCTGGATCACCTGGCGGAGGGGCGCTTCATCCTCGGCATCAGCCCGGGCGCGCTGACCTCGGACGCGGAGGCGCTGGGGATCCTCGATCAGGACCGCAACCGGATGTTCGCGGAATCGATCGACGTGATCTTGGAGATCTGGGACCGCGAGGCCCCCTACGACATCGACCTGCCGGAGAACCGCTTCAAGGTCTCCACGATGAGGACGCAGGCGCTGCACCTCGGCGTCGGCAACCTGCCCAAGCCTTATCAGAGCCCCCGGCCGGAAATCGTGGGCACGGTCCTCGCCCCTGGTTCCCAGGGGGTGATCGCCATGGGCCGGCGGGACTTCCACCCGCTCTCCGCCAACTTCCTCCTGCCCACGTGGCTGCGCTCGCACTGGGAGAACTATGCGGAGGGCAAGGCGCAGGTGGGACAGGTCGCGCGGGCCGAGGACTGGCGCGTGGCCCGCACCGTCTTCGTGGCGGACGATTCCCGCACCGCCGCCGCCTATGGCGGGGACGATCCGGGCAGCCCTTACGCCTTCTACTACCGCCAGCTGCTCGCGAAGCTGACGCGCAGCAAGCGCCTCTTCGTCTTCAAGACGCACAAGGACGAGCCGGACGAGGCCGTGACGCTGGAGCGGGTGCTGAAGGAATGCGTCATCCGCGGCACGGTGGACGAGGTGGTGCAGCAGTTGCTGGCGCTGCGCGAGCGGATCGGCGACTTCGGCGAGATCGTCTACGCGGGACTGGACTGGGTGGACCCGGCGCTGGCCAAGCGCTCCATGACGCTGATGGCCGAGCAGGTGATGCCGCGGGTCAATGCGGCCATCGCGCAGGAGGCCGGGCGGGCGGCCTAGAGGCTTCCCGGACGGATGTTCAAGAATGAATTTCCAATTCCGGAATTCATCGCCGGCACGGGTCGTGCCTAGCCTGTCGCGAACGTCCGGCCGGCGCGCCGGGACGGGTGAAGGCCGTCGAAGACCGGCCGGGAGGAGGGAGCCATGCGGATCGCCGCCAACGGCACCGTGCTGCACGCCAGGACCGAGGGCACCGGGGGTCCCTGGGTGGTGCTGAGCCATGGCATCGCCACGGATCTCGGCCTCTGGGACGGGGTGGCGTCCCGCCTCGCACGACGCTTCCGCGTGCTCCGCTACGACGCGCGCGGCCATGGCGGCTCCGATGCCCCGCCCGGCCCCTACAGCCTGGACACCCTCGGCCGCGACGCCCTCGCCCTGATGGATGCGCTCGGCGTCGCGCACGCCCATTTCGCGGGCCTCTCCATGGGGGGCATGGTCGGGCTCGGACTGGCGCTGGACCGCCCGGACCGTCTCCTGAGCCTCGCCTGCCTCGATGCCCGCGCCTCCGCCCCGCCCGAGTACCGGACCGCCTGGACCGCCCGCGCCGCCGCCGTGGCGGAAGGCGGCATGGAGACGATGGTGGAGCCGAGCCTGTCCCGCTGGTTCGCCGCCGGCTTCCGCGAGGCGCGGCCGGAGAGTGCCGCGCGCGTGGCCGCGATGGTGCGCGTCACGCATCCGGACGGCTATCGCGGTTGCGCCGCCGCGCTGCAGGAACTGGATTACGGTGCGCGGCTGCACGCCATCGCGGTTCCCACCCTCTTCCTGGCCGGCGCCGAGGACTCCGGCGCGCCGCCGGAGGTGATGCGCGCCATGGCCGCGGCCACCCCCGGGGCGCGCTACGTCGAGGTCCCCGCTGCCGGGCACCTCTCGGCGATCGAGCAGCCGGCGGCGGTGGCCGCGGCGCTGGAGGCCTTCATCGGCGCCCTGGCGCCGGAGGTGGCGCGGTGAGCCGCCTTCCGCCCCTCGATCCCGAGGTGCTGAGCCCCGCCCAGTCCGAGGTGTACAACCGCATCGCCACCGGCGCGCGCGGCGGCGTGCGCGGGCCCTTCCTCGCCCTGCTGCACAGTCCTGCCCTGGCCGGAAGGGTGGAGGGCCTCGGCGTCTATCTCCGTTTCCAGTGCGCGGTGCCCGAGCGCATGCGCGAGGTGGCCATCCTCGCCGTCGCCCGGCACTGGCGATGCGACTACGAATGGTACGCCCACGCCCCCATCGCCGAGCGCCTGGGCGTCCCGGAGGCCGCCCTGGCGCGGCTCGGGCGGGGCGAGGAGCCCGGCTTCGACGAGCCCGGCGAGGCGCTGGTGCGGGACTACTGCGCCGCCCTGCTGCACGATGGCACCGTCCCGCAGCCGCTCTACGACAGCGTGCGGGAAAGGCTGGGGGAGCGGGGGATCGTCGATCTCACGGGCCTCGTCGGCTACTACACGCTGCTGGCCCTGACGCTGAACGCCCACGCCATCCGCGTGCCGGAGGGGGCGGGGATCCCATGGCGGACGGCATGAGCGCGGCCGGCATCCCGCGTGCCGCGGCGCCGGCCTTGCCGGAGGCGGCACCGCGGTGCCGCCTCCCCGACCTGCAACGGGCGCTGCCCGCCGCCGGCGTGATCGCCGGCATGCTGCTCGTCGCCGGTCCCTTGCTGGCGACGTTGATCCGCAGCCTGCTCGTCTGGGACGCGTCCGGCGTCCACCTCTCGGCCGCCAACTTCACCCGCGTGCTCGGCGAGGCCCGATTCTGGGAGGCGATCGGCAACACCGCGATCTGCGGCGCCGGCGCCACGGTGCTGAGTTGCCTTCTCGGCTTCACCCTCGCCTGGCTGGTCGCGCGCACCGACATGCCCGGGCGCGGCTGGCTGGAGGTCGGGAACCTCATTCCCTTCTTCCTGTCGCCCTATGTCGGGGCGATCAGCTGGATCTACCTCATGGCGCCGGGCAGCGGGCTGCTGCAGGGCTACGCCATGCGCCAGTTCGGCCTCGACCTCTCCTTCATCGACATCTACAGCCTCGGCGGCGTGATCTGGGTCCTCACCCTCTTCTACACGCCCTACGTCTACCTTTTCGTCATGTCGCCGCTCCGCCAGATGGACGCGGCGCTGGAGGATGCGGCGCGCGTCCATGGCGCCTCCTTCTGGACCACGCTGCGCCACGTCAGCATCCCGCTCGTCAGCCCGGCCCTGCTCTCGGGCGCGCTCGTCGTCTTCATCACCAGCGCCGGCCTCTTCGACGTGCCGCTGGCCCTCGCCCAGCCCAGCGGCATCCGCACGATGCCGACCGAGATCTTCGCCGCCGTGCAGTACCCCGCCGATTTCGGCCGCGCCGCCGCCTTCGGCGTGATGGTGCTCGGCGTGACGATCCTGCTGACCTTCGCGCAGCGCCGATACCTCGCCCGCCGGCGGTACGAGATCGTGACGGGCAAGGGCTACCGTCCGCGCGTGCTGCCGCTCGGGCGGGCCGGCAAGGCCGCCGCCCTGTCGCTGGAGGCCGTCTATATCGGGGGCGCGGTGGTGCTGCCCACCATGGCCCTCGTCATGGTCTCGCTCTCCCGCCTCTGGACCGGCCGCTTCGACCTCGCCCGCGCCGGGTGGTCCAACTTCGAGTACGTGCTGACAGGGTTCGACCTGACGCGCGGCGCCATCGTCAACAGCCTCATCCTCGCCGTCACCGGGGCGACGCTCGGCACGATGCTCGCGGTGCTGCAGGCCTACTACCTCAACCGCGGCAGCCCGCGGCGACGCGGCCTGGCGGACGCGGTGCTCTCCCTGCCGCTCGGCATCCCCGGCATCATCCTCGGCCTCGGCTTCCTCATCCTGGCGATCCGCACGCCGCTCTACGGCACGCTGACCATCGTGCTGATCGCCTACGTCGCCCGCTTCTTCCCCTTCGCCACCCGCACCGTCTCCGCCATGTTCCTCGCGATCAACCCGGAGCTGGAGGCGAGCGCGCGGGCCAGCGGAGCGAGCTGGTGGCAGGCCATGCGCTGGGTGCTGCTGCCGCTGCTCCGCCCGGCCGTGACCGC
>Ga0325400_1007107_pt1 | contig 10689 bp, 9 predicted proteins | sample PopdelMetagenome_2_FD_205662 | JGI IMG/M metagenome (GOLD analysis project Ga0325400, IMG submission 205662) | Populus deltoides microbial communities from Bellville, Georgia, United States - Xylem-PdKOR-R1 | ecosystem: Host-associated > Plants > Phyllosphere > Stem > Wood/Secondary xylem...
CCCGCCAGCCTTCGCGACGAAAATCCTGAACGACGATATCGACCCAGCGACAATCAAAGAGGAGTATTTTCACTTTTTTGCCTGACAGTAACAGGGAAGCCCTGTTTTCCAGTTGTTCGTTTACCATAGTCATGATAAACTCCAGGTCAAAAGATTCTTGTCTGCCATCCATGAGTTAATTTATATAGTCGCCAGCCCGATCACTTAATTCAGTTCCCAAAGATTATTGTCTGTGAGCAAAGATAACGCCACGCTACCATGCGCTGGCTAACGAATCTGCCAGTTTTTATCGACGGAGGTAAGCAAAAGGTTTGCTCTAGCAAAATACCGTTCAGGACAGCGCTTTCTGATAAGTTACCCGGGGTCCTTTTTTACTCATACCCTGGCTCATCCAGCGTACCGGAAGCGCTTCTGAGCCTTCTGGCTTAGGGACATAAGCCACTCCCCACTGGTTGATCAAGGCCTGATACGGCGCTTTTTCGCTGCCGCATAAAATGAGTTGCGCGTGCTGGCTACCCGGATGCTGGCGCAGCATCGGCAACAGACTGGCGATGGTTTCACGACCCAGATCTTCGTCCATGACAATGTAAGCCGGAGCGGTTTTACCCATCACCCGGTGCAGATCCAGGTAAGCCTCGATTGCCACAGCGTGCCCTTCATTAAGATAACGGCTATCCAGTCCCTGCTGCGCAAGCGCCTTACCAATCAAAAGACGGTTCGTCCGGGAAGGACTAATGACTAAGGCAAATAAAGAATTCATGTACGTTATAAGTTACGGCGGATACAAATGTCTAACTAACTATAAACATCTGCAGTATAAATACTCAATAATCAGACCAGAGCCCTTAGAACGAACATTAAAATTAGCCGGTCCAACTCCTGGTTCAAGGACACCAAATCAAAAATATAGGGTAAAACTAAGACACAAACATTTGTCTGGCAAACAAAGGAATAATTAATTGAGGCCTGGAGTATTTGTTGGTTAGTTAACGGTGATCCAGATAGTTGGGTATTGCGCAAAGCAATAAGACTACTCCGCTACTTTGTTCTTTATTTTGTCCCGGCTGGCCCTTCTTTTTACCCCCAGCCGACACCCGCTCCAACTCATACGGCGATTGCGACGTATGGTTGATAAGAGTTCCCACGAAGCAACTGCCGGAAAAGCAAAAAGGTCACTGACGGCCAAAACGTTAGTACCCTCCTCTAAAAATCTACGAACCTACTTACACTCTACCAAAACGCTCTGTTTTCCAAGCCCATAGCTGATTACTTAATTTAGCTTAACTTGAAATAATTAATAAAAATTAAGCGATTTCGTCCCCCGTATTATATTTACACTTAAGGTTAGATCCATCCTTATGCGTGTCAGCCAGAAACAAGCTCGGTCTGTATTCAACGAGCCGACCAGGACCACTCTGATGCAGCGTCTTACCGTTACCAGAATGACCGGCTCAAGTACGCGACCGGTGAGAAGATCCTAGCCGGTGACTGGAATCCGGAAAGACAGCGCGCTGACTAATCAGAAAGTGCGAACACACCGGGCGCCTTTTGAGGCTATCAACGCTCAGATTGAGCGCCACCGGTTAATGGCCTTACGCCGGCTGGCTCACTCCTATTTTGGGGGCTCAGCGCCGAAAAAAGTGGATTGATTCATTTGACTATACCTCCTCTACACCCCTTAAACTATGAAGCAGCTTTCTGTTCTTATCTGTGCCGCTACACTGGCAGCCTTTACGCATGTTCCCACGTTGGCGCAAACGCCTAACTTATCTCTCAGCGCGGACTCCCTCTTTGCCGAATGGAACAAACCCGGCAGCCCTGGCGCAGCCGTCGGCGTGGTTCACGGCGGTAAGCTTATTTACGCCAAAGGCTTCGGAGAAGCTGATATTGAAACGGGAGCGCCCATTACCCCCCAAACCATTTTTCACGTTGCATCCCTGTCTAAGCAATTCTCGGCTTATGCCATTGTTCTGCTGGCTCAGGATGGCAAGCTGGCGCTGGATGATGACATCCGAAAATACATTCCCGAGGTACCTGACTTCGGTAAAACCATTACGATCCGGCATCTAATCCACCACACCAGTGGGCTGCGTGACCAGTGGAATTTACTGGCCATGGCGGGCTGGCGGCTGGATGATGTCATCACCAAAGAGCAGATCTTTAATCTCCTCAAGCGACAGCAGGCTCTCAATTTTGAGCCCGGCGCCGAGTTTTCGTATTGCAATACGGGCTACACCCTGCTGGCTGAAGTCGTGGCCCGCGTTGGCAAACAGCCCTTCGGGGAGTGGATGCAACAGCGGCTCTTCAAGCCCCTGGGGATGAATAATACCCTGTTTTACGAAGATCATGAGCGGATTGTTAAAGGCCGGGCTTACTCGTTTTACAAAGCACCCCAAGGGGACAAAAATCCCTTCAAAAAAAGTGTACTGAGCTACGCGAATGCAGGGGCAACCAGTTTGTTTACAACCGTAACGGATTTAGCTAACTGGATAGCCAACTTCCGCACGCCTGTCGTTGGCAATGCGGCCACCATGAAGCAAATGCTGGAACGAGGCCGGCTGACGAAAGGCGACAGCATCCCCTATGCCTTTGCTCTCTCCCACGGCACTTATCGGGGACTAACCTACTATGACCATTCCGGAGCGGATGCCGGTTTTCAGTCGTTTTTGTGCTACTTCCCTCAGCAGGATTACGGCTTTATTGTCCTGAGCAACCAGGCCGAGTTGAGCGCCCCCCAAAAGGCGTTTGACCTGGCGGCTCTCTATCTGGGCTCTTCCCTGAATAAACCGGAAGCCCCCGCAGTCGCCAGTCTATCCCAGTCGTCCCAAAAGGATAAGGTTGTGTACCCCATTGACTCAACCCTGTTTGATCGGCAATTCGCCGGATCCTACGAGTTGATTGATTACCCGGGCATGATCATGACCTACCAACGGAAAGGCAAGCGTTACCTGGCCCAGGTTACGGCCCAGGGTGAGCTCGAAATCTTCCCGTCCTCCGATACCACTTTCTTTTATAAAGCGGTCAATGCCGGGGTGGTTTTTCACCGACCTAAAACGGGCCAGGCCATCAGTGCCACGCATCAGCAGAACGGCAATTACCGGCTCCGGCGGGTGATGCCTTACGTGCCATCGGCGCAGGATAAACAACAACTGGTCGGTTCTTACTTTAGTCCTGAACTGGAAACGATCTACACGGTAAAACTGCAAAAGGATACGTTAAAACTGGTGCATATCCATCATGGAGAGACACCCTTAGTTCTGTCTAAGGTGAATCAACTAAGAACGTCCTGGTGGTTTGCCCCTGATATGACCGTGGTTCGTGATCCGGCCAATCAGATTACCGGTTTACGAATGTCTAGCGGGCGGGTACGTAACGTGTGGTTTAAACGGCTACCAACTAATTTTGATCAGGTACCCGTGGCAACAGTCCCTAAACCAAAAAGTACAGCGTTACGGCGTTCAAAGTGACAGGATAGCCTCTTTAGGGCTCCCCCGAACAAAACAAAGGCCGCTAACTAGTTGACTGTCAGCGGCCTTGCGTAAAAACTTGTGAACCCGAAGGGATTCGAACCCCTATCTTCAGAACCGGAATCTGAAATTCTATCCATTGAACTACGGGTCCATTCAACGAACCGGCGGACTTGGTATCCGTTTCGGGTTGCAAATATAGAATTTATGATTTGCCGCACCAAATCCTGTTTAACATTTTTCTACAATTCGTTGCAGTTTTTCGGCGCCGTTTATGCTAATGTATTTATTTACAAAGACTTCATCGTGTCATAATCACCCACGGCCTGCAGGTACAACAAGTGCCCCAATACGCCGTGGAGGTTACTGATGAGCCGGTGAGCCTCGACAAACGGCACAACCTGCAAGCGCGTGTGCTCATTATCGGCCGCTTCCCCCGTCTCTTCGCCGTTCATGGCCTGAATGGCCGCCCTGGACATCCGGCGTTCCAGATAATAGAAATACAACGCTTCGTCACTGGTCGACGTGGCCGAGTACCAGGGTTTAAGCGAAAGCGAAACTAAGTCCTCCGGCTTTACATCCAGTTCCGCTTCTTCTTTCAGCTCCCGGGCGGCCACCTCCAGCGGTTCCTCCCCTTCGTCGATCATACCGGCGGGATGCTCGTAGGTTTCCGAACCGTCACAGACGCGTCGCTGGCGGACCAGCAGCACATATTTCTCGCCCGTCTGGTCATCAATAAAAACCACGAGCATCGACACGGCATGGCCTTTGACGTAGCAGGAAGACGATAATTTATTGCCTTCCGGCGTGTCGGCATCCAGGCCCACCATTGTCCGCAGCACCTTACCTTCCTTTCCGTGGCTGGTGTAAATATCATGCACCGAATTGACCTTGATGCCATTATCGTCCAGCTTACGGCGCCAGGCTTTATACCGGAATGAATCCTGAAACTGTTCTTCTTTTTCCATGCTAGTTGGGGCTAATTAATACGCTACCAACCCGGTCGGTGGAGAAGAGTTTCGAAAAAAGCCGGATTACAATAATTTCATCGTTTCATAATCCCCGATTGTCTGCAGGTACAGAAAGTGAATCAGCAACCCATTGACGTTATTGATGAGTTTATGCGCTTCGGGCAGGGTTGTCACAACGGTTGTAATGCGTTCGAACTCGGACTGAACGCCCATGTTCCGGCGGTGAAACGTCATAATTTCCTCGCGCGGCATCCGGCGTTCGACAAAGTAGTAATCCATGGCTTCGTCGCTGGTGCCGGTGCTGGGAAACCACTGACGCGGGTTCAGCCGGGTCAGGTCTTCGGGCTTTACCGACAGGCCGATCTCCTCGCCCACTTCCCGGGCGGCCACTTCCTGCGGCACATCCGACGCATCGACCATCCCCGCCGGGTGTTCGTAGGTATGCGAACCGTCGCAAATCCGCCGTTGCCGTACGAGCACCACGAATTTTTCGTCCGACTCTTCATCAATCAGGCAGACCAGCACCGATACGGCATGGCCTTTCAGAAAGAGGGCGGGCGGAATTTTGTCCCCCTCGGGCGTGTCAGCGTCGACTTCCAGCATCGCAAACAGCACCTCGCCGTTTTGCCGACGACGAATGTAAAAGTCGTTGATTCCGTTAATTTTCAAGCCATTGGCCTCGGCTTGCTCGCGCCAGAAGCGAAATTTATGGGCGTCCGTTAGTTGTTCCTGCTTCATTCGATCTTTTTCAGTCTAGTATTTCCGTGAATTTGTTCCGTTATTGAGCCCCGTGGCAGAGCCATTTTGTCGGTGAAAAATTAAACAAGCCCCTATAAAAGTCAAAGCTGGTATGGAGCTGACCATTAGTACACCCGCCATTCTGTTTTCGACGGTATCGCTGTTGATGATTGCTTTCACGAACCGCTTTCTGGCGATTGCTAGCCTGATTCGGGATTTGCACCAGAAGTTTCAGTCCAAGCCCGACACGGTTTACATCGGCCAGATTCGGAACCTGCACACGCGTCTGCAACTGATCCGGGTTATCCAGATCATCAGCGTCACGAGTCTCCTGGTCAGCGCCGTTTGCATGTTAGTTATTTTTGGGGGAAACCAACTAGTCGCCCGTTGGTTATTCAGTCTGGCACTGGTATTACAAATTTCCGCCTTAGCGGTTTCGGTCTGGGAGATTTCGATCTCCATCAACGCGCTCAAGATCGAATTGAGCGATATGGAGAAAGAACTTGGCCGGCGCAGCTTCGAGCTTTTTACCTTACGATCGAGGGGCGAAAAAGAAAGCTCATCCTAATTTAAATGGGTAGATTGAGCAAAATCCAGTCAGAATTAAAAGTCTATTTACGCAAAGCTGATATATTTGTTCGTTGCTATAGCTTGTATCAATGACCTATTGTTTGGGAATTAAAGTGGCTTCCGGCCTCGTCGCCATTGCCGACACGCGCTTAACTTCTGGCTCAGAAGTTTCGTCCAATCGTAAGATTTCGGTTCATGAACTGGAACATCATTCGCTGTTTATCATGACATCCGGTCTGCGGTCGGTGCGTGACAAAGCCATTACCTATTTTAAGGAGGTCATCAACGAGAAAGACCGAACCTTTAACAAAATGTACAAAGCGGCCAACGCTTTTGGTGAACAGGTCAGGCGGGTAGCCCTCGAAGATAGAGACTCCCTGACTGCCGCCGGTCTGAACTTCAACCTAAACGCCATCGTCGGCGGGCAGTTGGAAGACGATGATGAACACAAGCTCTTTCTGCTGTATCCGGAGGGCAACTGGGTCGAAGTAGACCAGGGCTCGCTGTTTAAAATCATCGGTAACACGGGCTACGGCAAGCCGCTTTTGTACCGTAACCTGGCTTCAGGACGCCTTGAAGATTGGTTTTCTGGCTTTCGATGCCACGCGGGTCAGCGCCAACGATGTCGACTACCCGCTCGACGTCGTCATCTACGAGAAAGACAGCTTTCACATGCTGCAGCACCGGCTCGAGAAAGACGATATGGACGCCGTTTCCAAACAATGGAATGCGTTACTCAACAACTCTGTCCAGAAACTGCCCAACGACTGGATGGAGCCCATTTTTACGAAAACTCCCTAACCCTGCATGGAACTAAGGGTAAACCATCTGCTTCGGTACGAATACTCCTCCGCGGTTTTTTTGCAACCTCACACGTTGTATCTCTACCCCAGAATTTATCCTCACCAACGGCTGGACCGCTATACCCTGCGCATTGATCCCAAGCCGGACATGCAGGTGCAGAACATTGACGTGGAAGGCAATGTGCAGCAAATTATCTATTTCAACCAATCAGCCGATTCGCTGACGGTTGAAGCCGAGATGGTTGTTCAGTCGACGGTTTACAACTCCTTCGACTTTGTTTTATTTCCGTTTGAGGCCCAGAAACTGCCCTTCACCTACTCCGCCAGTGACCAGATATTGCTTGCGCCTTACCTCGAACGGGTTGATGTAACGTCGCTGGTCGACCAATACGCGCGTCAGCTGGCCAGCGAAGCCAAGTGGCAGACCGTGCCGTTTCTGTCCCTTGTCTGCACCACCATCTGGCGGAACTTTACCTACCAGGTGCGGCAGGAAGGCCCCGCCCATTCGCCGGAGGAAACGCTGACCTCGCGCCAGGGCTCCTGCCGCGACTACACCGTTCTGTACATCGCCATTTGCCGGAGTCTGGGGCTGGCGGCCCGTTTTGTGAGTGGTTATCTGTATGGCAGCCCGCAGCAGGAACACGAGCTACACGCCTGGGCGGAGGTGTATCTGCCGGGGGCGGGCTGGCGGGGCTTTGACCCGTCCGAAGGGTCCGTGGTGACCAATCAGCACATATTCCTGGCGGCTTCCCGGAACCACAATCAGCTGGCTCCCCTGGCCGGCACCTTCCGCGGGTCGGCCCAGTCGACAATGACCGCCACGGTCACCATTGCGGTAGCCGAATACTAATCCGATCTTGGATTCGAGGTTATTTTTCGGCAAATCGTGGGTCAGTCAGGGCCGACCATTATATTTACTTCAAAAAGTCGTTTTTATTCAGCAAACGTGGCATTAATTAAGTCAATTTCCGGGATTCGCGGTACGATTGGCGGACCCAGTGGAGAGGGTCTGACCCCTTTGGATGTGGTAAAATTTACGGCTGCTTTTGGCCAGTGGCTCCGGCAGCGGCAGGGCGGTAATGCCGCCGGGCCCGTGGTGATCGGACGGGATGGGCGGCTATCGGGGGAAATGGTTTCCCGGCTGGTATCGGCTACGCTCCAGGGACTGGGTTTGGATGTCATTGATCTGGGTTTATCGACTACGCCAACCGTGGAACTAGCCGTACCCGGCGAAGGCGCCATTGGCGGAATTATCCTGACGGCCAGCCACAACCCAATCCAATGGAATGCGCTTAAATTACTCAACGAAAAAGGCGAGTTTATTTCCGCCGAAGACGGTGCGGACGTGCTGGACCTGGCGGATTCGGAAGCGTTTACGTTTGCCGATGTCCGCAAGCTGGGCAGCTACCGGACGGATTCGACCTGGCTGGCCAAACATATCGACGCGATTCTGGCACTGCCCCTCGTCGACAAAGAAGCCATTGCCGCCCGCCAGTTCAAGGTGGTGGTCGATGCCGTTAATTCAACGGGTGGTCTGGCCGTTCCCATGCTGCTGGAGGCCCTCGGCGTCGACATGGTTCAGTGCCTGTATTGCGAACCGACGGGTAACTTTGCGCACAACCCCGAGCCTTTGCCTGAAAACCTACGTGACATTATCCACGAGATCGAGAAGAACGATTATGACCTCGGCATTGTCGTTGACCCCGATGTCGACCGTCTGGCCCTGATCTGCGAAGATGGGTCGCCGTTCGGCGAGGAATACACGCTGGTGGCCGTGGCCGACTACATTCTGAAAAATCAGCCTGCCAACACCCCAATTGCCACCGTTTCCAACTTATCCTCGACGGTAGCGCTGCGCGATGTTACGCAAAAATACGGCGGTACCTATTATGCATCAGCCGTTGGCGAAGTCAATGTCGTTAATATGATGAACGAAGTCGGTGCCGTAATCGGCGGGGAAGGCAACGGGGGCATCATCTATCCCGAGCTGCATTCGGGCCGCGACGCACTGGTTGGCATTGCGTTGTTTCTGACGCACCTGGCCAAATCGAACAAGTCGGCGTCCATGCTGCGCCGGACGTATCCAAACTACTACATCTCCAAGAACAAAATCGAACTGACGCCCGACGTGGACGTGGATTCGGTTCTCGAACGCATTCAGGTCAAGTACGCCAAAAACCCGATTAACACGATTGATGGCGTGAAGATCGAATTTGATAAAGAATGGGTTCACCTGCGTAAATCGAACACGGAGCCCATTATTCGCATTTACTCCGAATCCGATACGCTCTCCACGGCGGACTATCTAGCCAATAAAATCATATCCGATATAAAAGAAGTGATAGCCAACCAACGCTAAGGCACTTTACTTCTTATTTTTTACCGACTCCTTTCCGGTCTTTCCTTTTCTGGACCTGAAAGGAGTTTTTGTGACCGCTTACTAAAAAGTTAGTTCGTTGCCGAAGACGAAGTAGTATCTTTTTACACGAGTTAAAACGAGACCGGCTTAACTAAATGTGTAATTTACATGACTCCGTGTTCATTTATTGTCCTGAAAACCAACCATATCATAACCCCGTCCATCGTAAATTTTTTGCTGGAACAGGGGCACATCTGCCTTGGTTATTTTGAAGACGCGGAAGCAGCCATTCAGAGCGCCCAGCAACAGCAGCCCCGTTTTTTTGTCACCGATACCGACCTGCCCCGGCAAAATGGATACGCCATTGTCCGGCGGGTCAAAAGCCTAGTGACTACGGACGCCATCGTTTTCACCTCCACCCATGACGTACTTACCCCGGAAGCATTCTACACGGACGTAAGTGGTTACATCAACCCGTCGGATTACAATTCGGAGGAGTTACTGGCTTGCATTGAAGCCATTCAGGAGGGCCGCCGGTACATCAGCCCCTCGCTCCGCGATCCGGTTGAACGAAACCTCATACGCCTGTTACCCCTGGTTCAACAGCTCAATGAACGGGAACGCGACATCCTGCTTTTTCTGGCCAAGGGGCTGGACAATGACGAAATAGCGAAACGCCTGTCGGTGACAACGCATACCGTGTCCATGAGTCTTAACCGGTTAAAGCAGAAACTCGGTTACTCAACTTCCAGAGAATTAGTGGTTTTTGCGGCCAACGCCCGCATCTGGCTGGGAACGGTATAAACGAAAATCCTGTTGTCTATCGAACAGGAAGCTGTACCTTTGCAGCAGTTTTAACGTACCAACCGATTATGCGTGCTTATTTCGATAACGCAGCAACGACCCGGCTCGACCCCGAAGTGCTGGAGGCCATGCTGCCCCTGATGACCGAAGATTTTGGAAACCCCTCCTCCATTCATTCACACGGACGCAAAGTGCGGGCAGCTATCGAAAAGGCCCGCAAAACAGTAGCGACCCTGCTGAATACGGCGCCGGCCCAGATTTTCTTTACATCGGGCGGAACCGAGGCCGACAACACGGCCATCCGCAGTTCCATCGAAACGCACGGGCTCACGCACGCCATTACCTCTCCGCTCGAACACCACGCCGTTCTGCACTCACTGGAACACCTGGCGAAGAAGGGGGTTATCAAACTGGGTTTTGTCCGGGTTGACGAGCGGGGCCGGATTGATTTAGCCCATCTCGAAGAGCTGCTGCGCACGCATCCGCGGACATTGGTCTCGCTCATGCATGGCAACAACGAGATTGGCAACCTGCTTGATTTAAAGGCCGTCGGTGAACTTTGTCAGCAATACGGCGCTATTTTCCACAGCGATACGGTGCAGACAATGGGCCATTATCGCCACGATCTGCAGCAGCTACCGGTTGATTTTATCGTGGGTTCGGCCCACAAATTTCACGGCCCCAAAGGCGTTGGATTCCTGTACGTCAACAGCAGCAAAGAAGGCTTTGGGCCGATTCACCCGTTCATTCACGGCGGATCGCAGGAACGCAATATGCGGGGCGGCACGGAGAACGTCTACGGTATTGTCGGACTGGCAAAAGCGCTCGAAATCGCCTACCGGGATATGGATCAGCACCGCTATCATATCGAAGGACTGAAGCAGCGGATGATCCATCAGCTGCGTGAGCGACTCGACGGTGTGCAGTTCAACGGCGAGTCCGGGGAAGTCGATTCCAGTTTGTATACAGTTCTGAAC
>Ga0325400_1007109_pt1 | contig 10688 bp, 4 predicted proteins | sample PopdelMetagenome_2_FD_205662 | JGI IMG/M metagenome (GOLD analysis project Ga0325400, IMG submission 205662) | Populus deltoides microbial communities from Bellville, Georgia, United States - Xylem-PdKOR-R1 | ecosystem: Host-associated > Plants > Phyllosphere > Stem > Wood/Secondary xylem...
TTACAGGGTCTTTCGTGTCCCTATATAAGCACACTTGAATGTTGTACAAAGGAGTCCAATTTATGAATTAAACTGAGAATTTTTTATTGTAATTTTGAGGGGTGGATCTCCTCTTTCTTCTATGTTCCTGTGGATTCAAGTGCTATTATATTTTATCTTTTCTTCAAACCACTTTCCCTTATAAGTCCATCTCGTCCTAGATCAGGAGACCACAAATATAGGAAGACAAACAATCTCTAACACTTGCACGCATGCGCACCAAAACAGACTCAACTTTTGAAGGCAAAAAGATGTTACTTCAGCAGCAATTGTTAACGACACCTTTACTGTGAAACGGTATTGACACTCCAAAAAAGTTTAACCACACTCCCACTATTCTATACTTTGATGCAAAAATTAAAAACAAAGGTGGAATAATGGGAATGTGGTTCAACATTTTTTGGATTACCACTAGCACTGCCTCTTTAGCTGCCGTAGAATGCTCACTTTTCTAGCAAAAGATCCATTTGGCATTGTCATCCCATGGGACAGCAGTGCAAATTCTAAAATTTTGAGGAACTTCCCCAAAAACTCATCCCTTTTGGAGTGCTATCCTGCGAGCACCAACATCAAACAAATAGCAATTAAGACAAACTTGTACGCACTCATGGAACATAGATGATCCCTATAAAACCACTCAGACTCTCACTCTGGAAATTGCACTCAACTTTTTAAGGCAGAGCACACTTCTTGAGGTAGGTCATATGCTGAACCACATATTTAATCAAATCTAGGATCAGCACTTCTATCAGTAAACATAAAAGCACATTCGGAGCTGGAGGGGGGGACCATAACAAACAACAGTTGCTTCACGATCCAAAAGCAAACTTTTGGGAAAAAGGAATGATGCTTGTATGGTTATTTCCATCTCCTTGAAAGTGTACATCTACCTTATTCAGCAAACAGAGGTGCACAATTTCACTGATGGTTTCCCCTTCTTTTATTTTATTCAACAATTAATAAGAATATTTTCGACAAAGAGAAACAAGAAAAAAAAAGGTTAATGCTTAACAGTTATAATGGCTAAAGCTGGTCAAACATCACCAGAACCTTTCAACATCAACCCAACAAAGTTCACATATTTCCTTTCCAGCTCATTTAATCAAAGATGCACGATAACAGCATTCTAAGTTGCATTAACTTACAAGAAACAGCAAGGCAATGCTATTACCTCAACTAATATCATCCCTGAACAAGAAAAGTCAGAAAATGAAATAGCATATTCATTGAGTGAGTTTAGTGCTAATGAAAGAAGAATCAAGACCGATACTTGTTGATCATTTTGTAAATTGCAACCTTACAAAATCGATGGCTGTCCATAAATTTCTCATAGGTACAAAAAGTGGTAAATGAAAGAAATGATATTCCAAGTTGCACTGACTTAAAAGAAACAGCAAGGCGATGCTATTACTTCAACTAATATCATCACTAAACAATGAAAGTCAGAAAATGAAGTAGCATATTTATTGAGTGGGTGTACTGCTAGTGAAAGCAAAATCAAGACTCGATACTTATTGGTCATTTTGTAAATTGCAACCTTACAAAACCAGCGGTGCATATACTGTCTCCATAAAGTTCTCATTGGTACAAATGTGGTCTATGATTCTCATCTCAATTTGCTGCTGCCTTGTGAACAGCGATTCGCACGCTCAATAATATCTTACCATGCGAGGCTGGCCATGCAGATAATTTCTCATTGTACTCTTACTAAATGCATGGTTTCCCACAAAAGTGTACGCTATCAAATTATGCATCCTTAATTCAAACTCCCCATCTCTTCTCATTAATGTACCTCCAATGGTCTGAGTTTCCACCTTTTAGATTCATAAGCAATAATGTCTCGGGGGTTTTATCTACTCGAGAGCTAACACTTCCATTTGTAATCTAAAACTTAAATGTCAATGAGGCTCATATGTTCTACATATTTCTAATGATTATAGCCTTTTCTTATGAGCTTGTGCAACACAGTTAAGTGATTAGATGATGCAGAGACTTAACATTAATTGAGTTCATAATTGCAAAACACAAGTTTTCCATCCAAAACAACATTACCAAACACAACATAAAATGCAAGAAACACAAAGAAGCAAGCAAACACAGGAGCCCAAAGAAAAGAATAGGATGATACCCATGAGTGATGCCTCAAGCAAGTGGGTTCTCCATAGGACCTGATCCATAGGTGACATTGTACCAAGCTTTGCGCCCTTATTTTGGATCTTGACAATGTTCATGAGGCTAAAAAACAGAATCACAGACATGGTACCAGCAATAGTTTTCACTGTAGCCGGACGCTTTCCCATCTTCACCTGATCCAAACTCTTTATCACCAACTCTCTCAGTGGCCCAATCTTTACCAACAGCAAAAAAGCCACAGCCCCCTCAACAAAAAGAACTAAGAACAACAACTGAATCATCTCTGCTGCTACACAAGACAATACCTATCCACAAAACTAGATTCTATCTTTAGGAAAGGGAGAATTTTTAAGCCTACAGATCATAGATTAAAGCAGAAATTACAAAAAAAATAAAAGCTTTTTTTCTTTTTAATAGAAACCCATTTGTCCTTTGCATGTGATGTGAGCTAGAACAAGTGGATTATCTGTGCTTAATAGCACCGGAAATTTTCCAAAAGAGAGGAAAGTTTGGAGGAAGAGTTACAAAAATCTATTTTAGTTCATGTAACTAAGTATCAATCTTAAACAGCAAAAAAAGAAACCAGTTTTATATCTAAAAAAAGGTTTTAAGGCTACAGATCTGTGCAATTAGCTCTAGTAAGGAAAAGGTCGAAGCTTTTTCTAAGAAGCTCCTCTAGTTTTTTCCTTGGATTTTTCCTAGTGGTGTCGTTTGGGGATTACTACGGGGTGATTATGCAAAAGGGTTTGCTTTTGCCAGGCCCACAGAGATCAGGGAGTAAAAAGTGGGAAGGAAATGGCGAAATGGGTATCGGTCAAGAGTGAAAAAACCCGAGAGGGCTGGAGATAAAAGTCATCAGGAGGTGCAAAAGCAGGGCATTAGGCTTGGAAGCAGAGGTTACCATGTGTGTAAGCAACAAGAATACAGTGCTTGTTAAGGGAGTGTTTAGACTAAGATGATTGTTGTCCTGCTGTTAGGTTTCTTTTACTTTTTGTATTTGCCCTCTGATTGGAACACAGAAGAGCTGTTGTGTTGTCCTCTCTTTTATAGAAAGTGAACGGTTTTGTTGAAAGAGAGACTTGCTGCTGGACCTTTCAGACAGAACTAGTTGACAACCTGCACAGTACAACGCTACACCCCTCACTGTAACAATGAAGCCATGTACTGCTCGTAATCTGTCTACATGTGACATGCCATCACAAGTAGACCTGTTCAGGGCATGAGGGCGGGCCGGGTTGGTTTCGGCCGAGCTCAGCCCAAGTTTGCTCTCTCTTATTTGGGCTTGGACCCACCTGACCTGGCCTTTTGGGCTTTGTCTAGGACTTGTACTTTCTAGCTTGACTCACTTTACATTTTTGTACAATTGGTACTAAGCATTAAATGCTTGCGTGTGTGTTTTTTTTTTTTTCATAATTTGACTTATAGAACAATGTTTTTGCATAGGCGTGCTGAGTGGATGATTATCATGAGATTATATTTTTTACTCAGCTGTGAAATACTACTATTAAGGGTTATTATCTCAAATAAATGCATCTAAGGTGCCACAATATTTTTTCATTTCTAACCTTATCTCTTCGCAGGTTAGTTTGGTCCATGGTTATATGAACATTCATGAGCCATCATGTAATGGGTATAAAATTACTTAACTCATATTCTTTTTTTTTATCAACTATGATCATTTCTTTCCTTATATTTTCTATGAAAACACATACATACAACACACCTCTAAGGTTTTCTTTTCTCTATCACAACACTAACTTAAACAACGAGGGGCTAATAGAAGGCTTGTTTTGTAAGTGTTTATAACCACCCAATATAATGTTTTATCTTCGAGTTTTCAGCCTGGTTATAAGTAGTGGAAAGGTCTAAATCTAGTGGGGTTTGCTCCAAATCTTATTGGTGGTGTTGTTTGTGAAAGACTTTGAAAAAAATATGGTTCAATTCTCTTTTTTTTTTTTTCATAGCAAACAATTTAGAAACACTATGACATGGAAGAGTGATAAACCTTCTTATCACATATGCACGGATAGCTTCTTTAGATCTTCAACAACTAGCACAACAATTGAGAATGCTCATAAAACTCTATTGACTATATAAGAGCAACTAAGAGCCCTGCTTCTTTCTAAGTAGGTGACTTCATCGTTAATCCCGTCACTTACATCTCTATTGCATGTACACGACTTTTATTTCAAGAAAAAGAAAAAAAAAAGGTCAAAACAACATGCAATAAAGTAGGAAAAAACATTGATACCTCTCAAACTCATGAAATCCACTCTCGACATCAAAAGGAGTGTTCTTCTCTAAGTAGATACTTGAAATTTAAAAAAAAAGTTAAATATAAACTAGCATGCAGTCGTAGTTATAAAGGTAATTATTGTCATTGTCATCACTCGTCATCAAAGATATCCTCTGATATTCCAAACAAAAAAAGGGGATTAAAGAAAGTTATATATGAGGTCATACAGGCCCTTGAAGTGGAAGTGTTTAACTTTCAACTATGAAGCGAGTGTTGGATAATAATTTACTGAGAAATTTCATCATTATTAAAATGAGTTTAAATAATTATAATGGACTCTTAGACCTGAAAAAACACATAAAAAAATATGCATTAACAAAAAACTAAAAGAGGTGGTGCTTTCATTATGCATCACCTCACAAAATATTATTCATTGCATTGGTATTTTTTTTTATTGCCTTTGTTTTTCTTTACAAAAAAAAAATTCTAAAAGAGGTGGTGTTTTTATTGTGCATCACCTCACAAAACATTATTCATTGCAATAATTTTTTTACCTTAATTTTTTTATTTTATCCTTTAATATTTGGTTTATTAGATATTGAGCTTCATGATTTGTTGCAATTTGCTTTTTATATGGTTATTCAAGTTTCATGACCGGTGTTACAGGTTTAATGGGTTAGCCTAGTTAACTTTTTTTTATTGGATTTTTTTCGACTTCATCATTCAATATTAGGTTGATTAAAAATTAGGCTTCGTGATTTGATTTAATTCGCTTTTTATTAGGTTATCTCGGTCTCGTGATTCAAATCATGAATTTAACAAGTTAATCTAAGTTAACTCGGGTTATTTTATTGTATCCTTTTTTAAATTGGGTTTTTTTTTTCAATTTTATTCTTCAACTATGGGTTGATTAAGAGTTCTTGTAACACTTCAAGTTTTTTTTAATCAATATTAAACATAATTCATGATATATCATGATAACAATTTCAATTACACACACACTATAACTTTCTTATTTTTCAATAAGTAGAGTGATACCTCATCCTCAACAACATTCAACTAGTTAAATTCTTGATTTATCAAGGAAAAGGTTTTTTATTTTTTAACGAAATTTCAGCTAATTTTTTCTATAAAGAAGCTCTCTTAAAAAATTTATATCCTTTCACAAACAAAATATTCTCAATCTCAACTCAACATACATCAATCATCATTAATAACAATAATCTATAACCTCAATCAACCATTGAATCCCTCCTCAAAACTTCACTTCATAATAATCATATAAATATAAAATGTATGGTTCGAACATGAATATTCTAGTAAAATTACATAAACATCAGACTAAATATATTATTTTTTATTACAACCATTTAAAATAACCTATTTATAAGACCATGAATATTCACACAACTAACTATTTACTTATAATAATCAGGAGTACATCCTAAAAACATATATAAGATTAATAACATAAAGCGTTTGCAAAATTACAAAACATCACATAATACAAAATCTATATATACTAAAACTAACAATTAATGTTGTGGTGGATGATAAGAAGAACTTGAAATACACATTTAAAATAATATTAATTGCAACATTAACTATATTTACATTTAAAGTGTATGTCGTAAAATAAATGCATGTACAAACTATTTTATTTCCCTGAATCAATTTCCTCAACATAATCTGTGTCCTCGTTCATACAACTGACCAAACTAATTTTGCATAATGGTAGCCCCTGTTTTTGTGGTCGGCTCACTTATTGTTTGAAATATTAGCTCCCACTCTTGCGGCCAGCTAATTAATATATATTTTAAGAAATATCAACCCCCGCTCTTGCGGTTGACTGAACAATTTAGTAACAATGACCCTCGTCTTTACGACCTGCCAAATCATTAAGTTTCAGAGAATAACAACTCTTGCTCTTACGATCAGCTCATAGTTTAGTCCCAACTGAATTTAAGAATTCTCAATCTTTCTTACATTATATTCATTAATCCTTGTTCATGCAGTCGTCATACTAAAACCAATTATATGTTTACCATTCTTAATTTGAGTATAGCTATAAATAATTCCAGATTTAATCAATACAATTGCATATTAGTAAAAATCAATAATTATGGTATCTAATAGTTACCTGAACTACCAAACAAGCACACTCCCTCTGTAATAGGTCATGCCTCCTATGTACCTCTTATTCACATGAAACTTCTTTATCATCATCCTATACCAATTCATTATATATAATCTCTTTGCATACTAATTAATACATTTTCATCCATAATTTCAATCTTATATATTGTTTCTCCCTATTATTTCCTTCTAACATGCTCCTTCTATAATTTCTCATATTATATCTAAATTAAATAATTTCCTAACTATCTCCATAATATTCCAAATCTTTTATTATGGACAATTAATTTTATTTACCATTTACTTATTATTCTCCCATCATCATTTCATTCTATTTTCATACTTTAAACTTTGTATTTAACACATTTCATATATTTTGTTATCAGCAAGTATATTTCAAAGTATATATTAAGTTTTATTTGTGAACTTATCCTTATCAACATGATTTCTTTAAAACATAATTCAAAAACACAAATCATAAATATTTCTTACCAAATTTTCCAAAGTATGTAAGACTTGGCATAATCAAAGTTTCATCACAAATAAGTATAAAACTGGTCTCTTCATTTTAAACCATTTCCATAACAACCGCATACATTAAATACATAAAACTCATCATTTTACAACATTCAAACACATCTAAACATTCCTTAAAAATATTTCCTATAATGAGTCGACCACTACTTTATTTGCACACCAAAAATTCTACTTCAATTTCAACAATTTATTCACTTTCTCTACTCATTATATCATTCCTTACACTAATCAATAACCAATTCCAATTTCCCCTGATTTTTTATCCAAGAACCCTAATTCATAATTTACAAATATTCAATCAATTTAAGACATTAATCTACAAGAAACTTATCTAACGGTATTAAGACATCTTACCAAGCAATAATCAAGACTCTAAACACTCATCAATTGAAAATTTTCCAACTATTTTTCTTCCTTCAAAATTGTTGAACTGTTCTCCCTTTTTCTCTACTCCTCTCATTTGATTTCTTTCCTCCGATTAGTGTTCATATGCTTGGTCTGATGTTTTCTTAAGGATCTCACTCAAATTATATGTTTTCCCATGGATTTTTATCACTCTCCAAAGCCATTCTTCCTCCATCTTTTCCTTTGTTTTTGGCTGGTCACAACACATGAATGTATGCGCGCTCGCGCACACACATATATATTCAACCTTTTTACAAATTTCTTTTATGTCTCTCAATAGTAATTTTTTATATTTTTCAGATAAAAATTCCTAAAATCTTAACACCTGTCTGTACCAAATTTTACCCAAGCTATTTTGAATTTCACTAAATTACATACCGGTACTTTTAGTTTCATAAAATCCGCTTCCATTAAAATTTTATTTGTGTTTATATGTATTTTTTATGTTCCAAGTATTTTTCATATTTTTTTTACCCGTACATAATATTTTAATCAAATTCTCAAAACTATCATCATTCTCGTAATTTAATAATCACTTTACTCATTTTATGTAATATTTTTATTATTATTTTTATGGATTTTTTCAAGGGTTTACAATTGTGTTTTATAATTTGTTTTGATTTGCTTTATATAGGGTTATTCTAGTCTCATGAGCCGAGTCGTAGGTTTGGTAGGGTAACTCGAGTTGACGCATGTATTTTTTTTATTGCTTTCTATGAGGTTATCCTGATCTTATGATCTAAATTATGAGTTTGACGAGTTAACCCAAGTTGACTTAGGTTATTTTTTTGTGTTCTTTTTTTAATTGACTTTTTTTTCAATTTTATCTTTTAACATTGGATTGATTGAGAATTGGACTTCGTAATTTGTTTTGATTTAATTTTTATGAGGCTGTCCTTGTCTCATGACTTAAGTCATAGATTTGGTAGGTGAACTATGGTTGACTTAGTCATTTGTTTTGTTTTTTTAATTGATTCTTTTTCCAATTTTCATACTTGTTGATTAGAATTAAGTTTCATAATTTTTTTTGATTTGCTACTTTATATGAGGTTATCATGGTCTCATGATCCAATTCGTGAATTTTTAAGGTTAATCCAAGTTGAACCGGGTCGATCCAATATACTATCATCTTAATATTTTTCAAAAGAATGTTGTCTTTAATCTTTTATAGTAAAACTATGTTTTTACTATTTGTCTAGGTTGCCTTTGGATCCATTAAACTAATCAAGTCACAATGAGTCAACCTCATATTGTTTAATTTTTTTTTTCTACTAGAAAAAACATTAACAACGTCTAAACATTTTTTTTACATTTAAATTTTCTTAATCCAACCCGTAGTGTGGACAAACGATCCAGTAGTAGTATAAAGTTGATAATGCAAGATATATATGCCATGTATTAGAAATGTGATATCATAATTTAGATCCAAGATCCATCATTATTGATTTTAATTAAAAAAATAACAAAAAAGAATTTAATCATGAATAAAAAAGAATTTTACTCCTAGTAAATCAAACCATACACATTTATCCAAATTAGAATCATGAAGATGTTTTTGTGAAAAATAAAATACCACATAAATGTTAATGTGCATGTCATGTAGTCAATTAGTTGGTTAAGCATGACATTAGTTTTGTTCATATAAATATATTTAATATATCAATAAAGACTTATTTATCTTTAATATTCATCAAATATTTGATTAATGAATATAATATATGATTAATGAATCTAGAGTAAAGATAAAGACATTGGATTAAAAAATGATTTGCAAATAAAATTATAAAATTGTTATAATTTTAAAATTCATGTTATATCAACGCATTATTTCTAAAATGTTCCTTGTCGATGCTCTATTGAGACTGAATATTAACTAGAGATATCAAAAATGATACATATTATGTTTTTTTTCTATGAAATGAAGCAATTATTCTAATAAGTTGATGTATAAGGGATACATATAACTAATATGTAGTTGTTTGTCAAATGACATGCACACTAAACTAACCCGCATTAGAATTCCATATGAAGATGTCACTTGTGTCTATGGAAAAGCTCATGTGACGATTTTATAAATGATTATTAGACTCAAAATCGCTAAGTTATCTTATATAAAGAGTATTATATTTTGATTAGCTACACGTTATCCTGATTAAAGGTAACAATGGGGCATATATTAGGTACAACATGAATTATACGAAGATATTTAAGTAATTAAAAAAGTAAACAACTCTAAATATATTTAATAGAATCCTCGAGACTTCATTTTTTTAAAAAAAAAGTTATTGTTTTCGTTGCATGCACGTGTTTCTGCTAAACCCAACAATAAACAAACTCGTAGAATTGTGAATCCAATCACTTTCTCAAATTACATTGTAGCACATAATTGTAAAAGTAACATTATAGCTAGCAAGAAATGGTGACAACCAAAGAACAGAAGGGCCTTCATCTACTATCTGTGGATACATTTCTCCTTCCCACGGTTCCACCATTTTTCAAAGCAGCACGAGCACCCGGTTTTTCTTCTCCTTTCACACGAAGCAACAAAGGTGATGGTCGTTGTTACTTGTTAGCCATGCAATTCAGCATTTACCTCCGGAAAATTCACCTCCGCATATATTGTTTTTCTGTCTGAATTATACACATGATATTAACCCATCAAGAAGGCCAATTTGGAATTAATTTTCCACGTATACACGTGGTTATATTATATACTTTTATGCACAGACCGAGACCCATGTCCAGCAACGAAAATTCATTTTAGAGAAAATAATATATAGTACAATTGCTCAATTGTGGAGCCCTTTCTTGCCTGTAGTTTGATATATTATATGCTTTATAATAATCTCTTTCAAAATTTTCTCATCCACGAAAAGGCAATCATCAATAACTCCAAACAACTCACCAGAAGTTTACATACGCTGTCACGAGAAGATTTCGTCGCCATGTCTTTCTTTCCAACGTGCCTATATATATATATACATACATATATTGATGTTACACTTCATAATATTTTTTTTAAATATTTTTTGATTGAAAATATATTAAAATTTTTTTTAAATTTTTTTTTGATATTAATATATCCAAATTATTTAAAAAATATTAAAAATATTAATTTAATGTATTTTTAAGTCCATTATATTTTTAAAACGCACGGAAACATAATTTTAAAGATGAAGAATAAGAAAATAAATTATTTCTT
>Ga0325400_1007111_pt1 | contig 10687 bp, 13 predicted proteins | sample PopdelMetagenome_2_FD_205662 | JGI IMG/M metagenome (GOLD analysis project Ga0325400, IMG submission 205662) | Populus deltoides microbial communities from Bellville, Georgia, United States - Xylem-PdKOR-R1 | ecosystem: Host-associated > Plants > Phyllosphere > Stem > Wood/Secondary xylem...
AAAAAAAAAAAAAATTTGAGAAAAATATCAATCTCAACCATCAATTTCACAAAGGACCCACCATCTCAAACTCAAACTATACACTACGCTCTACACCATAGTCTAGCCCATTGAACGCGTTATTTTATATGCAGATTTTGAAACAGGAAAGCCGGTATGTCCTTCTTTCCTTACACCTTCCTCTCCATTTCTGTCAAAACAAACAATGAAAGGGAAAGAACCCTCAACAATGTACTACTACAAATATATATTTATGTGTGTGTCAACTCGAAAATCTTTCTCAAAGCTAGTGAAGACCTGGTAAAACCAATCTTCCAACACACAACACGCACATTGACTTTGTCTTGTTGTTGAATTTCTGCTTCTCTGGCGTCTCTTTTTTTTTAAATGGCGGGCTTTCATGACCCTATTTATTGAATCGTTTTTCATGTAATACTATTCATTCATTCGACTTCAAATTCTAGAAACTGCCCACTGTATTTGTGAGTGACAAGGTTATAATATATATAGATTGCAGTGTTCAGGATTTTTGCAAGGGAGGCTCTGGTGCTTTTTTTTTTTTTCTGGGGTTGACTCTTGTGTTTTGCATACATTTGAGTTAGAGGGAGTTGGTGGAATCAAGGTTTTGTGTCAAGTGTTTCTCGTTTGGTTATGCTTGAAGAAGAAATACTCTGTTGGGTTGATATCATTAGTTAGTAATTGAAAGAGTTTATTGGTGGCAGTTGAGACGTCATTTTGATCTTGTTCACTTCAAAATCACACACACTTCAGGGAGTAAAGAAGTGGGGTTCTGTTATATGATAGAGAACTTAATATGGGGAATAGTAATTGTATTGGATCAAGGTTTTCGAAGGATGGTCTTTTTCAAACAATTTCCTCTTCGATTCGTTGGTCTCGATCGACGGACTGCCCGATCATTAATAGTAAGAGAGAAAATGGGTCCTTGACTAAAGTGGAAGAACTTCCTGTCCATGCTCAAAGGAAACCTCCGGAACAAATGAAGATAGTCAAGGAAGAGACTGAACAAGTAACATTACAGGCAAAGCCCAAGGAAGGGGCCACTAAACCATCAGAGATTGTGATGAAGGTTAAGGAGGAGAGTAAGCCAGCCGAGGCAGCAAGTGACAAGGAAGAGAAAAAACCAGCAGTGCCCGCAAGACCAAACAAGCCTCTTGTTAAGAGGACACCAAGTGCAGGGCTTCAGGTAGATTCAGTGTTGAAGACAAGAACCGGTCATTTGAGGGAGCACTACAACTTGGGGAGGAAGCTTGGACATGGCCAATTTGGGACAATTTTTCTATGTGCGGAGAAAGCAACTGGAAAAGAGTATGCCTGCAAGTCGATCTCAAAAAGGAAGTTATTGACATCAGATGATGTGGTTGATGTAAGGAGGGAAATTCAGATAATGCATCACTTGGCAGGGCACCCTAATGTTGTCTCTATCAAAGGAGCTTACGAGGATGAAGTGGCAGTTCATGTTGTGATGGAATTATGCGCTGGTGGTGAGCTCTTTGATAGGATTATCAAGCGAGGACATTATACAGAAAGAAAAGCAGCTCAGCTCACTAGGACTATAGTTGGTGTTATAGAAGCCTGCCATTCCTTAGGGGTCATGCATCGGGATCTCAAGCCTGAGAACTTTCTCTTTGTCAACGAGAGTGAGGATTCACCTCTTAAGGCAATAGATTTTGGATTATCAGTATTCTTCAAGCCTGGTATGTTTCTGACTTTCAGTAGCTTTCCTTCTTTTGAGATCATATCACTTGCTTAACTATTCGCATCATCACCTTCCAATTATGCATACTGCATTAATTTCCATGAGTTTCCCACAAGTCATTCATTCAAACACTAGAGGAAAAGTTGAGCATTAATATTTTTCCCATGTTCTACGAACAATAAATGAAGTCCATAATAGGCATACTTGAATACCATCTATTGCCACTTAGATTCTTAGAATAATAAAAACTATAAAGGACTCCAGATCCTGATCCTTTTAACAGATAATCCCTATGTTTTTTCCTGCACAGATAATTTTTTTTTTTTGGTGATGATATATAGCATTAATCATGAGGATCTCATCTAAAATGATCTGCTATATCAAGTTGAATATTGCCAGTCCTATATTGCAGGGGAGATTTTTAACGATGTGGTTGGAAGCCCATACTATGTTGCACCTGAAGTATTGCGCAAGCGCTATGGTCCAGAAGCAGATGTTTGGAGTGCTGGAGTGATAGTTTACATTCTCTTATGTGGGGTACCTCCATTTTGGGCTGGTAAGAGTTTTCTAATGTCTGTTACTTCTAGGATATATGCATAATATTTTCAGCAATTTGACTTCCAGTTCTTATGCTTTCTTTGATGATGACATAGAAAAGGAGCATGATATATTTGAGGAGGTTTTGCATGGTGATCTGGATTTCACATCAGATCCCTGGCCTAATATCTCTGCAAGCGCAAAAGATTTAGTCAGGAGAATGCTTGTCAGGGACCCTAAGAAGAGACTTACTGCCCATGAAGTTCTTTGTAAGTTGTGATGCATTTGTTCAATTAGTCTCCTTCCCTCCATCCAGATTTTATCACTGAATTATGAGACTTGTGAACTCACAGGATTCATAGCTGGTCAAGACCCTTGGCATTAGATGGCATGAGGCATACTATATATTTACTTCATATATCATAGAAATGATTAGTCTAGATTGCTGAAAGTTAAGGGTTAGGATGCCAAGTTGCTTGCAATTAGCTTTCAGATCGAAATATATTGATGAGCTTGAACATTTGTGATTTATTTAGATTGAATAACCTGGTTGAGCTGAACTTTCACCTGGTTCGTTACCGCATTTCAGTTCCAGGCCTAATTTGGCACCTCTAGATAAGATGGCTTTTGATTCATGTGATCAGCTGTTTAAACTTGTCATTTATGTTCATTCAATTTATTGTCTACTATCATCTCAGCAGAAATATTTTCTTGGGCTTTCATTTGCTATAATGTTAAAGCTCTGTTATATATGCCACTGCTGAACGCATATTTTGGTTCCCTGCAGGTCATCCTTGGGTTCATGATGACGGGGTGGCTCCAGACAAGCCTCTAGATCCTGCAGTCTTAAGTTCCTTGAAGCAGTTTTCTGCAATGAACAAGATTAAGAAAATGGCTCTTAGAGTAAGTCTGGCAATTATATCCTCACTTGTTGAATTCCACACTTAGTTGTCCTCAAGTTTTCTTCACTCACAAATTGTGTAATATTATTGTAAACGAAGAGTGCATGTTCCTCTTCTTGACTTAACGTCTATTTTCTGTAGATCATTGCTGAGAACGTGTCTGAAGAAGAAATTGCTGGATTGAAAGAGATATTTAAGATGATAGACACAGACAATAGTGGTCAGATTACTTTCGAAGAACTCAAAGTGGGACTGAGAAGATTCGGTGCTAATCTCTCCGAGGCTGAGATTTATTCTCTACTGCGAGCAGTAAGATCATCCAAAACTATCTAAGAATTCTGAAGTACACACATGAAAATCTCGGTCAATCCTTGACATAAAATTGAATTATGGGACTCGCTCCTACAATTTCTTAACTTCTATTCACATGATTGAAGTACTGCTGTGGCACTTAGTCATAACGTCTCTATGTCCTGGTTTTGATAGCTTTTTGATGCCTTGCAACCTCAACAAGTGTCATTTGCTAGTTCAAATTGCTGACAGAATATCATTGTCAAAATGCCCCCTAAATGTATCAACTGCGAGCATATTTTTGTCTAACCTTAGACCTTGCATACCTCAAGGATCAAGATTTTGATTCACTATCGAACTCAATCCTCCACATTTGGAAATTCAACACGGTCTTGCAAGAATTAGAAGGAATGTTGAAGTACTGGTTTTATGCAGCTGCTTCTGTAAATCTTGACATCTATGTTTGTTTCAAAAATTGCAGGCAGATGTTGATAACAGTGGCACAATAGATTACAAGGAGTTCATAGCTGCCACATTACATTTAAACAAAGTAGAAAAGGAAGATCATCTATTTGCAGCCTTCTCATATTTTGACAAAGATAACAGTGGCTATATCACTATAGATGAACTCCAACAAGCCTGTAGCGAATTTGGTATGGATGATGTTCACTTAGAAGAAATGATTCGAGAAGTTGATCAAGATAATGTGAGTACTTCTTTATTATGAAGCTGTTTCCATTGATGGTAGAAACTATTCCAATCTCCAAAAACATTTTGATTTTACTGTTTTTTTTTTTTTTCTGGTTGCTATATTGCTGGTTCAATGCTTGGAAACATGGCAGGCTCAACTGATTTTGCGTTTGCTTTGTGTTTACAGGATGGTCGCATAGATTTCAATGAATTTGTGGCCATGATGCAAAAAGGCAACACTGAACTGGGAAAGAATGGTTTACAGGGTAATAATTTTGGCATTGGATTTAGGGAGGCACTATCAGTTTATTAACATGGTGGTGAGGTTGTTCTTCTGGAAATAAATAATTTATTTAACTTGATAGATTTGTATTGAAAAATAGACCACACGTCTTGTAGCTGTATGATATGTGAAAGGAAATTTTTAAAACTCAAAGGTGTATGACCAGATGTATGTAGTGTACATTTCAATTCAATATAGATGCAAACTGGGATTACAAATTATGTTTCAAACAATATTTCTAAAATATTTAAAAAGAAATATATATATTTTTTTTATCATTTTGCAACATGTGCATCTGCTATCTGATTGCTGCAGTAGGGATCTCTTGGCTCTGAAGGCACGTGTCGTTGGCCAAGCTTTTATGATGAAAGAGTCGCACAGGCGATCTTGAAGTATAATTCTCATCGAGTGACGGGTTAATATAAAAAATATTATTTTAATTTATTTTTAAACAAAAAAATATTTTAAAAAGTAATTACTGTCACATTAAAACTGTAAAAAAACCCTCCTTAAAAAAACACATTCTCCTTGCAATTTAATACACTTAACTCAATTAAGAGGTTGTCCATTTCGTTCTTAGTTTATATTCCTTAACATTCTACCGAACATGATTACTGCCAATACTGCAAGAACGGATGAATTTGGGCCAATAAAGAGGCCATTTAGTTAGGATAATATTCAGAGAACGAAAGGATAATGGTACTGTTAGAAACCAATGATTTGCATAGTAATGTGTTTTCTCCTCCAAAAAGTTGAGGGGTTGGTATCAATATTTGTGTTTGGTTTAGCTTTTGTGGTTGAGGTTGTGATTGGGTACAATCTAATTATGCACAAAACTCAACTACAAAAGCTAATATTTCTTGCTTTTTGTAGCTTTTTAGTGGGTCCCATACCTAAACCTCAATCTCTGTCAAAACAGAGTAACCTTTATGAAGAATAAGTAAGTTTTGGGAGAAGTAATCTTATTGAATTGAAACCAAGAGTTGGCTATATATATAGCCTTACAAGTAACATAAAACTGAAATAAAACAACCCACATCAAAGCAAACTTTATAAATGTGGTTACAAGCTATTAAATAGATCAACATAACATACACTCCCTAATCAATAGGTTTTTAACATTAATTAGAGATAACTGACAACTTAACATTCTCCCTTAAACTGATTGCTGCTTAGCAATTAGTTTATATCTGGTTCTGGACACACTCCCATCAATCCTCGCAGCTTCAAAAATGCATCTAGTTTTAGTGGCTTAGTCATCACATCTGCTATTTGATCTTGAGTACCACAATGAATCATCTTTACAGTGCCTGCTTTTGTAAGCTCACGAAGAAAATGAAAACGAACGTCTATGTGTTTACTGCGCCCATGCATTATTGGATTTTTGGAAAGCTTAATTGCTAAATTGTTATCACAATAAACAATAGTAGACTTACTTTGAATATGTCTGAGCTTTTCCAGAATTCTTCTTAGCCATACTACTTGACAAGCACAAGAGGCTGCTGCAATAAATTCAGCTTCGGTGGTGGATAAAGTCACCACCGGTTGCTTCTTTGAAGACTATGACACAGCTGCTGAACCCATTTTAAAAACATGACCTGATGTGCTTTTCCTGTCCTTTAAATCCCCAGCATAGTCATTGTCTGTGTAGGTTGTTAATTCCTCATCTTCTTCATTTTTGTAAAACACACCATAGTCTGTTGTACTTTCAAATATCTTAAGATTCTTTTAGCAGCCTGCAAGTGAAGCTTGGCAGGATTTGCCATGTATCTACTGATAAGACTCATGACAAACATCACATCTGGTTGAGTAGCAGTTAAGTACATTAAACTTCCCACAACTTGTTTGTAGAAAGTACTATCAACTTTCACTCCATCTTCATCTTTTGAAAGCTTACATCCAGGAATAATGGGATTATAGACTGGATTGTTTCTGTCCATTTTAAACCTCTTCAATACCTCCAGTGCATACTTCTTTTGATTAATAAATACTCCATCTGCCCTTTGGACCACCTCAATACCAAGAAAAAATCTTATCTTTCCAAGGTCAGTCATGTCAAATTCACGCATCATAGAACTTTTAAACTTAACAAACATAGACTCATCATTCCCTGTGAATATAAGATCATCAACATATAGACTTATAATAAGAATTTTACCTCCTGCCTTGTTTTTTATGAACAAAGTATGTTCATATTGACATCTTTCAAATCCTTCCTTCACAAAATAAGACTTTATACGACTATACCAAACTCATGGAGCTTGTTTAAGTCCATATAAGGCCCTTTTCAACTTGTACACCATCTGCTCACAACCCTTTTTCACATATCCACAAGGCTGTTCCACAAAGACTTCCTCATTCAATTCACCATGTAAGAATGCAGATTTTACATCTAACTGGTAAGCAGTCCATTTCTTTTGAGCTACAAGTGCAACCACCAAGCGAATTGTATCTAATCGTGCCACATGTGCAAATACTTCAGTGTAGTCTATTCCATGCTGCTGAGCATAACCTTTGGCTACTAGTCGTGCCCTGTGTTTATCGATTTCTCCATTCTTATTGAGCTTAGTTTTATACACTCACTTTACTCCAATCACTTTTCCTCCAGCCAGTAACTCCATCAACTGCCATGTATTATTTTTCTTGATTGCCTCTATTTTTGAATCCATGGCTTTTCTCCACATTTCATATTTCACTGCATCTTCATAATAAAACGGATCATCAGTCAACAAAGTAGCAAAGTTTGCTGTTTCTTCATCATCATAAAGACCTTCTCCACTGACATAATCTCTCATCCAAACTAGGGGTGTCCCGTGTCTTCCTACATCGGAGTTGGGTGAGTTTTCTTCAATTAATTCATTTGAAGAAAAATCCTCTATTCCTTCATCTGTAGGAGCAGCAGCACTGTCTTCGTCATTCCCTTCATCTGTAAGATCAGCAGCATTGCCAGCAGCACTACTTCGTCATTCCCTTTATCTGTAAGATCAGCAGCATTGCCAGCAGCACTATCTTCTTCATTGACATCAATTATGGTTGTTTTGTCTTCACTATCACCCCATTCCAAGTCAGCGTTATTTGCTCCTTCAAGACTCTTTTCCCAATCCCAACTCCTATCTTCTTCAAATACAACATCTCTGCTCACTATGATAATTTGAGACATTGGATCATATAACTTGTATGCCTTTGATTCTGCACTAACTCCAAGTAACACACAACCCCTGCTCTTGTCATCTAGCTTTGTTCTGTTATTATCAGAGACATGAACATGAGAAAGACATCCAAAAACCTTAAAATACTCAACTGAAGGTTTAACTCCACTCCATGCTTCTTCTGGAGTCTTATCTTTTACTGCAAAAGTTGGACTCCGATTTAGAATATGTATAACCCAATTGACTGCTTCAGGCCAGAACGTCTTTGGCACTTTCTTTTCTGACAGCATGCTACGAACCATATTCATAATGGTTATGTTCTTTCTTTCCGCAACTCTGTTCTGCTGTGGAGTATATACAGCTGTCAACTATCTACGTATGCCATTTTCATGACAAAAGTTGGTGAACTCGTTTGATGTGAATTCACCTCCACGATCAGTACGTAGACCAATTATGTTTGAACCTGTTGCCTTTTCAACCAAACTCTTAAAGTTTTTGAAACTGACAAAAGCTTCTGATTTTTCAGTCAAGAAGTAAACCCACACCTTGCGACTAAAATCATCAATAAAGGTAATCATATACCTTTTCTTGCTGTTTGAGATAGGTTTGATCGGCCCACAAATATCGGCATGCACCAGTTAAAGAATATGAGAAGCTCTCCATGTGCTCTTCTGTGGAAATGAATCTTTATGTTGCTTACCCACCAAACAATCCCTGCACAGCTTTGTAGGAGTCTTTAATTGTGGTAAACCATGTACCATCTCCTTGTGTTGAAGTGTTTTTAAACCTGTGAACCCTAAATGTCCATATCGGCAATGCCAAAGTTGCGTTGAATCTTCTGTGATTGTGTTGAAACAGGTGGACTCTTGTGGTTGAGATGCAGCAAGCAACATAAACATTCTGTTTGAAGACATCATAGTCTCTATGATCAAGCCACGTTCATGATGATAGATCTTCAGCTTTCCACGTTGAATGAAAATGGAAAGTCCTTTTTCTTGTAACTGCCCAATGCTTAATAAATTGTTTTTCAGATCAGGTACATAAAATACCCCAGTGATAATCTGAACAATACCATTTACAAGAAGCCTTATGTTGCATTTTCCCATCACTGCCATGCTTGAATTGTTTCCTAGCTTCACAGATTCTCTAAACTTTGTATCAAGATCAGATAAAATTTCTTTTTTCCCACACATGTGATTACTACATCCTGAATCAAGAAACCACACACTCTCTCGGTTAGCATTTTGACAATTTACATCGGCCATCAGCAACATCTCCTCATCAGCTTTCACATAGTTAGCCTCCTTCTTTAGCTCAGGACATTCATATTGAAAATGTCTTAGCTTATGACAGTAATAGCACTCCATAATGGCCTTGTCAAATTTTTGTCTCCCTCGTCCTCTTTCTCTTCCTCTAAAGCTTCCACGACCTCGACCACTTCCTCTAGATGGACTTTCATGAATAGCTTGCAGAGCTTGTTCTTCTTTAATATGAGAGCTCATGCGTTGTTCATGCACAAGCAAGCTGCTTTGTAACTCATCAGTGGTGAGAGTATCTATATCCTTAAATTCCTCAATAGAACGTACCACGTAATCAAATTTGAGAGTCAAGGATCTCAAAATTTTCTCAATGATAGCAACATCTCTCAAGGTCTCACCATTTGCCTTCATCTTATTGGCTACGGTAAGGGTTCGAGCAAAATATTCATTCACAGTTTCTCCTGTCTTCATGTGAAGAACTTCAAACTCCTTCTGGAAAGTCTGTAGTTGTGCACGTTTGACTCGTGTGGTACCTTGATATTTCTGCTTCAATGAGTCCCAAATATTCTTTGTTGTGTCTTTGTTCAAGATGGTCTCCAGAATGGAGCGATCAATTGCTTGAAAGATGTAATTATTTGCCTTCAGGTCCTTCAATGTCTGATCTTCAATGGCCTTCTATTGTTTGTCTGTGAGCACTACTCCTGTGGCTGTTGTAGGAATACCATGCTCCACCAAGTTCCAAAACTCCTTTGATCTCAAAAAGTTCTCCATGACCATAGCCCAATGTTAATAATACCTGTTGCACCCGACATCGCGTCGGCCCTAAAATTTTATTCTCGTTTATTGAAAAAAAGAACAGATTTCTGGCATCTTGTTCTTTTAGGGGAAAAGTTCTTGTTTGGGGAGTCGCCACCTAGTATTATGGTCACTAGGAACCCTAACTGATCAACAGAGATTCTATGATTCGGGACCGGTTACGTAAAAGGAAAGATATTATCACCATTTAAATATTCTACCTAAGGTAAATTGCATTGTTTTTTTTTTGTCTTAAATTGCTAAAAAAATTTATTGGTTTATGTTCTGATGATTTATTCACAATACTCCTGATTCTGACATCAATGAATATTCGACTACGGATAATTCCAACTCTGGCGTCGGTAACTATTACGTAGCCATAAAATAAATTTAGATTAATATTTTTTTATTCTTGACTCTAACGCTAGTGAATAAACAAATAAACTAAATTCATTTTATTACACATTCACATATTTTTATATTTCTTATATAAATAAATAAAAAAAAATTAAATCAGTGTTTTTTATTCCTGACTCTGGCGTCAGTGAATAAATAAATAAATTTATTTTTCATACATGAACATATATTTTTTTTGTTAAATAAAATAAAATATAACGAATAAAAATAATATAAACTTAAACCAGTATTTTACTCCCGACTCTGGTGTTGGTGAATAAACCGGTAAATTTATATTATTTTTATTCATGCATACACATATTTTTTTTTATATTTCTATTTCTCCTCTTTTTATTATTTTTTTAATTTTTTTTATTTTTTGGGGTTGGACTAAGCCCAGCCGACCCAGCCCAGTCACTGGCCCAAGCCAGTGACCCGGCTGGGCCACAACACGCATGAACTAGCTTCATGCGTGCATGGCGCTGTGCCAAGGTAATTAATTACCTTGGCACAGTGCCTAATGCCCTGAACTTTCAAAAGGAAAAAAAAACGATGAAAACAGAGGAAGCCTACCTTGTTGCAGGCTACTTCGCCGGAGTGCTAGCGTGTCGGGCGACGATCAATGGTGGCGTCCGTCAATAATAAGCTAGAATTCCTCCTTCGACCTC
>Ga0325400_1007113_pt1 | contig 10687 bp, 12 predicted proteins | sample PopdelMetagenome_2_FD_205662 | JGI IMG/M metagenome (GOLD analysis project Ga0325400, IMG submission 205662) | Populus deltoides microbial communities from Bellville, Georgia, United States - Xylem-PdKOR-R1 | ecosystem: Host-associated > Plants > Phyllosphere > Stem > Wood/Secondary xylem...
CGCTGCCGAGCATGTCCGCCATCGTCGCCTCGACGGCCTCGTCGGCGACGTGGAGCGAGCGCAGCGCGTCCCATTCGGCGGCATGCGACTGGAACCAGGCCTGGGCCTGGGCGGCGCGATCCGCACGGACGGCGGCCAACCGCTGAAGATCGGCGGACGCCGCCCCCTCCACGTCGAGCGCGTCGAGCGCGGCGGCGACGGGACCCACCGTGTCCGCATCGCCCAGCGCGACAAAGACCCAGCTGCCTTCCTTGCGCCGACGGGCCAGGCCGGCGTCGCACAATATCTTGACGTGGCGCGACACGCGCGGCTGCGACTGGCCCAATACCTGCGCCACCTCGCCCACCGACAATTCCATCGCCCGCAGCAGCGCCAACACCCGCAATCGGCTATCGTCGGCCAGCGCGCGAAAGACATCGATAGGGCGGATACGTCGGGTCACGCTTCAAGACATAAAGAAATCTTTATATGAGGTCAACCGATGGATAGCGCGGACCCGAAACGATTGGCGCACGTTGGTGCCGTCGTTTCAAGGGAGGACCGCGTATAATGACCAAGTTCGTCGTCGCCGCCGTGCTGGCCGCTGCCGTCTCGCTCGCCGCGTGCAGCGAGCGCACGCAGGATCAAAGCGCCGCCGCCGCCAATTCCGCCGCGGCCGACGTCAGCGCCACCACGTCGAACGCGGTGGGCGACGTGGACGCCGCCACCGATCGCGCGCTGGGATCGGCCGAGCGCAGCCTGGACAATGCGGGCGCCGACATCAGCCGCGGCGCGGACCGGGCGGGCGATGCCATCGGCAACGCGGGCGACCGGGCCGCGGACGCTACCGGCAACGCGCTGGTCCGCGCGGGCGAGGCGATCCGGAAGTAGGAGCCGGCGGGGGCGCTCACCCGCCCCCATCCAATTCGCCTATTTCAGACAGGAGACGATGCCGGACACCACCGCCATCGTCTCCTTCGGGTCGCGCACGCGAACCGTGTCCATGCCCATGGTGTGTGCCGGATAATCGTTGCCGCCTGGAAAGATCGCGTCGCCCAGGAACAGCATCCGGTCGATGCCGATGCCGCTTTCGGCAGACAGCTTGTTCAGGCCATAGGCCTTGTCCACGCCCTCGCGCGTGATGTCGATGCTGGTGGCGCCGCCCATGTTGATCGACAGGCCGGGCAGCTTCTCCTTCAGGTTCGCCTGGATCACCTTGCGCTTGGCGAAATCCGGATCCCAATGCTCCTTGGCGTCGATGGGCGCTTCCTGGCCCAGCGCCGAGAAGGTGATCTGGCTGCCCCGATCCTCGATCCGCTCCCCCCAGGTCTGTTCGGGCTTGAACCCCGTCTCGTCCAGCGCCTGCTCGAACGCGTCCAGGATGCGCTTCTTCTGTTCGTCGTCGAACAGTTCGGCATAGACCGCGTGCCAGCCCCGCTCGTCGTAGCGGTACAGCTTGGTGCCGGTGGTGGGCATCAGCCACAGCCGCTTGACGTTGGCGCGCTCCGGCAGGCGCGAGGCCACCTGCTTCTGGAACTGCGGCCAGTCGCCGCCCGAGATCACGGCCACGTCGGCGACGTCGAGCAGGTTCGCCAGCGTCTCGCCCATGTCCGCCTCCAGCGGCTGCTTGCTGGCGGCCAGCGTGCCGTCGAGGTCGAACGCTACGAGCTGCTTCATGGATGGCGATCCTGCTTGATGGGTATGCGGGCCTGTTAACGGGCGGCGCGGCGCGCGCAAGGCGGCTTCCCACCGCCCGCGCCGCGGCCCTATAGCCAAGGGCATGGAAGCTGTCGTTCAGGCGATCCGGGCGAACATCGTCCTCTACGGCGCGCTGGCCGCCAACCTGGGCATCGCGGTGGCCAAGTTCGTCGCCGCCGCCGCGACCGGATCGTCGGCGATGCTGACGGAGGGCGTGCACTCGGTGGTGGACAGCGGCAACCAGCTGCTGCTCCTCTACGGCCAGCGGCGCGCCGCCCGCCCGCCGGACGAGGATCACCCCTTCGGCTACGCGCGCGAACTGTATTTCTGGGCCTTCGTGGTCGCCATCCTGATCTTCGCGGTGGGGGCGGTCGTGTCGGCCTATGAGGGCTGGCTGCACGTGCGATCGCCGGAGCCGCTGGCCGACCCCACCGTCAACTACGTCGTGCTAGGGGTGGCGGCGCTGCTGGAGGGCGCGTCCTGGGCGATCGCGGTGCGCGAGTTCGGTGCCGCCAAGGGGAACACCGGCTGGTGGCGCGCGATCCGCCGGTCAAAGGATCCCACCACCTTCACCGTCCTGTTCGAGGACAGCGCCGCCCTGGTCGGGCTGATGATCGCCGGCGTCGGCGTGTGGCTGAGCCACCGCCTGGACGACCCGCGGATCGACGGCATGGCGTCGATCGCCATCGGCGTGCTGCTGGGCGCGGTCGCGATCCTGCTGGCGCGCGAGGCCAAGGGGCTGCTGATCGGCGAGCGCGCCGACCCCGCGGTGATCGCGCGCGTGGCCCACGCGGTGGCGGCGGAGCCCGGCGTCACCGCGGTGAACCACGTCCGCACCATCCATACCGGCCCCGCCAGCGTGTTCGTGGCGATCAGCGCGGACTTCGACGACGACCTGCGGATGGGCGAGGCCGAAACGCTGATCGAGCGGATCGAGGAACGGTTGAAGCGCGACGAGCCGACGCTCTCGTCCATCTACATTCGGCCCGAGAGGCGCGAGAACGCCTTCGTCGCGCCCCATCCCGGAGCGACCCGATGATGCCCCCGGCCATGCGCCGCCCGTTCGCGCCGCTGCTCGCCGCGATCCTGGCGCCGCTGCTCGCGCTGATGCCCGTGCCCGCCTTCGCGGCGGTGACGGTGACGTTCTGGAGCCACGAGTTGGGCAACGACTTTCCCCACGCGTTCGTGACGCTGACGGGCGTGCCCGACGCGGGCGGGCCGGCCGTCGACCTCAGCTACGGCTTCACCGCCAAGAACATCTCGCCCGCGATCCTGTGGGGCAAGGTGTCGAGCCGCATGGACGTGGCCAAGCCCGGCTATGTCCGGCGCAGCGACGCGCAGTTCGCGGTGACGATGACCGACGCGCAATACGCGGCGGTGCGCCAGCTGGCGGCGGCGTGGAGCGACAACAAGGTCAAGTACGACCTGAAGACGCACAACTGCATCCATTTCACCAAGGAAGTGGCGCGGCTGCTATCCCTGAACGGGCTGGAGCAGCCCGAGCTGATGCGCCGGCCGCGCAGCTACCTGCAGGCGGTGGCGGCGGCCAATCCGGGGCGGGTGACGGTGATCCGGCGACACGGGCGCGACTATCTGCCCGGTCCGGCGGGATCGGCACCTCAGTCGGTCCCCGCGGCACCCTCGACGTCCGCCTCACCCGCCGGCACGATCTCGACCACGTCCAGCACGCCGCCCATGCGCGGATAGGGCAGCACCAGCCGCCAGCGCGCCGCGCCCACCCGTTCCACCAGCCCCGCCGCGTCGCGCCGGGCGTCGCGGCCGTAGCGTATCGGCCGCGCCTCGTCGGCCAGCATCACCGTGCCCAGGAACATGGCCCGCGCCGCCGTGTGCGCGTACAATTCTCCATCCAGCCGCTGCACGCCGTCGGATACGATCAGCCGGCGGACGGCGCCGTCCCCGGTCATCGCGCACGCCACCGGCACGGCGTCCGCCCGCCCCCCGCCCCGGCCACCGCCCAGGCGGGACAACCGGCATCGCAGTCCGCCCGGCGGCGGCATCGGACCGTCGATCGAGCGATCGGGCGCGAACAGCGGGTCGCCGGCCACCCCCGCCCCCGCTCCCGCCGCAAGGGCCGCGACCCAGGCATCGCGCCAGCCACGCAGCCGCTCGCGGTCGGCGGGGGTGGCCACGCGGCGCCAATCGCCCTCCTGACCCAACGCCGGCGTCGCGGCCGACAGCAGAGGCAGCAGCAGGGCGACGATTATCCTCACGCCGCGGTCCAGCCCCCGTCGACGGGCAGGTTGGCGCCCGTGATCGAGGCCGCCTCGTCGCGGCACAGGAACAGGCCGAGCGCCGCCACCTGTTCGGGCGTCACGAACCGCTTGGTCGGCTGGGCGGCGAGCAGGACGTCGTCCATCACCTGTTCGCGCGTCAAACCGCGCGCGGCCATGGTGTCGGGGATCTGGTTCTCCACCAACGGCGTCCAGACATAGCCCGGCGACACGCAGTTCACCGTGATACCGCTCCGCGCACACTCCAGCGCCACCGTCTTGGTCAACCCCACCAGCCCATGCTTCGCCGCGACGTAGGCGGACTTGTTGGGGCTGGCTACCAGCGAATGGGCGGACGCGGTGGATACGATGCGGCCCCAGCCGCGCGCGCGCATGTGGGGCAAGGCGGCGCGTATCGCGTGAAACGCGGCGGACAGGTTGATCGCGATCACCGCGTCCCAGCGGTCGGGCGGAAACCGATCAACGGGCGACACGTGCTGAATGCCGGCGTTGTTGACCAGGATGTCGACCGAGCCGAACGCGGCCGCCGCGCGCTCGACCATGGCGACGATCTGGTCCGGTTGCGTCATGTCGGCGGGGTCGTGGGCGACCCGGCCGCCGCCCTGCCCCAGCCGTTCCACGATCGCGGCGATCGCGTCCGCGTCGCCGAACCCGTTCAACATCACCGCCGCGCCGGCCGCCGCCAGTGCCTCCGCATAGGCTAGCCCAATGCCAGAGGTGGAGCCGGTCACCACCGCGGTGCGGCCGGCCAGGAACTTCGCTTCGCTCATGGCCGTGACCTTGGGCGCGACCGGGGCTCCGCGCAACCCGCCCGAGCCGGGACCGGCGCAACCCGCAGCCGCTTCGCCCGTTCGGTCGTGACGCCTGCGAAAGGACGACAGTTCATGCGCCTCGACGATTACGATAACGACATCAACGTCGAGGACCAACGCGGGTCGGGCGGCGGCTTCGGCCTGGGCGGCGGGGGCGGCGGCGGATTGTTGTTCGGGCTGTTGCCGCTGATCGGCAGCCGTTTCGGATGTGGCGGGATCGCGGTGGTGTTAATCCTGTTCGCGGTGTTCGGCGGGGGCCTAGGCAACATCCTGGGCGGGCTGGGCGGCGGGGGCGGCCAAGTCAGCGCCCCCCGCGAGCGGACGGCTGAGGGCCAGTCGGAAGTACGCCAGGCGTGCGAGCTGAACGCCGAGAGCCGCAACGCCTGCCGCGCCTTCAGTTCGGCCGAGAACGCGTGGGAAGGGTTGTTCCAATCCACCGGCCGCCGGTTCGAGGCACCCAAGCTGGTATTCTACAGCGGGTCGGGCCGGTCGGGCTGCGGCGCGGCGCAGTCGGCGATGGGTCCGTTCTACTGCCCGTCCGACCAGGGTATCTACTTGGACACCAGCTTCTTCAACGAGCTGGCGACACGCTTCAAGGCCGGCGGCGACTTCGCGCAGGATTACGTGATCGCGCACGAGTTCGGGCACCACGTCCAGAACCTGTTGGGCACGTCGACCAAGGTCAGCCGCGCTCAGGCGGCAGCAGGCAACGAGGCGGAAGCGAACGGCTATTCGGTGCGGCTGGAATTGCAGGCGGACTGCTACGCGGGCGTATGGGCCGCGCGCAACCGACAGCGACTGGAGCCAGGCGACGTCGAGGAAGGGCTGACCGCCGCCCGCGCGATCGGCGACGACACGTTGCAGCGCGAGGCGCAGGGGCGCGTAGTGCCCGACAGCTTCACCCACGGCACGTCGGAACAGCGGATCAAGTGGTTGCGGACGGGCCTGGAGTCGGGCGATCCTGCCAGCTGCGATACCTTCGCCGGGGCGATCTGACGGGTATCAGGGCTTTTCGACGGGCGCCGCCGCGAACACGACCGGAACCATGACGGGCAGCGTCACCACGTCCGCGTCGCGGAACACGGGGCGGATGCGGAACAGCGGCGAGATAGCGACGGCGGCCCGGCCGAAGCCGAACCCCGACGGACGCTCCGACACGACGCGGCAGCTTCGCGGGCGTCCGGGCCGCGGGACCACGCACGACAGGGTGACGTAGCCGGTGATGCGCCGACGGGCGGCCTCGACAGGCCAGTGCCGGCGGAAGTCCGGCAGGCTGGGCTTGTAGATCCATTCGGCGCGGGCGTAGCGCGGCGCCCCCGAACCCGCCCCCGTACCGTCGCCGGTGCCCGCTCCCCCGCCCATGCCGCCCCGCCCCTCGCCCGCGCCGCCGGGGCCGTCGAGCGCGGTCCCGCCGTCGACCAGCGCGGTCCCCAGATCGTCCGTAAACGGCGAACGCACGGGCGCCGACGGTGCCAGCGGCAGCGGCGTCGCCTCCGCGGGAACGGGGACGGGCCGGGACGCGGCTGGCGGCTTCCCACCCGCAGGCCGCGGTGACGGTCGCGGTGGCATGGGCGGCGGCGGAGCGGGCGGCGGCTCGGGCGGCGGGGGCAGAGCCACGTCGAACACCGTCAGCGCCGTGGGCTGCGACGCGGGGGTCGCCGTTCCGCGGGCCAGCGCGAACAACGCCAGCAAACCACCGTGCAACGCCAGCGTCAGCTTTATCGCGGCCGGCGAGCGGCGCGATACCGCCCGCGACGTCACGCGCGCTCGGACGTCCCCCCGCGCCACCGTGCCGCCTCGCGAGGGACGGGACTTGGGCGAGAGTGAATCGGAATCACGGGCGCAGCCTATACGTCCGCTGGCCTTTGGCCAGTGGCGGTGTTGTTCTCGCGCGCCGATCGCGTCAGAGCCGACGCGTCATCCGATGATCGTGGATGGGAACGCCCCACACCACGAAATCGCGCCGCCGCGGCGCGACGAAGCCGCGCCGTTCTTAGAAAGGGCGCCATCTCGCTCGCCTCGACGTACAAGCGGACTAGTATCCAATCCCCCGCCCGCCCCTCCAGCGCGTCGCACAACCGGCTCGCCAGCCCGCATCGCCCATGGTTCGGGTGGCAGTAGAGCAGGTTGAGATGCCCGTCCTGTTCGAGATCGGCATAGGCCACCGCGCGGCCGTCCCCGACCGCGACGACCAGGGCCAGCCGTCCGTCGCCCGGCCCGCGAACGTAGCGGGATCGCCCACCGTCGACGACCAGGCCAGCAACTGTTCGGGCGCATAGGCCGCGACGTCGGTAACGTGGACCGCACGGTGGAACAGATCAACGACGGCCCGCGCGTCCTCGGGGTGAAACGGACGGACGACGTAGGGCGGGCGCGACGACATGCTGGGTTCCTATAGCACCCCGCCGACCGTCCAAAGCCCCGCTTGGCCGCGCCGAAGCCGCACTGGCCTTGCGACCTCGGACCGCCCCTCCCCATCTGGGTGCCTATGACCCAGCTATCCTTTCTCGACTTGGTGCCCGTCGTCGAGGGCGGGACCGTACCCCAGGCCCTGGCCAACGCCGCCGACCTGGCCGCGCACGCGGAAGCGCTGGGGTTCCGCCGTTACTGGGTGGCCGAACATCACGGCATGGAGGGGATCGCATCGGCGGCCACCGCGGTCGTGATCGCGCATCTGGGACAAGCGACGCGTACCATACGCGTCGGGTCGGGCGGGATCATGCTGCCCAACCATTCGCCGTTGCAAGTGGCCGAACAGTTCGGGACGCTGGACGCGCTATTCCCCGGCCGGATCGACCTGGGGCTGGGCCGCGCGCCGGGATCGGACCAGCGGGTCGCCGCCGCGATCCGGCGCGGCTTGGACACGCACCCCGACGCCTTCCCCCGCGACGTGGTGGAGCTACAATCCTATTTCGCCGACGACGGGCGCACTGGGGTCCGCGCGACGCCGGGCGCGGGCGCGGAGCCGGAGATGTGGATACTAGGGTCGAGCCTGTACGGCGCGCAGGTAGCGGCCGCATTGGGGCTGCCCTACGCCTTCGCGTCGCATTTCGCGCCCGACCTCTTGATCCAGGCGCTGGACATGTACCGCGACAATTTCCGCCCCTCGGCCAAGTTCGCAAAACCCTACGCCATGGCGGGGTTCAACGTCTTCGCCGCCGACACCGCCGAGGAGGCGGAGTTGATCGCGTCGTCGCAGGCGCAGGCGTTCGTGGCGCTCCGGACCGGCAACCCCCGCAAGCTGCCGCCGCCGGTGGCCGACTATCGCGAAACGCTGGGTGAGCAGGGACGGTTCATGCTGGACCGGGTGCTGTCCTGTTCGGCGGTGGGGGACGGCGACGCGGTGGCGCGCGGGATCGCCGCGTTCGTTGCGCGTACGGGCGTCGACGAAGTGATGGTCGCCAGCAGCATCTACGACCATTCGGCCCGCAAGCGGTCGCTGGCCATTACCGCCGGGGCGATGGCGGGACTGGCCCGGGCGGCGTGACGGGCGGGGCGACCGGTGCGTCGACCGGCCGCCCCGCACTTGGGTCAGGCGAAGCGGACGATAGTCCGGCGCGCGCCGCGCCGACGCAGCGCACCGCCGATCAGCCCGGCGCCCAGGATCATCATCGCCCAGGACGCGGGCTCCGGCACCGGGGCGGGTATGGCGATCGCCAGACCAAATAGGTCGTCCTCCGTCCGGCCGATCGCGGTAAGTCGGCCGGTCAACAGGTCGGCGCGATAGAAGTCCCGGCCGCTCTGGACGAAGGCGTCCGTCCCGACGATGTCGAAACTGGATCGGGCGCCCACGTTGACGCCCAGGCTGCCCACCGTGGTCAGCGTGCCGGCGTTGTTCGCCTGCATCACCAGCGTGTCGGCAAAGGTGTCGATCGCGTACTGGGTGGTCGAGCCCGAGAGATAGGCGTTGGCCGTCACGTCGGGGTCTGTCGCGCCGCCGGGATAGAAGACGGGCGTATCGGTGCCGAGCAGCGCGCCGGTGACCGGGCTGGCGCGGTAATTCTGGTTGGTGTTGCTGACGATGCGGATCGCGTCGGCCACGGGATTGAAATCGAAGCCGAACAGCGTCCCCTCGATGGCGAGCGGGCCGCCCAGCGCGGTGGCGACGCCGGTGCCCGTGTTGATCGTGTAGATGACCCGGTCCGCGCCCAGCGCGTAGAGTTGTCCGGTGCCGGGACGGAAGTCGAGGCCTTGGACGGTGTCGCCCAGCCCGGTGATGGCGATGCGCGACGCGTAGGTCGCCGGCGCCGCGCTGTCGAAGCTGACCAGATTGTTGAGGCCGTCGACACCGAACACGGTGGCCGCGGCGGCGGGCGATGCCGCCATGGTCGACGCCGCGACGGCGGTCGCGATTGCGAAGTGCTTCAAATCCATTCTCCCTTGCAGAACCTTGGCCCCCGCCAATCGCAGCTACGATCAGGGGCAACGTTCGGACGCACCGGACCGACGGATTTCTCGAAAAGGGACAGTTGCGGATCAAATAGACCCGGCTTCTACTTCATATATTTCATAACATTTCTAGATCGGCATTGCAGCCGTCGTCGCAATCTTTCGCACCGCTGGAAGCATCTATGGCAAGTTCGTCGTGGGGGAGCAGGTCGGAACGCCGAGGCATGTCACGGCGCGTTCCCCGGGCCCGTTCCGACGCGGGACGTACGAAAACCCCCGCCCGCGATGGCGGGCGGGGGTTCCGACAATCTATGGCCCGGCCAGCGGACCAGCCGGATCAGCCCTGACGGGCCTTGAAGCGGCGGTTGGTCTTGTTGATGACGTAGGTGCGGCCGCGGCGACGGATCACCCGGTTGTCGCGATGGCGGTCCTTGAGCGACTTCAGGGAATTGCGGATCTTCATGGCGGCGCCGGCTCTGTTCTGGAGGGTCTGGAAAGGCGAGGGCGCGTACCGGCCGGACGCGGTTCCGTCAACCCGTCGCCCCTTCGCTACGGCTCGTCGGACCCGCTGCTGGGCTGGCGCGTTGCATCCACGTAACGATCTCAAGGACGGAGCCCGCCCGAATGAACCCTCGGTCTATTCCCCTGCTCGCCGCCGCCGCGGCGGGTCTGGCCGCCTGCTCCACTGCGGGCGGCATCCCCCCGGCCGAGGCGATCCGCTATCACCTGGGCAGCCCCGCCCGCGGCACGGTGGCGGTGCTGCCGGCCGTCGAGCCCGGCGTGCCGCCGCGCGCCGATCCCGGACTAGAATATCGCGCCTATGCCGACGCCGTCGGGGCGGAGCTGGCGCGCAACGGCTACCCGCCGGTCGCGGCGGACACGCAGCCGGAATTCATCGCGTCGGTCGCCTATCGCCGCGGCGTGCAGTACGGGCCGCCGCGCTCCAACTTTTCGATCGGGTTGGGCGGCGGCGGCTTCTCCGGCGGGCGCGGGGGCGGTGTCGGGCTGGGCGGCGGCGTGGGCATCCCCGTCGGTGGCGGGCGGGGCCGGGAGATCGTGACGTCGGAACTGATGGTGACGATCAAGCGCCGCGTCGACCAGTCGCCGATCTGGGAAGGCCAGGCCCGCGCCGCCGCCGACGGCAAGCGGCCCGAGGCGGACACCCCGGCGCTGGCGCAGCGGCTGGCGGCGGCGCTGTTCTCCGGCTTTCCAGGCGAATCCGGCCGTACCGTCGAGATCAGGTAGGGCAGGATCGCGTGAGCTTATCGGTGAACGCCGCCTTTGATGGCGGCAACATTCGGCTGGTCGACGTGGACGGCGACCGGCTGGATCTGGAGATCGTGCGCGACGCCGGGTCGGACTTCTATCAATGGTTCTTCTTCCGGGTCGCGGGCGCGCGCGGGCGCGACCTGACGTTCCGCATCCTCAACGCCGGCGGCTCCGCTTATCCGTTCGGCTGGCCCGGCTACCGCGTTCGCGCCAGCACGGATCATGAGACGTGGCGGCAGACCGATACCCGCTACGCGGACGGCGTACTCGAATGGCGGTTCCGTAGCG
>Ga0325400_1007115_pt1 | contig 10686 bp, 7 predicted proteins | sample PopdelMetagenome_2_FD_205662 | JGI IMG/M metagenome (GOLD analysis project Ga0325400, IMG submission 205662) | Populus deltoides microbial communities from Bellville, Georgia, United States - Xylem-PdKOR-R1 | ecosystem: Host-associated > Plants > Phyllosphere > Stem > Wood/Secondary xylem...
CATTTTGAGTGCGCTTTTGAGCCCTCACCTCCTTTTGAGTGCGCCTTTGAGCCCTCACTTCTCAGGTAGTGCGTTTTCTAACCCTACCTCCTTTCGAGTGTGCCTTTGAGCCCTCACCATCATCTTTTTTGGGGGGCATTCCGAGAATGAAGAACAGTAGAAGAGGTGGTCTCGCCGAATCAAAGGCGATTCAGTCTCAGGTAGTGCGTTTTCCTCTCTCGTTTTCTAACAATGAGATCATTTTTTTGAAAATTTTTTTGCATTTTCTTGGGTAGGTCACCCATAACAATGAGACCACCTTTCATCTTCTATTTGGGTAGGTCACCCATTATAATGAAACCACCTTTCATCTTTCATCTGGGTAGGTCACCCATCATAATGAGACCATCATTTTTCTGGGTAGGTCACCCATTACAATGAGACCATTCTCCATCATTCCTTCTGGGTAGGTCACCCATCATAATGAGACCATCATTCCGTTTGGGTAGGTCACCCATTACAATGAGACCGCTTTTCATCTTTCATTTGGGTAGGTCACCCATTATAATGAGACCGCCTTTTGTCTTGCATCTGGGTAGGTCACCCATCACAATAAGACCACCATCTTCCATCTGGGTAGGTCACCCATAACAATGAGACCAACATCTTTCATTTGGGTAGGTCACCCATCATAATGAGACCAACATCTTTCATCTGGGTAGGTCGCCCATCACAATGAGACCACCATCTTTCTTTGGGTAGGTCACCCATCACAATGAGACCATCACTTTTTTTGGGTAGGTCACCCATAACAATGAGACCATTTTTCTTTCCATTTGGGTAGGTCACCCATCACAATGAGACCATCATCTTGCATTTGGGTAGGTCACCCATCACAATGAGACCATCATTCTTCTGGGTAGGTCACCCATCATAATGAGACCACCACCTTCATCTGGGTAGGTCACCCATCATAATGAGACCATCATCTTCATTTGGGTAGGTCACCCATCATAATGAGACCATCTTTCTTTGGGTAGGTCACCCATCACAATGAGACCATCTTCCATCTGGGTAGGTCACCCATCATAATAAGACCATCATCTTTCATCTGGGTAGGTCACCCATTATAATGAGACCACACACACATGTTTGTATTGGTTATGGTTAAAGGAGATCGCCAGATGGGATCTCAAGTTAATCTAACCACACACAGAGTTTAGCTTTGGTTAAAGGGAATCGCCAGATGGGATGTCAGGTTGACCGAGCTACACACCAATTTTGGTTCTGGTTAAAGGAGATCGCCAGATGGGATCTCAGGTTAACCCAATCAAAAGGGCAGGTCGCCCGTGAAAATAGACCAGTGTGAGTTTGTGTGGGCAGGTCGCCCGTGAAAATAGACCAGTGTGAGTATGTGGGCAGGTCGCCCCTGAAAATAGACCACAATGAGTATGTGTGGGCAGGTCGCCCGTGAAAATAGACCACAATGAGAGTGTGTGTGGGCAGGTCACCCTTGAAAATAGACCAGCGTGAGTATGTGTGGGCAGGTCGCCCTTGAAAATAGACCAGCGTGAGTATGTGTGGGCAGGTCGCCCGTGAAAATAGACCACAATGAGAGTGTGTGTGGGCAGGTCGCCCTTGACAATAGACCAGTGTGAGTATGTGTGGGCAGGTCGCCCGTGAAAATAGACCAGCGTATGGGTGGGCAGGTCGCCCATGAAAATAGACCAGCGTGAGTATGTGTGGGCAGGTCGCCCTTGAAAATGGACCAGTATGAGAGTGTGTGGGTAGGTCACCCAAGATAATGAGACCACTTTCTTTTGAAAAGCAAAGTCCTTGGCTGAGTGGATCACTCAATAAGCCAGGAAGACCTTTTGTTTTCTTTACAAGCTTACTACGCAAAACATTGAAGAATTTTTGCTTCGTAAGCATTGTAAAGAGGGGGCATCTGTTGCTACCCAATTTTTGACCCATATTTTTGATAAATTTTCAGAAAAAATCAAAAAAAGGCAAAAAAACAATGAAAACCCCAAAAAATACATTTTTGATATATTTGCATCATTTTTAGCATTTTCAACGTCATTTCAGAAGAATCTAAATTTTCAAAGGTATTTTGAACGCGTTTAACTTTTAACGCGTAAATTTTACAATCACTGATTTTTCTTGTTAAGTCAACGTTGATATTGCTCGCTTTTAAAAATATAAAAAAAAAGAGAGAGAAAATCAAAAAAAAAAAGAAAAGGAAAGGAAAGGAAAAGTTGAGGAACCATTGTGATTTTGGCCCAGCCACACTTCTTCTATAAAAGCCACGCTACAGTGAAAAAATAGAAGGGGGGGAGAAATTTATTTGGGGAGAAAAATGAACTGGCCGGGGGGATGACAAGGGGGAAGAAAACAAAAGAAAAAAAACCCTAACCTAAACCCTCTCACACACAGCCGCCCCCCTTTCCTAAAAAAAAACCCAAAGAGAAGCCGCCACCCTTTGAAACCAAGTTGGGCGCCCCTCCCTTTGAGAAACGAGAGAGCCCCCTCTCTGCCATTGAAGTCTTCTCCCCATTTCCCTACACACAAGACTCTCCCTTCCCCGGCCAAAAAACCAAAGAAACAAAGAGCAGCCGCATCTGCGCTGCCCCCCTATTTCCCTGACCTCGGCATTTCCTCCCCTTGAACTAACAGACCCGACCTCTCCCTTCTCCACCCAGCTCTTCCCTCTCCCTGCACAAGAGAAAACCAAAGCTTTCCCCTTCCCTTGGTTTTGGGAGAAAGCAAACCGGAGAGAAACCACCACACTGCTCCCTACAACCATAAAAAAAAAACTAGCCAAGGCCACGCCCACACCCACATCAACCTCCAACAGCGGCAGAGCCTCCCATTTCCTTCTCACGGTCTCCAGCTCCACCCAACAGAGGCCAGCCGCTGCTCCTCTCATCTCAGACCGAACACGGCAGCAGCCCCCATTGTTCTCTTCCCAGTCTTCTCTCAGTCCCACAGCAACACCCCAGCGCCACCGTCAGCTCCAGTATCGCCGAGGCCAACCACCATCAACCGGCCAACAGCAGCATCCCTTCTCCAGCAGCTCATTACAGAGATGATGAGGAAATGAGAAGGGAGGTTGAAGAACAGTAGAAGGGAGCAGAAAACCGAGACTCAAGGGTGCCGATCTCCCAACCGTGGCAGCGGTGGACGACACCGCCGGTGTAGAAATGAAGGAGGAAGAGGGAAGTTGCTGATCCTGCTATCCACACGCCCGGCCTGTCGTCGGCGGCGCGTGTAACGCCCGGCTCCAGATTCGGCAGATTTGAAGAAGAGAGGAAAAAGCAGATCTGAAAACAAAGAAAAACAACTAAAATCAACTGGCTTTTGTGATTTGATTTTTCTTTGCAGGTCACCACCGGTGGAAAAGGGAGAAAAGGTCCAAGGGCCGGCCATTTCTGGCATTGACAGCGCGCGCCGCCAGTGACGGCCGCGCGTGGGAGGACGCGCCACCACGAGTCCAGCAGAACCCAGAAGGCTTTCCTGCAATTCTGTATTTTTGGGGGGGTCTTTTCTGTAATTTTGAAATTGTTAAGGCCTTGTTTGGGTAAATTTTGAATTCTTGCTATTTCGTAAGATGTAAATGTGGGTGTACGAAAAAAAAATATAATAAAAAGAGATGTGTGTGTGTGTTTGTATTTTTATTTATGTTATTGAATTATAAAAATAAAAAAAGACAAAAAGAATTAAATGTTTAATTTGAATATGATTGAATATCTCAAGGATAAATAAAATCATGTTATATTTCCTATGAAAATGTAAGAACATGTTTCTACATATATTCTAGGATTTAATAACTGATTTATTGAAACCTTAGAATTGGATTAATATTTTAAATTTTTAAATCACATCAAATCGCAAAGCAGCCTATCTCAGGTAGGGTGTGCTAGGGGTGCTAATACATTCCCTAGCCACAACCAGTCCCTTACCCTCGAATCTCCGACAACGACCAGTAAATCCGGGTTTCCTAGTAACCCTCAATGAAATACTAGGTGGCGACTCCCAAAGAACAAATCCAGCAAAAATAACGAAAATTCGCCGAATCGCCGCGCGGGGACGTGCGACAATTACTATGAATAATTTAATTCATATATAAAAAACTTACATTCCTATTCATTGACCATGGTATATTTTTATTGCTTTTTGGGGCATAATCTTCTTGATAACAATTTTATTGAGGTCATAATCTTATCTCCCAAAGAGGAGAGAGTAGAGTTTTTTTAGTAAATGTCTTCGAGATAGTTGACAAACAAATTTCACATTTTTTACAGTTTGACTCAACATTCACTTGTACTTGAAAGCTTTCCAAAATCTCAAGGCTTCAACTGTATTCATAAATATGCAAATGCCTAGCCCAAATTTGGTCGCCTCATTAAGCCCATAGGTAAGTATAAAAACCATATTGACCTAGGGCATTCAAATTATTGTATAGCATTTCTTTCTGATTAAAGAGTTGTTGAAGCTTTAATATAATAAAAGCGCCAACATTTGTAAGAAGGTCTGTGATATGTACCATTCTAGGAGTGTTTTAATTTCTTGCCATTAATGGTGATTGGGGACATCGATAAACTAGTTTTAGAAGAATTATCGATGGCTTTTTTATTTATTTCCTATGAAAAATATCATTGGTAATGTCCTAAAAAATCCAAATAGCTTGAAAACAAGGTTTAGATATTGGATAATCGGTTAATCTCTTAATTCAAGCAACCCCATTCATTCTCCCTTGTCAAAATGGCTGGTGGTTAGTGCTTGATACCTGTAAAAGGTCATCTTGTGAGCTTAGAGACTCTTTGATGCTTAAGTAAGTATTTTTTTTTTTTCAGAGAAAATATCATGATATTTGAGAGGATACTCTAAAAATAAATATGCTATGGAGAAGGGAGATTCAAAACCTCTTTTATAAGAATTTCAATGTGTAACATCCCCCGTATACCGGGATAAAAGCAACAATCTCATGTCAACCGAAAACAGAGTAATTAGAATTATATATATATATATATATATATATATATATATATATATATATATATATATATATTCATGATCTTCGTATTAACATCTACTGAAATTTCAACAATGCCCCTCCTTATACCGGATGGTTCCAAGTTATCGGCATGTAACCTGTTTACACTTCTAGTAACTCGCGTCTCATAACTCAATCCTGACCCAATTAACTTGGTTTTCAATTCTACAAATATTATCACACCGACCAACCACAATATTTATGATACACATTATATAACAAAATATTATTGTGGATGGATTCAATTATACAAGCATTTTCATGTTTACAAAATATAAAGGTATACTCTCTAGAACCTAGATTACAATAATGGAAACATAAGTTAGGATCTACTCCTGTCGTGCATGCGATGATCCTGAAATAAAATGCATATTATTGAAATGTGAATATCATAATAAATATAACAACATAAATATCTAACAATTTAAAAAGGGTAACATGCATTCATATTTTGTTCACTTCTCCCTTCTGGTTTTTCATTAGAATCTTTTCCTTATTCAATTATTAATAATCGTTCCCTCTTCCATCATCAAACTTCATTTCCAACGTTATAAGATCAACCATGATTATTTTTGCATAACACATTACCGATACTAATTTCACTGGTATCATCATCATCACCCCGTAGTAGTCGATACAAGGTGATCCCTTTATCCGGGATCCTAACATACACTAAATGTATGCTATCCATTACATGGTGATCCCCTAGCCCGGGATCCTATCATACACTAAATGTATGCTAGTCAATACATGTTCGATCCCCTTACCCGGGATCCTAACATACACTAAATGTATGTTAGTCAATACATGTTCGATCCCCTTACCTAGGATCTTAACATACACTAAATGTATGTTAGTTTATGCCTCAAATCACACTTTTCATATTTCTTTTGTCAACGATGATTTCACCACTCGGCAATTCACACAACAACCTTTCACCTTGATTACATATACATTCAGTAATTCACATTTCACATCGGTAATATATATTAAATCATGGAATTTAACTTAGAAAGTATAGGTGCGATTCACCTACCTGCAATAGAAGCTCTATTCGTGCTCCTTTGCTGCTGCTGTTGCACCACACCTGTGGTCCCTCCTGCAAATCATAGATTTATCTCATAAATTTTCCTCACCCAAGATATGTTTTATAGTAACCATATCAACAATCAATAAGTCTTTCTTTCAGTCATTTCTTAATATTTTATATTTTTTTCATTTCACCCATTAATTTGTCGTTATTTGTCCAACTATAATTATCATTCCTTTCTTTAGATTTGGACTGTTACTGTCCAACTGTTACTGTCTTGTTTTTAAACCGTTACTGTCTAGACATTTGAACTGTTACTGTCCAACTGTTACTGTCTAGACATTTGAACTGTTACTGTCTTGTTTTTGAACCATTACTATCTTGTTTTGAACTGTTACTGTCTAGACATTTGAAATGTTATTGTCCAACTGTTATTGTCTAGACATTTGAACTGTTACTATCCAGCTTCTCCTCAGATGTTTAACTGTATCTAGAGTTATAGAACTCCGTTTCAAACAAGAATATTCTCGTTGGAAGCTAAGACATGAGGCTATAAGTTATCTGAAGGAAGGAGAACCGAGATCTGCCTCTAAGGCAGTTACAATTGTTTATCAACGAACCAGACCTATTACCCTATAGGGTCTGTTGTGACCCAATCTCAGTTGGTGACCTATAGCTGGAGTTCTATAACTCCAAATTGAGCAAGACCAATTTTCTTAGTTAGTCGACATCTAAAACTACAATTTCTATGAGGAACCTGATCCTAATTCCTTCATCCTCCTACCCAAAATCCCTCTGAAAGTGAAGAGACGAAACTGTCCAGATTCATCAACCTTAATACACACAACACCTGAAGTTATTTAATTTAACGACTCATATATTTTCCTTAAATTCAAGTCTAAGAACCCTAACTATAATTCAACATCCAGACATCAATTTATAATCAACTTTGAAATAACTTATAAAACCATGTTTAGAATACCTTACCTGGTACGAATCAATGTTTCGATCTTCAACTCCCTCCTTTTCTTTCTAATGACAGCTGGCCCTCCCCTCTTCTCTTCTTGTTCAAATTTTCTTGTTAATCCCTTACCCACCAGTGTTTATTCTACGAATAACCCTTAATATTGGTTGAGTTCTTGGAATTTTTTGTGTTTCTCTCTTGATTTGTAAAAAAAAATAGATACAAAACTCCCTCTTTTCTTTTTTTATGATAGCTGTAGATCTTTATTTATTTATTTATTTATTATTATTTTCATTTAGGCCCCATTTTCTTTAAGTGTATACGTTTTGCCCCCACTTCTTTTTAGTTTAGTTTATTTTCTTTAATTTAATCCAACCTTGATTTTTCTCGAGATTTACACAATGTGTCTTTATAATCCAACCTCTCCTCTCACTTGTAAAAAACAAAAAAAAACTCTTTGACTTGTCTAGAGGGAAAATATCTCTTACTTGATCAGAGAGAAAATATCTCTATACGCTTGTGCTCAACATTTGACTGAGCTCAGGTGAATTGGGTCTGCCAAATTGCCAGACCCATATATGTATAGGCTGAGTGCTTGACTAAGCCTAGGTGAGTCGGGTATGGCAGATCATCAGACCCATTTATTCTTGGGCTTAACGCTTGGCTGAGACCAAGTAGGCTAGGTTTGCTAGATCACCAAACCCATACATGATTGGGCTCGGCGCTTGGCTAAGCCTTGAAGAGTTAGGTCTAATAGATCACCAGACCCATATGTATGTGGGCCTAATGCTTTGCTGAGTATAAGGATGTTAGGTTATTACCCAATTTCTGGTTTCTTTAAATGAGAATCTAAAATAAAAATAAAATATTTTAATCCATTAATAGTTTAATAGTGATTGTTGATCCAAATTTTTGGAGATGACATTTAAGTTAGTGCTCTATGAATCAATTTTTAAAGTAATATTGAAAAAGAACAATTTATTAATTTTAAAGGAGAGGGATTATAGACATTAAGTATATCTCTGTCTGGGGATGTTAAAGGAAGTTAGAGAACAACTTTTTTTGTACGTGCAAGGTTTGGACTACGGATACAGAGGGAGAACATGGGTATGAGAGCTAAGAATTCCACTCGTAGTTTTTAGTTTTTAAAGAGTCAAGGACTAGGCTATATATTAAGTGATTGGAGGATGGACCAATGAAAGGACTAAGATTATCCAAACTTGTACAAAACTAGTATAAGAAATGTGAAAAACACTTTTCATCTCAAAAGAAGTGGTTAAAAGCAAGAAAGTTCGATATAAATACACCTAAAGATTCATTGACAATGAGTCGAATGTAATATGATCTTTTAGTGGTAACTATTATTATAGGATGAAAATATAAAGAGTAGGTAGAGAAAAATTATATTTTGACAATTAAAAAATTAAAAATATATTTTTTTTTCATTTTCAAAATACATTTATAAAAATGTATATTTTCTTCCCAAAAACTATTTTTTTAATTAGTATCTTTCATGTTTTTTTTATCCTGTTTATACATATCTCTTCTAATTGTAATTTTTAACATAACTTAAGCATCATAGAATATTTCCTTACAAGGCATGTTATGAGCGTATCTAGGGATCTTAAGTTTGCTAGATCTCTTACACAAAAATATATGTGTGATTGCATCCTTGAAACTAAATATTGAATGTTTATAGAGTGAGGGTTAATCCTCCATTATGTAACAAAACCCATTAGATCTCTCTCAATTAAAACAAAATACATTTCATCCCTTACACAAAAATATATGTGTGATTGCATCCTTGAAACTAAATATTGAATGTTTATAGAGTGAGGGTTAATCCTCCATTATGTAACAAAACCCATTAGATCTCTCTCAATTAAGACAATAAAAGGTTTTTAAGTAAAGGCTTATAATCATCAAAGATATGATTATAGTTGATTGCAATCAATATTCAAGTTATGAGAGAATTATGACTTTGTTTTTGTATTTTTTAAAAATAAAATTTTAGTCTCCTTAATTAAAAATATTTCATTTTCAATCCTTATATTTTTTTTATATTTGCTTATAACTTAGTCATTTTTTTAATTTTCAATACTACAGTCTAATTTATGCTTTTCCACGTCAAATTGAAATGGTAACAATATGTTAACGAGTTAATAGTCAAAAGTTGTCAAAAAAACTAACTTATAATTTTACAAACTAGAGAGACTAAAGTATTAGTTTCTTAAGAAAACATGAACAAACTTGACATTTTTTATTTAGTCATTACAATATTGTTTTTGGTTATTGTTATGAGACAAAAAAGACAGAGGAAACAAGATAAGAAAAAAAAATAAAGATAGAATTTTGTTTGATAATGGTATAGAAGATAAATTGATTATCTCTCTACCCTGTTTGGTTTTCGTGAACAAGACATTATAAAATATGAAAAACTCTATTTTACTCTTAATATGTATTATTGTCATATTTGCATATTAAAAAAAGTAGATATTATTTTTCTTACATCAGTTTATATTGAGTGTTGAAATTAATAATACTATAATAATTATGGTTATAAAACCAGAACTGACTTGATTGGTTGACTTGGAAATGGGTCGGCCTAGGGCCTAGACTGGTTAAAGTTTAAGAAAAAATAGAGAAAGAATTGACTTAATCTGACATAGTCAAAAACCTGGATTGATATAGTATAAAACATGGGCCAAAAACCGTTGATTGTTTTTTGAAAATTTCTTTTGGTTAAAACAAGATTGCTTAGATTATTTTTATAATTTTTTTATCAACCAAGTTGACCCTCTTGACCTATAAAGTGAACATTGTCATTAATTTACTCTCAAACCTAGTTTTAAAACTATAATAATAACCAATTTTATCCGTACATTGACTCAGGTTAACCTGAATTGATCATCCCGTCCCATGACTCGAGCCTTGTCCCAGTCAACCCCTGAGTCAGGTTTTAAAAATATGATAATAACAACTTTTATTCTTATTTAACTTGAGTCAATTCGAGTTCCTCTAATCTGTGATCTTGATCTTTCCTCAGGTTGACCTTCGAATTAAGTTTTAAAATTATTATAACAATTATTTTTATTCTTATGTTAACATGGGATGACCCTCCCGACATATGACCCAAGTTTTTCCTCTGATCAATCGTTGAATCAGGTTTTAAAAATATAATAATAACCATTTTGATTTCTATGTTGACTCGGGTCAACCCAAGTCAGCCTGACCCGTGACTCGAGTTTTGTCTTGGCTCAACCCCTGTGTTGATTTTAAAAAATTTGGTAATAAATATTTTTATTTTTAAATGTCTTAGTTGAATAATTTTGAAATTGAAAGTTTTTACAAGAAAATTTTAGAAATTAAAAATAATAAATATTATCTCTATAGATATATTCTTTTTGTGTATTTTATTTTAAAAGTATAAAAATTTATTTTAAAATTATTTCAAAAATATTTTTTTTTATTTTTTCAATTAAATATATTTTTATCTTATTCTCTTGATAATAATAGAGTCCAAAGAACCGCATCTAATTTATAGTACGTACGGATTCAGTAATTGGGCATGCTCACCAGTCACCAGCAGTCACCAACAATGGGCCTTACAGCTTTGTCCATTACCTAATGGGCCTCTAACCAATCTCCCTTAGTAAA
>Ga0325400_1007119_pt1 | contig 10684 bp, 9 predicted proteins | sample PopdelMetagenome_2_FD_205662 | JGI IMG/M metagenome (GOLD analysis project Ga0325400, IMG submission 205662) | Populus deltoides microbial communities from Bellville, Georgia, United States - Xylem-PdKOR-R1 | ecosystem: Host-associated > Plants > Phyllosphere > Stem > Wood/Secondary xylem...
AGAGAGGTAATTATAGCCTAATTGTCGTTTCACCACACGGGCATTGCACCAATAAGAAAATCCTGAACCATTTGTCAAGTTCTTAAATAAGTAAGGCATCCGTATGTAATATACAATGTATATAATAACCAATGCACTGTTATGATTTTTTAAAACTGCAATAACCCAAGAAAAAACCAAAATGAATCAAATCATCAAGCAAAAATATCAATTAACACAATATAAAAAATTAAAAAATAAATTATTAATTTCAATTATATCAAAAGATAAAATTGATTTTTTTTAATTTTTTTTAAATGTATCTTCGTAGCTCCTGATATTAGAAAAGCACAAAGCACGCCTTTGTCATCTATAAACGACGGGCCGTATGCTTTTGACTTCATGTAGAAAACATCATACACTTGTAATGATTTTAATTTGGTAGAAGTAGCAAGTATTTAACTATCTTTCTTTTCTACAAAAATGATCAAAGAAAAGAAGATGTAGTTATTCCTTTACTGGATATAAGAAGCAGATAGTTTTATTTGACAGACGGGACGTAATATATCATATACGTACATGATCAATAGTGCGGTATGCCTTAGAAGCAACAATGGCCATGCATCATGTTCGCCATGATTATTAGTAAAGACCTTACAATTAATGGTCGAATAGGTGTTGATAGTTATGATGCAAGACTGCAAGATGAGATCATGACAGTTGAATTTCTCATGTGAATTTAATTTTCCTTTCTTACACACAAGATATTCATGCATGACTCTTGAGGGAGACAGTGGGAATAGAATTGACAGGCTAAAAGGGCACATTCCCTGATTGGCAATGCTTGATGGCCAACCATAAAGGAGACAAGAAATCCTCAGGCATGCATGTTGTTTGTTGGTTCGCTTTAGAAATTAAAAGGGAAAGACAGGGAAAAGTAAAGAACAAGCAACTTTGATTGACTGGCCTGTATTAGCTGGTTGATGCTTGACTTGGGAGTTGAGGTTGGCTTTCTCAGTCGACACAGTGCTCTCTGTGCCATTATCACTTCCTCAACATGGAAAAAGCCTCTTTACCCTTTTTTTTTCTCCTCTTTACTGCTAGCTGCCCTTACCTTGCAAGGAAATAATGACCAAACTACATAATAGATTTATGAATCCCCTACGGTTTTAGCTATGTTACTGCTTCAACTTGGTTCTGGGTGCCAAAACTCACTTGGTTGCATTGCACAATCTAAGATGTTGAGATGGTTCCAACTAGTTTTCTAGATTCTCTTGCGTGCTCACCTTTAGTTGACAATGCCCCCAATATCTATAGGGATTAGAAGGAACAATTCGGGATAGCACAAAATGCTCAATATGAAGACAGCACGCAAGCTTTCATAATTGCTAAGCTTTGTATACATGTCCCACGTGCTCTCAGCATTGTTAACATTTACAAAATCAACCTTTGCGACTAAATATTGATGGCTTAAGAACAGTCTACATCAAGGGGGAAAACAGCCATATAGCTATAGTTGAGCAATTCAAGAAATCTCTTCATAATTTGTTCAAAACATTGGAAGCAAATGTTAATTGCCTTTCTCTTTAGCTTTGTAGTTCTGGTATTTTAGAATTAAGTAGTTGTTCTGATTCATAACATTCTTTTGTCGGACATATATATAACGCTTCTGTTTATATAGATATTGGGACTTTTTTCGGTGGGATGGCCTTGCCTTGGAATTATTTCGCATCGCAAAGGCCAGTGCCTTGATCACAAAAACCATCGCGGTCCAGCAGTTTCTGAGGGGGAGCACTCAACAGAGGAGAAGAAGGCGTGCCATAAGCATTTCTTCTGCTGTTTCCGCAGCCTAAGCTTGCTCTGGTGCTTACCCCGGTAATTGGATTTGTGCCACTAGCATACTTGCAAAGAGCCTATATGACCAAACACGAGAAATAATCATATATGAACCAGTTAAGAATGGTAGTGTCGAATCTATGCATAATAATTAAGAAAATAACCAAGCAAACACAATAGGTGAAAACTTGAAATGACTGCTAAATTTACTCGTGAGGATTCACTTTTCCTCTATCCAGAATGTTGGTGAAAGTGATCAAATTTCTGAAACATTATTCATCACAGCTAAATTTGGGACTGCTACGAGGTGATCTGCTCATCTTATGAATTGCAATATTTAGATTCCAAGAGATTGAATTAGGGTATAATAGGCCAATCGATTGCAGTATCATACATAACAAAATGTCACCGCTCATCTCCTAGATATCAGAGGTGCTGCAGTAGAATAGATGTGTATACCAATCAGTTTTCTTCTTTTTACAAGACAAACTCTTGCAGACTTCAATAATTTCATCAGAAAAAAGGAAAGGTATGATCTAGACAAGAAGTATACCAACGTGCCATTGTGTCAGGATTAAGCCAACTGATAACAGAACATGTACTTAAACAAAACAAGGGTCCTAAAGTAATGCTTAATAAAGAAACTGAAAGAAGGAAAATATAAATTAGCAAGATATGTAGAAAACTGGTGGTGGAACCTCAAACGGTTGCCTGCAAGAGATACATTTGAATATCATTGTATAGATCAATGAAATCAAGTGGTTTATTAAAGCACCTGTTTCTGAGGAAGATCTATAACAGCATCACTGAAGTCAGCACCTGCAATCAGTGCACCTCCAAGATCACTGCGTGTGAGTACTGATCTAACAAGCACAGCATTGGTGAGGTTAGATTCATTGAGAACCTGTTGACACAGGCAGAATGTGTTTGTCAATCATTGCAATCCTTATCAATATGAAGAAGTGGAACCTTTCTTTCTTTTTTTTAATCAAAATGATTGAAACCAATGGATCAATTAGTCTTTCGTCCATACCATGCGATCCATCAATGTATCACTCAAATCCGCACCTGTTAATCAAAAGACATACAAGGACAATACGCAGCAAATTAGAAGGGAAAAACAGTACGCAGCTAACCAAATATATAAAGAACGTAAAAGCGCATGATAGAATTGTTTTGAAGGGCCATAGTTGTAGTTAGACCTTTAAAGTCTCAATGGCCTGTAACAAGGAGAGCCTATGAACAAGAGAGAAAAAAAAGCTTAGATAAGTGATTCTCCTATGCTGTTCCACGTACATGCGCTTCTTCGAATAATTTCACCAGGAAACAATCACACTTTGACATGACCATAGCTAAAATGGCCCAAGCTGACTCCACCCGGTAGTCCCAATCTCAAAAAACTATCGATCCCAATTTGGTTATGAGAAATTAAGAACCAAATGATTACACAAAAGTATGATGATCTAGATAATGAAAACATTCTTTTGGCTATTTGTCTAAAATTAAAACAACTAATTAATACCACTGGGATGTAGCCAGATGGATACCTATACCTACTAACTTCCTAAAACCTTAATCCTTGAGTCAGTCAGTATCAAGAGTTCAAAGTTCAAACATTTGCCACAGCTAAATAATTCATATATTGCTAGTCTCGACTGAAATAGTTACCCTTGCACTACTAAGATTATCAGTCATTAAATAAGAGAGTACAAATAACTTTCTGAATTTAATAAAAAAAAACTTTAATGATGGGAATTTGAAGGGTTTTTTTTCTTTTCTTAATTTGTCTTTTTGGTGAGAAGAGGGTTTTATAAATTATAATAAGGATTTCTCCTAATCAAACCCTCTCTACCACCCCCCCCCCCCATTTTCTTTTCTCTTTCTTTACTTTTTTTTTTGCGACAAAACACCATAAATTTGATAAATAAACCCCTGAATAACAAAGCTGTCCGACTTATACACAGAGTCCAAATCTTGCAGGCCAATTAAGCAGTAAAAAGGAACTAAACCCTTGAATCCCGCATTGAAGGTTATTGGGTCACTTGGGTTTTCTTCATTTGCCATTTCTGTTTACATCATCCTCTTTTTTCTTTTTCTGTTTTTGTTTACGTTTCTCTTGTGACCTTTTTACTTGGAAATTTTTTTTTGTATTTTGGCTTTGCCTGTTGATTATGTGAGTTAAACAAACCAAAAAGACAGAAGCATCTTTGCATGACTCTATTCAGTATTGCTTAATTTTTAATTATCTAGTCTCTAGTTCTGTGATTGCAAGGCGTTACAAAGAAAAATATTTACTTTACAAGGATTAAGACAATTGTACTGTGCTTTAATTTAAATGATTTTTCATATTGAATAACGCGGGAATAAGTAAAGTGCTACGTGGGGTTTAGTCCATGATAGAAGTAAATGGAAGGGAAGGGATGAATCAAGGTAATGAATCCTGATTAGTTTGGGCTTAGAGTCATGGACACCAAAAGAATGCTGCGAGTACGCATTGATTTGCAGGAGCAGGATGTGATGGATTTCATCCGGTACTAGGGAAAGGAGGTGTGAAATGAGCTGTTTTGCTATAAATCACTAGAGCAAGAGGCTTACTTTCAGGCGACTGGAGTTATGTCGCTGGATCATCTTATGGTTACTTTGAAGTGGTACTACTACTAGTTTTACCTGTAAAATTGGCCTTATATGCAACTGCTTTCTCCAGGTATGCACCATTGAATGTTGAACCACTAAAATCAGATTCTCTCATATCAGCAGCTGTAAAATTGGCTCTTCTGCATCAGCCATTTAGATTTGCTTAGATACAAGTTGATCTAGAACATGTAATCACTATTTCTGAGTAGCAGAATGAACATGTAGCGGAATATGAAGTGTATTACTTGTTTTGCTCTGCTCGACATGGTAGTGGTAGAGAGTGGCTCATTTCTCGTAAAATACTAAATTGTGTGGTGGATTTTCTTGTCAATTAGGAGCACTTAATATTTGCAATTGGAAATTATGCTCTCATGGTTTCAATTTACATTTTCTTGATTGCTGGGGGGAGAAATATCTGGGGACTTCAAGGGGCAAGAGGAAAAATATGGTTTCCTTTTGCTCCTTCATCCCTGATGACAAGGTACCTCATCCACCCCTTGCAGTAGAACAAATACTTGCACCTAGATTTACTGTATTGTAAAGCTAAACCGCTCTGTTTTCTTTCCAACTCCAGTGAGATTTATTTGAAATCAGGGAGAATTACCTGAAATTTTCATTCAAATGCACTGCCTTTCTGCACAGCAACAAAACCAGAACTTCAATTTTCTGACTGACAGTACATCAGTATTTGCAGCACACGAGCATCATTAAAGTAAACAAACCTGAGATCTGCAGAACCAAATTGCGCTGCTGACCCTATACCAAATTCCCCACGCGTCTCAGCTTCAAACCTATTAAGATCAGCAACAGCAGGCAAATTACAAGAACTGAAGCTAATAGCTGCAGCTACCAATGTAGTTGACACTACCCTTGCCCAATTCTTGGCTTTAGCAGTTTCCACCTCGTACCCATTTTTGGAACAATCTTGCTTTTCAAGGGAAAGTCAGTTAGTTGGAAACTAAACAGGCTTATATAAATAACCAGGAGGATAACATCAGTCTTTGTTTCAACTTACCAGCAAATTGGTTTCCTCTTTCTGTGTCTAATTGATAAGCTATGCGGAAAGGCTTAGATAAAGAAAGAATACGATGTGGAGTGGAGATGTTAGGAGACTTAATGGACATCGAGGAGATAGAAGTGAAAGCCATTACAACGTGTTTCTTGATTTTTGTTGGAGAAGCTTAGGATGCAATGGAAGAGAGAGTGTGTGATGGAGGGATATGACAGGAACAGAAGAAGGACTGCTTCCTCTATCCACTTGTATTTTTGTATCGGCTAAGATGAGCACACGTGTGCTTTGTTATTTGGCCAGTGGGTTGCCACTTGTGTTGGTGTAACAATTTCTTGAATTCGTATTTTTTAAAAATTTAAAACTTTTTATTTAAAATTTAAAAGGCTTGGTGTGATAACATTTTGGACCCACCGGCCCAAAAATCTTAGCTTCCTTTTGCAGCTCTATGAATCTTTGGAGTGTTGGGCCTATGAACCTCTAAATGGGCCTTCTTCCATTCAAAATCGTCTTCCTATAGAACCATTTTAAACCCCCAAAATTATAGCTCTTGGGCCTTGTATAAATCTTGAAGACCTAAACATACCAACTGGGTCTTCCCAACGAAGTCCTGGCCTTAATATCCAAAATAACTGGGCCTCGATGATTTGTGGACTCATTTTTGGAATCTGGCAGTCTTCGAGTTTTCTAATAGGCCTTATGACCATTATTTAAATAAATCTGGGTTCGCTTTACTACATATAAAAAAAAAAAAAAACCTTAATTACGAATGTAATGTAACCGAGATTTCTCTTTTCTCGATGTCTCCTTCGATCGATTTACCTTTTTTCTCGTAATTAAAATTTAGTAATTTCATTAATTATCTTGTAATTACATCAATATTAAGACTATGAAGAAAATTGCAATTTCATTTTTTTATTAAAAAAGATCAAATCTAATTTTTTTGAAATAAAAGAATATAGATATCATGTTCAAATTAGATTAGAGTGCATGAATGACTTACCATTAACTATGTAATTGATTTTTTATAGTGTTTATGAATTGTTTTATTAATATTTTCTGATGATGCTAGAAATTTTATCATTGAAATTTTTACGTGTTTCTAATATTTTTTTTTTCTCTTGTTTTTCTTCCATGTCATTTTATTTCTAGCCATTAAAATATTTTTTTTTCATGGTATTGAACATGCATGTTGATTTTTATATAGGATAATTATCTGAGAAAGGAATGGAAATTTGTGAGTTGTGCATGTAATATATATACATACATCATACCCAGTCAGTTACATATGTTCTTTATGTGCCTAATAATAATAATTATTATGTTATAATGAGAATCATTTCTATTACTGTGCTAGTTTAGAGAGAGAGAAAAGAAGAAAAGAACTCTGATGCATCGGGTTGGTGTCCTTGACATCCGAATTGAAAAGGAAGGCGAGGGGATTGATTGACGGAAAGTAACGGAAACCTGTGCTCCCTCGAACCCATCCATCCCTTTCGTGGGGGCATGTCTTTACGAGCGTTTATGTAGCCATACAGCAACATAACTGATCTAGGCAAGGCCTGTGGGGTTACCTAAGATAAAGGTCTCAGCCATCAATTCCAATCCCCCCATTAAACTCGTACGTGCGTGAATCACAGAGGATTGGGAGGCCAAGCCACACAAAGATCAGTTGGAGAGGCCAAATATATCAGACACTGCACCGCATTCAGTATCAGCTTTATCGGATTCTACACAACCCCACCACAAGGAGAGAGACGAAGAAAAGAGAGATATCCTCATGTCCCCACAAACAGCAACAAATAGCTCCTTGCAGGCTTTTACAGTGATGGCTTTTCCTCATTCGTACATTCCAAGCATCAATGCATTCATACTTGGATGCAGGCCAGCAAGGATGCATGCATCACTGGATCTGCAATGCGGTAACGGTTAGAATTTTTAAGATCTTTAATTTACTTCAGGTTCTCACGTGTTCAGTCCTTGAAGACGTGAGATGGACATGTAGGAATTGGAAGATATTGCTGCTTCTGTAAACTATAGTTATTAATCCTATCATGACATATTCATCCAAGGAACTTAAAACTTGTTGTCAAGAAATAAAAAATATAAAAATCATAATTTTAATGTATTTTAATTGAAAAATATTTTTGAAAAGCATGTATTACTAAATATAAACTAAACATAAACATAAACGTACTACCTGTAAAACACACCTAGTTGTGTAGATAATACTTACGTGTATTAACTAACATAGATCTTGTTACAAGTAAACATTAAGCGAGCTAACGTGTAAAGGGGATAAAACAGGGAAAAAAATCACCACCTAGTTTTATAACAACTAGAAATCTTGATTGGTCTTTAAAGGTTTTTATTAAAGAACTGGTTATGTACTAGGAAAGATAGACATCACTCTATATATTATATTTAAGATGAGTTGCGTTGTTATTTGTTTTCAATTATTACCGTGGTTTGCCTAAATTGATATGTATGTTATTCAGGGGATTGTCATTATCCACAAAACAACATTCAAATGACAAGGCTCGATATTAAACTTTACCAACATGGGTCAATTGGTGAACCAAATTAATTGGCTCTATTATTTGGTAATTAACATTTAAAAAACAAGGTCTATTGAGAGACCATTCCATCCTAGATTTTTTAATAGATAATAGAATCATTTAATATAAGGTTTGGATATTTATGATTATAGTCAACTGACTAAATAACATTCAGATGACAGGGTTTAATTTTAGATCATTTCATCTCGAGTTATTTAGAAATGATAGGCACGCCTATATATGAGAGTTATTATGGTTTGAAAAATTCATATTATCCATTAAGTAGGATTTGAAAAACGAGACTCGTTATTAGACCATCTCATCTTGGGCTGTTTAATAAATAATAGGAATACTAAATTGAATTTGTAAAATTATGAAATGAAATGATTATGTGGTGATCGAAAATTTCAATATCCTAGAAATCATATATTAACTTGTGCTATTATTCACTTATTGACATCTAAAGAATAGGGTCCAATATTAAACCATATCATTCTGGGTCGATTAATAATTAATAGAAACAATTGATTCATCGATAAAATATTAATTGATCCTATTACCTGATAATCCATTATCATAATTTTTAGATTTATTAACGAAATTTTTTATCGATATTTATATCACAGTCCGTCAATATGAATTTTTCTAACGAGCTAATGGATAGAAATCATCCATAAAAAAACTCTCGTTGGCGATTTGTGGTCTATCAGTAAGTCTATCGGTAATAATTTTACCGATGGATTTACTTATGGATAAAGTACGCCAAAAATAAATTTTACCCGCTTCATTCCGTCGGGATTTCAATTGATGAATATAACATATCATCGATAGAAAAACCATATGTCATTACATCGGTGAATTTTTTTGTTTGTTGGTATTTCTTTCAATGGATTTGAAATATAACCATCAAACAGACCGTAGGTTATTCCGTCAGTAAGTAAACAGTGACAATGACATTTACGGTAATATTTTTTCAACTTTCTAGAATATACCGATGGATTTAGGTCACTAGTATCCCTATCAATAATAATTTTATAAATATATTTATAAAATAATTAAATTGATATAAAAATCAAATATTTATTACAAACTTAAATATTTATAAGTTCAAATACAATTAGTCTAGAATAGAAGTGTTGAAGGAGGAGGCAGGTCTTTCGCCGAAACTGGAGGGCGAATAAGAGGGAGCACATGTACTACTTATTAGTGATCTCATCTCCATTATCAATCGGTGGAGTTCGACCGTCTCAGCACTGAGTCGTTCATAATTAGCAACAAGATGGGTCATCTGAGCTTGAACTCACTAGATTAAAATCGCCTCGAACTTCGAAGTTCGACTGCTTGAAATTGATTACGAGCATTCAACGGTTGAAACACTATGAGTCGTCTGCAAGTCCTTGGTCATAGTGTTAGAGAGACCGTACACACGATTTCTATTAGGTTCATATACGATCTTACCTCCAACCACAAATCCAGATCGAGATCTGAATGGGTTGAAGGATCGTCACTGTGTCTCTCATTCAACCAGGTGTTTTATGTATTTTGGAAAAAAAAAGTTAGCAAATTTAAAAAAAACAATAACTTAAGAAAAAAATGCTTAAAAACAACATACCACAAATTCATTTTACTTCCTTCTTGGACTTTTTGATTGATTTCTTTATGAAATCCTTTGTGCTCATTGATAAATCTTTGTATAAAACATTTTTAACACTCATTTTCAACCACGCATATTACTAGTCTAATTTTCATTTTATTTTTATCATAAAAATATAAATGTGTGACCTAAAGGTCAACACTTTCAAGGTGTGGTTAGAATAGTCTCATCGAGATTTTTTTAATGATACTGGATATATCAAAAACAAAATCTCAGTGTGTCTTCAGTGACCAGTTCTTTTTTTTTCTTCTCTCATTCTCTCTCATGTCACATTAACTTATTTCTTTTTTTTTATTGGTTATTGTATTTTAAATCTCATTTCTTCACTATTGAATCTTTATAAAATTTTAGATCGACTTTTATACATGTTAATTAATTTTGAGACATAAATTTTGAAATAACCGTTATTTTTTATAGCATTGTGTTTAAAGTGTGTTATTATCTTAAATAATTTTAACACATGTTATTTAGTATTTACCAAAACTTTTACCTAACTATGTTAAAATGATAAAACAAACTTATTTTTCTAACAAAGCTAGTTTTTTTTTTTAAAAAAAAATTCAGTTTACTAGTACGGGAAAAAACTCCTTGGATAACGTCATGTTGAGTATTTAGAAAAGTCAAATATAATTTAAAGCTTTCCATATATAATTAAAGTAAAGCACGCTAAAGTGTCTTAGTAAAAATGAAATAAAAAGAATACGGAAAGAAACACCCTACATCTCTCTCTTTTTTAAAACAAGAGTGCGATTATATGGATCAAATCATTTAGGCTAAGTACGCTAGAATTTCTGGCTAATAATGACTCGAACCCTGTTCTATGTCAGAGAATGGGCACCTATGGTCAGCGTGATACTGCTGAAGCTTGATGCCCCGACAGATTTTGGATCGACCCACCACAGAAATTTGCTGATGTCCAGAGATTTCTGTCAGACAGGACCTAGAGCTAGGGTTAGTCTGCCACTGTCCTAGCCAATGCTACTTACATATAAGTGCAAGTACCACCAATGAGCA